>JAAUXT010068773.1_pt1 | contig 52104 bp, 64 predicted proteins | sample 7278171 | NCBI WGS metagenome assembly JAAUXT01 (sample SAMN14350112, study PRJNA611818) | marine sediment metagenome | isolation source: surface marine sediment (1.8m) | place: French Polynesia: Moorea | collected 2018-08
TTAAGACAACTGTAGATTAAGTGACAAGGTTCACTGCACCCATTAAGAAATATGAGATTAAGTGAAACACCCATTAAGAAATAGGAGATTAAGTGAAACAAGGATAGGCTTGCTTATGCCTGAAGTCAGTCAATCACCAGAAAACTGTAGATTATCAAACACCTTGCCATTCAACCTCCTTGCCTTCAGCTCTGAGGTTAAATTGGTATGGTGCTTGATAATCGACAGCCTTCTGGTCATAAACTATAACTTCAGGCACATTGTCAATGGCAACCTTTGTTCTCATCAGTAGATTCTTGACAGGCCAATCAATGAATCTACAGTTGACTGACCCATTAAGACAACTATAGATCAAGTGACAAGGTTCACTGCACCCATTAAGAAATAGGAGATCAAGTGAAACAAGGACAGGCTTGCTTGTGCCTGAAGTCAGTTTGTTACCAGAAAACTGTAGATTATCAAACACCTTGCCATTTAACCTCCTTGCCTTCAGCTCAGAGGTTAAATTGGCATGGTGCTTGATAATCGACAGCCTTCTGGTCATTAAATATAACTGAACAGACAGCGGGCATTCGGGGTTTTGTTTTCGTGAAAGAGCTCAAGACTCGGAACTAACTCCAGAGCCACCGGTGACATCTTCCACTCGGGAATCTGTTCCGCTTTTTCGCTGCTTTCAACATGGCTTGCCGAATTTCAACGTGGGAAGACTCGTACTTTGCATGTTACGAAGCCGGCGTTTGTGAGCGAGGTGAAATGACCTTCGCAGACAGTGTGAGAAAGCTTTCAGACGTAATGAGACAGACGCCAACAACAATCGCAGCAGGAACGTTTGAATGCGGCAATCGATAGAATACTTGGAAGGAAATCAAACTCTGCTGTGCACAAAACCTGTAATTTTTGCTCACAGAATTGTACATGGAGAATCAATATCACGGTAGATGCTGCAGGTTGTAGAGTTGGTTCAAGACTCTCCAGGTAAGACGACATGCAGGAAGAAAGTCCGGCCAAGACGGCATGTTGCGTGTCCTTCCTCATGTTGTGAGGTCGAAGCTTTTCCATGGAATGCAGCTTTTCGCCTGAGACGTAACCAACCACGTCACAGTTGTGTAACCGGCAAATCTATTTTCTCTTCGTTTGTTGTCCAGAAACACGATGCGCCTGGAGCAGGACCAATCCCCCTTTTTTTGCGTGCGACGATGACGCCGAGAAGAAATCGGTTGAAATTCACCGATCGTGAAAGGAGCGCTCTCGTTTGTGTCGCTTGTGGCTCACTTAATGCATTTTGTGCGCTGTGCGAGATCCACAAATTTAATCAGAAACCATTTAACGAAGAGGAAGTGCATGAAGGAAGTGGACCCAGTGTTCCGGAGAAGCGTGCGAATTTTACGCCCGTTGAGTTCACGAGTTTCTACGCCATGGCGTTGAGGGCCTGTGTCGAATACCAAAGGCCCATCGTTTCACTGCTCTGGTCTTTCAGAGATCAATTCACGAAACAACTTCGTGAGAGCTTCTGATGAAACTGAGCTTCATCTTTTGTTCGTGTTGGGTAGACGAACCATTCGGAGAAAACAGTTGACTGTTTTGACGCAGAAAGATGGGGCAAAGGCGCAATGCCTTCATTACTTTTCTTGAAGCAGCAGCATTGGAATTGAGTTGCTTTGTTGCATTGTGTGAGGCGTTCATGTTCGACGGAACCGCTCCGTCAGGACCTGAGCGCGTGATTGCGGTGGATCCTCATCATGCATCGCGTGCTCCACTCGCTCCAGAACGGGTCTCTCTCTCCTCCACGTGCATGACCGCGTGTAGTGTTCGCTCTGCCACCTGCGCGCTTCAAAAGCACAACGCACAGCGTTTGCCTCACGCGAAAGTGAACTCGGCGTCACATGTCAGAGGAACTTTTTCCGGTGCGTTCAGAACATTGTCACTGTGCCGCGGACAATGGCTTTTGTTCCTTGAATCCGTTCTCAGATCGCATGAGTTGCGGGTCCTGGTAGAGTCTGAGCGGGACCAGCAGCAGCTTGTTGAGGCTTGACCACTGCGGACTCGGATGGTGCAGGCGCCGCTGCCCTGGATCCGCGTTGCCTCCCGCTGCTGCAGCTCGTTTCCTCGCGTCTGCGTCCCAGTCATTGTTTCGTGTCCTTGATGTTGACTTCACCTCATCAGCACTCAGGTGGAAGAAGGCTCGCTCAGGTGCTGGAAGTTTGTGACGTAATGGTAAAGCTTTACTCTGGCCATAAGTCATCGTCCGCTTCCGATTTTGGACGAAGTTGCAAACTCGCGCAGAGCCACATCAGCTTTGTTCTTGCAGGAATGAACAACTTTTTGTCGTTGGGCTTCCATCTTTTGTCTGCGAATTCCCGGCCACAAGAAGAGCAGAGGAACTCGTATTTGGTGTGCCCGTACTGTTGACATCACGACTCTGTTGGGTCAAAAGTGCTTTCTTTCGCCTGCTGCACAGCTGGGTTGACTTTGTTGCAGCCGCTACGCTGTTTGCACAAAAAGCTCACATTTTGAAAAGAGGTGAATTCTTTCGTGACGATTGTGCCCATCGTGTTGCAGGCGCGCCTATCTCGGTGCTGCTCATCTTCGCGGCGCTCTACTGCATGGTGCAGACGTCCATGGAGATCGAGAGGCGGCGCCGCCTGGCGGCCGAGGAGGCGCAGCGCGCCGCGGAGCAGGCCGCCGCCGAGGCCGAGAAACTCAAGACGGAGTGAGCGGCGGCGGCCCCGGGTGAATCTCACGACGACCATTCTACTGCCGGACTCCCGCGAGAATCTCGGAGCCACGCGTGTTCCGTCAACAGCAGCACCTGCCGTTCTAACTGTTTGACTTTTACTCGTTCGTTCGTATTTTATTCCAAATATTGTTGTGTGTTTTTGGTTTGTCTGCCACGTTAGCGTTCGTATGGTTTTGATGGATCTCGTGACTGGCTTTGTTCATTGATATCGCGGTGGTGAATATGCAAGGTTGAAGATTGCGTGTACTTGCAGGCGATCGACCAAAACTGAACCATCAAAAGTTTGCTTCACCTCAACAAAAGACATGTTGGTTGCAGATTTCAAAACTTTGTCATTTCCAAATCTACTGCTGTGTACGGCCATTCAATATCGCGTGTGCCCAGTGCAGGTAACACAAGCAAAGAGAAAAGGAAGAGATGAGACAATTGAAGTCGATTTGAAACTGACTGTGTGCCGAGATGGCTTTGAGGCGAGATGGAGTTTTACATATGTGATATTGATTTATATCTCTGCAAACAGCCGCACCTGTTCGAGACAGGTAAGCCCAGTGAAGAGGCACTCTGCAAATGTTCTGCCTCTTGCCGTTGATTTCGCTGTCGTGACTGCAGCGCGGAACGCGCAGCGTGTGCGGCGTTTTCCTCTTGACCTGCGCTCGTCGCGTGCGAATGAGACGAACAAAGTTTCGCTTTTCCATCTTGTCCATCAACCGACCTCATTGAACTTTTCTGTCGGAACAGCTGAATGTTTCTTGTTGGAGCATCAAGATCAAAATACTTAAGAAATCAGCCCTGTCGTGTTGGGTGTCACTATCATTTATCTGAGATTGTGTTCACTTTGAATCTGACTTGTCCAAATTGTGTTTTTCTGAAATGGAATATTCTGTGCCGTGTGTCGGATCGAGTACAAGTCAGTTTTGTTTTTCGTGTGCTATTTTCTGTCAACCAAGATGTTTAATTAACGAAGTGAATCTTTTTTGCAAGCGCCGGCTGCTCAAACATAACAGAAGGAAGGAACCATCGCCTGGGTTCTGTGCACCGACCCTGTCTCAAAAGTGTTCAGTGTGAATTTTTGGAGGATCTGGAGGCAAATTTGATATCCAAAAAGAGAAAAGTTGGAAGCGAACAAACCCGTCCCTTCTTGCAAAATTTGTTCAGACTCTGAGATACGGGTGAAATTGTTCAAGGAAATTTACAGGTCCCCTGCCCTGTTGCGAATTTGATTCAAAATCTGAGGGGGAAATGTTTGTCTCATGAGGGGCAATGTTTGTCTCATTGGAGGGAGAGGATCTACCTGCTGGAAGTTTCCTGTAATTTTTTCGCCGCTGCTGCTGCCCGGCCTGCCAAGGCGGTGGGGCGCGGCGCGGCGCAGCGCGCGTCCACACGGGCGGTGTTCTTGTTAGCTTCACTGCTGTTAGACCAAGCGAAGTCAGAAGCACGACGCCAGACCGATTTTGGTGTTTTGAGAACGCACATACATGTCAGCGACTAAGATTTTGTTCGTTTGTTTTTAGTTTCACAAAAATATTCATTCAATTTCATTCATTGTGGTGAGGTTGTGCGGTGACTGGTCAGCGTTGTTTCCTTCCCAAATGGTTTTCTGTTTTTGTCATTGGGAAACTAGAATGTGAAAGATCATGATGAGAGTTCAGCAACGGGATCAAAGGACGTTGCCTGGGGGCGTATCTGCGTGTCCGTCTCTACAGGTGTGTCGACTGGAGTCTTGACGATAAGACCAATAGAGACGCGATGGTCCAGCAATGTGAAGTCAACAAACGTGTTCAGATGTCAATATTCGTCTTTGACTCTTGTTTGTCGAGTTTCGCTCTGTGAGCAGCATCGTTCTTGAGGTCAGAACATCAAGTAAGGCTGTCAGCTGAGCGAACTGTGCGTTTAAATGGTCTCACTGCTGCACGAGAACAAGTGAAAAGTCAGGGTGTGTCTCCCTCACAACATTACAAAATGGCAAAACATCCAATCGATTGCCTTGACAATTGCAAACTTGCAGAACACTGGAGTACATGCTCATTTTTGTAACTCTGTTGTCCAAATAAAACGTTTCTTGATCCATGTTCGGCTCGTTTGTGTGAGAATGGGGGTAGCTGTCTCATTCTAACGTCATCGTCCAGCCGATTTGTCGCAAAAGTTTGGTCGGGACATTCATCATCAGAGGGCAAACTTGACATGGTTCAGCGACCATTCATAGCCCCTCTTGTTTGTGCTTTCCTCGTTGTTCATTCACTCCGTGGAAAGTTCGTGGACTCGTGAAGAAAACGTTTGCACCACAGCTCAATACAACCGAGTCAAACTCGAAAACCGAAATCGACTCTCAAAAACAGTTCTGTCGCTAGCATTGAGGAACACTGTTCAGGGCAACGGAATGTTTGAACCTCTGCATTTGAATGGTCCGTGTGGGTCCAGATGATAGGCCCTGAAGGTGTCACTGAAAAGACCCTTGTGGTGGGTTGGAGAACGACACCTCTCGCTGCCAGTCTGTCTGTCTCTCTGTCTCTGTTTCTGTCTGTCTGTCTCTCTCTCTCTCTCTCTCTCTCTCTCTCTCTCTCTCTCTCTCTGAATCAAGGCGCAGGTTCTGTCTTTGGGAATAACCTTTGCGATGTGGTGGTTTCCTTACCAGATCTGTGAGTTCCTGAGAGTGCTGTTTGGAGTCCAGCAGAAGCCTGGGGGATCTGGGCTGATCTGCAGCCTCCGGGGGCTCGGATGCTGATCACTTTCTCTTGTTGGTCTGAGAAAGTGCTCGATGTCTGTGAGTCCACTGATTTGAAAGCACTCATCTCCGGGGCCCAACGCATTGGCGCAACAGACGCCCCTGTGTCTGCGTGCGTCAATCCCATTCTTGGTTCGCGTGTAGCAGTCTCATAGGGAAGGTTTGCTCTTAAAGTTTGAGGAGTTTACGTCCGTTATTGCTGACAAGGGACTCAAAACTTCTGTCATTGTATTATTTTCTCATCGTCGTTTCTTTTTGGCTCTCAAAAGGTGCGCACCAATTCGTTTGTACACCACGTTGTTCTTTATTTGGAGACAGGTTCTGCTAAATTGTGCGCACCATCCATTTCAGAGAGTGATCACACAACTATAAGCGTAAAAATGTGCATCGAAATTGGTTATCTCAGTGCCAAAGAAAGAAGAATCGACTCTCAAGGGAAGTCTTTGTTCTGAATTCCCAATGCCTTCAGGCGGCAGAGGTCAAACTGCCTTTCCCTTTCATCAGGCGAGATGACTGAAAGAACACGAAGGGTGCAAAACAATGGAGCCACTCGTCATTCGGACACAAAACACAAAAGAGGCCACAAAAACTGGTTGTGAACAATGATGCCTTTCTGCAGAAAATACCCAACTGCAATCCCAAAACAAAGATTTTATGACTTTACAAATAGATTCTAGTTTGATTCTTTCTGCAACAAAGGCAGGAAGACCGTGAATTGGATCAGCTGGCCAATTCTTCCTCCCAGATAAATCGCTTCAGATTCTTTCTTTTTCAGTGCCACTGTTTACTTTTGCTTTTTGCCCTTTGTCTTCTGAGATCACCGGTCTGCACTTTGTCTGTGTATAGTTCACCTTCCGTTTGCTCCCCAAGGTTGACCAGGGATCAAGTAAGCGGGCGTGCACGACACGGAATATGTCTTCACACGGGTGGCTTTTCCTCTGAACGTGTATCAGGTGAGGCGCTGCCTTGACTTTCTGGCAGCCTTTTGTGTTGTCATCAATAGATCGTATCCACTTTTGAGGTCCCTGTGTGACCGCCTGACACCTTCGCACTTCCGTTAATTTTAATGAACATTCAATATCCGTCCAAAATCTGGACTTACGGGGTGTCTCTTGTTTGCCAATGATGGACGAAATGTGATCTCAATGGCAGAAAACACATCGTGAGCGCCAGGCAAGTCGCTAGAACAGCTGCAAAACTACGCAGGTTGATGTGCGACGCACCGCAACGGATCGCACAGCTCGTACGTCCCGTAAAATCCCGCATAGAAGACCCCCTTTTGATGCCAAAAAATTAATGCCAAAAAAGGGGGTGGTCTTATATGTGAGGATTAGACTTTTGATATCAGTGATTAATAAAATTATGAGAAGTCATGAGTCAAAAGTAGAAATGAGAAAGCAAAGCATGAAAAGAGAATGGGATTGGTCTGAGAGTTATAAAAATTGACTTAAATTGGGTTTAAGTTGCCTGAGGAGGGTACATTTGTAACTTTGGAGAAAATTTTGAAATGAAAAACCTTAAGATAAGAAAAAATATTCAGAAAAAATATTTGGGAAAAATGATTTTGAATGAGAATTTCCTGGATTTTGATTCAGAAAAACCTAAAATTTGCATAAATAAACACATTTTCTGAAAATGTGAAAAATAGCTTTGTACTGATATTGTGGCTGAAAAAGGGGGGTGGTCTTATACGCGAAGGGGTCTTCTACGCGGGATTTTACGGTATTTTACATTGCGCGCAAGTGTTGAGAGCGAAACGTCACCGCAAACCAAGTTGAAGGAAAGTCACAAATCCTGGAAGCAACAAGGTTGTTCATGAGTTCGAACTCATTCCAAAAGCGATGATTCCGGAGTTTACTCAGTCTTGCTGAACGTACAAATGCTTTCCACTAAATACTTAATGCACTTCGGGTTTGTCTGCTGCAGTTATGGTAATTCCCCTTTCAAAACAAGAGAAAGAGGTTTTGTTGTTGTTCGACGCTGCTTGCAAAATTAATCGCTTTGTGTTTCCGATCGTGAGTCGACCGATTGATTCTCAAGAAGCAAAAACTCGAGACTCGTCGATGTTGAAAATATGTATTACTTTTTGGTAATGCAAAAAAATCCTTTTCAACAACAAACAAATAAGAAGTACATGATAATTTGTATCAATGCGGAGTTGTAAGCGAGTACAGCAAATGCATTTCACGATTGGTTTCTGTACAACTGCATGCGGATACAGACGCGAAAACAGGAAACACGTGATTCACAACGTCACGCGCATGCTCATCGACGCCACTGGTCAACACCTCCGGAGTGACCGATCGATATGATGTCTGCAGGATGATGCCTTCTACAATACTAGCTTGAACTGAAAGCAACACAGTTGAAAATGAAATACTTTGCGTGTTGATAGCCGAATTATCACTGTCGCACATTGTGTTCACATCTTCAAGACCCATTTCTCTTCCCTTCCTGAAGAAAGGACAACAAACCAGAAACGCGCATGACAAGATTTGATCTCGTGCATAAATTTCGTCGATTCTACGAGATAAGCTCTGATTCGCGAATGAGACGATGAAAATTGGTTGTGCTCTTGAACAATAAACTTTCTCTGGATTCTGGATTGCAGGGCTCATGTGTACAATGGGCCACGTGGTGTGTGTCTCAAGCGGACCCACCAACTGTGTCCCCTTCCTTCTGGTTGTGAGGCATAAAGTTGCTTCAATATTCCAGCACATGTGTGCGTGGGAAAACTTGGTCAAAAAAAGCGTGAGTGTCTTGGTCAGTTTGCAGACTCCATCCCTTCTTGGACCCTGGATCCGCTCGAAATTCCATTCATATTCGTATTGAGCAAGGCTGATCAAAGCAACAACGTTTGGGTAATGCGCTTTTATCTCGCATCGATTGCCCCGCGTCACTCACGGCAGCAGCTGATTCAGATGTGTATCCTTCGTACTTCTCAGTACATGGCAACAAGCGACACAGGTAGAATGCGCACGTCACACATTAGACTCCATTCTCCCCAAAACTGAACCATCGCTTACGGGTTCATTTCATTCGTCGAGCAAAACATGAATGACGCGTCGGGCTAAGTTCTCAACAAAAGTCCTTCATAAGTTGAATGTTGGTTTCATTGCGCCCAAAATTCGTCATCCAACTTGTTTTTCCGAGAGACGTGCACTTCCAATGGCCCCAACAGCCGTCGCACTTCCCATGGTCATCAACGCAATTTTCTCCAGCGTTGTCTGTTGCACACACACACAACCGAACGAGCATTGGTGAAAGGGAATGCGAACATTGTTTCAACAAGTGAGTTCCAAATTGGACGACTCACGCGGGTGACCTCACGATCAATGTTTTGTATCAGAGAGAGGCGTCAAAGGACAGTTGTGACACCAAACAGGATCAGGGAGGCTGCAGCGGATCCAGGACATGGGGATGGAGCTCGACCAGCGTGTGACTTTTTTCAACTTATGAGGATTCTTTTTGACTTCTGAATCCTTTGGCCCAACTTTTGTTCCTCATGATGCAGAGTCCCATGCCTTCACGAATCACCCCCCCCCCCCCGAAAGCGTCCCTCAGAATACTGCGGAAAATGTTTCCAGAGAGGTTTTTTGAACGTTGTTCCTCTCCGAGGATGCTCCTGCATCCTGACCCTGCAAACCTCAAGACTTGTGGACTTTCTAAACTAAATTGAAGGCGTTTGCATATTTCGGACAGGTGAAAAAGAGAATCATGACTGAGCCGTACTGCACGCAAGCGTTGCTGTTTGCGCTTGTGATTCTCATTGGGCTTCTGAACGCAACCAAAGCTTTGTTTGTGAAGAATCACTGCGGACTTGAGATTTGAGTATTCCACACAGAAATCGTTGTCCCTTTTCTGTGCCAATGACACAGTGAAGCACACCCCTCGCAATCATGCGTGCATTCCGATAAATTATTCAGAGCTTTGGTTTGCTAAGCCGCCGTGGTGTATTTTACACAACATAAAACATTTCGGCTTGATTTCCTGTGGGAGTCTGAGGTAATTTCCGAGCTGAAGTACTTGTTTCGCAACATCATCAATTTGAAAAGTTTTGAGACCAGATATAGATGTCTGCACGTGCTTCCTAAGACACCATTCACCAAACAAACTTCAGTGTGGACTCTGCGAGTCACACATGCACTTTATCATCCGCCCCTCATCTGCATGGAGAACGTACTCGAACGTCAACACATCTGCAGAGTCTATGATCTTTACGAACGCAAGTTCCACAGCCCGTTTGCTACAGATGTCTGGGTTTTTTTTTGAGAAATCAAGAGAGACAGGGAAAAAGAAGAGCTGACCCTGTTTCTGAGAGAATTCTACTTCCCTGCTTTGCGTGCATCCGTGGGGGGCAAACAGAACAAAGAAACATTTGGTTTCATTCTTTGGGTCATGAGGGCATCTAAATGGCTACAAGAAGAGGTTTGTTGTTTCTTTTTCTCGGGACAAAACTTCAAGCTTCAGTGTCATTTTGATGCATCACATGTTGAACAACAACGAAAGCAAAACACGGCGATTCGCAATTTGTCTCAACCAAAAATGGTTTGGTTCAACACTGCTTCCTGTCCCGCACAAGCCTACAGGAACACGGATCTACGACTCTGTGAGTTTTCCGCTTCTGGTTTGTCGATGACGTAGCTAGAGACAATAGAAACACCAGAGAAACGAAACAACTGAATTCGTCTGGAAAACGAGAATCCGCAACTTGCCAGGATCGCTCGTTGTCACTTGAAAGCAGACGTAGATTTGAGGCAGCATCTGCAATGCCTGCATGGGTCCAAGTCAAACGAGGCCAAAGCAGCACCAATCAACAGACGCACTCGCTTCTCGCCACGCATGCGTTTGCCCTTGACGTATCACGTGCACGTACATGTGTATCACTCTGACGTAGTTGTACTTGCGTATCACAATGCGCTTTTCTCATTGTATGTGCGAGAGTTCATTGACTCAAAATGTGAAAACATTAAAAATCTCCACTCAACTGTTGAGTCAATGAAGTGTATGTACAGATTTCGTGCACATGTATGCATGATTTTGCCCTCACATTTCAGCCCGAGGAAGTTTTTTGTACATCGATGAAAATGTTCTGTGAGCTGCAGCACTAAGGCTGCAATTTGCGAAACGTGGCGAACTTTCCCAGTTCGGGTGTGGTTGTCTTACCTACATGCGTGCGACTTGCAATAATTGCAAGGTATTGAACGCGGAAATGAGAAGTACACTCGCTCAGAGTGAACTGGTCATCAAATATTTGAGTCTTCCTATCAGATGTAAAATAACCAGATCTAACTTTGTGACCAAGACTTGTTGTCAACATTTCAGCAGCAGCACTGGATGGCGGGTCAATTCAGACAAGAATCCGCTGTGTTTTTCACAATTCGTTGAAAAGGAAAACGTTTCCAGAGTGTTTTTGGAACATATTGCCAACTGCAAACTTCGGCCACGCTCAACAATAACGAAGGTGAAAGGTGATGCTTGCTGGGACTCAGAGGATATCCAGGTCCCTGTCTTTGACGTGCACATTCTCGTCTTCTTTGGAGGGCGTGTAAGAAGTGCTGCCGCTCCCCGTCTTTGGGGTGGTAGGTTCGTCGTTGAATGGTGCTACTTTTGACCTCGATCCCTTTTTGTTTGTGAATGATTTCTTGCGGGAGGAGTCAGTGGAGCTGGATTGTGACTGAGAGGACTGGGCGCCGCCCTGCTGCTGCTCCACGGGGGAGCTCTTGCGCGACCCGCCGCCGCCGCCGCCCGAGCTGCTGCCCGACCCGGCTGAGTTTTTGCGAGAAGGCGGTGTCGCCGCTCGACTCGAGTCTATGCTCGTCGTGGGTATGTCCCCGAGCCCCGGCTTGTGGTGCGGCGAGGACGGCACAGAGCTCTTTGGCGACGCCACAATGCTATTGGACGCTGTCGAGCTTCCGCTGGGGGCACCACTTGAGCCAACCGACCCAACAGGACCACCGCGGGAGCTCACACTGGGGGTGTGAGACGTGTAGGGGCTCGATGCCGGACTGAACATTTTGAGAATCTCGTTGATCTGGAGATCAATCTTGTTCATCTTTTGGTTCAACACGTCAATCTCTTCCTTAATCTCCATTTTGATATCGTACAGTGAATTGATGACCTGCTGCTCGGCGGCGCTGATGGGGCCCGCGGCCCCTTGGCTGCTGCTGACCGAGAAGACCACGTCCCGCTGGGTGACGGCGCCGACACTTTTCTGACTGACGGTGTCGTCGGCGCGCCGCCGAGTCCCCTTTTCCTCCTCCTCCGGCTTCTCCTCAATCGTGTCTTGCTTTTGCGCCAGCAGTTTCGAGAACTTGGACAGCGACTTCATGGGGCGCGGGTGTGGCGGTTGGGCTGGCTGAGCTGGTTGGGCTGCACCGCCGCCGCCCCCTCCACCCTGAGCGGCCGCTCCCGCCAAAAATTTACCCCACTTGGACATCCCACCGCCCCCTCCGCCACCACCGCCTGGTTTGCTGCTTTCATCGATATTGATGATGTGCGCCTGACCATTGGCGGGCGGCTTGTCCTTGTCGATGTCGATTTTGGTGTCACCCTTTTCGAGGTCAGTGACATTGACGTGCATGCGGTTGTCGGAGATCTTGCGGAAGCGGGAGATGAGTTTGCGCACCGGGTGGTCAGCGGCCAGGTCAAGGGGAGGGTCATTCTTGCGCTTTTCAGCCAGCTCCTTCTCCCGCTTCACGTCCGCCACCTTCCGGAATATCAACTGCAAGCAGAGTGACATTGGTGACACAGGTGCTCGTACCCAAAAACAACAATGCGCACAACAGTGAAGGAATAAAACATGTTTATGTGAAGCAAACGCACAACGATTAAGACTTTGCTGGCAGGTGTGGGTGTGTGTGTGTGTGTGTGTGTGTGTGTGTGTGTGTGTGTGTGTGTGTGTATCTGACCATGCAGATGACCACAGTCTCTTTGTCAGACTTGTGCACATTTTACGTACCCTGTGTCTGAGGTTGTACGTGAGGGTCAGGTTGCGCGCGAACGAGTTCGCGAAGGCGTGGTAGAAATCGAGAACTTCGAGGAGGCGATCGCGCTTGATGATGTGCAAGTCGCAGTAGGTGAGTGCGCGAACGTTCGCCGTCGACTGACCCAGCACAGCCTCCCTCCAGAACTGGTCTCCGAACACGTCGCCTTTGCCTGCAACACGCACACAGATGTTGCACATTCTTTTCGCCAGAAAACTGCATCGAAGAATTAATTGCAGATTGTCCTCAAAACATGGCGTCAAGTGAGAAAAAATTCAGAGGCGAGTGGCGGAAAGTTTGCCATTGCCAGTGCGTCAGGCCGATGGTTTTGCACTTTGGACCCCTGTTCAATGTTTGCGAGAAATTCCAATTTACTGAGATGGGGCATATGTGGTGCAGACTCGTTCGTTTTGCACAGAGCTTTCCTCGTGAAATTTGTTCAAATGTGCTCCGTGCCCTTCATTCACAAACAGCAAGGACACTTTTGCAACTTTGCCATCAACATTGCGAATGAAGAGAAATATATGGGCGAAGGCGTTTCGAAAGTGGCTTCCCATCTTTGAAGTGTCAAAATTACTCTTAGTGTTCGACGCACGTGTAATTCCCTTTTGACAAAAATCGCTTTTAAAATCTGTACACTAACAAAATTTCAAAAACAGAAAAAAAAATGCAGACATCTTGTCTGCAGAGACAGACACAAAATGCTGAAACAGAACACATAGAAATGCTAAGAGTTTGTCAAAACATCAAATGTTCGGTGCTGATAATTTCATCGTTTGTGTCAATTGCGCTTCATGTCTGCAGTTCGAAAAGACGATAAATGTATGTACAGGCAGCAAAACAAAAAATGTACTGTTTAAGGCGAATTGAAACACATCTAAAACAAGTGAAATATTGGTTCAAATGAAAGAACAATTATCAAATGAATGACTAAAACAGTTTTCATCTTTCAATGTTTGCAGTTGTGTCACTGTGAAAAGCAATGTGGCAAACAGACAGAGAAGAAAACCGATTCATTCTCTATTTTGCAAGCAGCGTCTCAAAGGACTGCTGCAGTTCCTGACAGAAGTCAATCTGCAGAAAGTGACCATCAAAGTGCAGGTCTCGATCAACAATGAGTGTGTGGAGTGGGTGCTTAAATTTCAGTCTGAACTTCACTGTGTGCTCACTGCAGGCACGATGCACGTGCGCCTGCAACCAGGGTTGTTTCCAAATTTTCTGTCATCACATCTTTTTACGATTTGCGCATTTTATGAAAACCATGTGTCCCAAGTTGGTATCGGTGCTGTGAGAAACAACTTTCTTCGTCAATGCAAAAGAAACTTGTTTGAATGTTCGACCGAACACAAAGGCGCAGCTGATGCCAACAAGCCTGCCTCTGAGCAAAAGATGCATGAGGGCTGAAAGCTTTTTGTTGTGACAGTGAATATTCATCTTTTAGGCATTGATTTCAAGGTGTGCGAAGAAGGCATGTCACGGTGAAACTTGATATTTTCTTTTTGGAGAATCAATGTTTGAAACTGCTGCAAGCCGCACGAAATCTGCAGTTTGACACTCGCTCAAACAGCACCGAGGTGACACTCGCTGTTGCGCTGAAGATCGAGAAACGGCTCCGGTCAACTGTCGGCACCTTCGCTGGTTCACGATTCTCTCTTCCAGGCAAAGTCATTTGGCACGATTCACCAAACATGACGTCAAACTAAAGGCTCCTAGAATTGGTCGTCTTGTGTACAAGATCATTCGTACAAGCTACTTCCCTACTAACAAGGAATGAAAAAGAGCACGCTCATAAACAATAAATGCAAACTTGCTGTCACATTCCACATCAACTCTCAGGCTCTAGAACGATTCTATGTACAACAATCAAATAGCGAAAAAGTACATATTTAGTAGCAAGGTAGAAATGATGGTGTTTATTTACTTGTTGAGCTATTTGAGCTGTCCAGCTTTCCCTTGTCTTTATTGAAGAGAAAGAACTGGTCTCCAAAGACATCCCCTTTACCTGCGGGAGCGGGTGAAGGAATCACAAACGGTTAGGCGCGAAAATGAGTAGCACAGTGCATGCGTGTCTTTTGGGTTGTGGCTGCAGTGCTGTGATGTAATGCTCATGGACTTTTTTCTGTTGTGATGTTTGTGGAAGAATCAAGTGAACGAAACAGACTGGAGAAACCTGTTCGGCAGAGAGAAAATGGAGAGACCAGAATGGGCCACAGCTGTGATGAGAAGCTTGTTTCTCAAGCGTAGGAGTCCTGTTTCCTGGGTAAAAATTGAAATCCACCCTTTGTTCTCAAACCTGTTTGTCCACAATGTTGATGTTGATTATTCTGGGCAGCAAAAAAATCCAAAGACAAGGACGACAAGGGTCAAAATTTGGAAGGGCAGCAGATTCTCGAACTTGCTTCTCTCACTGACACAAGAATCCTCTTGTCCTTCTGACAACCTCCTCTACTTTCAAACGAGCCTCAGGAAAACCGACACAACTTCGTGACATCTGTACGGTGACGTGAAGTTGTCTTGGTTGCAGAGTTCCGCTGGTTCTGGTTCCGGAAGCAAACAGCTGTTGTTGTTGACACGGGCCCGCGGCCTGATCGGTTGGGCCAAAATCGATGTTGCGACAAACACCACACAACGTCACAGACAGAACCATGTCGAGCTGGACAGGTCGATTCCTCATTTCCTCACGCGAAGTTCAGTTCCAGCTTTCTCCAGTTTTAATTATCATGGGGCCTTCTTGATTCATTGGGAGTACTTTCCGTGATGTCTCAGAGGAAATGTCGTTTCTGTTCCCTTTCCTACCAGAATTTGCCTGAACTTCAACTGAAACCTGTTGGAGAACTTCCAGCAAAAAGATTTACTTGGTGGTGGAAAATGTGGCTGATGACAAAGTTTTCCTGAAAAACCTAAGACATCTGAAAAGAAACGTTTTTACCGCAAGCAGCCTTCTCATAAAGTCCTAAACTACCAATCGCAAGAATCTGCCCCCAAAGTCCATGCAAACTCGGGATCTGAGCCTTGCTGTTCTGACAGCAAGATGTGAGTGTCATGTTGTTCTTGTGTTGTTCTCTTGAACCTGAATGCACCGTGTATTTCTTGTGTTCAGTTCAGTGAGGGAAGAAAGCGACTGGGTGGTTGCGAACAACAACGAAGGCGGAACTGGGTACTGACTGGGAAGGCGACGAGTACAGGTGGAAGGGAAATCGGGGTAGGTACACAAACACGAGGGGGATCAGTGATGTGCGCGACATAACACGAATGAGTGTCTGTGTGTTTGTATTGTTCGTTGAAACCCAGCGTGTTTGACAGGTAGTGTACGTTTGCCCAAAACGGTTGCTTCAAGAACCCTGTTTTCAATTTCTTATTTGAAAGGCTGAATTCAGGGTGATCGTGGTATCCTTCCAGTGTTCGCGCTGCCGTGGACACGATTGTTTCCATGTACACTGCCTGTCTTGCGCACAGAAGGAATTTCGCTTAACTTTTGCGAGATTAGTGAAGCAGACAACCGGGTGACAAAGTTTGAATTGAGAAAAAGTCACTGGGGACTTTTCAAGTCAGACTCACACGTTAATTCACACTTTCCAGAAACACTGTACTGCTTCTGAAGACGTTTTTCACGTCTTCCAGGCTTCAATGGTGAAAACCACGACAAGTTTGTGACTTTGTTCAGAGGGTGATGAATCGCTGAACAGAAGACCTGACCTTGTCGATGCAGCGCATTCATCCGCTTTGAACACCTGCATCATTTCCAGTGTCCAAAACGATAAATGTGCGGTGCGGGCAGACAGACGTCGGGAAGGCTGTACTCACTGAGAATGGCGACGACCTCGTCGTCCTGGATGACTTCAAGCGACCCCGACACGATGAAGCAGAGCGAGTCGAGTGACTCCCCCTGGTGGAAGAGCAGGTCGCCCGGCGCCGAGTGGCTCATTGTGAAGTGCATGGCGAGCGCGCGCAGACAGCCGTCGGACGCGAGGCGGAACGCCGGGTGCTCGTTGAACACCTTCCGATTCAGGTGTACGCAGATGTCCGCCTTCATGTCCTTGGGGCAGTAGTTCAGGACCTGCGGTGCCATAAGAAGACAGTGGAATGAAAATTGTTGACCACACGCTCGGTACCTTGCGTCCTGAGGAACGGGCGGGAGAGGGGCACTGAGCAAAATCCAAAGGGCTGTTGGTAGGGAGTTCTTGTGCACCTGAACACATGCTACTGAAAATGAAGGTGCGTTCAACGTGAGCGTCTTGCGTTACAAACTCCAGTGTCGACTTGTCGTTTGTCAATCATGCTCACACGCACACCTGTGCGTGCACACACCAACACACGAACGTGTGCGTGTTTTCGGGTGAGGCTTTTCCATTCCACCACAGTAATTATTCTCCAAAAGGTGATGAGAAAAGCCCCCATTATTCGTCATCAAAATCAGACACATTACAGACAGAGACGGATTGTTTGGTTGGCCCCGCAGTGCATTGTTTTGCTGAACTGTGTTTGCAATCCATTAGCAAACGGCAGGTAAAGCCCGATGAACATATTTATTCTTTTCTGGGGAACGCAGAACGAGAAAACATGTCATTTGGCGCCCACGATCGCAGTATCGTCATTCAGATGCATCCGAAAAAGTCTGTCTCCCTGTTGCCAGGTGGGGCATTCAAAAGCAGTTGGAAAGGCACAAAGAACCAAAGAAAACCGGCGAGCTGGACGACCTTGGGGCACCAAAATACATCAGAGTGTGGCTCACAAAATGACGGAAACCACAGCACTCTCGACCAGTTGGACGGTGGACACTGAAGTCGCCCATCTCAGCTTTTGTTGCTACTGCTTGTTCTTATTTGAGACACAGGAGAAAAAATCCACTTGACTTTGACTCAGGTGAACGAGGATATTGAGCTCGTCTGATCTCCTTTGAAGCAGCCACGTCACTTGGAAAACAGCCCAATTGATTCTTGTATTTCACGCCTGTTGTAAGATCACTGCTTTCGAGTCTGACACGTACATATTTACTCTCTCCTCTTCAGGGCTCTGCTCAAATGATGCTTGTGAATCCAATTCATTTCCAGAAATGCTTCGTCAACATTTCTGCTGATCAATCAATTTGTGTCCACTTATTTGCCAACATTCCAAAGCGAGAGCAGCTCACCTTAGCTGATATGGGGGAAAACAAAGTCACATCTGGGCCCACGCCCATAATTCTGATCGAGCACATCAACTTCTTCTTCAGCAAACCAAATGTCCATGTTGGTTCTGTTCTCTCTGCAGCAAATCGTTTGGATCGGAACATATTTTTTCTGGGAGGCAAATACTTCCCATCGATTTTCTTGCTTGAAGAGGTAAAAGACCTGCAGATGCGTTTGTCAATACATATGTAATGTCGGCATTGGTACTGTCTTCGATTTGTTTGGTGCAGGTTTGCTCATGGTTGGAGAGACAGCATTGGTCTGCTGAACCTGACTGTCGCAGCCTCGTGGTTCCTTGGTTCCGTGAACCGATGAGAAAGGATCAGGTGTGCTGGTTTTTGACACTCAAAGTTTTTTTGCAAAGGCATAAACATTTTACAGCAAAGAACACATGTTTCAGTGGTTTGTCTGCAGATTTTCCAGAAACAGCCGTGTGGTGAGCGGAAAAAGTTTATTCGGCGATCCAAAACTCAGTTCTCTCTGGATTTCGAGTTCCAGCGAGGAGCTGTTCTTTGGTGTACCTTCGTGCTGTTGATTTGCTCCCTTGTGGCGCACTCGCCTGCCAATGAACAGTTCGGGAATTGGCCGAACCAGACCGATCAGGCACCTTCTGCTCACCTGGGAAAACTCCAACTGCTCATACGCCCATTTTGCGCAATATGCTCAGCGCCCAACCTTCGATTGTTCAAAGTCCCCACAGGAACAGAGCAGCAATTCCCATGCACGCTCACCACAAGAAATATTTTTGTTTCTTGCGTGAGTGAAAACGAAACATTGTGGCTGTTTAAAAAGTGTCTTCTGACATCAAATATATGTTCAGGCAGAGACAAGCCATGAACTTGAACAAAAAGCCCCTTTTGTTTGGTGAGGAGCTTTTCCAACAAGGCGCAGGTGTTCCTGGACTGGTGGTGCGCGGCAACTTTGCTCCGGCAGTCAAAATTCTCTCAACAAAGCCCAGTGTCTCTGTGCTGCAGGGTTGGTGCCGTCTGCAGCAGAACTACATCATCGATGAAGGGGGCTTGGGGCAATCCGATTCCTGACGGCAGACTCAATTTGAAAATTTAACTGGCAACAACAGGTTTTGCACCTGAAGCGCAAGACAAGGAGAGGAAATTAATTTTTGTGGAGGAACAGGGGGTCGTGGAACCCAAAGGACCACGAGGACCCTATTCAGCCACGGAAAGACACTTCTACATTTTGTGCAACAAGCGCGTCTTGTCTGAGGGTCAGCTAGACTCCTTGCCAACACACTCACCGACGAACACCCACCTTCTGCGTGTCGATGCCCTTGGTGATGGCCCACGTGGACACGACGTAGTCGAGCACGCGCTCCGACAGCGATTTGGGCACATCGTGGATCTTCATGAACTCCCGCACTGAGTTGAGCATGTCGTGGTACCGCCCTGTGGTTGAGTACATCTGCTGGAAGATGGTCGTCACGTTTCCGAAGATAGAGGCGTACAGCAGCGCTGCAAGAAGAGAGACCTGGCTGTGAGAAAGAATTACAAGTTGAGCCGAAGTTGCTCCGAGTTCTGAGCGCACGGAGTGGGGCAGGGAAGGTAAGAGGGCTTACATCCGAGGATCATCATGCAGATGGTGAAGATCTTCTCCATGTCGGTGGTGGACGAGACGTTGCCGAATCCGACTGACGTCATGCACGACAGCGTGTAGTAAAGCGCCGTCGCGTACGCCTCCCCGTCGCCCGGCCCGCCTTCGTACTCCACCTACACAAGAATTGATCAAAAGCTTAGTTTTCTTGGACACTGCAGCAGAAGGTCAGGATGACTTTTCCCAAAATACTCTTCAAAGAACCTTATGGCCTGAGGTATTTTGAGTTGACAGAATTTGACGAGTCCTTAGCTTTGCTGTAGGTTTCCGGCATGAGCTGGTCAGGGCGTCAACTGACCTTGCCGGACTTGTTGTACGGCGTGAACTCCTTCTTGATCTCCCTGCCGAGCTTCTGCAGCCAGCTGTACTCGATGCCGGCGCGCGCCTCTGTCTCCCCGATGTTGAACCTGTGCAAAGAAAACTCAGTGATCTGTCCGCATACACACCGCACTCAAATCAAGTGGACTTGGTTCCAATAAGCGAAATTTAAAAATGTTCATAAAAAACAAACGTGTTTGTCACAGAAACGAACCTGTCACCACGAAGTGCGCAGTTTCTCCCTCACTCAAACTGGCTCCAACCGACCAAGCGACACTCACCAGACGCAGGCGAACCAGTGAGCGATGAGCACGAACATGAAGATGAGCAGCACGAGGACGGCGGCTCCGTACTCGAGGTAGTGGTCCAGTTTGCGCGCGACGCGGCCGAGCCGCAGCAGTCGCACCACCTTGAGCGCGCTGAACAGACTGCTGATTCCCTGCAGAAACCAACCATCATCGTCCCAATACAGAACGCACGTTTTCCCGTGAGTTTCAGGACGAACAACTTTTTGCTTGTGCGAGTCATCACACAGACGATACAGTTGCACTCTAATTTTGGTTCCAGCAAAATGGGACTGATTCTTGGTTTGGAACGTTTTGGCAAAGGACGAATTTGAAGAAATTGATCTTAAACGAAAACGGTAGTTTGAACGCAACAACGCGACACTGACGTCCATTACCCTCTGATACTTACATCATCGACATGCTGGAAGGCATTGAAGACATCGTAAGGCAGGCACGAGAGCAGATCAATCACAAACCAGCTTTTCAAGTAGTTCATGCGGATTATTTTGGGGTCGGACACCACCTCTCCGGAGGGGCCGACGAACGTTGTGTGAAAGTTGAGGATAATGTCAATGAAGAAGACGACGTCGACGATGCTGTCGATGACGAGCAGCGGCACGTCGTCCATCGTTTTGCTCTTGAAGGCGACGTTGTATGGCACCATGACGGCCGTGTAGAAAGTGAGCACGAGGATGATCCAGTCCCACGTCGCCTTGAAGGCCGAGTAGTGCAGGATGATGTGCGGCGGCGTCTTGGGAGCCTCCTGCCGGTACTGCGGCAGGATGTCCGCGTTCAGGTTCATCATCTGCAGCAAGAAAATAGGATCAGACAAAAACGTTCGCAAGCGCTCCAAGAAGCGAGTGTACTTGTAATACCCCCCAGACCACAAGAGAACTGTGCATCGACGAGCCACGAGTGTGCGACGTGCCTATTCACCCTGACGCACCTGACAGGGATGTGCACATCAAATGACAAGTTTTTCGTGTGCAGCGTCACTGAAATTTGACAGCTTACAGCCAGCACTTGAAAATCTACGAGCAGCTGTGTTATCTACTTGAAAGAAAAACGCTGGTGTACCACACCCATGACGGCACTGCACTCAACCGGATCTGGGATTGGGTAGAGCAGCCTTGGACGGACCAGGGCCCATTCAACAATGGAACATGTCACAGAAGAACTTGCGTCGACCAAAAAAAACTTCTGGTCTCCCTGGGTCTCTTGGAGCTTTGTTGACGTTCCTTTGTTTTTGCGCCAGGAAAAGAATTTCTTTGGGAAGCAACATGACTGTGTACGAGTACGAGACCCAACAAGCAACCACGACATCTGTGTGGTTGGAAAATTTTCCCAAAACACACCTGCAGAACGAAGCATCGAAACAAAAACATTCGCGAGTGTTGTATGTCGGTGATGGTTCCATGCTGACTTGCAGTGCTTCACTTGATTGAATTGCTGCACATCGCTTGACAACAGCTATTTTTCGATGTTGCGCAATTACTTTTCACAACCACAATTTATTCAGAGCACAAACCGTGTGGAAGCCGATTTTTGCGGTCCTGGATCTGTGTTTGTGTCATTTTTGATTCAGCATTCGCATGCAGATCAAGGGACCTCACAGTCATCAGTAACAGAGTGACAAATCAGGCACGGAGAGGACCTCAAATGGATTAACAGCATGATTTCTTCCAGGAACAGAACTGACATCAGCCCCAGAGGTGATGACGAGAGCGTCAGAAAAGTTCTCGTTCTTGGCTGGCAGATACGTACACCAACGAGCAACCGGAGAGAAACACAGTGGTTCATAATCAAACTTGAAACTTGAAACTTGAAAGGGAACCACATTCACCGGTGTGTACGACCCATTTTATCCTGAACGAGAACATCAAACAGGGGTGCATCAAATGTTTCAATGGACCTCAGGTGGGAGAGAATCAAGTTGGGGTGCGTGTTGGCGTAGATCTTGGACTTGGGTACGACCAGTGAATGTAGTGTTCTGCTGACTTTCCACCCTTCTGTATTTCCCGGGAATTGTTTTGACTCTCACGTTGAAACACCAGGAGGCCCACCAACCCAACTCATTTCTCTGTGATCTGCTGTGCCTGATCCACTGAAACGACTACTGTATTTTCAGTTCGGACTCGTCCCCTGTCAAGTTCGAGCACCAACCTTTGGATCTAAACGACACAAATCTCGAAATCACAAGTCCCCACCGAAACCCCTTACAAAATCATGGTCCTTCTAACTACGACAAATGGACGGGAGGATTTATGGGCTTTGACCAGCCTGACAACGAAATGTCCCTGAGAGAAATGAGCGTGTGTGCGAACAAATGATTTTGCTGATGAGTATTTGATTTGTACGTGAGCGTCACGCCGGGCGCTGGGAATGTCTGATTTACAGGGGCGGGTGACGGCGAGTAGACCCGCGGGACCGGAAGGCGCGGCCGGCCGGGGACAAACAACACGAGAGAGAACCGCGCTCCACATATAGTCTTGGCGTGGGTCGAGTGTTTTCCCATGTACAAAAACGAAACAAGGTGGATGTATTTGACACGTTTGAAAACGCAATGGTGTGATCCCAAACTCTGCAGGGTTTGGTTCGCTTTGGTCTGCTTGTACGAGGCCTGGAGGCTCCCTTCGAAAAATGTTCGCACGTTTGCCGCACTTGACAGGTTCCAGTCCATCCTGGGGTCAGTCAATTTCACTGATCCTATCAATTTTCCATGCAAATGTGTGTGCCATGCCAGGCTTTGACAGGATACTGGACAACACGTTAAAAAACACGTTCCGTGCACACACAGTCTGGTCAAACTGTCATGAAAACAGGATTTCTGTCACAGGGGACGAGTCTCCCAGAACTCTGACCAGTCAACGACCTTGTCAATGGCCAAAGTTGGTTTTCAAGGTCACTCCTGCAGTGCTCCAACTGCTTGTGATTTCTCTAGTTGTGAGTCGTGGCTTGTGGTGCTACCCTGTTTGGGAATTGTGTGTACCTGGACGAGAAATTGAGCCAAGCTGAGGGAAGTGACCCACAGAACAAGACATTTCCGGTGGCTGACTTTGGGTAATGTGTTTTTTCTCTCCTTGCATGGTGCAGTCACGTTGACCCAAGAATGTGAGGATGACAATTCTGACCTTGGACTGGGCTGAGCGGCACCAGCAGCAAGCACACACGGCAGGGAATGGAGATGGGGGGGGGGGAGAGAGAGTTTGACTGTTGCATAACAATGAGAGATCACACCTGCTTGTCAACAGCTTGAGCTCAGAAGAGGTTGTGCCATTCATATCCACAGAGGAATTCAAGGTTCCACGCACAGCATGATGCTGTTCTCGAACACCCAGTCCACAAATCCACGGATCCAGTTCACGGGGCTTTGCGGACAACGGATTGCACAAAAATTCTGAAAATCTTGCAGACATCACGTTGAAGTCAGGCTCAGGACACCGGCTAACTTCTCGGTCTAATTTGGGCCTTGACTGTTGATTATTTTGTATCCAGCTGTTTTAAAATAAGAGCCGCAAGCCTTTGCTTCTTTGTTCTATGAAGTCTAAATTAAACGTAAATTTTCTATGTCGAGCAGTGTGTCCTTGAGATGATCAAATTTCAGACAGCAACGAGAGGAAAAGGCTTTGCATCAAGTCTACGGTTTCAGGCCTGATTTTCCTGTCATGTCATGTTGCCTGGCTGAGATTTGTCAGATAATACGATTGTGCGACTTTCCTGGATTTGTCGCGGTCAAGGTGATGCGTGATTTTTTCCTGTCATTTTGTGCAGCATTTGACGCTGATGACGTGTGAGGAAAATGCCGGTGGATTTTCTGTCAGTGTTGTCGGTACTGACTTGTTTCGAGAAAACACTCAGTGCGTGACAACTGGACAATCAAGACTGGTGGAAAGCAGAGTCCAACTGTCGGCTCTTGAATTGATTGGCGTGCGAGCGCGTACTGTACTCACATTGGCGATCTGTGACGGTTTGGAGGTGTCCACCTTGTTGGCAGTGTTGGGAACGTTGGAGGAGAACTGCATCAGCACAGACCGATTCCGCGTCACTGACCGCGCCAACCGCGCGAACTTGCTCAGCCCTGCAACAGAAACGACCGTGTAAGCGCAGACCACGAAGCGACAAACAAGATGCCGTTGCGCGAGGAAGCAACAGTAGAAAACAGATGAAAATTGATTTTTGTGCACATTTTCAGAAAGGAACATCCGGAAACACAGACGGACGCAGTAGTACGGGTAATTTCCTGAGCGTCAGTGAATTGACTGAACGGGGAAATTTATCCACAATCGTATTGAACACAGGTTGAAGAGGCTCAATTAATTTATATCAAGGCCATGTACCCTGCCCAATCGATTGGAACAGGCTATGATGCGAAGTCGAGTCAGCTGGGATCTGTTTGGGACTTTTCGAATGCCCACACGAACAACAGAACACGCTCGAACCGAGTTCGTCTTTCGCTTCTGAACTTCGTCCTGGAGTTGACAAATTCAACAGATGTTGAAGGACAGCAAAATTCGAAAGTGCAGAACGGATTCCAATTTCTTGATGCTTTTGTTGTCTCTTTGTGCTTTTGATGGTTTCCAACGAAGTCCGTCCCGAGTGCGCTGCTTGGACAATCAAAACTTACCCTGATGCACTTTCCAATTTTATCAGGGAAGAAGCCAAGACGTTCCTATTGCGCGAAAGGTGTTTCTATCTGGAAATTTTTGCACTTCGCTCTTGGTACGACAATGTCGGACAGCATGAAAGGGTAATTTTAGATTTGGGTACACAGCACTGGAACTGTGTCGCGCACTGTGTGACACTGGGTCTGAATGCGAGTGTCGCGTGTGCAAAAGAACGGATTAAAGGGACAAAATGCTCAACGGACTGATCAGTTTACTTCACGTCGTGTATCTCGGTCCGTGTGACTTTGCTGCTTTGTTCAGCGTGCAGGTTTTAGATTGAGTGCAAAGAACGTTGTGTTTCCTGACGAGCTTGTTCGTGCAGCAGGCAGAGGAAACAAAGAACGCCAGGTGTACGTACCTTCGTTGGCCTTGGACGTCTCGTCCTCGATCGGCTGTTTGAGCGCCGTGATGTCCTTGAAGGTGCAGAGAAACAGCACGACGGCGTCCTTCTCGTTCTTGATCGGAGCGATGTGCAGCAGCAGCCATAACGGCGTTTCTGAAACAGGCCGGACGGCGTCGTGTGATCGAGGGGCCAGGTGCAGGCGTTCGTTGTTCACAGTCTGTTGTGTTTTGGTTGAAACATATGCTGCTGCCATGGACTCTGGCACCCGACCACAACACTTTCACTCGTTTGTGTCACTACTCTCTCTACCAAACGAAAGAAGTTTGTTCCAAAGTGGTTCTGAATATTTTCGTTCACGAATTGTGTGTGTATAAGTCTTGCAATCACTCAAAAGAGGGATACCCTGAAGAAGAAAACTTTTGTACTCACTGTTTTTCTTGTAGAGGAGCATCTCGACCTGGATCTGCTCCTGGCGGTCGAGCGCCTCCTCGATGGACAGCACGGTGTCCTTGTCCGTCAGTTCGCCGTACATGAAGCGACACGTCGAGCTCTTCTGCATTACTTCGGCACGACTGTAGCCGGACAACTTGCAGAAGCCGTCGTTGCAGTAGACGATCGGGTAGTCGACGATGCGCGCGTTCGCCAACAGGAACGAGCTGTCTGCTCGGAGGAAGAGAAGGAAGTCAGAAAATTAGAACTGAGGTCTGGTTTCACAGGTAAGATTGTTCAACACGAGCAAGTCAAAGCTTCTTGTGGGTTTGTCTAGAAGGCACACAATGAGGATGAAGCGAGTTGTCGACATGCACGACTTGATATGCAAACGCAAAGTCTTCGTTTGAACAACTTTTCCGCTTGCGATTTGGTCTCAAAGATTGTGGAAATTATCACACTGACATCCCAGGTTCAGTTCGGTGCATGATGGGTGCAGAACCGCGAGGAAGAACCTGCACAACCTTCAGAGCCTCAGGTCAGTTGCGTGACGACACTGACACCACAGTCAACTTGAATCAAAAGTCACTCTGGCTTTGCGCAAGGTCAAACAATGAATGAAATCAAAGCCCAGGTGCTCGGAACATGAACCGGCAAACACGCGATCTTTCGTCGTCAGGAGTTTCCATCTGCGAAGTTTGTCCACGAAATTCCTGTGTCCCCCGTTTTTCGCTGAGTGGCTGACCACACCAACTGATGCTGGATTCACCAGACCAACTGGTGCCAGATTCACCACACCAAATAGTGGTGGAACACCACATCAACTAGTGGGGTTAGATTCACCACACCAAATGGTAGGGATAAATTCACCGCATCATCTGTTTGTTGGGAAGAGACGACAAGGCTTCAAAAGAATGAAAATTTGTCAAGCGACTGTTGTTTCTGTGGCCAAGACAGACGAATGTTCTGTCGTAACTTTTCTTTCTTGAGTGTGTTCTGGGTGTCGTCAAAGAAAAAACGGGAGATGTGTGGACAGACGTCGTACACCTACTTTTCTGACTTGTTCGTGAATTGAAAGAAGACAATTACGGTCACGGCTGTTGCATTTAAGGAAACGTGGACAGCGGGTCCTTGGAGTGTTGGTTCTTCCAACACGTCATGCGATGAGTCAAGTTGTTCGAGCCTCGAGCAGGAACATCGATGAGCGTCTTCATTCTCTTGTCTAACAACAAGGGTAGCTTTGTCTTTGCGTTTGCCTTTGTGAGTAATGTTGCTGTTTTCCATTTTGTTGTTGTTTCTGATCAAAGAGGACCAAGGCGTCCCAACCCACCAAGTCACCTCCCAGCAAGGCCGTGTCGTTCAAAGACACCAAGGACCCCGGACCGAGTTCCCTCGGGAGGAAACAGAAAAGCAACTGTTTCTTCCTGCCGCCCCAGCAACCGAACGCCGGGAGGCACTCAAGTCCTGGTGCATGGGCCCATCCTGGGCTAACGCATTGTTGGGGTTTAGGCCTTGAATCTGGATCTGTTTCTGCCCTCTCCATGGGACTAAACAACTCCACTGTCATGAGTGTCGAGCAGTCACCACGCAGCGTTTTTGGTTGAGGGGTGTCGCGCACTGCACGTCATACAACGCTATTCTGCGTCACACGCCACTCTGGGCCTGTACGTTGTACGATGCACCCACCTCCATTGGGTTCTGTACAAAATCAGCATCTGACGAAGCGTTGACACGCCAATGGCTTTTGGAGCCATTCAGCGTGTAGTCTGTGCGACCAGCCTGAGAGAACAAACTGGCACAACCATCGCCAGTTTTTGTTTCCACACAGGGTTGACACAATTCATGATGAGTTCTACCACTCTGTGATCACAAAACCAGTCGTGTGTGCTCACATCGTGGTAGAAATGGGTTCTCACCTGACAAAAATGGTTCCTGTTCAATCACACAACTCCTTTCTCAACCAAAGGTCTCGAAAAGTCTTTGTGTGATTTCACAGGAACCATTTTTGTACAGTGTGAGAACCCTGTCATCTCGAGCGAGAGGTGCACGCACGGACTCGACTGTGGAAGAAGAGAGAGCCGAGCGTCAGTCGACGCAGCAGCAGAGGGAACCGACGTCTTGAGCGGAGAGATACCGCGGATGATCGATCACTCTTGATGCGCTACTTTCGACAGAATCTAAGGCGTTGCCCAAGTGGCGACGGGTGCGCTGACATCACAGTGCATTTCGTGAGTCTGTTCGTGGCTGTTCTCATGAAAGGTTCTTCCGTGTATCCTTGCATGGAACAAACGTCTCAAGGACCAGTGGAAACACTGCGTTCTCTGGTCTTTGGAAGCAAAATGCGCACAGTGCCACCTCTTTGTTTTGGGTTCAATGTTCAGGAACACCTTTTTCGGGTGCCTTTGTTTTCTTGTGGAAAGGGATTTTAAAAATTTTCTGGAAATTTGCACAACTTTGCTTCTCTTGTTGCGCATCAAACTGATGTGCACCTTGCTGAAGAACTCAGGTGGGTTGGGCCCAGATGTCACAGAAACAAAGGACCCTGTGCCCAAACACCCAGATCTATGGCACCCGACGAGACTCCCGGCCGCCCACACAATGTGACCGTGTCCGAATCCACATTCTTCATACATTTCCCTTCGTCAATCAAACTACATGTACGTTGGGAAAGTGACTTTCTACAACTCTGCGATCACAAAACGAAAAGTCACTGTGATTTCACAGGAACCACTTTTGTACAGTGTGAGAACCCTGTCGTCACCATTTGCACGGACAAGTTTTGAACATGAATCTTTCCCAAGTTTCTCTGACATCTAAACGGTTCAGAGCTCGAGCAATGAACCCGGATTCAGCCTTGAGCCCAGCCACAGTTCAGACCGTCACTTGAAGCGTGACCGTGAATGCGGTGTCTTCATCTCGGCGCCCAGCACCGCTCATCAGCGCACCAGATCCGCTCCTCTCCAACACCCCTCGTCTCCACAGCGCTTCGCCGGTGGCGCTTTGTTCTGCGGTGTGGTGAAACAGACACGGAAGAAACGTCCTTTTCGTTTTGGTGTTGTGAGAGTGTGGGATCAGATGGGCGATGATCAATCGTCCAATCGAAAACCACGGGCGGGCGACAAATGAACAGGTACACTCTCAGAAAGAACTTTTCCTGTCATTCTTGCGTGTTCATTGTTGGCTTTGCCGCAAAACTGTGGGTTGTACAAGCGAAACAACAAAACCCTTGCAATGTGTTGGTGTTTCGCTTGTGGCAGCGACAGCAACAAAAATGCCTTCCAAAAAAAGGACGACTCAGAAAAGTTTTTTGTTTGTTGCTTTGGCAACAGTGTTCCTCTTACGTAATCGTCACTTGATCCTTCATCCTTGGCTGCGCTGGATCTGCGTGACGCCTGAGGCCGTCTCATCAACCATGAGCAAATCCTTCGTTGTTTCCGCCCCGCAGTTAGTTCTGAGCAACCAAAAATAGCAGCTGCCGGGGAAGGTTTGATTCGGATCGGTTCCCTGTTTGGATTGAACGACAATTTCTTCTTTTCAACGTTTGATTTTGATTGGGGCTGAACAGAAGAACTTTTCATTCAAACGTACAAATTGTCGTTTGGGTACTTTTTCTGGTATGTTCCTTTCTTGACTTGTCTCATATCTTGCCGCTTCTTGATGACCTCCTCCTGCCATTTGAAATCTCCGCACCTTTGACAGTCACGTCGTGGCACTGGCATGGTGTGTGGACATGGTTCGTGAAACCTGGGTCGGACATCCACTTCTGTCCCATCCACCGCAGCTGCCAATCAGTCACCCAACAATGTTCACATGAAATTGGACTGTGAATCACTCTGCGATGAGGTATTGTGCGTATGCAAGTTCAACTGATAATATCTGAACGAGCACACGCGCGACTTACCGTCGTTTAGAGATATCGATTTCACAAAACGCAGCTTTCGTGTGTGGGGCCACTTTTGGCTGCAGGTAAAGCGCTGCTCCCCCGGGTAAACAGGTAACGCGAGTCAAACAAACAAACCCGTTTACCGACACATGCGCCGTTTGCGGCATCGACCTGTCTGTCTGTGAGACACGAAACTCGAGGAAATGGTCTTGAGGTGATGGCACGATGTCCAGATTGGTTTCTCCTTGTTCTGTGATGGTGCCTTTTAACTTTCGGAACTCAAGGAGAACTACATGTGGCTCTGACTCTTGCGTCCTCCTCGAACATCGTGAGAAAAATACTACCGTCAAGAAAGAGCTTCAAAGCAGCAAGAGAGAAGCACAAAAGGCTTTGAATCAATGAGCTCTTTGTCGGAGCAGGAATCTCTGGTGCACACAGAAAACCCACGGGAAGAAAAACACGCCGAGCTCACAAGCGGATCTTGCAGGTGTGCAAGCCAAAGATGTGTGCGACAAACGCGTGTTTCTGCAACAGACTCTTTGTGTCTGGGTTCAGCTGAGTGTACCACAGAAAAGAAACGAACTGCTGGATTCTGAGGTGTGTTGATCTTTTGTTGAAGATGGTGCTCAGAACACAGGAGCCCCAAGGGACCGCTTGCATTCTGATGGAATGGCAAATGGGCCCCTTGTGTGTTGCAGAGGCAAAGTTTGTTCAATTAACAAGAGAACTTTCTGAGAATCAGAATCGGTCCCCAAGGGGGTTGCGCCAATTAAATCCTGACGGTGTCCCAGCTTCCTTCGGACACGTAAAAGACCAAATCCTGGTTCGGCGTCAGGATGCCAGTTCTGGTAACTCAGGTCTGCGTGTTCATTCTTGCGGGTCATAAGTTTACTCGGACTGTGGCCAAACCAGGATCGACGCCTCTGACTGCGCTCAGATGGATCCGCTTGATGGAAGTGAAACTCCGGCTATTATCCCAACATGCGAGCGCTGCGCACACGGAAAACATACCGTCCGTCAATTCTCTCCGTTTGGGGTGAAATCAGCAAAGCTCTCCAGAGCAACATCAGTCTCACTCGCCACAAAAGGTTGTTTTGACAGAGCCTCTTAATTGAAAAGAACGGTGAAATCTGTCTCCACTGACACTTGAGCAGTTTCCTCTGGAGGACGCGTTCTTGGTTCTGCTTGCGAGCATCCATTTCGCCCGAGCTTGTTGAAACATTGTGAGGAAAAGCAAAGGAACGCGCAAAAGCAGATTGGTTCCATCTACTGCACCAACTGAAGAGGACAGTCCCACCACTCCAACTGAAGGGGTCAGATCTATCACACCAACTGGTGGGACCAGGGTCATTGCAACCCATAAGTACAAACTGCCCACTGATGAGTGACACACAACCACACCCCATGCAAGCAAGATGCACCCAGTTAAACAGGTACGTCGCACACACGGGTGGATACGGTAATTGCTTCATGATGACTTTCCATTATGAGCTGGAATCTGAAGGAAGAATTTCAATTCGAAAATGTGTTCCTTGTCGTCTGGAAATGGCCAAGATACGGCCGTCCATCACGTGCCTCCAAAAACCTCCCCGTCAGCACCTGACCAGGTATCAGAAAACGACCACATTGGTTTTGGCTCCCAGGTTGCTTGTGGGCCTCTCCCTCTGGTTTTTGATGCAGATGGTACACATCCCCTCCAAAGTAATCATGTTTAGAGATTTGCGCTCGTGGAACCCCTCACCAACCAAAGTTCCAGATGCTGGCCGTGGTAGGTCCAAGACCAAGAAAGTGATTGCTTGTGATACCAAGTCAATTCGCGCAGCACGTCTTGGGCGACCACATGCGAGCATGACATTCATGCTTTTGCTGAGTGGACTCGCATTGCTTCAGAGAACATCGTGCAGAACTTGCTCTTTGAACGCTCAAACTGTTTGGAGGATGATGAATGCGCGAGCATGCAGTGTTGAATTGGACCAGGATTCCCCACAGATGTTGTTCCGTGAAACACACTCAGCTAAAATTCGCAAGGGAGAGATTCATTGTGAAAGCTCAGAGACAGGTGAAGGGGATTCAGGTGCGTCTGCATGAACGGCGAGAGGTGTGCGTGAGAAGCATCACATGCAGCTGCATTCGAAGTTGCCTCCAAGCTACGAGCCATCGATAAAACAAACACCGTTCATCTCCTTGCGTGCCAGTCTTGCGTCAAACGCTGACAGTTACTTGCTTCAACATGCATTCTTAATGTTCTGAAAATTGTTCGTGACATGTAAGTGGGCAGTGGATCTGAGTGTGAACACTCTGTCAAATAGAGAGGAGACAGCTGAACATCCGTCAATACAGCTATGGTCGTCACTTTTGCGAATCTCAGTTTCGGGGTTCCGTTGTGACTTTGTTCACATCCAGCGTTCACGACAAATCCGGGATATCTAAAGATGGTTTTCCCAAATGAAACTTGTGGACAACACCGTTCGAATGACAGGTCTTCTTCGCGTGTTTGAACCTTACTTGTGGCAGAACCTGGACTACAGATTTTCTCTGAACGTGGTCTTTTGTTCAAACACAACTGCTTCAGTGGTGCTGATGTGTCTTGGCTTTTACTCCCTCTTTTACACCACTCATATGCAAATTTGAACATGTCAACTGCTAAAACCTGGGAGAATTTGCATTCTCATTACATTAGTGAAGCTCGCAGGGTGACAAAGCCGGTGCATGCCCTGTTTCGGGATCGTAAAATACGAGTACATACAGCGTTTTTTGGTGTTCCACAGTTGCAAAAGATTTAGAGTTTTCCATGCACAGCAAAAAGACGAGACGAGTTTTGCTGTCGTGAAAAAGAAAAACTACGTCTCTGGCAGGTCACGTTTCATCGTCGACAGAACCTGACTTGCATCAAGTCTCATTTCCGAATCCACTCAAACGCTTCAAGACAATTCCATAAAATGATCCAATTTGCCAAAAGTTAATCCCTCGGAGCCAGTCCGCAGACTCGTGCAGAGATGTGCGTTGTGCGCGATGTGGCCCAAATTGCATGTTTCAGAGACCAACGAGCCTCATCGCTCAACCAAACTCAGCGTTCTCTGTCAATGTCTGCGTTCCTCTCGGTCAATCTGTGTCTCTGGTGGTAGGGAAAATCTGCAACTTTTTGACACACACAGGTTCACACAGAAACTGTCGTACGTTCTAAAGTGCAGGATACTGATGCATCCACGCAAGATAATCTTTCTCATTTTCAACTCAAAAAGGAACATTGCTCAGCTAAAAAGGACTGCTTTCTTGGCAATTTTTTTCGTGTCAACCAAATGAATATTTTTTCGACGCCCACACCCCATAAGACCAATGCTCAAGCAATCAGATATGGATCCAGGGTTTGTTCATGTCGGGTTTCTTCACAATGAGCATCTAATTGTCTCTGACCATCAAGTACAGAGCAGGAAACGACCACGAAGTCTCAGACCTCTGCTCCCTGTCCTCCTGGAGACCTCGCTTTTGGCACAGAGCACATGTATCTGGAGCTTGTGTCTTGTCATCGCTGACATTTGTTTGTTCTGCTTCACCGGTCCTTTGGAGAAATAATGCCAGAGTCCAAAAATTCTCTCGAACACTGGAGAGATAGACTTCACCTTTTGACAATTTTTATCTCCATCTCCAAGGGAGAATCGTCGAAGCAAATGTGGTCGCCCCGACCCAGTCATTCCTCTTGTCGTTCACACTGCAATCCGAACTCCAAATTGAGACACGGAACTGGGGTGAGAGATTCAGCGCCCCTTCAAACTTTATGCCCAATCCTCTGAGAAGTTCCATTTGTTTGTGGCTTGGGTGAGTTCAGGTTGGCCGGGGCCGGGTGTTACGGAGACGGTCGATGGAGAGCGGATACGGAGGTCGACACTCCAGAAGTCCGCTGGGGCACGCATGGGGGTGTGTGCAACGCAAACATCAACGTCACAATTGAAGAAATGCTTAATGGCACGCAGGTCTGGCTAAAAGACAAGAGTCTTGCAACAGAGCGGGCTGATGAAACAACCACTTCAGCACAAATGTCAATCTGCCAAAACAGGAGTTGCGTGGTCTAATGACCTCCTAACGATGTAGCGTACTCAACGCCGGCCGTTTTCCTCTGTGCTCTCTGCTTCTGTTGCTTTAGTTTTTCACGGCACAACGTGACCAATTAGGAGTGAGAGTTGAAATGGCTGTTATGGCAACTGCGACGCAGTGGTTGCCATGGAAACTGCGCCGCAAACAGAAAAAGGTGACAGACTCGGGAACCAAAGTGTGTATTCATTTTGCAACACCTGAATTTGATCCTGTTTTGAGAAAACAGACCTCCGGAGACATTCGGTTCATCTGAAACCAACGCTGGATACTTTTCAGAGAGCGAGTATGCTTGTAGATCTGATCCAAAGGGATGAGAAGGATGTTTGGAACACACATCTCGGAGAGGGCCGAGGGCCTGAACCTGCAGTTCAACCTCAAACCCTGTCCTCTGGGTCCATTCCTGTCGTGGCACTTGTGTGAAAAGGATTGGACCAGAAAAGTCAATTGACACACGTGTCATTCCGATTACGCATATTGCTGTCTTGAAAAGAGGTGAGTGCATGGCAGGAGGACTCTTGGCAGTGTATGACAGCACCGATGCAAACCGGTACATCTCAAGCCAAAGTTTTTCAGTGCGTCAACAAACTCGGAACCTCAAAACACACTGAAGCTTCCACCTGTCAGACTTCAAGTTCAGGGTATTTCGTTCGCGGTCACTCCTTCGAGATATCACTCCCAGATCTGCACGTTGTTCAGGTCGGGCAAAAACCACTGGTCGCACCGAATTTTGCGCGAGGACCTCACTAACGCAGCGCCAAACACAAGGCGAAACACGAACTTCTGTCAGTGCTGCGCTTCGTAAATTTTAGATCCGACACATTCCCGTTGCGTGGGGGGGGGGACTGGGGACTAGATCCACCGCACCAACTGGTAGGGCCAGATCCACCACACCAACTGGTGAGGCCAGAACCACCGCGTGAACCAGTGGGACTGTCAACTCAAGTTTGTGCACATGTCATGACACTGAATGTGCCGTCAACAACGCAAGAAAGAGGAGTCGCAATTCTGTCTCGCGACGGTGTCGGTATCCTTTTTTTTGAGGGATTAAAGCTATTTCAGGATGGTGAAAAAGACACCAACACTGCGCCTGATGTCACAATTTTTTCCTCGTGGATCTATAGTAAACGCTCGTGCATCGTTTCAACCTGAAGGCCTCAAGAGCTGACCTTATTCTTGGATCTGTTCTTGGATTCGAGACCTGATCGATTTGTGGACTCAAAATTAATAAATGCGAAATGACTTAGATTTGTTTTGATTTCCGTAACAGGCAAACAATGAGAGATTGCATGTGGGAGTGGCATTGATGTTTGGTTGTGTTACACTTGATTGATTGCCGGCCCGACTTCATAGTGGTTTCAGATGCAGTCGGGTTCCAGTTTCAACACCAGCGAAACGCTGGGTGAGAGTCGGGTACGTGACGAGAGCAGATCAGTGTCACTCTTATTGATGCCGCCTGATACGTCCTGCTGAAATATTTAGCGCAATCCTGGTGTTGTCGTGAAACCAAACACAGAAAATCACTGCTCGAACACACGTCTGTGTGGGGCCCGGATCTCATCCGCATTGTTCCCTGTACAAAAATTCCACAGACTCCACTTTTCTCAAAGCCGCAAACTTGTGCGATTCCGAAAAGATGGACTTCACTGCATCCATCACGTGAAGTACAAAACTCGTAAAAAGAACGATCTGTTTGGACGGTGCAATTGTTTCAAATGCTCGAACACATACAGAAGCACCGAGACCTGCTCCTTCCTGGACAGTAACGCGGTCGAGCAGAGGTTGAGAGTGAATCTGTTTCACGCGGCACGGGCGTTGAGTGGAGATCAATGAAATCTTTCATTAATTTGACATTAATGCCGCAGTGGTACATGTCACCATGGTACTGCGGTGGAGTGTTTGCACAACGAAACCTTCGTCTGAAGAGGCCTTGCAGTGTGTGGAACATGGTACGTGCAGCAAGCTTTGGCGTCACTTTCGCCTCCCGCCCACAGTTTGTTCGTCTTCGCCCAATTTGATCTTCTCAAACCAAAGGTGGATAATTACCAATTTCTCGTGAGAAAATTAAATTTTTTCGGGTGAGTTGCTTTTGCTCTTGGGCGGACACCTTGCGCGCTTGGACAAGGGATCGCGGGAAAGAACACTTTGACGTGAGTGACCTCGACGAATACGAGCTGAAAACGTGGTACGAGTAGGTGACGCTTTGGCTTCTGATTTGGCACTTCCAATCAGGCTGTTGAAAGACAAACTGGATGAAAACTGATTTTCACCTTTCACATCAAGAGAAGTGCGTGGAAGGCGACTTTCACGAAGCCGATTGTTTGCTCCGGTGTTTCTCATCAGTGTTTTATTGCGGGCAATAAAACACTGATGTACAAAACCATTGCTGGTTACTTTATTGATGGTCCTTGCCGCTATTATTACTGAAGTACACATTTTGTACTCAAATTCAGAGAGGATGATTGAAAGGAAACGAGGCAGAAGTCTCAGACACGCAGCTCTACTGAGCTGAATCTACTTTGGAAAAGAAGCCGTTTCTGAGAGACCCAAATCTGGAGATTAGACCGTCAGACGTTGATCTGTACTGTGAGCCGAGCACAGTCTGACTCTTGTGCTCAGCGTTTTGGTGCCGTTTTGTGCCAACGTATTTTCGTCGTGTTGAAGAAATGAACATTTCTCCACTCATGTTGGAACCTGGGTTGCGTTTCTCTCAGCATGACATAGTGACCTCTGTTTCCTTTTCTCAAAGTTCGACACAACCAGGTCTGTCACCATCGTGCACAGTTGAAAAAATATCACACTCCAAATTTCGACACAGACCAAAATATTCGACCGTGCCAAAGTCATACACCACAAAGAAGAATCCAAACAGACGACAACAAGCAAGATCTGGTGGAGATGGCACAGGGCAGTTTGGCAGTTTTCCAATCGTGAGGCAGAACGTAACTTCCTCGGGAAAGTGGCGCCAGAAAGGTGAATGCTTCAAGCGTCAATGCGAGAGTGCGTGAGGCAGGATATGCGAAATCAAAGCACCGGATTTGCTCAGGTACAAATCCACAGGTGCGCCTTCCTTACAGCTGCTCACTGGCGACAGCCAGCCCAGCGCTGATGACGCTCAAGCTTGCCAACTCATTATTCTGTTCAAAATCATGACCACTCCGGGTTTGGCTTGTGGTTGCATGTTTGTGACTCGTACGAAGGCAGTTGCAAGGAACCAAAGCAAAGAACCACATACATACAAATTTGAGCTCGGCTGTATTCATTCCAATTGACCAACTACATGCGGTCGACAGTTGGAGGTCGTTTTCATTCAGACCAGGTGCCAAAACTAATTTGTTGCTTCCTAAAATAACTGCGCTTCAGTTATTTATCAAAAATGACGCTGGCAACACAACGCTTCATCACCAACAGACTGGTTCTTCGTTCCCGACATCAGAAAGCAAATCTCTGCCTGCCTTTGCATGTGCGAGGTTTGTGAAACCACAGCAGACAAAAATGTCACAACAAAACGAATGACTGTGACTTACAGTTGTCATGTTTGTGTCGAATTGTACGTCGATGGCAACATTTAATATTCAATAGCAAAAATTGTTTTTGGCCACACAAACAAGCATACATTATGTATCACTTTGTCTTCGTCATATTGACAACGGAGTGTTTGATTCCGGGTTGGTTGTGTGACGCGAGAGCAGACGTCCGGTTCGATCGCGGTACGCGACGCGCTTTGTGTGTTTCTTAATTCCCCTGTTTGTATATTTTCACTGTACACAATTTTGGAAGTGAGAAAAGGAACCATCTCTGCGACACAAATTTCCTGCCTCGTACACCGCGCCGTCGTACGCGCAAACGCTCAATCAATGCTCGTGATGCGCGTTTCTGTTTTTACGACCAGTGGCATCATGACTTCGTCTGTTACCACGAACACAATGAAGCCGCAACAACTGAAAACATGACCCGGTGCTCCAATCACAAATGAATACATTTCATTGCACACGCACGATACGTCTGTTCACGCTCTAACCCTGCGCTGCTACAGTCAATCTCACAAATCAGAATCTCATTTCAATTTGTGAATGACCACTGATGGTCCCACTGTACACATCCGTCGTGGGAGTTCGGAGAGACCGAAACCGTGGACGTACGAGTAACAAACTGTCGGACCTGGCAAGCATGTACTGCAGTACTTGCGGCATTGTGGGTGAGCCCGTGTCTCATGATGATCAATACAGGTGAGTGAATGGCAACTGGTTGAGCCGTCAGGTGAAGCCACGAGACACAGGTAGACTCAACCGCTTCCAAGCACCTTTTCGCCAAACACCGGCAAAACGAGCTTCGAGCGTGTGCGTACAGTGTAAAATGGTTAGATCTCGATTCCAGGTGACGACAAATGATGTGGTGCGTGTTGTGGAATTGAATAGTTGAAGATTGCAGTGGAAAGATCAAGAATGTCACAAACTTTTGAGCGTGTCAACCAAACTGGGGCATCTGGAACATCCACCTGGTTTATCTTCGCTGTGCACATGGACATCTGGAGTAAATTTTCCAAACCAAAAGGCCACACAACACTTCACACAAATTGCAGAAAAGTGAAACTTTTGCCTGAAGTTCTGTTCAAAAAAGCCACGCAGAAGGAGAAACCATGACTGCACACGATTGTACGCCACCAACCGAACGCGCATGCAACGAAACACATCATGTCAACACCAAACAGAAATTGACAAATTTGCATTCCTCAAGATTGCGTATTCGCACACGAGAGAAAAGTTTGGAATCAAAATCAATCAAAACGCCTCACCTGGTCAAAACCTCCAATCCCAGCTGTCGCAACCTGTTTCCCAAACTGGGACAAGAGCCTGCCCAGCAAGGGATGTCAGTCTGATGTTTCCATCAAGGGGCCTTGTCTAGTGTGCAGTTTCTCAGTCGTACATGCACAGGGGAACACCTGACATTTTCTTGAGTTTTACGGCATTGCTCCATTGAAATGGACAATGTTCCAATTTTTTATTACAGATAATATGGTGTTGTTTCGTTGTGATAAATTTCAACTCTGACGAGTCTGCTGAACAAAAACGTTTTTTGTGAAGCTTGCCGAATATGCGTCGGAGCCTGCACCTTTTGGAAGAGCTTTCTGAAATCGCCCCTTGGGTCGGGCCCCTCCTCTCAACACCCCACCCCCCGCCCAAAAATTCTCCCGTCCCTCCGAGTTTCGAGCAAAAGGCCAAATTTGAAGCTGAAGTTTGGCGCTCATCCCGATAGCTCCCCTTTGTGAATTTGAGCCTGTGAGGAAACAAACGCCGGCCAAGACCGAAGTTCGGGGCCTCTGCAACAGGTTTCCCAAACGAGTCTAAGATGGCTCGATCCTGTCCTGCGGGATTTGGGAAACTTATCAGCTTCCGTGAGCTTCAAGAACGCTCTGTGGAACTTTGCAGTTGTTTCGTGGGCGTCGCAAAGAGTTTGTGGATAAAAAAATTGCACGACCACAAACGAATGTAGTCTCAAACGTCACAAGAAAACCAGAGAAAGAAAAAAACAAGCAGATCACTTGAGTCATAATCAAACATCAATTAGGACGCTTTGTGTTTCAGAAACTTTTCACTTTAAACTCTGATGAATCTTGAGTCCCAGAACGTTTTTTACTCTGCAAAATGCAATAACGAAAAGCCCAGTCAGATCTGCTTTCGTCGTCAAGGCAAGGTGGGAAAAGTACCACACGAGTGTCAAGACGAAGGTGCATGCAAAACACGAAAACTATGAGAAATACTAAACAACATACGGGACACTTTGCTTCCATAGTCGCTGTCTACATAGAAGAAAAGTAACAACAGATTAGTTTGTTTGGCACAATGCATTGGTCTACAAGCTCAGCTCACAAGTTACACCTTGCACAAATATGTCGCGAAAGCAAAGCAAGTTCAAACAAGCTGTTTTCTCTTTTTCGTGGCAGCTCGGCGAAAACGTTTTCGGATAGAATGTTCGAACCCATCTTTGTGTTGTTCTTTTTGTGTGATTTGGTACCCGCAAAAGTAAACACGCGTACACACACTGTTCCCAATGTCTCTACAAACAAAAAGACACTCACACTCAAACACAAAACACGAAAGAGAAGACTGTTCAGAAAGTCCTGCTTCAACCAGTGGACAGAGGCATCGCTTAAACTCCCAAGGCACTGATCCTGTGTGAAAACTGTGTTTGCACGAGAGCTCCAATGTTTGACACAGCATGCGCAGTTCACGTGTCGTTGTGGGCAGATGACTTCCATGTTCATTAGCCTTGGTGTACGAGGGAGGTCCACGAATTGGCGGTTTCTGTCCAGTATTTTCGGAGTTTCCGGCACTCTCGAAAAGATCCCTACTTTGTGGACAGAAACCGCCAATTCATGGACCTCCCTCGTAGTTATGGTAAATCATTTTGAACTCGTCTTTACTGCCCAAGAAAGGCGCGAGCCATGCACAACAAGCACAGGGACCAAAGGCTTCAGGCTCAAAGTGGGAGCTTTGTCGCGCACTGTCAGTTCCTTGGCCTGGAAACACGGCGACCTTTCTTTGAGGAGTAAAAGTAAGATTGTGAGCTCCACCTTACCTGACGCCGTGCCTCACCATCAACTCATTCTGAGACGACTCATCCTTGGTTCAAAAACAAAGATATGGAAACTGAGAAATGTTTCCTCTTCCCTGACACACAACCTTGTGATAACCCGCAAATATCTCCAAACTTGGTTGCACGACCCCTCCCCGGCGTCTGCTGCTGGCATAAATTTGGGCAAAGTGGTGTGCGGAATGTAACGAAGGTCCCTGTTGATTTGGACAACGCTTTGGACAGGGTTCAACTCAGAGACTTGGCGTCGAGTGCCTTGCAGCGCGCAAGTTGTTTATTTTTCCTGCGATGCCACGTAAAATCTTCGTTATTTGTCAGTTTCCGTGCAACCAAAGAGATGTCAGCTTCGTTTTGATCTGGCTGCATTTTATCTCCGGTTTTCTGGGTAAGTTGAACTCAAGCAGTACAGTTTCAGCCCAAAAAACTGACGACACGCGCCACGTCATGGAAGCTTCTCGCACCTTGTGCTTGCTTGTTTTCTCCTTGTTATTCAGACTCAGTGCAGCTCGTACTTGACGCTGAATGTCAATTTCTTTTGATGTTCTCCTGTGAGAAATCCACTGCACCACAGGACACTACGAGACATGTCCTGATTCAAAACCGTGTTCCAAACAGTAAAGTGCCGCTTTTTGTAAGACACGAAAAGTTTTGCATTTTCTGATTCGACATTTCTGAAGATAACTAATCAGGACTGACAACGATTGTATTGCAATCTCAGAACAATAAACACTTTGGAATAAGAAAAGAGAAAAAAAAAACAGAACTGCAGAAACAAATTGCCGGCCTCGTCACGACGCGTTTGGCTTTTCCACCGCATCTTGTTCTGGAAGTTCAGTTCGTGCACAGACGGAGATGCCACATTCGTGTCGCGACAAGGAGTCTCAAAGATACGGAGTCGTCTCCTCAATGGTCAATGACATTAAACAAGAAAGGCACGCACAGCAGAGGTCAGTTCCGTGAGGGCAATGACCGAAAACCAACCAGACAGCGCCAAAAAGGCGCAGTGCCCAGCTTCACTTCTCACAGTGTCGACGGAATCCAGAAACGTCTGTAGAGGTGGCAACCACACCCATGCAATATACATGGCCATTTACCCATGCATACATGTGAGAAAATAAATGTGGCCTTGCGGAAAAGGTTTGGCTTTTTGTAGCTGTGCAGCCAATCAATGTCGCTAACGAACCTTTCACCGAGAAAGAGGTGAATGAATGTCTTTTGTTGGGAATCGGGGAACACAGGTGTGCGTTCACCTTTTTGCCGCCTCCAGAAAAGAACAACACCATTGCCCTCCACTTTTCCGAAAGTTACGAGAATATGTTGGACTCCGCCCATTGGCTTTCGGCGGCCTTTTGCTTGTTCCCTTTGCCGGACACACGCGCGCGTTTGCTGCAGTCAGGGTGGGGCGCCCATCTGCTGGGCCCTTCATCACTGGCATTTCAAGTCAGTCTTGCTGGGTTTCTCTCAAATGACTCCGAGGCCCCAATATCAATCAGGGGTCCAGGGTGTAACGGAAGGACTCCTTCAGTTGAGTGTGCGGAGCTGTACACCAACGATTGAGAAACTTTGATATGGGCGCAAACGTGCTGCGCTCAATCCAACAGGACATTAAGGCTGCTAAACTGCACATCTCCTCGTCTTGGAGATGAGTGGTTGTTGTTTGTGGCTTCCTTCCTGATTCCAAACGTCACAAACATCAAACTTTAACTGCTTCTTCGCAGAGACACAGCTCGAGAAACAGAAATCGTTTCTTCCGGCATTTCGTCGCATGAGAACCGCATCCAACACACAGCACGCGAGTGACTGATGGGCAGTTTTCCTGCAGCAAAACGAAAGTGAAACTTGCGTTGTTCATGAAAAAGTAATGACTACACGGAATTGACGAACAAATCCATTCTCACCCAGGCGGCCGGATTTTCTTCTTGCACTTGCAAGAGAGTCCAGATGAGAATGTGATGCATCTGAACGGACAGTGTGCGCAATGCCACCAAAACGCAATTTACGAAGCATTCCTCAAACAAAACTGTCATCAAACCCCAGAATTTAGTTTTATTTACAGCAATAAAGTTTGTTTTGTGTCTGGCCTACGCGTAGTCCCTGTGTTGACTTTTTCTTTACCAGGTGAGGAGGCCACAGACAATCATTTTGTTTGACGCGATGTCGAACTGAAAAATATACGACTCTGTAATGGAGCAGTTGTTTGCACCTCCCACATCGCTGCTCTGCATGCGCGTCGGATCGAAAAGGCAAACTGTGACCGTGTGTGATCCATGCTGATCTTGCAAACTGAATGAACATGCACCAGCGACCACAACACAGGCTGGCAAAACTCAGAGTTCAGCCTTATTCCTGTATTTGTTGCCACGCACAGAGGTGTAGAGGCAAAATGTGTACTAATGCATGGAGACACCCATTCAGTTGTTTAGTCCTTGTGAATCGCGCAATCGTCCAGTAAAAGTTCGACTCTATCTGCGTCCTTCTGGTCTGTTGTGTGACGACTTTCAAAATACTTTCTGGTTCATCTTGATCTGTACTGAGTAAGATCTGACCGCTATCATCAGCGATCCATCACATACTCTCTAGCAACCGACGGACGGCAGTTGCTACAAAGCTGCGAGTGCGGGATACCGTAATTTCGGAGACGTGTGAAGGTCAATCAGCGGGACGAGGCTCGGTCCGCGGGAGGCAGATCAAACACTTCACCGCGCGGGCGCCGTGCAGCTGCACTGTGTGCGTGCGGACCAAAATATACCACTGTCACCCACCGCACGGTGATCTTTTGATTGTGGTATCAGAAATAACACCTGCACATGTGAGTCCAAGTTTGCTCTGCCGTTCACATTTCATGACACAACCTTCGTCGCGCGGAAGTGTCTGTTCGGCGTCCACTTGCTCTTGTGCGTTGAAAAGTTCGGGCTGAGTGGCAGCAATGTGAACGCGAACTTTTCTTTCCTCAGAAGTACCGAACTGCTGTGTTGAGAGTCTAAGCCACAATCAACCCGCAGGTTTGTCCTTCTGACATGAACCACTGAGTTACTTTTCAATTTGTAGCAACAGTTGTGCAAGTGCAAGCAATTTCTTGTTGATTTCTATCTCGAAGGTTACTCTGTTAGCAAGCTGCCCCTCGGACCTTGGAGTGGTGCTTGTGGTCATCTTCAGCTTGGTCAACTCGCGAGACAGCATTGCTTTGAAGAAGGTGTTGCAGAATCAACTACCGTAATCAATTGGACCTGAACACAGTCTCCACATCTTTTTTTGTCTCCCTGCAAGACCGTCAGTTTGCAGTTTGGAAAACATGTTTGCGACAGGTTTTCTGATTTCTGACAGTATTTTCAGTGTGCTGTTTTTGAGAAGTATATATGGTGCATGTTTGTGCTTCAAAGCCCGAGGTACAAACTGCACGAGTTCACAACTGTCTGGTATTAGATTCCAATTTATTTTTGGATTCCGGCAATTGGTCGTGCATCACGACGAAAAGGTCTCAGAAACCGACAAGTACAGGACAAACATCTCTTTATCACTTCCGAAGCTGTGACATTTCGTGTCCTTTTTTTCGGAAATCTTACTTCTGCATCTTGAGAACAACCACAAAGTTTGTTGCCATTGGGTAACAGAAACTGAAAGAAGACAGTTTTTCGTGCTCTCAAATGGCAAACTCAATCCACAAAGCTGCATCAAAAGAAACTTCCCTTCGGCAAACCAACTTTCAGTGCGCATCGTGTCGTCCAGGCTTCACATCGTCATTGTATCTGAAGGTGGCATCGTGACAGGATCGAGAGTAAAAATAGCGCGGCAACCGAGCTGGACAATCACCGGACGCTGAAGTGCCGCACAACCGCAGGCGAACGTCTCAACCGCATGACTGAAACACAGTTTTTCTGCAGAAGTGGGCGTGTCGCATCCTGATTTGTCGAACTGCATTTTGTCACTGCATCTCTTTGTGGCAAAGGGCACATCTCTGTCACCAATGAGATTTCTCCAAATGCCCAGTTTGGAAAAGACATCTCTCAATAGTCTGACGCTTTTTACTGGTGCCAGGTGTGAAGTGACGCAAGATCGTGAAGCCTGAAAGGTCTGTCCCCAACACTCCGTGGGGTCAACTGAACACTCCAATGTGCTTGTGTTCGGGACAGACTCCGTGCATGCGGTAAACCCATGCATGTTCTGTGGAGGCCAAGGATGGTGGTTTGTCTTGCTGCTGAAAGTTAGATCTGAGTGTTCGTCAAGATTGTAGTCACTTTGCAAGAGCATTTGCAACAGCCTTGGGTCAGTGAGACAAAATACAATCTGTGCTCGGTTGAGTTTTGTCTTTCAGTCTGTCCAAAATCAATTGAATTGAGATTTTCAAATGCCTCCGAAGGTGAGTTTGGTCTGCAAAAACACTTCACAAATTGCATGTGATTGCAGAGCTTGAAGACAGCTCAGAAATTTCGAAATTGTTGATTGTCCTTGCAAAACATACGAACTACAACACAAAACCTCAAATCTGAAACAATCCAATCTAGGCCAAAGCCAGACACCATGCACACACCGTGTCCCGCAAACGCCGTCCTTTCTTGTGGAATACACCTTGGAATGTTGTGTAGTCTGACAATCGGTCTGCACCTGACATCTCGGGATTTCATCAGCAAATTTGGCAGCCTGCATGTACGTTTTCCGAAAGGACAACAATGTTATCTGTGCTTGTTTGTATGCTTCGGAAACCAGACAAGTTTCTTTGATATCTTGGTGAGAATAGACGTGTGGCAGAGTACCGCTTTCACCTGCACGTGCTGATCAAACGTACTTTTTTCCAAATTGAGATCACCACCATTCTCTCTGGTTGGAAGAATTGGATCTCAGCGCCCCTCTGTTATTTTTTTCTGCATTGGTCACAGCTTCTGTCAACTTTCTGTCAGACTCTTTGTAAGTACCACAACATCGCCAATTGATGAAAGATCGAGCCCTTTTGTAAATTTCATCGGTTGCGTATGAAAGCTACTGTTCCCCTTTTCAAACAGTCGTTGTTTCAAGTTTGTTGTTGTGGGAACATTCTGACTTGTATTGGAATTTCTCTTGAAAATTAAACAAAGCTCCTTTGTTGAAACACCACAAAGTTCACCTCAATTGTTCCGCCAGGAACAAACTGCAGGTTCGAGACACGTAGGTGGCACAGACGATTAAATACGCATAACAGCTTATCGACAGCAGCATTACGCTGTGAGACATTGCCCTTCGCAGAACGTGCGTTCGGCGAGGGTTCCACATCACACGTGCAGGACGACAGCACTTGGCGGTGGTCTTTCCAGAAATAAAGTGAGGTCAGTTCGTATGAAACATCTGTGAAACTGTGGGGTCATTCAAGTGTTTGATCTTTCTGCAATGGAGACGGTCGGTGAGTGTTCGCACCGCACCTCGTTCCACAGCGCATTGACGAATAGATTTCAGACGAAGGTGAAATCGCTCAGAAGAATCCTCATCAATACTATTGACTGCGAGTTCTATCCCCTTCAACACCGTCAAACAACTCACACACAGAAATCCCCCTTTCAGTACCGTTGCTGTGCACTCGGACACAAAGCAGCCAGAGCTGAGATGGAAACGGCAGCGGATCGAGTGGAAAAAGGATAATTTGGCAATGAGGCAGCCAGCTTCGATCTGCACCTGATTCACCATTGGTACCTGCCAGCTAATCTTGTTTTTGTCTGCCTGCAGATTGACATTCGGTGACAGTGCGACGTTTTGATGCTTGACCGTGGAGTTCGAGTGCTGTGGGTCCTGTGTCCACGGCTGACTAATCACTTTTCTGGGAAATCCGGATCAAGTTTTTGATGCTTTGAATGACATAGGTCTATCTGGTGGCATTGACCTCGGAATGGTCACATGTGCATGACTACTTACTTCCTTCCTGAGTTTGAGTGAGCATAATCTCCCAACAACTGCACCTGAGCCTCAGTCCGAACCAAAGCGAAGTTGCAGCTGCACGGATTGAACTGTACAAAAGTGTCACTGTCACAGTGACATGAATGCCTGGCAAGAAAAGATGCTGTTGATGAGAATATGGCGTTCTCTTTCACCAAATGCAAGTCTGTCACGTATTTCAGCGACTCCAGGCATGCAGCTGTTTCTTTTTTCGTTTTACAAAGTGCTGAAAGTGAAAAGGCAAAAAATGCAGGTAAAAGTGCGAGCAGCCTTGATTTTCTGTCAAAGAAAGTCTGCCGTTTCAAAGAAACAACACTTTCGTAGGTACTCACAGAACAATTGTGCGAAAGCACTTTCGCGGCTGATGCAAATGTTTGCACCACCTTCTACACTGCAGAAACCAGTTCCATGCATATGGATCGCACTCTCTTCGCACTGAATGCTGGTGGGGGTCGTTTGTTTCCCACAACAAACGTTTTCTTCTTTAGGTTACAATGCTGAACCACGATGGTCACTGAGAGCCATTCTTATAGCACCTTGTGCGTGTCACATGTTTGGTCATCGGCCTTGAAAAAACAGCAACTGCCCTTTGCAAGGCACAAACGCGCCTCAAGCAGCGCGACGATTGAAAGCTGCAACTGTAACAGGTGAGGGAAGACCAAACGGGAAAACACGAACGGCAGATCTTTGCTCAAAATCCAGTGAAGCATATGTGCATCTGCTTCGTTCAAAACATTGTGGTCCCTCTCTCAAAACAACTCGTAAAGTAAGCAATTCTACAGGGTCGTGAATTTGTGACGGGATGAACATGATGTCGTTGTTTTGTGTTTCTGAGAACTTCGATGCTGACACACCTGTCCTGTCGCAGTCGGTCACGGTGGATTTGACGCGTGTTTCTTCAGGTGTGCTTCAGGAGCGAATCCAGAGGCAAGGGCTCGCTTTTTGTCCTTGTCAAAGCTTTCAAAAGTTGGATCCTTTTGCGAGACTCAGTTCTGCATCTTGCATATCTGCCGCTTTGCCCTCAATTTGCGCAATGTCAATGTCTTTCAGTTTTGTTCCTCCTTGTACCTGATTTTTCAACAACATGCGACACGGCTGCCTGTGTGCTGGATGGGAAGGGACACCTTACAACATCTTACAACACACTTTCTCGGTGCTCGTGCCACCACTGAGGGCATGCACACATGTTGATTTGTTTTTTACTGGAAATACGAGTGTGTGAAAAGTAAAAGCTGACAACAAACAGCAATGAGATGCAAAAAATTGTAGAAAATCACCCAGATGTGTCAACAATTTGGAGAAGGGACAAGTGAGCTCCTTGAGGGACAGACAAGTGTCAACAAAGCCAAAAGAGGTCAGTTGTCAGTTTTGTGCGAGTTTCAGACACATTCTGGAGAAAATTAGCCCCCCTCAGTGAGACCACCTCAGACACAAGAAATTTCACTCTGCTGTGTCAAATGTGGAATCACCCACTGTTTGAAACTGCTGCACTCCACGCGTGGACAATTGTCATTGGTGGAATGCAACTGCTTCAACCAGTTCATCAACAACCCCGCACTGTGTGGTCGGCGATGCTCCTATGGATTTGTTAGGACAGGCCAGAAAGAGGCACATGTGAGGTGCAGTGGTGAATTGCAATTTTCTGCACTCAACAGATGTGGGTGCGTGAACCTGGCTTGAAAGGCGTCCTCAGCTTTGTGTGACAAAAACCAAAAACTGTAATTTCTGTATTCTTTGTTTCCATTGTTGTGGGAAACATTGCAACAAGCACAATTGTGACGCTCTGTTTGGCGTGCATGGCATTCACCATGTAAACATCTGGCCTGAAGATCCAGTCAAAATTGTCAGCGGAAGTGGCAAAGGTGTTGCAATGCCAGCAGATGCAGCAAGACCACGCAGAACTGGTCTGCTTGGCCAGCACATCACGAACTGAGACGTCTTCGATGAGGAAACGCAGAATGTTCTCTTTGCATGAAGCCAAATTGTCCTGCATTGCCAAAATCATGCATGTATCAATCGATCTGTTCCGATGGTCGCACAGACTTGGCCAGGAAGACAAGGATCTCGTCGTTTTTCTTTAGTTTCCGGTGACCAAGTTGAAGAATCATCTTCAGCAATTTAACTGTGCGAGCAGGCGAGCGTAGATTATTCAGGTTTTGCAGGGAGTATTGACTTTGTCCTTGTGTATTCAGACATCACTCAGTCACAGCAGTGGATCTATTGACCGGAGTCACAGAACCACCAAGTGAAGCGATGCGAGAATCACCGTGAAGTGATGCGTGTCTTTGCGAGAACCATTCATTCAGGACAGATTTTCAGCTGCTGTTCATTCGCCAACGCCCCTTGTCTTGTTGCAGCAATGCGAATGACAGAAAATCACGTTTTCTGGTCCTGTCCTCTGCTTCACTGACAGTCGAATGGATTTGAACCGAGGTCAAGACTGCAGTTGGAAGCAGTTGTTTCTTGGCTGCGCAGATTGACGAAAGTTGATGTCCGCATCAAATGGCAATGGAAACAACCTTTCTGAGACCGCGCGAAACATAAAAGTGCATTACTTATAATGGAAGCTGCGTGCAAACTGGTCGCACAGCCCTGAGTCCACTGAATTCCAAGAAACTGGAACTTTTCCTTGCAACATAGTGTGTGTGTGTGGCGGGGAGGGGGGGGGGTTCGCTGCGCATACAGAATTGTAATTGGCGCAGAACAGGACGGCGCCCCTTGGCTGATTGCTCGTGATTTGAGCTCAACATCACAGCAGTTATGAACAGCAATGAATTTGATTTCTGTGCAAAATATCAACTGCGACGTGTTCTCAATGGAAACGAGTTTTCTTTCTCTGCTTGCACGTTTTAATTGTTTGGTGTCCCTTTCACGCAGAGCACCCAGTGGTTGCGTGGTGCAGGCAAGGGAGACCTGATGTCTCATTGAGCACTGCTTCTTGTTCTCAAACAAGTGGTCAGATTCTCTTCGGAGACCAACTGCTGCACGCTATTGTTGGGTGTTTAAGCCAAGACCAAAAATTGTCTGGTGGGCCAAGCAAAATACTGAGATCAAAACGCCACAGCGAGTCTTGTTGAGACGGCAGCGCCAGGGCCGTGATGCCGTGCACGTCACGTTGTGATGCTCTCCCGGACGCGGATCATGACTCTTCCGATGTTGACGTCAAATGCTGTCTGTCCGCAGGCGGCCAGTGGGATATAGCACGTGGGCACAGTCATTTTCTCATTCTCTCAAAAAAAATGTTGTTGTTTCTTTCATGTATTAATATCGATGAAAGACAAAAGGCCCATCGAATGAAAATTTTGACGCTTTTACGATGGTTGAAGCGCAGGACTTCCTGTTACAGACCAGCAGAAAGCAAGTGTTGTGAGCGACATCCTACACAGAGAGATCGAAAACGAACATAACACAAACCAGACACAGACGCCACATTAGCAAACACCATTATTGCACCTGAACGTTGTTGTTTTCCATTCAGACAAGACTGTAAAGTTTCATTTCCCTTGGTACCAATTAAAGACAGATTTTGGAAAGGACTTAAAGTGCACTTACGTTGACCATTGGAACGTCGGATGATATTTTCCAAGAAGGTGTTTTGCGGGGCCACAAGGCCCCTTCTTGTCCCAGGCATAGCGTTGCGCTAATTCCGCCTTGTTTCAGCACAAAATGACACTGGTAACATCATACGTGGCCATGGTGAAAAACTTTCCACTGTCCACTCCGCCATCTCATCGTCGCTACATTCCATTTTTGATGTTCACACAGTGAGTATCCCCAATCCTTGACTTTTCTCTCGTTATTTTCATTGTTTGGAGTTGTCCTTTGCAGTTGACACCAGATTCCAACAGACAGAAACTGTTCGAGAGTATGAACCCATGTTTGGCGATGTATTGTGTCTCTGTCTATAGTTTCCACTGGATCCAGATCATTAATAATTAATTTCTCCTTTTGGAGCATGCGCCGTGAAGCTGTCGGTTGCAGCTTTTTTGCGCACCTGAACGGCAAAGGTAATGGAAGCCTTTTCTGGGGAGAGATGGCGGTAAGGGCTTGTGTGCTGATTTAATTATAAATATGTACACACTGTGATGTTGTCAGGGTGACTGCACAACTGAGCCGTTGTCGTCGCACCAAAGCGGCACTTGTCAGGGTGCACGCATTTGCCAAACTATTCTTGACCACTTTGTAACTAACAGGCCCATGACGCAATGGGTAATCTGCTCAACAATGGGCGTCGATTCCTGCAAATGTGGGGAAACAGAGGTGGAACCAGAGTGGGATCGGATCCTTCTGATGTCTTGTTAAAAATGTCACACACAATTCAAAGAAGCAAATCTTGTGTGGAAAGATAAACACCGGAACCCTTGAGGGGCAGTTTGAACCAGTCCGCTGTTTCAAGATGGCAATACCTCCGCCTTTTTTTAGCCCCTTGCACACTTTTGCACACACGCACACATAAACACACACAGACACACACACGTGTAGCACACACACACACACACACACACACACACACACACACACACACACACACACACGTAGCACCCGCGAAGTGGAAAGTTTGGCAATGCGCGGTCTCCTTCCCAACAAAAAACTTTGTGGTGTTTTCATTCGGCAAAACTTTTTCCCGTGCACGTTCATTGTCAAAACGAGCGCTCGTGACGGGGTAATCACTGCTGACTTGTCAAAATCTCCAGCCTTCATTTTGTAATTTATCCGTCCCCAAGATGATTGGAATTATTTATCCGTAACCACAAACGAACAATTTTGTCACACAGAAACCATTGATAGTTGTCTCCACAGCGACAGACAACCAATACTGCTTGGCAATTTGAGCAATTTTCAAAACAAACCGAAATGCTAGGTCCATGGGCATCCAGTGTCACGCACAAACACACCGGTGCCGTTGCGTTGTGAATCTGGATCATCATGGTGCACCGCATCTGGTCATGAAGCAACTTGTCAATCCACCGGAGGCTCGCTTTGATTCCTGACAAAGAAACGATGTGCCCCCCGCCTGATTTGGCTTGCTCACGAGCAAATTTTCAGATTACGTCACCAATTCAAACTGATTGACACCCGGGCCGAATCTCTCGAGTCCCTCTGGCAACTGCCATCCCCCCGGCCAAAATTATCCCTTTGAGTGTTGTCGTGCGAAACAAAAGAACCCCACCACCCGGTTTTTGCTTTGTTTGTATGTGCGATCGGACTCTTCTTCCTTGACCAAATCATTCATGCTTGGTTTGAAGATTTAAATAAAAAAATAGAACAGGGGAACAGAAGAGTAGGTCAATACTCGTACAAGAACTGGATTGGATTATGAATCAGGCCCACAGCAAGCCCGAGGGTCTTTAGGTCAGGCTTTGCCGTTGTTCTCCGTCCACTTCTTGATGAACCACCTGCTCCAACAAGGGTGACGTCACATTGGACCCAAAGCACAAGTGCATTTGCCAAAACTATGATGTGCACCATGGAGTGGTTTGGTCATATGAAAGAACTTTCGACAAGAAAATCCCAACCATTTTTTGTTTTGCATGCAGAGAAAAAGAAGGCTGTCCTTGCTTTTTCAACCCTATCAATAGATAATGACCTCACAAATCAAGAAATCTGACCCTTAAAGAGAGATCAAGACTGTGATGTCACGTCAAGTTTCGGAAATAAAAGTTTCACCAGTTTGAAAAAATCTCGGATGGTACGTGGTGAGTCGATCTGGAACAAAACGTTTCATTTGCCCAAGAAACAAATGTTCAAATTTCGTCCCTTCGCGAAGCTCAGTCCGGAACCTTGTGAAAATGCAAACACTTTCGTGGGAATATTCACCCGCATGACGTCACAGGGACGACGCGGCGCGTGATTCGCAACGTCAGTGAACTTCACTGCGTGGACTCGATAGCTTTGAATGTCCAATTACTAATGGCAGATTTCCAGCAGACCAGACCTGCTCCTGCCTTGTTGGGTTCAAGACAACTTTCGTCACTTTCCCATTTGGATCTTTTATGATTTTTGTTTTCCAAGAAGGAGTGGTAACCCAAGTCGCAAAAGTTGCAACGACGTTCCGTTCACTCGTCTGCAACGCGTTGTGTGTGCTGACGTTTCACTTGGATGTTTCCTGGAAACCGTCGCCCACAGCATAACCACTTGCGGCAGAAGCAAGTGCAACCAAGTGGACAATAACACTTTTCTCCTGTGATCAGCAAAATAATCTCGTGTGGTGGGCATCCTTGGCAAAATGAACATTGAAACCCTGAGAGAGAATTTTGAACTTTGCTCTACGAGGCAGAAAATCTAAGTAACCGATCCCTTCCGATATCTTTTGAACGGGTATGAATTTTGATGTTTGCTTTCACGTGTGGTTGGGCAATGGACTAATCTTCACCCCAA
>JAAUXT010006658.1_pt1 | contig 51972 bp, 39 predicted proteins | sample 7278171 | NCBI WGS metagenome assembly JAAUXT01 (sample SAMN14350112, study PRJNA611818) | marine sediment metagenome | isolation source: surface marine sediment (1.8m) | place: French Polynesia: Moorea | collected 2018-08
CCGCGCCCACACTGCTCTGGTTCCCGCCCGCGCCCACACTGCTCTGGTTCCCGCCCGCGCCCACACTGCTCTGGTTCCCGCCCGCGCCCACACTGCTCTGGTTCCCACCAGTTCCCGCACTTCCTTGGCTCCTATTCACCCCCATGTTGCTCTGACTCCTGACTCGAAAGTCTTCGTGCAACCTGCCCGTTCCTACAGCCCCCTGATCCACAACCGCAACCGAAACAGTGCCCACCCGCAGGGTGCCTTGCAGACTGGCTGCTGCTGTATAGTGATCCCCGACCAAACCCTCAGGTGTTTCAACATCCACGTCGCTGTCCGAGGTCGTGTCTTCCTCCGAAACGCTCGGCGTCACATCGGCTCCTATTCCCTGGTTGAGCGCTCCCGCCACAGTTTGACAGTAATCCAGTGTCATTCTTATCAAACCGTTGAACGGTAGCCCTGCTAGACCCGGAGCCATCCCCATGAAAGGGTGCACTGGCGGCGGCACCATAAAAGGCTGTCCACCTCCTGGCTGTCCACCTGGCCCCGTGCTCGGACCCCCACCTGGCCCCGTGCTCGGACCCCCACCTGGCCCCGTGCTCGGACCCCCAACTGGCCCCATGCTGCTCGGACCCCAACCTGGCCCCATGCTGCTCTGGTCAGGTGCCATTCCCGCGAAAGGCACGAAAGGCTGACCACCACCCGTTCCCATGCTACTCGGACCCAAGGGTCCCATATCATACGTTGGTCCCCCACCTATTCCCATGCTCAGAAACCCCCCTGGTACAAAAGGCTGAACCGGCGGCGGCCCCATGAAAGGCTGTCCACCATCACCTGCTCCCATGTTGCTTGGACTTGGACCCATGCTGAGCAGACCCCCACCTGGCCCCATGTTACTCTGGCCAGGCGCCATTCCTACAAAAGGCTGAACCGGCGGCGGCCCCATTAAAGGCTGTCCACCACCACCTGCTCCCATGTTACTGTAACCCCCGGGTCCCACATTGGTTAATCCCCCAGGCCCCGTGCTGCCCGCACCCCGTCCTGGCCCCATGCTGGCTGGACCCCCGCCTGGACCTATGCTGGGTAGACTCCTACTTGGTCCTGTGCTGGCCAGACCCCTACTTGGTTCTGTGTTGGTCGGACCCCCACTTGGGCTCATGTTCCTTGGCTTGGGCGCTTTTTGCACAAAATGCTGAACTATCGGCGGCCCCGTGAAAGGTCCACCACGTGCCCCACCTGCCACCATGCTGCTCGGCCTTGGCGCCGTTCCCACACTGTTCGGGCCCGGCGCTGCTCCTCTGAGAGGCTGGACCCCACCGGGCCCCCTGCTGCTGCGGTCCCCACCTGCTACCACAGTGCTGTGGTCACGCGCCATTCCCCGCAGCTGTTGGCCCCGACCAACCCTGATGCCGCCAGGGACCCCACCCAGTCCAACAAAACCCTGTCCCCTGCCTGGCACAATGCTGCTTGGCACCCCGCTTGGCCCTGAGACCACATGTCCCCTGCCTACTTCCAGACTGCTTGGGGCAGCAGGTCCAGTGACAATCTGTCCCCTGCCTGTCACCGTGCTAACAGGGGCCCCGCCCACTGCCATCCTGCTCTGCTCGCCGCCCACCCCACCGTCGCCATGGCCCGTGCCGCTCTGCCCCCGACCCACACCACCCAGCCTGATCTGCTTTGTGCTAACACCACCAATGCTGCTCTGACCCCGACCCACACCAGTCACCTTGTTCTTGCCCCTGCCCGCACCACGCGTGCTGCTCTGGCTCCCACCCACCCCGCCACCCAATGCCACACAAGTCTGCCCCTCTCCCAGTTTCGTCTGCAGCATCGCAGTCAGGCGCGAGTTCCGACTCTCACTCACAAATTTCTTCACCAGTGTGCGCACATCGTCCTGGGTGACCGTCTCCCCGAATCTCTGAGTGCAAAACGACGCCGTCTTCTCTGCATCGTGCTGGAGGAAAAACCGAGCGATCACCTCGTGCACAACCGAGTCCAGCGTCAACACCCACGGTTTGGAGCCGGAAACACTCGCAGCAGTTTCGCTGGTAACCTCAGGTGGACGTTCCCTCGGATCTGTGGCTGCGCGTTCCCTGGAAGAACTCTGCTCTGCACTTGTGGCTGAGGATTCCAAAGGCACCAGCAGTTTCTCTGAACCTTCCGTGTGTGGCCAAGCACTTTTGTTTCCGTACTTCCTAAAGAACGCCATCAACGCAGGTTTCCTTGTCTCGGGGAGAGAACCACAGGCAAAGTCTTGCTCAGTCCTTTTCTGTAGTGCCACAGTCACCTCTGAGTCACGATTCTCTTTCACAAACTTCGTCACAATATCGTGCACATCGTTTTGAGTCATTGTCGCCCCGAGTTTCCGAGAATACACAAGTGCCGTCTTGTCTGCTTCGTGCTCGGTGTGAAAGCGAACTATCTCCTTTTGGAGAGCTGCATCTAATCTGGACAACCACGGCTTGGTGCCGACAAAAGCGGAAGAGCTGCTGGTTCCTCCAGGTTGGCCCGACCCAGTACTGGTACCTTTCGCGTTTGTCAATGTGAGTTTGTGAGGAGGGTCCTTACCAGCGTTACCAGCTTCAGGTTTGGGAGGACCTGACCCGGCGTTCGTCACTGAGCGTTTTTGAGGCAAGGCCACCCCAGCATTGGTTGCTCCGGGTGGAGGACCCATCCCAGCATTGGTAGCTCCTGGTGGTGGACCCACCCCAGTATTGGTAGGTTTCTGAAGTGGACCTGGCCCAGCGTTGGTAGCTGTGAGTTCCCGAGGTACACTCGACTCTTCACTAGTAGCTGTGGCTTTGTATTTGTGTCGCCAGGCGCCATCGTTCCCATATTGCGAGAAGACTGACTTCACCTTGGTTAATTCAAGCTTAACCCTGTGACGTATCTTTGGAGTCAATTCCGAGTCCGGATGATCTTTCATAAATTTGGCCAAGAGCGAAACCAAATTTCTGAGTGTGATGGTCTTCCCAAGTTTCCGGGTGAACTCCAATTCTGTGGCGCCAAGATCGTGGGTCAAGTAAAACGAGACAATGTCCATCCGGAGAGAACATTCCAAATTGCACAACCAACCTTCTTCAGGTTTGCTGCCGGCGCCCTCCTGAGGCGGACGAACCACAACATCGGTAGCGTTGCGTTCCTTGGGTTGATCTGGCCCAGCATTGGTCACCTTGGGTTTCTGGGGTTGAACTGACCCAACATCGGCAGCTGAGGGTTCGTGGGGTTGATCCGACCCAACGTTGACAGCTTTTGGTTTCTTGGGTTGATCTGGCCCAACGCCGGTGGCTTCTGGTTTCCTGGGTTGATCTGGCCCAGCATTCAAACTTTTGGACTTGTGAGGTGGATCAAACCCAGCGCTGACATGCTTCTGAAGTTCACCCATCCCAGCCTTGATGGGCTGCGGACATCCACCCGACGCACTAACGGAGGCTTTGGGTTCCAGAAGTGGGCGCACCGCTGCTTTGGCAGCCGTCGGCCCAGCTTTATCCTCCCGAGGTTGACCCAACCCTGCAGTGGGCGCTTTGGGTTTCTCAGGTTCACCCGACCCAGTGCTGGTGACTGAAATCAAGTTTTTGGTGCTGGCAGCCCTTGATGCATCACTTGATTTCTGAGGTGGAGCCGACTCAGAACTGGCAGTTTTGCGCTTGTGAGGTTGACCAAACCCAGCAGTGGCAACCTTGACCTCTTGAGGTCGATCTGTCCTTGCCCTGGACTTCTGAGGTCGACCTGTCCCGGCTTTGAGCTCCTGAGGTCGACCTGTCTTGACGTTGAGTCGATCCTTCTCAGTTTTTCGGGCTTTGGGCTCCAGAGATCGACCTATCCTACCTTTGGGCTCCAGAGATCGATCTGTCTTGTCTTTGGGCTTTTCAGGTCGACTTGTCCTGCCTTTGGGCTCCTCAGGTTGACCTATCCTACCTTTGGGCTCCAGAGATCGATCTGCCTTGTCTTTGGTCTCCTCAGGTCGACCTGTTCTGCCTTTGGGCTCCAGAGATCGACTTGTCTTGTCTTTGGTCTCCAGAGATCGACCTGTCTTGACGTTGAGTTGATCCTTCTCAGTTTTTCGGACTTTGGGCTTTAGAGATCGCTCTGTCTTGTCTTTGGGCTCCTCAGGTTGACCTGTCCTGCCTTTGGGCTCCTCAGGTTGACCTGTCCTGCCTTTGGGCTCCTCAGGTTGACCTGTCCTGCCTTTGGGTTCCAGAGATCGATCTGTTCTGCCTTTGGGCTCCAGAGATCGACTTGTCCTACCTTTGGGCTCCAGAGATCGACTTGTCCTGCCTTTGGGCTCCTCAGGTTGACCTGTCCCGGCTTTGAGCTCCTGAGATCGACCTGTCTTGTCTTTGGTCTCCTCAGGTCGACCTGTCCTGCCTTTGGATTCCAGAGATCGACCCGTCTTGTCTTTGGTCTCCAGAGATCGATCTGTTCTGCCTTTGGGCTCCAGAGATCGATCTGTCCTGCCTTTGGGCTCCAGAGATCGATCTGTCCTGCCTTTGGGCTCCTGAGGTCGACCTTTCCCAGCTTGAGCTCCAGCTTTGGGCTCTCGAGGTTGATCTGGTCCGGCTTTGGCAGCAGTCGACCCAGCGTTGGGAAGTTCCGTCTTCCGAGGTTCACCATGCCTAGCACACGGAGATGATCCCAACTCGGACGGCAGTGCATTCCGAGTCACAACCCTCGAAGCCTTTCCGTCCCCACCGCGAACTCGAGCTTCAGTGCGCGGTGTCTTCGTGCTCTTGTCACTGCCACACCCTGCGGACTGACACTTCTTGCGAAAGTCCAGTAAATCCTGACGAGGGACACTGAACCGGTCTCCTTTGTTCACCCATGCCCCTCCCACAATCCGAGCCATGTCCTCGTGCAGTGGAGGCCTCGAGGCGACATCTTCAGCCACTTCGTGTTCCGCATCCCAACTTTGATCTGAATCCCATGAGTCGCTGAGGCTGCGGTCCCGAGCTCCGGGCCCAAGGTCGAGACCATAGGATGCATAAAAGTCCTTGACCCTTTCCTGTATCGTCCGAACCACATCCGACTCTGGATTCTCCTCCTGATATTTTATGGTCAGCCACACAATGTCTTCATGGTTGATTGTCGCCTCCAACTTCGTTGCGCAGTTCAATAGATCTGTTATTAACTTGTCCTTGTCGTGCTGCAGAAACAACCGCACCATTTCGTCGTGCAGTGCAGGGTTTGAGACGATTTGTTCAACCAGTTTCGATGGCGGTCGCTGTGGTGTAGACAGTAGTGGCAGCGGCACTGGTTGTGGTTTTGCCAGCGGTGGATCTTCCAGTGTTCCAACTTCGAGGCCCTCCGCCGCAGTCTTGAAGCGACGCTTCGGGTCAAAGAAAACTCAATATGACTCCAGCTTAAATCTACGATTCCTTTAGAAAGCACGAAAACAAAGACTTGGTGCCATGATTTGCAACACCTGCGATGAAGACTGGCTGCAAGAAGCATATTACGGTAGTCATCTGCCAATCGGTCTGAGCGATATTTGGGGCCTTTTGAACGCATTTTGTCATCAGCACCGAACCACTTCTGTTCACCAACGCCGCATGCGCCACCAGTGCCTTCTTGTCCTCCCGCATTCCTCCAGTGCAGTGCCGCTGATCGTCCAGCTTCGCCCCAGCAGAGGGCAGGGGTTGATTCAGGGTGCTCACAGCTGACCGGCGAAAACAATCCACACACCAAGGTGTCCGGTGAATCCAAGGCCTGTCATCCTTTCAATGAGTTTCCAGACTTCCAGTCGTTCGCACCAACATCATGAACTTTGCAATTTGAAACAAAACCCACACACCAATGTTTGCAGCATCAATCAAACTCACTCAAAATGTGCGCAAACTATGACTACAGTGGACACAAACACCACCAACCGCAACGAAAACCAACACAAACAAAACTACGGTATTCCTTGTGCAACCCCCGGGAACCAGGCGAATCACGCGACTCACCTGCGCGTCGCGCGGCGCTGCGTCCTGCTCCGCGACGTCGTCCTTTCCCGCGTTTCCGGAGGTGGTGTTTGCTGCCTCGTTCCCATCGCCCATCGCCTCCCGCTCAGCAGCCAAGTTGTCTATCACTGAAGCACAACCACCGTCATTGAGAATTGAAGCAAAGTCCGATGTGCAGTGTTCAACTTCAGGCGAACTTTTACAGGACCCAGCACGAATGTCTTCAACTGTTGCGAGGCAAAACTTGCGCACAGATGAGTTTCTTTCGCCTGTCAATCCACGAGCGCGTCTTCGGTGAACTGTGGAAAGGAACTTGCTTCCCATCACAGTAAACGCCGTCACACATGACGACAGAGAAAACACTGGTTTTGTCGGAGGCTGAGATTTACCAGTCGCAAGTCCGTTGGGCGGCGGTTGGTCCGGGTCGCACAGATGGTCGGAGAGGCTGAGCACGGGCATCGTGGCGCCGTCCTCGTCCATCTGAAACAGGAACGTTCACGTGTCATCGTGTCAACCGAACACCGAAACACACCATGCGCTCAACAGACGACCTGCGTCCGGCAGCCGTGTTTCAGTTTCAACCGAGACTGAATTGCGTGTGGTCATTTTATGGTCCATTTTGCTTTGACGCATGCGACACTCGGAAATGCGCGACGTCATATGCCCACGCGTCAGGGGCATGCATTTTCCATGGCACACTGGTTCAGCAAAGTTCGCACACGCACACACACACACACACACACACACGCGCGCACATGAATACAGCTACTGCAGTTATAGCGGAAGATGAGTCGTACCTTGTCCGAGTTTGTCGAAGACTGGCTGGGGCTACGCGCCCCGCCGGACGGGTCCTCGCGGCTCGTGCTCGCGTCGTCCGCCGCGTCGCGGCCCGGGGAGCCGGACCCCGCCGCGCGGGCACGCTTCGCCGACCGCGCCGGAGGCGTCTTCGGAGACCGCGGCCGTTTCAAGGCTGAAATTCACGTGAAGGAAAGAAAGTCTGAACTGGTGGGTCACATTTACGTCAACATGTTTTCGTACATCAGTCTGGTCGCACCTTTGGCATGAATACGCCAAGCGTCGAACCCTTGTGGGTCACAGCGGCGGCTCGGATGGACTCACCGGGCTTCGGAAGAGGACGACCGGTGCTGCAGCGAGTCGCCGTCGTCGCCCCGGACAGGTTTTCATTGATATTCACCAACACGATATGTTCACTGCAACACAAGGACACCACATCACACACGTTATGCTGTCGCAGGAGTTTGTTCCACCAAGGTTCGCCTTTTTCTTCTGATTGGCGTTGATCCCAACGAAATAAAAGTCGACACGGGCTTTCGACCAAGAGGATAGAGAGCGTTCAAAATTAAATGCTGCGTCGAAAACGCGAAAAAAAGTCCGTTTAGCGCAAAAAGCGCCTGTTCTTATGCCGAGTGATGCAACGCCTGGCGCATACAGCGTGAGCTGGGAGGCTGAAGCCTGGTGCGCCACTCACTTGTTGAGAGTGATGCCGAGCAGGCCCTCGATGGTGACCTGGGTGACGGCGCTGAGATCGGAGTTGTAGAGACACGCGAAGGTCTCCCGCAGCTTCTCCCGAACCTTCGCGATGTCCACGTCCATGGCTGCAACAGAAAAGTGAGAGTCTGTCACGCTAGTTCGTGTTGCAAACAGCTGGCTCATCCCGTATCCACAGCGTCCTGCACAATTCACCGAGTGGTGCATCACGCACCGTCCACCAAATTCGACGTGAGCTGCGGAAACAGATACACCACGGGCTGTCAGACCCAAAACGGACACCATTCACCCCGCACCAGGAACTCTCGCTGCACCACCAGCGTCCACGGAATCACACGAGTGACCTCGCGGGCGCCACCAAACTCGGCTCGTCCTTGCCAGACTCCGGGTCAGAAGGACAAAGCCGACGAAACGAAAACACAACCAGAAGCGCACCATTTGCAGGCACCACGAACAAGAAGCACCGAACACAACCAAAACAACTTAGCAGTCAACTTGGAGACAAAATCATTACCTTGCCAGTACCTCCCAACATTTTTGAGAACTCCCAGCAAACAGGGAGAATTTTCACTGCGATCCACTTCAGTCGACGCGAACACAGTTGTGACTACATTTTCTCAGAAGTGCGGTTCATAGATCCATAAAAAAGAAAGCTTCCCCGAAGTTATCTTCCTTCCTTCAAAGTCACAAGTTCTGAGCTGTTCAACATGACTCGAACTCAAAGCATTCCCACTTTGTTTCAGTCAAAACTTTCAGCAAAATGACTGAAGTGAGTGTGGTGTCGCACTAGGCATTCGTGCTCAAACTCACTATTTATTCTCAACACGGAAACACTTCGGAATTTCTCAACACTTTTGGTCTACAAAACTCATTGGAACAAGAAAATTCTGGCAAAAGGCGACAAACACACACAACTCTCCAAAGCCCCGAGGTTCAAATCAAATTCTACTCCCAATGCAAAAATGTTGAGGTGGAAAAATATCCACAACCAGACAACTTTACGAGACTGAAGCCGAACACAGTGCGCGCCTTGTGCTTCGACTGGCGAGCTTGAAAGTGATTTGCACAAACAGGAACACCTGCAGCGGAGACACAAACTGACTCCACGGCCATGCTGACCACAAATTGTCCACATGGAACACACAATGTTCCTTTGGTCTGACTTGTACTCTGAGGCCGAACCACTATCCACAGGGTTGCCGACCTCCAGACCCTCCCCTCGGGCAAAAAAATGCCCACTTTCCAAGGGGTGGCGCATGTGCCACATCTGAGGTTCCCCACAGGGCAGTAACTCTTACTCAGGCGGGGGGGGGGGGCAAATACATACCGGAAAAACGTGACACTCGCAAGACACGTTGACACTTTTGCAAGTCGGCGTGTGTCAAGAGACAGACCTTAGACAAACAGGAGCAACACAAGCAACAATACCAAACAGTTGAACACCGGCACATCTCATCTGCAAAGCATTTCTCACAGCAAAACGAATAAGGGCGTCCACACAAACAACAAACGTGCAAAATGTCACGCAGACATAAATTTCAAAGCAACACGCAATGTTTTACTTGACTGAACAAACTTGGCAGCTTTCATTTTCGTGGGCAATCGCTACATTGTAGAGTCCCACGTGAAACCCAAGAAGTCACCCGTAATAACCCTGCACGAACTTCTTGGCGAAGCCTCTCACGGACGACTCGCTGATGATCTTGCCCAGTTTCTCGGAGAAGAGCTTGGCCGTTCTGGTCGGACCGATCTGCTGACACGACATCGCCATCTGAATCCGATCATCATCTGTAAATTTGTTGCACCTGTGCATCTCTTCCACCGTCGGCTCGCTGCAGGTCGCCTTTTTCGCCGCGACGTACTTTTCGAGGGCAGTTGCCGCCACTTTTCTGCTGACAGGTTTCCCCCACATCTCGCTGAAGTGATCCGCGGCTTCGTTCACGCCGTACATCGACGCGTACCTGGCTACGTCCAGCCTCTCCTGCGCCGATAACCACCGGGTGCTCAACCTGGGCCCATAATCTGCATCACAGCTGTTCGTTCTTCCCTTCTTCCGGCATATCTTTCGTTTCTTTGGTGACACCTGGAGGGGATCTTCCACACCAGCAGGCAACCACGAAATATCATTTTCGTCGTAGTAATGCCAAATGTCATCTCTTGACGACGCAACCCTTCGTTCCTTCTTGGCTTGAGGCTTCCTCAGCGCGCAAAGTTCTTGAAGAACCGAGTCTGCTGAAGACAACGCGCTTTCGTCCTTGTACTCTGGAACCTCTCTCAGAGCCGAAGCGTACTCAATCTTTATGTTGTCCACGCCAATCGCGGCTCGCCGCAAATTCTGTGACGCCAGTTCAGCATCGCTGCGCGTCTCCCCTGTCTCGTCCAAACACAGCGCGAGTGGCGGCTTCTTGTGCTCGAGGATTTCAATAGACTCGGTCACAACGTCAATGTCAAACGGATCAGTGGAGGCCGGAGAAGTAAAGGGTTCTACTACATCTAAATTATCTACATCGTCACTGCAGTCACTATTGGCATCGAAGGCCTTGAACGGCTCTTGGTCCAGGTCAAGGATTACAACCTGCTCTTCTTCCATGCTTGGCTTGACCCTGTGAACAAAGGTAGATGCGATAGGCAACAACACAAAACACACAAACCCCCCACCAAACAAACTGGCAGTGCGTGCACCCCAAAGAGCAGAGAACAAAACAAGGGAATCCGTCGTTCCTCAGCTAAGCGAAATCCAACACTTTATTCAGTCGAGTGGATGTATGACATTGGTGTTCAACAACCAGTCGGCACGGACAGCGATTTTTTCACTTTCCAGCCTTGCAGGTGTCATGTACCGTCAACACAGAAAATCTGAAATTGTGGTTTCTCGAAGTCGTGGTGGAGGGACGGAAAGGAATGACGGGAGCGAGTTTTGCAGGAGCTTCACAGACGTACGACGTCAGATGCGACGTTTAAAAAGAACTTCTATCACGTCAAATGATCAAGGATCCAATGCACACAAAAAGGGGGCACATGGGCGGCAGGAAGAAAGCGCAGAATCTGAATCTGAAACATGACAAACCTCGAACTGACGAGCCTCACTTTGTTCAAGCCCGAAGCTTGCGGTCAAAAAGGGTAAGCCAAACGGAAGCTTTGGACGCCCCTGACAAACTCTACCGGACACAAAACTATCTCATGTCTTCTCTCGACTCCAAGAAAAAAACTTCAAGAACTGTTTCACATCAAGACTTGACGAAAGTTACTGATGCACAAACAAATTGAGGTGGCGCGGTTGGGCGATAATGCAGAAGCAAAATTATCACATATATTTGAACATGAAAAGTCATCCACAACCACTGCAGTCCGCAATCAGTTACCTGTCGCGTAAATCTTCTTCGAGTTGTCTTCTATTTGTTCGGGATTTCAGAGACTAACATCCTTGGACAAGCTCACGATTTCACTTTCATTTTCACGGTTGCTTGGTCCCGCGGAGCCTTCTTTCTGACCAGGTGCCCGGATGTACTTCAATGGCGTTCGACTGACCCAATTCGTCCCCGACCCATTTTGTCCACCGCATGAAACTTTTGTCCGATGCTTGGTTTTGATCCGACCTCATTTGCACACAGCCCAATAAAACCCAGTCTATTTTCTACTCATAAGCTCAGTTGCGTGCGAGGGGAAGTAACGGGTACATTTGTGTGTGTGTGTGTGTGTGTGGGGGGGGGGGTTCGAAGAATTTTCCAACCCCCAATGTACAATACAAAATAAACTTTTCATTTTTAGGGGTGCGGGTGAAATCAAATTTTGGATGCGAAAAATGTTCTCGTGCGAATTTGGTTTTGCTCTCTGTCTGGTGAGTGGATAAGACGCGTCGATAACAAGAGAAGCAATGCACTGCAGGTGCGACGTCCCCCTTCACTTTCTTGATCGTCGCGTACCGGCCATCTGGGTGCCGCAAACGGCTCAAATGTCCACACTTTGGAATGTATAAAATGTATAAAATGTAACCCCCCACCCCATCTATGATGTTTCAGATTTACCTTGTCCAACTGTATCTTCACTTCAGCCAGCCACCAAGTACTCTCCCCCAACGGGACATCGCACAACGAAAGATTCTGTCGCAACGGCTGAAAACAAGGCTGCAGACACTGTGTGTCTAATGAGATTTATTCATTCTCCTCGCAAGAAATCACCGCGATCAAAAATGTGTACAGACTGTACAATGTACAAACAAAAAATACAATACAAAAGTATAAAACGAACTGTCATAATAATACCTACGTCTGATAACTTTGGTAAGAATCCTCATTGCACAAGAAAAGTGTACATTATGTTCGGTTTTCCCACAATGACAAGACCTTGAAGTTTGTTCGCGAGATTCTGAATTCCCCCCAAATTTCGGAACACACTGTCGGTACCTTGGAGATCACGTATCTTCCGAGAGTGACGATGCAACTGCGATGGACTGAGAGGGGTGTACAGATCTGTAAATGTTGGCACTGGGTATAATTTCGATGAAAATTGCTGAAGATGTGATGTCGACAATGAAGGAAGCTCATGCATGCGTGCGCGCACACACGCACACGCACACACACACACACACAGAGTCAGCAAAAAAATTGCGCATGTCCCATTCGTTTTCGAATCGAACCACAAGAGCTGAACGTGCGCTTTCTTCCAGCGGAACCAGAGGGCAGCCTCGAACCGTTCAAAATTGTTCATCTCATCGGATACGGAACACTGACCCCAACATGGGGTCCGCGACAGCAGTTAGACAGACTAGAGACACTGACTATATGCGAAAAACGAACAAGGCGCCTTGTCAACGCAAAATTTCTTCACTAACTTCACCAAAACAAATCAAATCGAAGTGACTCTTCAAAGTGACGACGACTGAATGAAGAAGATTTCAATTGCACGGTTCTCAAACAAGGGGCTGATCTTCGGGGGGGGGGGGCTTGAAGCTCGCCGCCTCTCACCCCCGACACCAAATTATTGCCCCGTTTCTGCGCCACAGACACAAATTGTCTCCCGTTTTTACCGCATTTTCCAAAGATGAAACTGAGGGTGGGTGCCCCCACCCCCGCCCGACCAAAAGACCCTCGATCCGCTCATACACACTCTCATTCACAAATTCAGCCTGATACGGTGAGCGATCTACACACGAATGCACTTACAAATGCACGCCATCTTTTGGCACAAAGTGACAAAGTAAGGCTGATCATGTTCGCACTTCCGACAACTGACACCTTATGCTGTGCAAGTCTTTTTCAGCGTCGCGCACTGTGATCCTTTTCTCTTGTGATTCGTGTGTCATAAAAGAGCGGGCAAGACAACACTGCACATGCGTGTAAAAATACTCAAAAATGCATACATAAAAGGTATGCAATGGAAGCACCCAACACATTCGCAACGTGAGCCGAGCCATTGAACCTGTGAACAATTTGTTTCCAGCGCCAAAGTTGCTGTTGAGAAAAATGCCTTCGACAGCAAATTCCTGGGCAGCGGAAACGAATCTTAAACGCAGACTCGACCAATATCCCCGTGATCGAAGCGCACAGGCTTCAACGACATTTGCAGCAACAAATTCTACAAAAGATTCGAACAAAAAAATTCTTCAAAACACAAAGCTTTTCCAAAAGACGATGGTTGAGCAGCAGCGTGGACACGACATCAGCAGCGGAGGCGCAGCGGCGGGCGGTCCGTCCGTCCGTCTGTTCTTCCAACAGTGCTTCCATCTTTTCCTTGACGACCGTTGCTGTGGGAACCGAATCACATGAAACGCATCAAAATTCTTCAATCTGGAAAGAGAAAATGCACAAAATATAATTTTCAGAACACAGAATGTGCTGACTGGAAAAACTCAGTTTTGGCAGCTGCTTAATTTTTACAACGGGCGTTACGTCAGGAACTGCAGCAATTGGATATGTGGTGCCAAACAGACGTGTACTCAGCCTGATAGCGAGAAAAACTCGGCAGCCTTTGAGGCATGCTCACCACAATGAAACCAATACCATCCAACAAATATTGGTTGGAGGTATATTGCGCTGCAGAAAAAGTGGGCAAGATACGACGTCAGGTCCGCACCTCTCGAATCGGAGTGAAGCACGTGGGAGTGATTTGTGTGAACGGTACGTTGCGCATGTGCGCAGGTGAGAAGGGATCCGCTCCCGAGAAAGTCTCGGGAAACGGGAGGGAGGAATCCTGCGATCAAACTCAGTCCAATCAAGAATGCCGACCTGGCATCGGGCTCAGGGGTCCACTCTTCTGCATGTTGCTGTGACGCAAATGTTCTTTCTATCCGACAGCAGCTGAATGTCTGGTCTGAGTTCCGCTTTGACCAAGGTCAACAATGGTCCGCTCAAACTGAAGATTCTGGTCGAAGGTGTTTGCCCTGGTCCACTGTGAACCGAAGGTTCATTCTCACAAAGGTCACCCGAACACCCAATCGCGGAAAAAACGGCCTGAAAATATCCAGCTGAAGTTTCAGAAAGTTCACTCAAAAAGTGGTTGGCGCGCCGCAAAAGACGACGCAAAAGCAACACGCACAGTGAACCCAAGAGAGGGAGCTGAGGGAGATTCCCTCAGGCGTCTGCGAATAAAGCCGTGTGGCAGCAGTCAGGTCCATTCCCGCATTCTTTTTGTTCTCTCCACTTTACCTGCACAACACGAGTTTCATGCCTCATGCCGCGTTCTGGTAAAAAGCCAAAACATACGCAAGAAAAATTACGGTCTGGCGAGCAACGGCCGCTAATTCCGATCAGATGATTGGATCTCTACCTCTGATATCAGATAAGAAATGCGGGCCTCGCCGACGGGCGCATCCGACGCTGTTTCTCACCCCGGATGATGGAAAGAGCTTCAAAGCGCGCGCCACTCAGTCCTCGATTTACACAGCGCTGAGTGAGCCAGATGCCTCCAATGCTGCGTTGAAGCAACGGGCCCGAGTCATCACCTCCGCTGCGCTTACGTCTTCCTGACTTTCTACCCACTCGCGTAGACAACAAAGCCTGCAGGCTCCAACCCCTCAGACTATTTTCTGTTTGCACTTGCAACAAACAGACCCACAGCGGTGAACCTGGGCGCAAGAATAGGGCTTGTGGAGGCTTGTGATCGGGCGGTGTTGCCGAGCAGTTCACTTCCCGCTGCAGAGCTCATGCGGCCCCGCGGAGCCTGGTGAAGTTCTCGCCCTGTCTGTCGGGCCCTCGAAACTCCCCAGACACGTTCAACCCCATCAGCCGGACATCCACCCGCGAGCGGTTCCGTGGAAAGCCGGGGTCCTGGGTTCCCCTCCCCCCCCCCACAAAATCCCATGAATTTCCCATTTTTGCATCAGAAAGTCCACTTCAAAACATTAGTTTTTCCCCTGTCCATTGGTGGCTGGAGGCTGGGTCCCCTTCAAAGACTCTCGAGCCTTGTACTCGGTGAGTGCATTTGTAGCTGGGGAACACATTCTTCTGAGTACGAAGAATGCGGATATCCGCGTGAGAAAGGTTTTCAGCGATGCCTGGGTTCTGTCGGTTGTCCAGACCCTGCCGTTCTTACATAATCAAACATCCAATACACCCAACACAACTGGGCCCCTCGGCCTTCGTTCACTCGGGTCGTGAAGACAGCGTTTCCTGAAGATCAGCACAAAGGTCACGGGTGTCAGGTTCGAGACGACTGGGTATTTGCCTTGGGTACTGCGTACAACGGAAAGGCGCATTCACGTGAACCCATCAAGGTCTGAGCAACGAATGCCTGCACCTCTTACATTTTGCACGGCCGGCAAAATTCGTTTCTGAATTGAACTCTCCTGTCACATTTTGGGCTCCAACAGGCAGACGGAGGTCGGCACTCCCTGCCCCGATACGGATCCGCTGGTTCTACTGCCTCCCGATCTCAGGCTCAGCTGACACGAACAAAGGCTTCGTCCATCGTAAATCAGTCGCCGCAGCGCGCGCTGGAAAAAGTGCCGCGCACGAACACCCGTCGGGGATCGTCTCCGTGCTGCGCCTTGTGCTGCGAGCGCAGATGTCGGGGCAAAGATGTCGACGTCACCAAATCCTAGACTGTTCACTGGTCACCATCATCGACATCCAGGTCGGCTGCTGCGACCGCTGATAATTTCAACGGGCATTTTCGCTTGCGTTCACAAACCTGGTCGAAGTCAACTGAAGCGCCACGCCACGCACAGAACAACACAACGCCGAGTTAACACGTTTTACTCCGTACGCAGGCGTCTCTGTACCGCCCGACTGAGTGACTCTCCCGGCTCCCGGTGCGTTCCCTGCTAATTGCTCTTTGTCCGACCCAATAAATAACCCCGGGAATCAGAAGCGTTCTGATACTGACACGTTACCCATGATACGGTACCCGAGCGCAGCGCGCGCAGGGATCTCCGCGCTGAGGGGGTCGCTCTCGGGGTTATCTGCAGCAGAGCCGGCCGCTAACATGGCCGGTCTGCAGCAGCGCACCGCGCCGCGCGAGCCTCGCATTCCGAGGGGTGCGAGGCGCTCGTCTCAAACTATTCATTTTCCTGGCGCCCCCGAGGCCTGGCACACTGGTTGCGTCACACATCAGGTTCCTCTTCAGTTGAATGGGCGCTGCGTCACTGACGCGCTCCATCTCTGCAGTCGTTCGTGCCTACTTGGCGTCCACTGACGCACAGGAACGCAGCGCGTGACGGTCACAGTGTGAACACCGCGTGCAGGAACATGGGATCGAAACGCTCCTGACGCATTTGGCTCCGCGACTGATGTCTGGGATTGTGTGAGGGTTTCACTCGTGCACCGTTTGGGACAGGTCAGAGCTGGTGTGTTCGCCGACGAAGCCAAGTTTCACCAGCCAGACTCAAGTTGGTCCGTTTGAACAGCGGTTGTTCTGACCATGCGCCTGAGCGGGTGGTTCTCGGTGTTCTTCCGCGCTGAACGAGAGGGTGGGCGGTGCGCGGCTGGGGAGCAGGAGGCTAGAGCGCGACCCTGAGGGAGGGTGGGCAGTGCACGAGTTTACTCGGTGGGTGGGCGAGATCTCAAGTTGCGGCGGGCTGGCCTCTTCGACCCGGCACAAGACCGCCATGCCAAACGCGACTGACATCAGGACTTCAAGCTGATCAAGTCCAATTCTGCTCTGCTCTTCTCCTTTCAGCATGTTCTTGTGCCAAGTGTGAGCCCCCATCCAGATTGGGTCCGTTCTTCAGGGTGCAGGATTTCGGATTTCGTTCGGAATTTGTCAGAAATTTGATTTGCATTTTTGTTCATTGGAATCCAAAAATTGGGACAAGCAGATCTGGGGAGGTGGCTTTCTCTGGTGCCAACCTGTGTCGGGACCACCATCCCCTCCAGCGAATCATCATTTCTGCCTCGTTTGCCACCAAGGCGAGAACCTGTACCGAAGAATCTCGGTGAACTTTGGAGATTCAAAACTCACCTCCGAGGGTGAGAAGTGCAAGCAAACCACTCACTCCTCACGGCGCCTGGATAAACGAACCGAGCCCTCCCGGCTTGATTCTCAAAGGGGCATCAGGGTGGGGCGCCTATTGACAACAAAACGTGAAAACGATGGTGTTTTTACCTGATCTGTTTGGTTAGTAGCCTGATTGCCTCAAGTAATCACACATGTCCTGGACCGTTTTGCTGGCGTTGCCCGGTTGTGTGCCTTCGCCGTAAACGACTACAAGAACACCTGAAACAGACAGCAAGAGTTTAGAAAACGTTGTGCGCATCCTGCTCTCAACATTCCATTCCCCCTTGACTGACAGTTTGTGGCACACTCGGAGAAGTCGAGAACGCAACTGAGTGCTGCATTCCACAGACAGGCAAAAGATAAATCTTCTGCTCAAGTTGAAGCTGTGTGGACGAAATTGGTGGACGCTTGAGTCGAGGGTTGCGCCGCTCGCTGGATCCACGAGGCACGTCAGTCGTTCCCGTCGGATGCGGAGCTCGTTCCCGGTGTCCTTACTGCACCCTCACGTCTACAGAGCTGTGCCCTGGATCCCCCGGGTATACAGCCGTGGTTCTCTACCCTCCAAATCATTGGGCTGGGATAACAACACTCTGGATCTGCAGCTGGTTCCCAAATTCCAGAGTGATTTCCTCATCAGTTGCCCCTCCTCTCTGTAGACCAGTTGAAAAGGCCCCTTATATCAGTAGCCCCCGTCCCTCTGTATTTACTATGGAGGTCCCACCCCCTGGAACCACCGCGGACAGCAGCTGCATCCCCTGGATGTGGGGGGGGGGACTCCATCCCATGGATCCAACGTGGACCAGCCATCCCTGTCCCCTGCCCCACTGGATCCACAGGTGGGAGCACCCCATCCCCCCGGACCTGAAGGAACCGCACCCCACCCCCTGGATCCACCATGGACCAGCACACTGGAAACTCCGTCGACAATCCTAACAATGGTGTCAATTAGTCGGTTCGCTTCCCGCGGTGCGAAGCGATCGAGACTCAACATTCGGAGATCTGGATTCTGTTCGGATGCGCCGAGCCACATGTGCGGAATCGCAGCATGTTTACAGTGGGAGCGCAGATTATCGTTCGCAGCGCATTTGCTCCGGCGGAAGAGGAACCGGCGCGTGTTGCGCCAGCTGGCCATCAGCTGTGGCCGCCCCGTGTCCTGCGGTGCGCCGGATTCACACTAGAGTCGAGCGTTTCCGTGCAAGTTACTCAACACGCGTGGCGTCGACTCAACTGTGGAGTGCCCAATGATCAGAATCCAGGATTTACGAAAGCGTCCAAGTCTGAATGGGATCCCGACCACAGGGGGAGACCTGTGACTTCGGCCAAAACATGGGCTTGTTGGGGGGGGGGGTGCTCGGCCTTGGATCAAAGACAGGGACGACGCGTTCAGTGTGGAACAGGCGTCATGTGTTCGGCGGATGCCAGCTGACTGCCTGACATAACTGCCGAAAATGCTCAAGGCAATTTGTCTGCATTCCGCATCCGACCGTTCAATCTCCTCCAGCGGATCCAGGAACGACCAGCGAAGAGACACGCCCCAACCGTGAGACCTGAATGCGTCGAAGAAAGGGACTGGGGAACATAATATTTTTGATGATCAAGAGGGCAGGCCCCATGGACTCGCCTCCACTGGATCCGCCTGAGGAATCGTTCAACACCACAACGCAATCCGTGCCTTCTGAACATGAATCCAGAGCAAAGCGCCCATTTGCATTTCAGCACCCAGAACTACAGCTCGTCCTACTCAATTCGCAGACATTTGCTCCCAATAAAAGAAATCAATTTCGAACCAGTGGCGATTCTAATCAGGGCAAATTTTCAACATTGCAGCAAATTTCTTGGCTTTGTCACACAAAACAATTTTCTATCTTTCAGCCAACATTCCGCTTTGGGCGAGTACAAATTCGGCGCTACCAGCTGCAGTGGCTGTTTCACACATGTTGCAGACTTCGTGTTTTCCATCCAAATTTAATTTCGTATTCATTGCAATTTCCCAGTTGACCGTCGGGAATGTGGCCGCGTCATAATGTGCTGCTCCACTGACAAGTATGCAGCAGTTTCGCGTGTTGCGTGGGGCGGAATGTCCGATGAGTCAGCGCTCGTTTGTGAGTAATCGCTCTCGTACTGTGGATATTCGGGATTTATGCCTGCGCTTCATTAGTGGAGATCAGCAGCACTGTGCGCGCGCAGAGCTCAATGTGCGAGGGGAGAATGGACGGGGTATTGCCAAAAGTGAATGAATGAACTCGGCAACACGTGTGATTCAGTGCCCATTTGACGCCCTTTGCCTCGGCGACTGAAAACGAGTTCCTTGCTCCCAATGTTCCAACTTTGTTGGGAGCAAATTGGCCCCTATTTTTTCGCTGAAAAGAACCACTCTTCGACCGCTGGCGCGTGGATACGTGTGTGTGTGTGTGTGTGTGTGTGTGTGTGTGCGCGTGTGTGTGTGTTGTGTGCGTGTGTGCGCGCGCGCGCAAGCGAGCCTGAGGAACAAGAGTACGAGAAAGAAATTGCTCGCAACCACTCACATTTCATAGATCTGGCTATGGAGACCCCGCCGGCGCCGAGCTTGCCCTGTATGCAGACGTCCTCGACGCGTAACGTCATGTACTTCTTGCCGCCGATGATGATTCCGTTGCCCTGCAGCGCCGTCGGGTTGCTGAAGCCGCTCAGGATCATGCGCGCCTCTCCCTCCGACAACTGCAACGGCGCCGCAAGATCAGCACCGAGGCGGGTCCAGGCGGGGGGGGGGGCAACCCCCAGAAAATTGACTCCTCCGAAGATTGAGCCTCATGAGACCAGGGCCAAGAATGAAGCCGGGCCCTGACCCCGGTCCACGTGAGGCCCTTTCCACCCCGGACGAGTCGTGTGTTGGGGAAGCCACGTTTATCTAGATATACAGTGATGTGACGCATCTCATGTGAAACACATTTCTGGCCAAATTGACTTCACCCGCATTCAATTGTGTGTTCTGGAGGAAGGGCCCAGCAATTCTCGGAATTTCCCCCCACCACCGTGCCGCTGGGTTTCAGGAGTCAAGTTGAAACCACACAATGGTCTGTAGTTCTGGATCAGAATTGAGCACCGTTCCACAGAGGTGGAATGGTGGCAGATGTTCTACCCCGTTCCTTTCTGATCCACGAGTGCTCACAGGCACGACCAAGCCGTGCTTTCTTCTTTGGAACGAATTTGGTTCCAGAATTTGCACTCCTCATGTTCGCATGGGGGTGATGTGAGGATATTCACATTTATGTGCTCAAGACCCGAAATCTGGATCCATTGGTCTACATTTCTCCACTCCGGATTTTCTGCAGTGGATGATCATGATGAATTTGATGGCCTAAAATTAGGGGTCCGCCACTCACCTTCATGCCCGGACTCTGTGACCAAACTCTGCCATCCTCCACTCCGACCACCGCTGCGTAAGCACAGTGACCAGAGCCGACCAAACTATCCCTGTACGCGTCCCAAGACATGGCGAAATATTCCAAAATTTCCCACACAGCACCTTCCTCTCCGAACCCGGCCGGCGAACTGAAACCGCTTCACTGAGTCACCTTCTGCAACAATTCCTCCGCGAAAAACTCACTGCTCAGGTCTCCTCTTCTGGAAACCCAACTTCGTCTGACACATTATTTGATCAATATCTGACGAAGTTTTGTTCTGACAACGCAATATGTTGGCAGAATATTGATTTTGGAGACGACGGGATTTTTGCACTATTTTGTCAGGCTGACGCATCCATCCGTGCGACGTTGTGGTAGAGGGAGCCACGTCCTAGAGACGGAAACCACAACGTGCTCCAACTCCAGTCGCGCGAAAATTGAAGCTGCCGAGCACAGTGAAGCCAAAACCTGGGCTGGCACGTTTCAATTGACAAAATTCGCGGCATTGGTGCTTTTCGATTTGCACCCGAGAATCCGAGAATTTGACAGTTCTCGACATCCGGGCAAAACAACAGCATTTTCATCCGAGAGGATCCAAGAGACCGTAGACCTGAGGATCCGAGGAAACTTGCATGGGTCTCTCGGATTCTCGGGTCGAGAGTCCGAGAATTCTCGGATGCAGGTCACTTGGTTGGTAGTTCATGTTGGCACAACGCAAAAAAGCGCAAATTAATTCAGACGAATCCTCCTGCAGATGGTCAGGGTTTTTGAGGCTCAGGAGAACCGCACCCCCGCAACCACCGATCAGTGCTTCTGAATTCAACTCAGAACGAAACTGGACTTTTTTCAGTATCAGTTGCATATTTATTGAAAGCACACCATTTACTGTACATAGCCTTGTGTTTATTGTGAAAACAACTATCGGAGACACACACGTTGCAAACAGACAGGACACTGAACGACTGAGCAAGTGGATGTGTAAATTTTGCTTGGAGTTTACGAGAAATTTCGACAACTTTCCTGCACTGGCCACCTCTAGTTCTTTCTCAGTATCACTAGCAGCGTCGTACATATCACATCTCTCTTTCCTTCCTTCCATCCGTGGCAAGACTTGTCTTTTCGTGGTCAGTCAACTACATGTACTGTCCAGGTTATTCTTTCAAATATCCCAAATTATTGCAGTCAATAGTTTGAAAATATGAAGCAACATGTCCGAGTCACACGTACCAGAACTAGACATTGCGGCGCGCATGCAAACTGAGCTTCGCGCAAGTTCCTAAACAGACCGAGTACAGCACACGGACACGACAAGAAGCAAATACCCCAGTTCATGTATGTACAGGTATGCAATGCCTTTTGCTGGAAGGGAAAAACCAAAAAGAGAAACCTCTCTTGCACACTGCAGTGTCCAAAACAGTATAGGAATCAGGCGTCAACGCACACTCATGCAATGCGTGTGAGTGAGGAAGAGACAACGGCACTCCCGTTAGAACAGATCACATGCACCCGGCAAGACGCAAAGGCGAATGCCTTTTGCCCGTAAAAAGTGACATCGAATTGACATTGACATCAATTTGAAATTCTGATGTGTGTTTTGGGTGAAGTTTCCAGCAGTGATGAGAAAAGTAATCTCTGCGTCGGGCACCAACAGTGCGAAGACGGCATATTTTTCACGCAGCTGTCTTTGAAACAAGGAATGGTCGTCAACCAAAATCTTCAGCCTGATGGGTTGCTTGTTGACCGTTACATTTCACGTTCAAACTTCACGCAATCTTGTTTTTGGTGTTTGCGTTGCTGCCTTCGAAAGAAGACTTAAATCTTGGATGCAACACGTTGATATATGGTGCAGTAAACTTCAAACGTCGGTCGACATTTTTTGGTTTTCAAGACCGCGTCATTGCAAGTTTTGGTCACGAATGATAGAACTACGGTACACACCGTGACACAATGTGAAAGGGAGGGGAACACCAGACGCTACATCACATATTGCACATATCATTTGTTATAAAAGTACAAACTTGTCGCAGTTGATTCTGAGGAAAAATCCGACACAAAACGTGTGACATGTTCAAAGCACGAAAGTTTGCGTCTTGCTTGGAGAAGGGTTGCAGCAAGTTTTCTTTCGACGGAGGTCAACGAGTTATCGAGTAGAATTCATCATAATTTCTTCACAGATTGGTCATTCTCAGCTGTCTTCAAATGCACATGACGTACAGATTGCTGTTTGTGTATTTTCAGAAACACGCAACGCAATGGAATGAATGAACGAAGTGTTGAGGAGAGCGCTGCAGTTAGAGCTCTCCCTTCTTCTTCAGGAGGAGGTCCCTCTTCCATGCCGGAAGTTTCGACAAGCGTTCCATTTCCGCTTGTCGCCGCGCCATCTCCTGGGCTTCCGGTGACTGAAACACGGAAAGCAAGATTCAACAACAACACCCTCTGGCGGATTCAAGATTGAAGCAGGATATCCCAAGACGGGGCCGATCGTGAACCATGGCTGCTTGTTCCTTGGTTCTGCTGGAGATCAACCAAGCACGGATTTTGTGATCCAAAAAACTCGCCCCCAAGCTGAGTCAAGTGTTGTATTTTTCTTTGCGCTCCTTGCCATGGTTCAGTGAAAAAGTGCGCAGGTTCTTGTTGGGATTGGTCCCTGCAGGCCCCCGGTTGATGACTCCACGCTGATCAAACAGAACCACACGCACACAGCAAACGCTTTTCTTTGCTCCTACTTCGATACAGTTGGGGTTTGTTTTGGTGTTGTTGTTTTTTTCAAAATCTGAACACATTTTCGAACAACCCACGGAAATGGAACGCAACAAATGCGCAATCTGTGGACGCGGGGTGTTCTTCGGTGCATTTGGCGCACAGACCGAACGTGCCCAGTGCAGCGTTTAAGCCACTCACCGAGTCGTCGTTCTTCTTCCTCTCCTTCTCGAGGATGAGCTTCTTCTTCCACTCGGGCACGCCCTCCCACTTCTCCTGCTCCGCCTTCACGTCCGCCAGCGTCTTCTGCAAGAGTCGGAGCCGAGCGCGTCAGACCCGGGGGGGGGGGTGCACACAAAAGGCACGTAAAGAGTGAGGCTTCACACTGCCAGCGCATCAAGGCTGGGGGAGGGGTTCGCACCGGAAGTACATCAGAGCCAGTGTGCTGGGGTTAATACCACAGTCGCGTCAGGGCCGGGATTGCATCAAGGCCGAAGGTACATGGGATTGAAACTGGGGGGGGGGGTCTGGCTGGAGATCACACCGCAGGACCGGAGAATTTTCTCGGCAAGCAATGCGCCGCAGCTTTGGTCAGTTGTTGAGGAAAAACTTATGGAACACAAAACTCTAGCGTGAATCTCGCCCCCCCACCAATTTCCAACCAATAATAATTTGGGCCTCTGGCCATCAGTCAGCTCGAGACCACATTCTCTTCTCCGATTTTGATGTTCAATTTTTGCCTGCTGGACCCATTGGAAAGCATTTCTGGTCTGTTTTCCGGGGCAACGCTCGGTGAAGGTTGGCATTTCATCTGAGGCTGAATCTTTTCAGGATGGCTAAACCACTTTTTCAATTACAATGAAGTGCTTCTGAAGCAACGCTGCTTTGAACTCTTTCTTTTTTTCAAAATGTCAGAGAACAATACACCTGAGTGCCACTTTCGACTCCGACCCCGCCTCCTGTTGTTCACACAAGATCAGAGACGGGCGCGGTCCGTCGCTCACGTGTGCGCTCCGAGCAGGCAAAGATTGTCGCAAAATTTTGCTCTGACCGCCAGTCCAAAATTTTGGCTTGCCCCGCAAAAAAGCAGCCAAGATGGTTCGAATTCGGAAGGATTCCGAGACTTTTCAGACCTTTGGTCGGCGCCCGCTCGGCCCCACCCGAACCCGGACCCAGGAGAGGAAATCGTACGTACCATGTGTTCCTCGACGAGGGAGTCGTTCTTCTTCTTGATCATCGCTTTCTTCCACTCCGGGAGGTTGTCCGGCACCTCCTGGTAACCTTTCAGTTGCGTCGGATCTGCAGAACGCACGAACAGGAAAATAGCGTGAACTTTTGATTGAATCAGACCAAGTTTGGTGCGGCGAGACGGGGACCTAGTTCTCGCCCGTTTCACACTGGCTGCGTCACGCGTGGCGTCCCCGTGACCGACGCTGTGTCGTCAAGGCGACGCAGCACTTCTTCAGTGACGCAACGTGTGACGCACTGCATCCTGTGTGAACCTGCAGCCTGCCCTCCGCTACCTTGAGTCGGGATCTCGTAGCCGTGGTCATCCTCCTCTTCCTCCTCCCCGCTCTGAGCCTTGAAATTCTTCCTCAGCGCGTGCTCCAGCTTGGCGACGGTGTCCTCCATGGAGCAGTTGCTCTCCGTCTCGACGCCCTGGTCGCCGTACTCCGTGCCGATGCCCATGGTGCTCTGCTCGGTGCGGTGCTCCTGCGCTTCCTGGCCGTTGTTGTTGGTCACTGTGGGGCCGTGGTCAGCAATAGCGTCGACTGACATGGCTGCGTCGGGTGCCAAATCCCCAAATGCCTCGGATTATCGCAATGACTGTCGTGCTGAGCGAGGGAGCCCGCCACTGTCGCGCAGACCCGCCGCGCGCGCGCGCACCAAATTAACGCGTTGATTAAAGGCTCTACACACCCACAAACAAAACACGCGGGGCGAAGTTTGAATACGAGTTACTTATGTTTCCTGATACGGACTCGTGTAATGCTGCCTGTTGCTTGGCGACAGATGGCAACGAGGCGCAGCAACCAGCTGCCATTGGTCGCTGATGGGTGGTCGGCAGTCATGCGCCGGGATGCTCGGTACGTTTGATTGGTCCGAGGTTCAGTCGGACTCCGCGAGTCGAAAGGATGTCCGCCGCATATGGCGTGGTACATATGGTGACGTCTAGCTATGCGGTAACCGTGGATACCTCCAGTTAGTGCAATAAATCAGAGCGTATCTGTTCTGGGCAAACACTGTTGTTACTCAACGCATCCAACGTTAGTCACGAGTTCAGCGACCAAGATCAGCATACAATGACAACGTCAGAACGCCGCAGACAAAAAGGCACATTGTACTGAGCACAAACACGGAATGCTTGTTAGATGTAGTGTCATGTGCACAATGTACAAACGTTTCCAGTCTACAGCTACGTTCTCCAGCGCCGCAGCGGATCCAGGGTCCGGGCCTGGACCCCTGACTCCGCCACCACGCTACGAACATCCACAAGAAAAGCCATCAACACACATGTTGGATTTTCACCGAATGCGTACCTGGAAGATCGCCGAAATGATCTGCAGAACACAAACAACACTCGTGAGGGCATTTTCGAAAATTCTCTGCACCTGGTCAACGCCCCGGCAGACATGTTGCTGGAAACATTGTTTTGCTGCAGAGACCAGAACCACAGACAGGGCGGATTCGACAGGGGGAGCTCAGGGCCTGAACCCGCCCAACCACCCTCCTTCAATTTTCCACAAGTCAAGATTTTCGAATGTGAAATTGTTCCCAAAGGGCGTCGCGCCCTTCACCAAAGCGGGGGGAGTAAGTCGGGGGGGCGGTCCCTGGTGAAGCGAGCTCCGTGGATTTGGTGATCACCGTCAGCTCACGTGCAGCCACAACCGTGACCCACATCTCTACCAATTTTCACTGCAACTTCCCCTTTTATTGCTTTCCATTTTCGTGATGGGTGTGTGTTCGTTGCGCACAAAGGCAATCCGCCTCAGCCGAATCATGGCTGACATTTGCCAAGGAGCTTTTCTGCGAACTGCCTCTCCGTGGCGTAGTGGTCTCTCCCGCGGATCCAGGGGCCTGACCCTCCCCATTTGCATCCGGGGGTAAAGTGTTTTCTTTCCCTGTATTATAACTTCTGAAGTCGAAGTTGAGCCGTCCCGCCGGGTTGGACTCTGGTCACCCTCAACCCTCACCCTGGATCTTCTGGAGGGAGCAACTAAGAGCCAGGTGAAGGAAAATCTGCTCGGGACTGCTCGGGAACTGCATGTTTTTTGACACCGTCATCAGTTGTGTCACAGTGTGAAGCAGAATTCACACTCTGAGTGTCATGATGTGCCACACTTTTGCAGAAGTTGGTTCGATGATTTGTGCCACAAAGACTCGAGACGATTTTGGTATCAGCAGGCTTGACAGCTTCCAACTTTTTTCACAGTCAAATAATCAGCCCAAGTCTCGTCTATACTTCCCGTTTTGACTCTGTCGACCTCCACCCCACCTCTTCCAGAAAGGAGAACAACTTCAAACTTCCTTTGCCTCTGTTTTGATCGTTTTCCTCAACTCCAGCGGGATGTGGGCCTGACATATGTGGTCCGCACCTTGGGAAGAGCAGTGGGGGGAGGGGGGAGTCCAACCTTGAAACTTACTGCACCTCAGAAGTTAACGCGGGGGTGAACGGATGTTTTGGAGGATCGTATAACCCTTGGATCTCTTGAGAGTTTGAGGACATCAACGGCAGAAAATGTGGGTAAAGTCTCACCAAAGTCCAGACTGTCGTAGCTGAGAGATCCGTTGCCCGTCGGCATTCTGTCACCTGCAAAGAGAAGGAGACGCAGCTTCAGCGGGTGTCGAGCTCAGAGGAGAGAGAGAAGAATGAGATAAGAATGAGAGAAAGGGGAGAAAGCCGTGCGCGCTGGACAAATGAAATGCCTCGTACCTTGTCTGTAATCCAACCCAAGACAGAAGCAGTTTTGAGTCGCCATAATGACAACTTTAACACTTCTCCAAGTTTCACAAAATTTAATTCACATAGAACAATTGTTCACAAAGCCATATAAAGGTCAACATCAATTCTTCACGAGTACAATATCCAACAACGCCCTAAAAAGGCATAAAATTTTCGTACACCGCTTCTTCTCCTCAGGGCATCTGTATCTCATAACTGCGGCACCAACTGAGTGTTGAAAACAAACTGAAATACAAGAGCTCGCAGCTCTTACAAAACTCAACCCACAACAAGAAGGTAAAAAGCTGCTGCCCGCTCTTACATCTGTTCTCTCTCTGGCAGGGCGATTCCTCCGCTGCGGACCGACCGACCGGGGCTCGCAGCTGATCAAGATGAACGACGCGGGAGCTCTGATCACTGCACTTTGCAATTTGTTGGGAAACTGACTCAAAGGTAGGCAGCAGCCAGCGAAGACAATTAACGCCGTGGTTTACATACCTCAATTCCCAGTAGGGCACAAAACATTCCTGGGCACACAAGGCGTGAACTACAGCGAGGTCCTCAAACAATAGAGTCACGTCGTTCAGATGCTTTGGCCCAAAAAGGGAAATGTTTTCGCAATGGCTCACTCAGGTGCACGATCACTGCTGTGGGACCAAAGTCAAAAGTGCAAGAAACACACGCTGTTGACAAGAATCTACAAAACCCTTTGACGTTCTTCGCAAATGAAGATGGAAACGGAACTGAACAACACCAAAAAGATCAACTGAAGTCTTGAAACTCAAGAAAAATAACTTCCACAAAAACGAATTCAACACGAAGCCAGCCAGGCCTGTTGGCGAAGCAGCGAACTGCAGGAAATGAACGCTGAACGATGAGAAGGAGACGAGCGGCGGGAGTTTGGCACGGAGCGCGGAATCCCGCCGACTCCGCCCCGCCGCGCGACGTCCATCACACACAACACCCCCCCCCCCACCCGTCTCTGATCGCAAACCTCAAGCATCAAATTTGCAGGCGCGGAACCACAAAAACTGTTCCCAATCAGATTTTAGTGTTCAAAGCGACGATTCAGTTTCGCCCTCGAGATTCACTGCAAATGTCCTTCGTAGATGTACTGAGCACGTCACACAAGTTTGTGAAACAACACCACGAACCACCTCCGCACGGCGCACGCGTCTCTTCTGCAGGTCAGTTCAAAGGCACGGACAGAAACCCGTCTTAGGCTTCGTAATATTCACGGAATCTGCTGGTGGCTCCACCTTCTGTGGCCCGTCAGTGTCCGCCGTCGCGGTCGGCTGTCGTGTGACCACTTCCTGCTGCTCCGCCTTCACTTCCGGTGTCGTCCCTCCCACTTCCGGTTTGTCGTCTTCGTTCTCCTCCTTCTCTTCCGCGATCGCTCCTTCCTTCTCCGGGGTCTCTTCGATTTTCTCTTGAACCTCCACCGAACTCTCGTGAGATTTGTCTCGGACGGAGCGCCGCCATTTTCCTTTGAATCTCTTTCCTCCTCCTTCCGGTTTGTCGCCCTCATTTCCGCTGCCGCCGCCGCCGCTGTCCGTCGACCCGGCTCGGGTCACCGACTGCCGGGAGAGCTGGCGCACCAGCGCCGCCGCCGCCTGCACCTGCGCCGGGTCCTTGATTCCCTCGTCCGCCGTCTCCTCGAAGCCTTCGTCCGGGTTCTCCGCGTCATCGTCGCCCAGCACCGCTTCTCGACTCGCCGCATCGTCGTCCTCCTCTTCCTTCTCACCATCCTTGGCTGCTTCGTCCACTTCTACATCCACTGCCTCGGTTTCCACCGCGTCCTTTCCCTCGGACCTGGTCCCGTTCAGAGTCGCCCTCTCCCTCTCCAGGGACTGCTCGGACAGACGCTTGAAAACCTGCGACGCCTTCACCGCCTTTGACACATCTCGAGGATTCTCAGCCTGGTTTGCAGACCCCTCTTCATTCGCCTTGGCTGCCTCCGCCTTGACTTCGCCCTCCTCGTCGATTGACGGTGTGTTGGACCCCATCATCATTGCCGTTTTGGACAGTTGCCGCACCAACTTGGCGGCTTTTGAGACTTTGGACCCTGCGGTGTCCCCGGAGTCCGCTGAGCCTGGAGTTTCCTTCGTCTCGATCGACTGCTTGGACAAACTTCGGATAAAATTAGCCACCTTGGACGCCTTGGACAGTTCCTTCGTGGAATCCGTGCTGCCCTGTCTTTCAACTTTGTCGGTTCCGTTCGATTCTGCGCTTTCGCTCGGCACGTTTTTGAAAGAGCTTTGCGACAACGTTTTGATGATTTTCGCCGTCTTCGCCATCTTGGAAGCACCGGAAGACTTCACTTCTTCCGCTTCACCGGACTCGGACCGCTGCTCAGATCCTCCCGCTGATTCAACTGCAGTTCGATCCATAGTTGTGACATAACAAGCTCCTTGATTTGAAAATGTTCTCTCGCAACCTCTGCAAAAAGTTCGCAAAATCAAAATCAATTCAGAAAGTATAACCCTTCGAATCTTTCCAACTGATCAGAAAAAGTTCCAACACAACTCACCAACATCAAAACTCCTTACCTCGGCCTCAACACTGGAATCTAACTGACAAATCCAACATCTGTTTGTTGCAAACCAAAACGCTGAGAAAGAGACTGAAGACGGCTGTTTCCCGTCAGACTGTCGCAGTGCAGTGCGGGAGCGCCTCCACCTCCCTACAGCTTCCTTGGCGCGGCAGTACATAAACACAGAGCCGGCGCACACTGGGTGTGTCTCTGCGCAGACATAATGACTCGACGGAGGCCAACTCCTGTACGACAATTATCCAACACAAGGAACATCAAATGTGACGTGATGTCGTAACGGCTCTCAGAGGTGACAACAGGCAGCGCCCACGCTGATGAGAGAACTTTTTCAAATCAAAAGGGAGAAAAACAACTGATTCCTTCATTAACCACTGGAAGCTTTTTGAATTCAGATCATAAGTTCAAATTTCCGAAAATTGGTCCCTGAATCTGTGGTTCAGATGGAAAAGATCCAGTGACTGTGGTTGGACTCTTTCCTCTGTGTGTGTGTGTGTGTGTGTGTGTGTGTGTGTGTATGTGTGTGCGTGTGCGGGTGTGCGCGTGATAGTGTGTGTGTGTGTGTGTGTGTGTGTATGTGGTGATGTGGCAGGAAGATTCGAAAGCGGAAGCACCGAATGGACAACAACAAAACAACCAACACCCGATCTGGCAAAATCACAACCAGGGACACGTGGCATGATGCACCTGGAGTGAGCCCAGGCTACACATCTCTCGAAACAGGTGTGCTGATTCCGGCATGACTTCAACATTCCCCGCACCTGTTGGAATTCCAGGTTTGAGAAATTGAGGGGAATCTCAGCAAGATTCTCCCCAGCAGTCTGAATTGAATCAAAGCGCACATCAAACAGGTGGCTTTTATGACAACAGGTTCTGCTGATGCAAGGAGTAGATCAAGCACACTGAGTTCAAAAAAGTGCAAGAAGTCGTGAACCGTCTCCAGTGCACGAGTTGGTGCTCCCCGAGATAGAGATTTTTTCTGCATCCGTTGCACGCTTTCCAGCCTTTTCCAAGCACGTGATGTTTTCTCAAGTAAGAGAGAGGTCCCCAGGCCCAGGTCAGGATCAGGATCTGGACTCATCTGCCAACACAAGCTGCTGAACTATGACCCGAACTAAGAACATCGTGAATGCTCTGATATAAAGTTTCGTCATTTTGAAATCGGCAGTGCGCGGCGCTGATGTGTCTCCGTGTTCCCGCGGATACTGTCACTTCCTGGTGGTGGAGCCTGGGATCGCGCCATCTCTGTTGGTGCAGCAGCTCGTGACGCCCCAGGTAACAGTGCTCGAGTCGAGAGGAGAGGCTCCCCGGGGACGCTGCAGGTCCGCGCGCCGCGCTGCTGGGCGTGGCTCGTTCGTCCGCGGATCCTTCACACACATGTAGAACGCCCCTGCTTCCGCGGACGTCGGGTCAGATTCACATCGGATGCGTCGTGAGCAGTGTCTCTGTGCGTGCCTGTTGGCGCTGCGTCGTCGGTGTGCGCGCAGCCTTCCGCAAATTGTACGTGGGAAGATTCTCCTAACCTCGCATCACAGATACGTCAGGCCTGTTTCACACTGGGGGTGCCGTGGTTCCTTTTGCAGGCAAGTCTGCAGAAGTCGTGTCACAAGCAACCAAATGGCGCCAATTGACGTGTTGTCGACGCATCTGCAGGGCCTTCGTGTCTCTCACACACGCAGAGACATGCAGAGATGCGGGCTGGAGTTCTGGGTTGGGTGTCTTCCACACGCAGTGGTGTGTTGAGCGTCACCGAGTCTGCGCAGTAGCTTCAGGTCTGTGCCCATCCACAGAGCTAGAGACATGTGGGAGACATTTGCTGCATGCAGGAAGTGCGAGAAAGGAAAGAACAGAACAGTTCTTCAAGACGCACACTGGGTGCTACAAGCCTGCAGCTCTGTGAGACAGCGAGGCTCACACGGGATGCGTTCTGCACTGCATCACTGTGTCCCTGGGTCGAGACGCAACGCATCAATGACACACACAGTGTGAACGCTGCTTTGAAACATCAGCCTGGTAGTTTTGTGGCAAGAAGAGCTGCATGTATTGAGAACGGACACAGCCTCCTCCCTTCTGCCTTGGATGTTTTTCGTACTTCCGCGCAACCGGATGATTGAGTTGCTGATGGGCAAAAAGGCGTTTCCCTCCCGCGGAGCAGGAGCGCGGCGCGCGGCGCCTGCTGCGCATTCAGACGTGTGTGCGCGGAAGCAGATTCTGCTGCTATTGTTTCCCCACCCAGTTGTAAAAGACAAAAACATGTGGCATCCCCCAAAAGGCAGAAAAAGTGCTCATCGCAGAGCTGCAGCGGATCCAGGCCCGCAGCCCAGGCCATCCGACCCTGTGATAGCCGCCCCCCCCCCTTTCAAAAAAGGGAAAAAATTTTCAAAGTCGAAGTTCCGCTGAACAGGGTCTCCAACATAATCCTTTTCCCAGTCACAAGGACTTCAGCCACCAAACGTTGTTGTTTTCTTCGCTAAGTACAGAGACAACTTGACCGCAGAGCACCCACGGTTTTGGTTGGAGACGATCTGGAGCGGTGCCCAGGTGAGCGACAGTCGCTGTGCGCGGGGCAGGAGCTTCGTGTTGCTGCGCCCGAGGTCACCGGGAGACCCTACTGCACTCTGCGCCGAGGCTTCAGGCACGCGCTGCGTCCTGAAACACTTCGCTGTTTGCGCATGCTCGCGTGTCGCAACGCATCCAGTGTGAATCTGGCTGCTCCTCGCGTCTCATGTGAAACCCGAGGAGTCTGATTAGTTGACACGAGCTTCACAGGCTCCGTGGGTGCAGAGTCTGTTGAATGATTCACGTGGGAGTGAAAAACACGTTGGGGAGCAGGTCTCTGGTGAATTCAACACCGTGTGTGGCGGATCCAGCGTCGGAGATGAGGAGCCACACCCAGGGCCCCTTGGTTCCACCAGAACTGACGTCATTTTTCGCTGCAGTATTTTACTCGTTCTTGGTGCCTTTCCAGGGTGAAACAAACCACAGACCAGGTCCATTCTGTTGTTCTCCGCTGGACGGAACAACTGCCGAGTGGGAACAAAAGCTGTCTGTCAGGTCGGGTTCACCGCAGAGACGCGTCCTGAGCGCGACTGCGCGTTGCGTTGTCACCTCAGAGACGCAATGCACGACAAACACACACACACACACGCACACACACATACACACACACACTTGCTGCGATTCGGGCCTCAACATGTGGTCACGTTTGCAACACGTGGAGTACTTCAAATATCTATGTCGCGATTCGGAATGTCACAGCAACGATCAGCACGTGTACGTACACATTATGCACAATTTTGCGACAAATCCACAACATCCAAACGAAATGTGTGATGCCAGTTCCCACAAAACTGAAAAACAATACTGCTGAAGAAAACACATACTCAGCGGCAGAAAAAAAGCGAATCTTAATTGGGGATATTTGCGCAGCAGGCACGCCCAGACAATTGCGTTTCTTTTGGGCTCAAAGACGCCTCTCTCTTGTCTTCTTTTGACAATTGTGCCAATGGTTCCAAACAAGGTGTGCATCTCAACAGGATTGACAGATTAACAGAGTAAGGACAGGATCGAGAAGAGAAACTGTGAAGTTTGTTTTCACACTGGAAGCGTCGCGCGTTGCGAAGCCGCGTGGTCACAGGTGCGCACAACGCGTGATGCGGAACAGGCCGGAGATGACATCGATTAAGATCGGAACCATGAGAAGCGAAGTGGGTCCTTTGATACCGCACGTCTTTGCGTCAATCAGTACAGGAAATATGTGCAACGGCGTCGTGAAGACTACGGGAATTTGGGGGAAATTTTGATCTTTTTTTTGTGAGATGTTGAACTGAATCTATGGACTTGGTTGTGCCGTGCGCTTTGTCCTTGGTTGCTAAAGTCGATTGACGCTGCTTGGCAACTGACGCAACGCACAACACCTCCAGTGTGAATTCAAGGCGTCTTGTGCGCGTCACGTACCTGAGTAATACTCGGCTGGCGGCGGCTGTGGCGGCGTAGCGGCGGCGGGTTTCGGGCGCGGTTTGGGCGCGGTCGCTGGCGGACTCCTGTTCGGACTTCCTCCGCTGCCGTTGTTGTTGAGCGCTGCCCCTTCGGCTGAGTTGTAGACCGAGTTGGAATCCTCTGCACTGCCTGCTGAAGATCCTACAATCAACAGTGCCACGCTCAAGGTGAATTGCTGAAATGGGCTTGTGCGAGCCGCAGCCAAACCCGAGAGATAAACCACGAGCAGTTCGTATTGGACAAATGCGATAAAACATTGTAAAACAATCAAGGAATATGGGCAATTGAAGTGCGTTGAATTTAATTCACATGCCTCCGTGAATGAAACGAATGAAAACAGGCGAGAAGGTATTGCTCTCTTTTGAGTGGTGCACTCTCCCAGCAGCAAATAAGGAAGGTTTTCAGTGGCAACCGCATTCTTCGCTTGAAAGTTTTGGTGATGCGCCATCCACATCAACGCACTTCCGCGCACTTGCACACACACACACACACTTGCACACACACACACACATCACGCAGTGAAGAGACTTCAGGCAGTCACACACACACACACACACACACACGCACGTTTTCTGTCACCCCATGCAGGTACGAGTAACCAACACAGCAAAACCTCAAGGAACAGCCGAGATCGTGTACGTAATCCGAGCGTGGGGTAGGAGTCGGTTGCATGCAGGGTCAGAGTCAAGACTGGTTGCGTCTCCCTTGACAACGGACACCGTGTGTTGCATCCCTGAACACAACAAGCGCAGCGCCGTCGTCAGCGCCAGCGTATCCACTTGTCGAGCAACAGGGACGCACGGCCCGCTGTGCCGAGAGCGAAACCGGTCAGTGGAAGGACAAGGCTGCCTGGGTTGGATGGGGGAGGGTGTGTCCTGGGGAGTCCTACTCTGCCGCCCCCAACTGACCCTGTTGCTGCTGCCCCTGGTGAGCCTGTCGGATTTTGTGTCCGAGCGGACTGCTCCTGAGGCGGATCCCGCTCTGGATCTGATCTATCAAAGCCGTGTGCGCGCCCGTCGTTTTCTCAGGTTTGGTCGGTTTCTCTGGAAAACAACGCACTCTGCATTTCCACTGGCAAAATCCATTGGACGCCCTGCGCTTCCAGTTCAATCGTGCAAGTCCTGCCCCACCTCAATGCAGACAACTTCCGATCAAAATCAATACAATGCACCAAAAAACATGGGAGGAATATTTGATTCCGTCACACTGAAGCCAACTTTTACAAGGTGAAAAACCCTCATTGTTTGAACAAGATATTCAAATTTTAGGTACTTTAAATTCACATGTCTGTTTTGCTGTTACTCACAAAAAACACAGACAGCAAACAAACCATAAAACGTCATGATGTGTTGCGTGCCGAGAACACATTGCGCTGCGACAACTCAGTCCACCGCCTGTTTTATTATCCTGGCAAGTTCACCACAAAAAGTCCCAAATTTTTAATAAAATCTTCAAGATCCAAACTTCAAACTGTGTTTTGGTGTTGGCTGATGATGACAGAAGACTCAGGGTGATACTGACACTGACTCTCGATCGCCATTTGTTTTTACAAATACAAGTGCGATGATGATTGAGGTCCAGGTGCCAAAATGTTCCCTTGATCGGAACAGGAGTCAAGCTGCCCTTTGGTCGCAATGGCACCAAATAAAACATGTTCCACACTGGATGCGTCGAGCGTTGTCTCCGAGAACGTATCAATGGCGGTTGCGTCGACAAAGCGACGCAGCCGCCGTCAACTTGGTGCAGTGACCGGACCTCCGGCGCATCCGGTGTGAACCCGGCCTCAACTCCAGTTGTTGCCTGTGCGTGGGGTTCGGTTCTGGCACCTCGGACCTCGGTCCCCTGGTCACCGCACCTTTCACTGACATGACATTTGGGAAACAAATCACGCGCTTCCTTCATTGCCTCCATTTCGGATCGTCAATGATCAAACAAAGATTATACAAGTAGATCATACTTACGTATTTTCATTTTATGACAATTCATCTATTTGATCAGAACTTTTCCAGATTTAGATGGTCACATGTCAGCGAAACGGACACTGCTGAAGATCTAACCTCGCGACCAGTCCCCGTGGAAAATCGCGTCTCTATCAAACAGACCCAGAACTGACCCACCCAGACACAGAAATTGTTCCTAATTAAGGCGGGTGTTGTCAGGTCCAATTTGCGCAATTTGCTCAATGAACGAGAGCTGTGGACAAAATCATGTTCTTTTCTCTGCGGGTTCACAGAGTGCAGCACGCGGGAAGCGTCAGTGATGCGTCCGCGGACAAGTCAACGGACGCTACGTCGCAGGAAGAAGTGCTCAACGTGCAACAACAGAATTGACGCAACGCATGACGTAGATCTATCGCGCGTGTGTGAACCTGGCCTGAGTGCGTGCGATTGAGGAAACCTGTGAGTGTGATTAATCGTGTGACAGGTGTGCGATCGTGTATGTGACTCCGCGCGCCGCTGTTTGGCTAAGTCATAATCATTATAGAGCTCGATCCACAGGGGTGGGGCCGAGCGGCACTGGGATCCTTTCCTCCCCGATCAACTGTCCAAATTTTCCACCAACAGTTTCACTTTGTAAATGTGACATGAAACGTTGTGATCGTGCAGCCCCGTCGCCCTACCCGCCTCCCACTAGCCTGAACCCGGATCCTCCCCCGATCACTGACACTCGTTACAATCAGTGACGAGTCCAACACAGTGACCCGATCATCGCTGAGCGATCAGCATTGCGACACGGAAACAGTGACAGCGCAGGAATGTTCAGCCGTCCGTGCTTCACTCATGGAGCCGCGTGCATGGGCGTCGCCTCCCTGGGTATCAAGTCGTGGAACGAAACCTCACGCGCATAATGGCAAAACGTATCTGGTTGGCAAATCTCTTCACTCCCCCCCACCCGATAGAAAATCCAGAAGAACACCAGGTCGACTCCGCCCATCTCAAACTGGAAAAAATCACAAAACGGATTGAATTTGGCTCTGTACCCATCGCTCAGTTCCTCCGCACTGCTCCGACTGATTCCGATAACGCGATCCCTCAACGCGTCCACGTCTGGCTCCCTGTTGCAACACCTTACCATACAAGTAGATTGTGTGCACGTACAATCCCGTTGCCATAGCCGAGCGCAGTATTGTTGCCAGGGTCAATATATCCCTTCATATCATTTTGAAACCAGCTGCTTACCTTTCTCTGTGTTCACTCAAATGAACACAAATCGCGAGTTGCGATTCCGAAGCATTCAGGTCACATCCAGCGCGAATCAATTTTGCTCCGGTGAGTGGGAGCGGGAGCGCTGAGGCGTGCACACTCACTGCAGGCAGCCACTGCAGGTAGCACCGCACCCGGACTCTGTTCGTGCGTGCAGACGCGGCATGCATGCGTCTCCAGGGCTTCTTTTCCTTTTGTAGGGATCGGATCCCACTGCCCGCTCTTGAATCTCTCCAAAGCTACACTGAGTTCAGCTTCAGCGCGTATTTTCTGAGAACAGACAGACACACTCAATCAAACAAAACAAATCTGAAGCCTTTGGTGGATGCGGCGAACGCGGTAGACCCTGACGCAATGGAGGAGAATTACGAAATGGCGTGACGCAACTCAATCCTGCAGGACCGCTGCACCGAACACAGAGAAGCCATCTGCATTCCGACATGTGAACAGGATTTCCTTCTCAGCAACAGACTTTCGATCACGACACGGGCGCGTTGGGTGAACAGAACGACGTGACGCCCATTCAAATAGACGAAATGCACAAAGAGACGCAACGCGAGGCCTCGCATCGCATCGCATCGCATCGCGCGTGCGTGCCTTGGGCTCGAGGAACGACACTCAAACACACACGACCTCATTGTCTTTCTCTTTCTTGAAGCTCCACGTCTTGTTTTTGCGCTTGTGGTTTGACCAGGTTTGTCGGTTGGAACCCGTGAGACGATCCTGTCCGTGAGTGGGGTATGATTCAAACAGCAAGGATCACACAGGTGCCAACAGCTCCCTGCCCTGCATTGTCACCGCAAAAGAGAAGTTGCCTTTAATAACATGAGGTTTGTTTCACACTAGGGACTGTGTTCCTGTGTGGGTGATGGACCCAAACATCACCTGATCATCTGCGCAGGAACACAACGCGCGACGCACCAAATGTACGACAGCGAAAGATGTGAGATCTGTGTGAGATCTGTGGTAACAAGAACAAAGCAGCGTGCATGCAGGCCGCAGCTGGAGCTTCTTTGAGTCACAGAGCAGAGACGTTTGAATGAGCACGTGCACGAGCTGTCTGCGTCCGGGGTTGACCCCGCAATCGATCCGCTTCACCTTTTGACCTTTTTTGGGACCTGCTCCAGCAATGGTGAAACAAAAGAATTTTGGCTTCAAATGTGCACGTTTGAACGCTCTTGTGTCTGTCTCGTTCAGATCGCACCTTGCGATGTGATGTTTCCCCGAGAACCGACACAGGCACGTTTCGGTGGCAAGTTGTCTGCAGCCATGGAGGTAAGTCTCCGACTGACGCAAAACAAGAAGCTGAAGCCGTCTCAATCTTCTCACAGAAAATGAACAACGTGTATATGCCACGCTGGGAGTGTCTGCAGATCTGCCTGAGACACGAGACACACCTCCTCAGACGCTGCGCAAACAGGTCGTTGAACTCAGAAATTACCTCCTCTTACCTGAGAAATTCGCACAGGATCACAAGGCCGATCCGCAGGTTCGCTTCACCCTGAGCTGTGTTTCACGCACGACGTCAACCACCTCCGAGCATCAAATGTTGACGAAACTGAAGGACCCGAGTACAATTGACAAAAACCGTGAACTTGGGACGCAGAATGTCCTTGAGACTATTTTTTCTCGAGAAACAAAATTTGCGAGCAAAAATAAAAATGGCTGTCAATATCTGATGCGTTGAGATGCAGAACAATTGAACAAATCCATGAAATAGCGACACAAGGTTGAAAACAGCTGCACCTACCGTCGTTGAGCCCGTATTGGACGAAATCACGTGACGAGCCTCTGTCGACTTTATGGTCAAAACGCAATTATTAAATTGCAGTGAATGCGATGAGCGGTATGCGCATTAACTTCGCATATCAATACACTGCACGCACAGGCATGCACGCATGCAGGCGGGGATCGAGCCGTGGGAGCGCGCGCGCACACGGACGCGCTGCGGCTGCTGCAGCGTTTCGATCGCTGCGTCTCCAGAAGGACGCGGCGCGCGACGCGCGTCTCGCGCGCAGTGCATTTCGCATGCATACGATGATGCAGGTTTCAATCCAGTCTGGAGCACTCATCCATCCACTGAACCCTCACCGGATCCTCCCTCCCATTCACACACCGCGTATTGAATTTTTAATTGAGCGGCCGCGACCCAGCGCTTTGCGCCGTCGCTATGGAGATTGTTTTGTTTCCGTGTGTGTAATTGGGCCCGGGTCCCCTCGGGCCCCTGATGCCACCGGGGCCTTTTCTCCCTGGAAATGCAGAGCGCATTTCATCAGCGAGTCGCTCAATGACGGGTCGCCACTCGGGGGAAATGTGCGAACAAAGACTCGTTTTATCCTCGATTAACAACGACGACATTCTCGTTTCGGGCACGGTCATTTTGCGGGCCCGTTTGCGTGCAAAAAGCCTGTCGGCGGCCGGCCATCAGAATCTGTCCCCCAGTGCATGTTAGGAATCCATTCACACAAAAGTGCACAACAGTTCTGCACAAATTCAGACCATGCAGATTCACGCTGATTGCGTCGTGTTGGTGTCTCTATGTTTCTGAATGACCACTGCGCTCCACGATTGATGCCCTCAGGAATTGAGGCAACGCGTGACGTGTTCTTCGTGAACCCATTCTCGTACCAGCGTGCATGACACAGGGGAGAGACACGGGGAAGACGATCTGATCTCGGGTCACGAGTGGACGGGCACGCAAAGAGGACCCGTCGGAACAAGTCTCGAGTGATCTTCACTCACGCACACGCACGCACACCTTGCTCCTGCGCTCCTGCACGGACACACGCAGGCTGATCGGGTCAGGGAAGAAATTCGCGTCACTCACACACACACCACTATGCGTGTCAAGCGTGCATCAAATATGGGGGTCGTAACGTGCGCATGATATGTTGTCGCTCGGCATGCTGTAGAACGCTCAAATGATGATCACACAAACACCAGACCAGGAACATGGGATCAGGTTCTGCTGCTTCACTCCAGTCGCTCTTCACATCACAAACACAACCAACAGCTCCACACATTCACACAGACTCACACCCACGGAATCCCACACCTGACAACAGATCACTCACACAACCAGGAAAACAGAAGTTGACGATTCTTACCTTCGAATTCGGGCTCGGGCACGGAATCAGCTCGGAGTCGAACCCGCGCCAGCTTCGCCGCCAGGTCACTCTCGATCTCGGGCGCCGGACCCGCGGGCAGCGGCGTCGCCTGCACCGGCGCCGCCCGCAGCGGCATGGTGGCGGTCGGCGGTGTCGTTGGGGGCGGCGTGGCCCTGGGCGGTGGGAGCGTGGCTGCCCCCGGCGGCGGGGGCGGGGCCCCGGGAGGCATGAACGCGGCGGTGGCGGGCGCTCCGTAGCTCATCGAGGAGGACGACGAGGAAGATGACGGCGACATCGGCGGCGACATACTGCTGCCCTTCCTGGGTTTCGGCATTGTGGGGGGCGCCATCATTTTTGGCGGCGAAGGCAGGCGACGCCCTCCGGGGGCGGGCGGCGGCGGCGGCTCACCTCCACCAGGGGGCATTGAGTGATAGTTCATTGGAGGCGGTGGCGGAGGCAGCTCCGACTCGTGCGACCGCGCGTGCGTCGGCGGCGGGCTGCGGGGGAGCGTCGCCAAGGGAGGAGGGGGAGGGGGAGCCTGACTAGCCCCTCTCTTTGGCAGCGTGACTGGTGGGGCGGCGCCCGCGTTGTGTGAGGGCGTGGGCAGCGTCGTCTGGTACAGTTCGTGCGGCCCTGGGTACGCGCCGCCCGTGCTCTCCGGCAGCTGCACCCCGTACAGTTCATCGCCTCCGCCGAACCCGCCCAGGTCCATGGGCGGCGGCGGCGGCGCCGGCTCCGGCAGCCGAGTCTCGTACACATTGTCCACCTGGTGCACCGTCACATCTGTCGTGATATGTCTGTGTGACGGCGGCGGTGGCGCCCCCATAGCGGGAGGCGGGGGAATCACCACGTGCGACGCCGTCCCCCACGCGGCCGTCACGTGGTCAGTCCTGTAGGCGCCGGGCTGCGCCGTGTGAATCGAGTAGTCCGATTCGGAGCTCGGCTGGTCGTGGTCCGACGTCGTGTAGCCCGACTCCGGTCCATCGTCGTAGTCGGCAGGCGGCGGGATCGTCACGTCCTCGTCATGAGCATGATCCTGAAACCGGAACCGGAAATGGGTCATGTCACGTGCAAACACCCACAGAAACTGGACTGCACAGACGAGGAAAACACAAGAAGCCGAATCATACCTAAAACACCACCGAAGTAATAAACCAACAGCAACTAAAGCCCCTCAAACACCAATTAATTGCTGTCCACTTTGGTAGCAGAATCAGTCTGTCAAAGTGAGGCGTGTTCACTGTGTGGCTTCAAACAGGATCGCATTGCAGAAAACCCATCTGCGGAACATTGTCAGATTGTATTTGTTCTGCGATCCATTTCCTTCTCCAGTCCCGTCACATACAGAAGCCGCATCGAGAACCAACTCTCAGCCTCCTCGCAAAGGCTCTTCGTAACTCTTGGCACAAAGTCCAATTTGCTGGAATCGATACGAACAACATTCAGCACTTGCAGATGCAACACATGAAGGGCTTCAAGGCCTGGTTCACACTGGCTGCGTTACGCGCTGCCTCGTGCACCAGCCCATGGGCATGCACCAGGCATGCAAGGGCGTTACGTCGTTGCTCGCGACACAGCCCACGCAAGGACGCAAATACACGGCGCACGCAGTGTGAAACGTGCCGTGTCTCGCAGGCTGATGAGCGGCGCTCAGGATGAGCGGGGATCCTGTGTAATTGTCCCCTCTCCGAGCTGATTTACCACGCGCTTCTTGACAGCGCGTTGGCCTCTGCAGCCTCTGACCATGTCTGTGGTGTTCCTTGTTCCTTGCCTGCCTCTCAGCGTGGCATGGTTCTCAGAGTTGTCTTATTTTTACTGAGGGTGAGTGCCGTCTGAAGGGCACACGTTTCCGGCTGTGTGGCCTGCTTTACACCAGACACGAGTTCCCCTGCGTGCGCTGTACAAACCAAGAGGTGCTGCGTCAACCAGAGCCCGTTGGATTTTCCACAGATACGAGTACAACACCCATCGCGGTCGGTGTGAAGTCTACCTTCTCCTCATGCATGGTGAGGCAATTGTGCACCAAGGCGGCACTGAAAGAATCTCAAGTCTTCCGAGAAACACGAAAGCTTATTGCTTGCGAGATACAGAGTCGTTCATACAGTTACCCATGTTCTGCAGTGTTCAACGCAACAGTCCTCAAAGGATGCCATGTTAAATCCGAACTTCTGCAGCAGCCGACTTGACTTCACGATCAGGCCAAGAATCAGACCAAGATTCTTGTGTGTGTTGGACAAGATGCTCTCTGAGCAGAGTGCACTGATTGTTACGTGATGCACATGTGTCAGTGAGGTATTGCGTGGGACCTTCTGCCCCTGGACACAGGGCTAGATTTATGCGCTCCTGGAGAAGTTGCGTCGTCAATGGACAAGATGTTTTCCCTGACAAAGTGCAAAAACGCACATGTGGCCTTGAGCTAATGTCTCCGTGTCTCCTGCTCGGGACCTTCCTGTCCGGTGGAACGACTTGGGACACAGCAGTTTCTACCGCACGTGTCGTGTCTGCCAGACAAGCAACAAAAAAATGGGCAAATTTGATCTCACCAATTACCCCGCGCATTTCTTGAGCTCCCTATGACGAGGGTGAGGGCCAAATAGTTTCAGATTTGCAAAACTTCGGGCTTTGTGAGTATTTTGTGTGGAGGTTGCTTGTCCACGTTGATGTTGGAAGGCTTGTGGTTCACGCCTCCTTTCTTGAGAGGGGGGAATTACCCTGGGAAGGAGCCCCCGTCCCGGGTGTCTGCACCATCCGTCACACCGGCAGACAGGGCCATGACAGATTTATGCACCTCTGGAAATCCTCCGTCGTCGTGTCTTTTTGGCTGCGACGAACACGGTTCACCGCTGTATTGTGGTGTTGTGGAGGCTCCACACACACACAGACAACATGAGCGTGTCTTTGTAAGGACACGACGAGGAGCAAGTACAACACCACCTCAGCACGAAAAAAGTCCGTGCGAATCTATGCTTGACATATTTACCAGACTTTAAATTTTTTGCTAAATTTCTTGAAGCCAAGGAAATAATTGTGTTCCCGCATGGTAGACTTGGGCGGGCCAGGTTGACATTGTGTTGAGGCGATTTTTTACCATTTCCACGCAGAGTATGCTGCCTCAAAGATACCGAGCAAAACCAGTTGAACCTGACATAGCGAGAACAGAAATGCACTGAAGAATCCCCAACGGTAAAAGAGAAAAAGTCTCACTGCGCTTCCAGTGACAGAAACTATCAATCAACACAGTTGGCACCTTTTCATGCACACTCACCAAACAAAATTGCAAGAAACATTTTTGCATGCACTTCTCGTCCGACTCAAATTTGGTTTCACTGCCATCCACAAAATGAATCATCCAACAAAATTCATTTTGTATAATTCCAGCCCAAATGGCAGCTCACCATGCAGGGCCCACCGTGTCAGCTGGTGGTGTGATTCATACCAAATGTAATTTTGATACACCACCACAACCACACGCACGCCTCGATAATTTCGTGGATGAACCTCACTCACTGTCACTATGCAACTGACAACGCGTCCACAGCGCTCGGCGGAGATCAGTCGTCCGTGATTGATCATCACGCAGAGTTGCACCCAAATTTCACTGGCGCTTTGAACACACATTGTTGGGCGAATAATGACGAGTAAAAATGTCGGGACAGTTGCATGCACTGGGTGTGGGACACGTAAAAGTTCCACCCCAAACGCTGCCACGTCCCAACACGCGAGTTCATGCCACTGCAAGCTGAAGAACAACGAAACGAAATCAAGAGTTCCACGCCCAGATCTAAACACTTAAAATGAAAGAATTCGATCCCATGCGTTTCACACAAGACACTATAAATACGAGCACAATCCCAACAAAATCACCAGAAACCTATCAACAGAGACACAACAAAGAAACTTCACACACAACACAGGACTTCGAGTCATCACCACTGAGTACCCATGCTGAGTACCCAGCGAGTACTCGACGGACGAGTACCTGCGAGTGTGTGGAGTCCGAGGAGATACTCAGCCTCGTTTCCGGACTTCGCTTTGGCACGGACGGAGGCAGGCGCCTCTGTGCATAGTTCTCCTGCTGCTGCTGAAACACAGAGAAACACGCGACTCGTTATCGTGGGGAACGCGTCAAGGTAAATCTGGTTCAACGTGTGTTGCATCGTCTCGTCGTGCATTGCGACTGAGGAGCGCGACGCCCACTGATGTGCACATGGGCGCGACGCACGACGCACCCGTGCAGCATAAAACAGGGCTGTGACCGCCGCAAATGACCACGCCGGGTGGGGAATGGCCACCATCCATAATGTCCGTTGCGTCACCTAAAGTGAACAATCATGCGAGGTTCCCTCACAGTGAATCATCACTGGGTGTGTCAACAGAATTGAGCCTCTCCCCGGAGCTAGTATCTGGCTATTGGAGGACAGTACAATGTACTTCGTGGACAAAGCGGCACAATCCACACTTCATCAGGACTTTCCTGGATATTGCAGGCACGTCAGCCACATCCGTGCGGATGCGTCATCTGCACCATCACGCCTGGGTAACGGGATTTCCACGCAGAAACGAGCGCAATTGGCGCCCGGTATGGCAGTTTGTATTCATGTCATGTTTGCAGATGTGAAATGGTATTTTCTATGGTCACATCCAGGAGACAATCGGCCACGCAATAACCTGCATCTGATCCCACTGCAGGACTGCAGGGCAGGCGGCGGGAATTCACCGTCCCAATGCGCAGGCGAAGAACAGAACAAAGAACACGTGGCCTGCCAGCCTCGCAAATTGAATCCAACCCATGAATTAAAATTCTGAAGCCGGTTATGAAGGAGCCACATGTCATGGGGAACATCTCAGCTCCCTCTGAACCCGCATCGTGCCACCCGGAGTGCGCGGTGCCCTCTCAGGCCTGCGTGACAGTGCATACACATGCACCATGCGATGCGTCCCTCAAAACGTCTGTGGACACTGCGTGGAAACCTGGCGTTGACGCACGAAGAGCGTCACGCACGCAGTGTGACACAGGCCTGAAGAAAAGCTGGCTCCTGCCACGTTCCTGCATAATGCTGCACGATCGAAGTGTGCGCGACGAGGACGCACGCAGCGGAGCGAGAGGATGCATGCGCAGCGCCGCTGCAGACAGATGCTTCCGAACCTGATGCAAACACACGCTGAGCCGCCATAAACCCAATTGCAGCAGGTGTGTGATGTTGCATTCAGTCGTAAAAACACAGCCACAACAATCGTTGTTAGGCCAGTAACAGACCTAATCACCGAAGCCATCAACATACAAAGACACGAGCCGTGAGTTGACACACGCTGTCAACACAAAGAACAACATCAACGGTTGTTGTCCAGAACTTTTACCTTGATATGAGTGTGTCCATTCATGTGTGCGTGGGGGTGAGCTGCGTTGTGAGGCAACATGAGTACTAAGGACATTCTACTCCTCCCGGCGACGTCGGGAGAAGCGTCCACAACAGACCGGAAGTCAGTGGATCTGCGGCTGCGTGACCATCACACAGACAGCGCGGATCTCACACGGCCTCCTCCCTCCGCTGCAGCGCGCGCCAAACTCCCGGCGTTTTGGCCTCAATCCGTTATCGCTGCTGCTGTATCCGGAAGTGTGTGACGATCCGCAGCGGCGGCGTTTTCCCCACGATAACCGTCGTGACACCAACAACACTGTTATCAGACACCGGACCACTTTTTTCTCCCTTGCCTCCTCGTCCTCCTCGTCAATAATCAATACTCCATGCTTCGCATTGCGGAGTGAACTGCTCTGCAGTGGAATCGTGTGTATCCGCATGTGCTGTCTGCCGCCGCGCCGCGCACCGGGCTTCACAATCCCCTCTGTGGACAGAAATTCTGCGGCTCGGGTATTTCAGAGCGATTAAAGCGGAACAAAGCGCGTTGTGTTGAACCGGGTTAAATCCACTGGAGCACCGCGGCCCACGCTCCGTACGTTTCCATTCATAAATCTAGAGTCTCAAAGCCGCCTCTTATCTCACATACAGCGCATCGCTCTCACATCCATAACCAGCGCCTTGGTAACGCTTCTTAGGCCGTAGCAACCCACATCTATCGCGGCATAATGCAATTCAGCATTGCTTTTTTCCTCCCTGTACCGCCAGCAATGGGGGCAGTCAACATTTGCTCAAGTCTGGCTGCTCCTCAAACGCTTTGACTCTCATTGAGAGGACCATGCTTTCCACGCTGCACCCGGCTTCCGCTGTAGCCGCTTCCTTAACCATATCAAGCCCTGTCGGCTGAGGAGGGCCTCGCACAGGCCTCTGCAGGGGGCGCGTTAGTCACCGACACCGCATTACCTTCTGCAGCGTAGCAAGCCAGCATGCACATGTGTCATACGCCTGGTAAATTCCAAGACTTAAACAAACGTATCACAGCAAACAGCACGTGTTTCGCAGCCCATAAACACTGAAGTTCACAAGGCACCTCAAACTGCGTTGAACATTTTGCTCTGTTTGGGACAAAGACGTTCTCACTCGGTCACAGCTGAGTGCCCAAACTCTCAAAATATCTCTTTCCCAAGCACGTTTCTGTTCCACAAATATTATATCATTATTCAGAGCACTTCAAAACTGCGTGTTGAGGTCTGTTTGCTGCCAAGCGTGGAACCCTCCTTTTTCTTGCTTTTCTGCCATTTTTACCAATGTTCTTCGAGAGCCCCATCTCTTGAAGGGAGGGAGGGAGGGGAGTGCGTGTGCGGCGCACGCACGCAGCCGTCGGCCCCCCGTCTCCCCTGCATCAGCAGCCGCCAGGAGGCACCGCGCGCCCGCCCGGCCCTGCACGCTGCTGCTGCCGCTGACAAAGCCCATTGTTAAACCCTGTCGTCATCCCAGACTGCACGGGCTTCATGCAAAAGCCATGCGCCTCGCAGATGCATTAACAGCATCATGTCACTCCTGCCGTTTGTCAGACCCTCTTCATGCTGGTCGTTAATAACTGTAAAGAGCAGTGATGCTGAAAGTCCCTCTCTGCCCAATGGCCCTTTTCACACTGGACGCGTTTTGCATCATCCCTGGGGTTTTGCGTGGTCTCCACGTCGCTTGTCAGGGACGTTGCACCACTGGATGCACCCACTATGAAAAACGCCGAATCAAACGGTTTTGGCTGGGAATGACACGCACGAACCAGAACACCCCCCCCCCAACAGCATAGAGACTGGGACCAATTGCCTGTCGCAGTGTGAAACAGGCCTCACTACAGCGCCTCAATATTGAGGAAGGCGGTGCGCGGAGGCGGGACGCCGGTCAATCCGCTTCACCCAGGATAAACCAAATTGGGAAACTGCGCTGACGGGGCAAATCTGCATGCGCCTTGATTCCAAAAGCTCGCGGGAGGGCAAGCGCTGCAAGCAGAAGTGTCGCAGTGAAAATCCCCCTCATGCCTGATGCAGATGAGATCCGTGGATTTCAAAGATCAAGTCACGCGCACGTCACTTGCATTTTCTGTTTCGCACTGCCTCTCGCACGCAAAATACTCGTACACGAGTGAATCACAGTTTGTCCGAGAAAGACCAACTTTGTGCGTATCGAGCTTCACAGAAGACAGAAAGCCTCTGATGATGCTCCATGAAAAGCCAGACACACGCAAATCAATTCGTCAACGAGAGAAGTGCCTTTGTGAAGGCTGGGAGATGTTCTGGAGAGAGAGGCTCGCGGCGCAAGGTCAGCGCTCTCGTGTCCCCGGGACATGGAGCGGGTCTTTGACTCGCAGTCCGCAGCCGTCGATGGGAATCTGCGCCGTACATCACACAGGGAGGCAGCTGCGTTTCTGAGTGGCCTCTGTGTCGAGGCTGATCCCGGCGGGGAGGGGGGCGCCGTGATGTCCCCACTTGAATAACCGCGTTATTTCGCAGGTGCTTTTGCAGTCAGAGGTCCTGAAAGAGTTGAAACCGAGTCCTGCTGGGGGCTGGCCCTCTTTGGGCCAAATTCCTGATCCGCCTCTGGATTTCGCCACGACTTTGGCGACGACACACAGCAGAATGATGCACGGACAGTGATTCGCCACCCGGGACAATCTGCTCAAGAGAACCGTCTGCTCTGCGCTGAATCAGCATCTCAGCTTTTCTTGAAACTGCTTGGGACCGCAACAAGCTCCAAAGAGCGCGCATGTGTGCGTGCGGGCGCCTACTGTTCATGGTGTACATTTAATTCGAACTGAACCTCGGGAACTGCTGAACATTTCGGTCACTGTGCTGCTCAAACAATGAGAATTCAATCAACATCCATCTCATCCATGGAACGCCCAGTAAATGTCACCAGACGACCAGGCGTCCTTCCCGACTTCTGGTTCTTATTCGACATATGGTAATTCCGGAGGGTGGGACTCTGTTCAGTTTCATCCGTACCGCAACTTAGTTTGCTCTGTGAAGGTAGTTTTTGTCCCACCGTCAAAGACAAGTGTTTCTTTGAGCAGGGGATATTTGACATGCAGCCGAACCTTGGCAAGGAGAACCTCAATGTTGCAGGAGCGCTCTGGCATGCGACGAACTCGACTTGGAACCTCCAAGACAAGACCCCCATTGAGCGCTGGAACGCGCGTGCCCAAATACCCTCCTCTCCCCCGCGGGGATGTGTGCATGCTCAGGGCACAAGTGTCACCGAGGCCGGTCTGTCTTACACCAAAAACATAGTGCGGTGCGTTCCAATGGCAATGCGATGCCGAGCTGCGGGCACAATGCATGTGTTCAATGCCAGGACAACAGCTGTGTTCAGACACAGGCTCCAGAAAACATCACAGTCAGCCCCCGGACTTGACAGTTCCACAAGGTTGGAGACTCGAAGTTTTCACTCCACACGGTGTTCTCAACTTAGTGTTTCTTGGTATTTCTTTCACGTGTCTCTTCCAAACAAACAAACTTGAATCCCATGAAGGAAAATAGACGGTAACGATTGCGCATGCACGCACAGTGCCCAGATACCCAGCGCTGAAACACTTCAACTATGTCTGGAATCTGCCTGTTTGAGTGATCAGGAAGGGAATGTTTTTTTAACGGTGCCCTGTTCTAATTTTTCAGGAAAAAGGCGGAACTGTGCCATGCTCTGATAAGCATTCCCCATCAAAATCCCATGTGTGTGTGTGTGTGTGTGTGTGTGAGAGAGAGAGAGAGAGAGAGAGAGAGAGAGAGAGAGAGAGAGAGCCTCTGAGCGTGCGTCCCGCACTACAGACAGCTGAAGGCATTACCCGTCGCAGCCTCTGCTCGCTCAGCCAGTCCGCCACTTCATCAGCGTCGATGCTCCTCGTGATCTTGTCATTCAGACGGTAGAAGCCTCCCCCTCGCTTCCGCGTCCTCTGCGGCGGCAGCGGCGGCGGCGGCGTCGGCGCCGTCCCGCGGGGCCCCCTGGCGGCCGTTCTGTTTGCTCCAGCAGGGGTCGCGGTGGCGATCTGCGCTCCCCACGTCTGGTAGGGGCCCCACGTGCCGGACGTTGGGCGGTAGTGAACGTTGGCGCGGTATTTGTGGGAGATGCGGTACGGATTCCCCCGCGAGGGCAGCGTGAAGCTCGGCTGTTTGCGCACCTTCCGCCCTGCTGCCCGCGGCTCCAGCAGCTCCTCCCTCTGTCTCTCCAACTTCTCCCGCTTCTTCCTTTTCCTTTCACTCCTTCCGTTCAGTAGTCCCACGAACATATTGATGTCGGTATTTACTCCATGTACTACAACTCGAAACGACCGTGTGTTTGGCTGCGTTCCACAACACTGCGCGGTTTCAGTTGTTTCACACCTTCTTTGTATCGTCACGGGCTGTGGTTGAAATCATCACTCATTTCCACGCAGCCCCGTCCTGAGTCAACGACTGCTGAGAAATTAAACAAGTATGTAGTCGCAACTCCCACCAATAGCGTCAATCAATGCGTGGGTTGCCATCCCAACGCTCCATCCCGGGAACTTTCCCCGTCAAAGCTTCACAATCGCCGAGAAATTCCCCGCGCCGCGCGGCGCAGGTAAAGACAAACACAGAGCTGCGCGCTTTGTATAGGGATCCATTCACGCACCAGCCGTAGGTTTTCTTGAGCTGATCGCTTTGCTTCAGCCACAGCTTCCCAGATCAGGTTTCTTCAAGAAAGGGATTTTTGTCCTCAGGTTGTCAGGTAAATCTTGCTGACATGGTCCCGAGGCTTGAGCTCGTGTCAACCAAATGTTGCAAAGGAAACCCAATCAAAATGCTGCACGCGACTTGCGTTCGCTCAATCCGATAAACAAACCCGTTGCAGAAAAAAAAGATTGGGGGGGGGGGAGGGCACAAGAAATTACAAGAAGTGCATCGTCGGCATTGCACCAACGAAGCCTGACCTGGGCAGATGGTCCGATTGATCTCCTTGTAACATCGGGTTAGGCTGACCCGGCCTGTGGCTCATAAACTGAACGCGCAGTGATCCCCACCTGTTACCGACTTATCCACAGATCAATAGTCAATTCCGAAAAACGTTCGCAATCACAAAACGCAAGCGATTGATCGTCGAGCCAGTTTCACACCGGACGCGCCGCACTTTGCGATCCCGTGGCAAGTCGGTCAGTGCTGCGTCACTGTATCGACGCACGTTTTCAAGGCAAAGAGCAACGCATTGCAGGACATATTCAGTGTGAACTGCCCCTGCAGCGCGCCAGGTCTGTACAAACAGCAATAAAAACGCGCGCACACACGTGCGCCCAATCCCATATTCATGCCGTGGGTTGGAAAAAAAAGTCTGCATGTCACATCAATATGTGCGCGCAAATTTAAACTGGGTTGCAGAGTTCAATTCCTTTGCCAACGAATTCCTCGCACATCTATTGGTGCGTGAAAAGCTGAGGCTCGCTGTGCGGCGGCGGTCTCTCCGAGGCGGTGCCTTGTACGCGTCGAGGCCTCCACTCAGTTCCTGTCACGATCTCTGGGGCCGAGGCTCCTTCGCTGAATTACTTGCCCTTCACTGAGCCAGATCCGTCTCGTGCGCCGAGAGACTCTGATCAGTTCCTTTTCACCGGTTCCTTTTTCAGGTCAAATCATCGCTTTTTGTGTGGTTTCCATCCGTTTCATGACTTCCGTCAAATTGCCCACAGGATTTGCGTGCGACTGTATCCTCCTGTTGCACTGAAGTTCAAACGGGTTTCTTCCCACAGTCCAGGAAGGCTGAGTTCTCAGAATCCAGAGATGAACAAGAACAGACAATTGATGCGAAAGCAAAACCTCCGTCGGGAAGAATGAAACGTGCGGTTCCATTCTTCTCCAACAAATGCTTTTGTGGACCGAATGTACAAAAACCGTACATGGACGTATTTCTCAAAGCCATTGTTTGTACTTGTCAGCACAATAGACAAAGACGAGTATTGGAAGTCAGCGTCGAATCCGAGCATCTCATAATCGTCTCTTCATCGCAGTTTTGCTCGTCTCCGAAGCGGAATGGGTCATGTTGACACAGAAGAACATTCGCTCAATTCAGCATCGGCGGCGCAGACGACGCAATCTTTTTATGAAGTCAAATCCGCTGGTGTCGCGAGGACCGAGGCACCGAGAAACTCACACAGAACCGACGCGCTCCACCTGAATCCTTCACGTCAAAAAATCCCATTCAAAGCCCATAATTCCGGACAAAAGCAACACAAAACCTTCCGTCACGAAGCAGTCCTGGTGGCAACGTCTTTTCTTGTTGAAACCTGGTAATTTGAGCCGCTGTGGCAACTGCTGCCGGTTCGCATTGTTTCTGTCGCTCAATCAGGTGTTTTTCACGTAACGCATTGAAGTGTCCCGCCCCGCCACGCACCGATTGATTGTTTCAAAGTTTCGCCGTGATCATCAATAGAGCTGCGCTCAGGTTTCCATGACAACCGAAGACATCTCCATCAACTGTCCCGGGCGCGTCGATAGGAGAAAGCAAACATCCTCCCAACAGCCCAGGTGAACCCGCCCCGGGGATCTCTCAATTTATACATTGCTCGCGGAGTGAGATGAAGAGATAATCTGTCACACGCGAGTCGCACATAGACAGACGAATGAAGGTAGACAGGGGAACAGACAGATGGACACACACACAGATTCAAGGAGTCAGAGACATGTAGAGCCGTTGGACAGAAAGACAAAGCAAGACAGACAGACAGACAGACAGACAGACAGACAGACAGACAGACAGACAGACAGACAGACAGACTCACTCACTCACTCACTCACTCACTCACTCACTCACTCACTCTGCACACCTCTCTTGTCCTGACAGACCTGTTGCGACATTCAA
>JAAUXT010005949.1_pt1 | contig 51965 bp, 60 predicted proteins | sample 7278171 | NCBI WGS metagenome assembly JAAUXT01 (sample SAMN14350112, study PRJNA611818) | marine sediment metagenome | isolation source: surface marine sediment (1.8m) | place: French Polynesia: Moorea | collected 2018-08
AATTTGAACTCGACCGACCTAAATACCGGTTAAATGCCTTGTGCAGTGGACAAGTGCTTGAGTTGATATCTACATGCAGCGCGCATCAGAAGTGGAAAGAGCCTCGTATGCCTCGGAAACTGTCAGTCACCTGACATACCGGTATACACAGGGATGTTGCAGGGAGGGGGACCTCCACACACACAGACACCCTTCCCTGCGTCAGAATATTGAACAGCAAGATCACGTGAAAATGTGAGTGCCATTTCTCGTAGCTCGCCAGCAATTGTGCGCCTGTGCAAAAACTGCAAACATTAATGTCCATCTGGTCTTTTCAGTGACTGGGTGAAAATGTGACCTTTACATGCGAACCAAGCCCGGACAGAATTTCTGTTCCGTTGAGACGGTTGCATGGTTTTGCCACACACGCGGTGAAATTGCTGTGCGCATCTACCTGGCACAAATTAGAAATCTACACGCAGTTCAGGAAGGCAAGTTATAGTCAGCTCGCCAGCCACAATGAGTCAAATGGAACCCACCAGTAGACTGACACTCAAGCGTTTTTCGTCCAAACACCATGCCAGCGTGCAGGGCAACATTCAGAGGTCCTCGGGCCCGCCCGCTGACTTCACAAAACATCTCAATTTGTTTTGCAAAAGGTTTTGAATCAAAGTGGAAAATCGTCCATCTCCCACCACCAAAGAGGACTCGCTCTAAAGAAATGCTGAATCCTGCCATTGGCACACCGAAAACTGGAACCTCAACACCAAGCAGCGTGCGACTTGCCTGAATGTGCAGAGTTCTGATCCTTGGTACTTTTTCGCAGGCAATCACGAGGACTCTCTGAAAATTTATTAGAAGATTATCCTCCTGTGCGTGAAAGTCAAGCACTGGTCCCTGTTGGCCTGGTCATTGGCAGTGATTTTAGCTCAGCCGTCACGAGCAGACTTTCTTCTTGTAGTCCTGTATGAGAGCCATCCACTGTTCCCTGGCCTCCCACGACTCGAGTCTGTGCCTCGCCTGCAGCCGCGACAGGTCCAGATGTCGGTTGTGGCACGCGGAGAACAACACGTGGTCCCAACTCGGCACCTTCTCCAAACCTGCAGTGGCGAAACGAAATGTTCACCAGGGAAGAATGAACTTGACCAACACTACAGCTGTCTGTACTTTGGAGAAATCTGAGTATGTTGATGTGTGTGTGTGTGTGTGTGTGTGTGTGTGTGTGTATGTGTGCGTTTTGTCGCGGCACCTTTTATCTTGGGTTTGTCGTCTATAAGCAGGTCCCCAGCGATGATGGTCTTGTCCTTGGTGATGATGACCCGACTTATCCAGTCTCTCCCCACGTGTTTCGCCATCCACTCCAGCTGGAACACAATGGAACTTCAGCTTTCAGCGCCTGCAGAATAGTGACCGCACCAAGCAACCAAAATCTGGTATTCAGCTCAGCTCGGACATTTTTGTCAGTTTCGCGAGAACATACGGGTAGTTTTCTCAGACTCCCACTGAACTTGCCCCGAAGGAAAACAGGAACACCCCCTCCCAATTTTCACATCCCATTTTTAAGTTTTCCATGCACCTCTCTGCACATGTGATGTGGGGAACAACAAATATCAGGATCAGGGGTGATCTTGCTTCTGCGAATTTCTGTGATAAATGTGACGTTTCACCAAAAATGGACGCCGTCTTCAATCACCAGTCAAAGAACAGCAACACTGACCTTCTCCTGTGCGGAGTGCGGAGCTCGTGTCATTGGACTTGTGCAAATAAACACTTCCACGCTGAGAAAAATGACACAGGGTCGTGAGCGCTTTAAGCATGAACGAAACTGGTGTTGTCTGAAGTCTATCAACTCACTCAACTGCCTCAACTCACTTTTCCAGGCTAGATAATTCCTTCAATGCGTCCACAGCATTCGGAATAGGTGGTAAATTCAGGAAAAAACCTTCGGCTTCTGTGATAACTCTCGTGCGATTCTGGAAAAAATATGTGTGATTGATATCAATGATAGCTGAGTTGAACGTCCCAAAACTGAAACTCGTGAAACAGAATGGGCAGAAGTGGAGAAGTTCAACGAAAACAAAAGGCCGCCAGCAGTTTTGGAAGTGTCGTTTCCGCCAAACATATTTGTGATCTCGATTTTCAGAGACGGAAAGAAAAACTCACAACTGCCTCCTCTCCAAACTCCTTGTACTGATCAGACAGGTAGAATGACCTTCTCTCCTCTAGCGGGATGAACGGAGCGTCAGGAAACTTGTCCCTATAGCAACGCAGGAAGTGACCTTCAAAGTCGCACAGGACGCCGTCCATGTCAACGAGAACCCGCAGCGCGCGACTTTGGCCTTTTTTCTGACGCCGCGCCATCAGCTCGTCGGGCTTTGACAGAGTCAACCTGGAACATTACGGTGTCACAGGAGCTCAGTGTTGGGTGGACAATTGTTTTTGACAGAGGGCGGGCGGATGGGGGTAAGTAAACTCTGCGGTTTGGCTGACCCCTCCCCCATGAAAAAAAAAAAAAAAAAAAAAAAAAAAAATCCGAAAAACCCTTCTATCACCCAAAGTGATGGTAAACACTGATTGACTTCTCTGTGGTGAACATTTTCGAAATTGATTTTTGCCACTGGAGTGTACCAGGTGAAGAAAACACGTGGCACAAGGACAATCGACGGAGAGTTCGCGGTACAACTCACAAAAGCACGAGGCTGCAGAAGATAACCAAGACGCAAAGCGCAGCCTGCAATCTGTTGATTTGGGGACCTTGTTTCCTTGACCCCTGCCGCAGACAGTCGCGCTTCCACTCAGACCACTCAGCCAGCACGGCAACTGGAACAAAAGCGCAACACCAATCTTTGAATGCAGTGTACAATGTCAAGTATTGTGTTCCCCTCCCACAAGACAATCACACGCACGTGTCTTCGAGTTTGGCAAAGGACAGCAGACGCCAAGATAGTACTCTGTGAACTGTGGATGAATGAGTTGAGTTTGATCAGATTTATTGCGTTCTTCATACGAGATACACGCAAATTACGTGACGCACACCAAATAAAGAAAGAAAGAAAATTGATACAATAAAAATTGACAAATATTTTTGTACATTTTGATGAAGAATATGACACAAAGCCCTTCTCAAGGTGAAGACCCAACGCAATGGCAGAGGCTGATGCAGGATCAGTCTTCTCCAAAAAGGGTCAGATCTCAACCTGTAGTGATATCACAAACACACTGGTTGGTATCTCAGGAGAGACTGTCCCCGAGGGCGGGAACCTCCATATTTATTGTGTACAGTGGTGACATCTGGTGAGTGGTGGTTCTAAATTCACAGTTGGTGTGTCACACCACACTCCTCCCCCAGCAGGGAGCGCTGGCCTCTACAGCCAATATTAATTATTCTGAATATTTTTACAATAATTAATTGCATATATTAGACAGGAAATAGATGTAAAATATCACAATTCTGCTATTTTGCTGGTAATTACCCAGCATTCCTCCCCCCATGGGGTGATCACGTGACCCCTTAAGGTTTTCCTTTCCCAATATGGCAGCTGCTGGATCATGCACAATCACTCCACAGGAAATTAAATTGATCTCTTTCATCAAACAAAACATAGTTAGAAAACTGCTGGAGCTGTCAGGTCAGTGGGGCTTGCCTGTGACAAACCCTCAGGTCACTCAAGCAGTGTCGCAGTACTTTAACTGTGGCCCGGTACCACATCAAGTCTTAGACAATTTGGTGTGGCAGATCGCACAGTCGCTTTAGGTGAGTAAATTCATGTCACTCCACATTCGACTCGTTGCGAACCAAGTGTGCATGTGCTGCAGTTCAATTGTCTTGATCTGAATCATCATCGAGACGGCCCCAGGAATTGAGAACTCTCATCAATCCACTACCTTTGGCCTGGTACGTATCCCCAGCAAGTGATCAATTGTTTCACAGGAAGATGGCTAATCATGGCTTCGTTGTTTTTCAGGGGAAACCTTGGGCAGTGAGGAGGAGGAGTCTGGAGAAGAAGAACTGTTGGCAGAAGAAGCCGACACCACGACCTCAACAACAAAGAGAACGAAGAAAAAGAAGAAACCCAAAAAGAAATCAGAGGTTGTGGGAGGAAGGTAACCAGACAACTCAATTGCCATTTGATACGCATGAGAGTTTTCAGACGGATTTCGAAAGGGAATCGGACAGAAATCTGTCCTCAGATGTTGAGAATGCCGTCCAGTCTATGTCCTTTGGAAAAGTGCACCGCACAATAAACTTCATTTGCTCTCTCGCAGGAAAAGACAAGGAGGGATCAAACTTGATGATGACGCTGATGTAACAGAACCAGCGGAAGATGAAGACCTCTACAATGAGGAATTGGCTCAAAAGGTCGTAGAAGAAGAGAAAGAAAAGAAGGAGCAGGTAGAGAAGAAAAAAACTGATGATTTGTGGGCGTCCTTCATCGCTGATGTGGGAGCACCGAAACAGAAGTCGAAACCTGCCGTGATGCCATCAGGACTGGGTTCTCTGACTTCTCTTGTGAAGGTAGATTTGCCAAATTTGACGAGAAATATTTTACCAACATAGCCTTGGAATAGCCTCGGCAAAATGGTGTATTAAAACGGCGGAATGGATCCACACGTTCCATTTTCATTTATTTTCCGTGTGTTTGTACGGATACAAAAATGAGCTGTTGTTTGCTTTGAAACCCAGAGCTCGTCCAGCTCAGTGACGGGAAGTAACAAAGCCGCCGTGAGCACACCGCCGACGAAGCCTGCAGAAGCAAAATCCGACAAGCTGACAATAACGAAGGAATTTGACTTCGCTGGAGAGACTGTCAAGTCAGCAATCCTTTGCACACACACACACACACACACACACACACCACCACCACCACCACTACCACCACGTCCACTTTGTTGTGTTGCACAAAAACAAATGAACGAAGAAGTTGGGCTTACCTGGGTTAAAGCACCGATTTCCCAATTTGTTCCACTGCTCCAAAATGAAGTGACTCTGAAGTGCATTTTTTGGCCAGAATAACAAAGGAGGTTGACATCAACTCTCGGGAGGCAAAGCGAGAATTGCGGAAACAAGAAGAAACGAAAGAGACAGCGTCGTCTTCATCGCGATTACCTGTTTCCGGGTAAGACAAGCGTGCTTTATGTTCTATCAGCAGCACTCTGTGATCCTTGGCTTGGCGATTGTCATCGCTGTGTAGCGTGGAATGTGCAACATACAGCGTTACCATTGCCATTGCAATTTCTTGAAATTATTTCAAACTCTGCACTGAGCACATTTCAAAACCGTAAACTTTCTGGAATTTTTCTTGACCTCCTGTGCTCAGTATTGCTTGGCATCAAAAAGTGACGCAGAATAGTATTTCTTGCAAGTAACACGTCACAAAATTGTGTATGTGTGAAGGGTTTCTTGCAAGTCACACTGCAGAGAATAATACCATGGCAACGCTAAAATGGCAATGGCAACGCTTTTCGTTCCTCTCGCGGGTGGACATGCTTGTGAGTCGCGTGTGAACAATGCTCAACGAAACATCCTTATCTGCAAAAAAGTCTGTTCTTGTCGTTCGTTTTTCATGGGACAAGAGTGATTTCCCTTTCACGTGGAAATTGGCTGCAGCTCCAGAGTGTGATGTATCACTGTCTCTACAGCATGCCGTCAGAGATGTCTACATCCTGCGGTGTTCTTGTTTCAGAATCAAACGACCGGGTGGTGGCCTGGGCAGCGTATTAGGGATGATCTCCAAGAAGCCGAAGATGGGGACCTTGGTGAGAATTTCGTTAGAAGCGAGGTTTCATGTGAACACATCCTTTTGACAAAAACAGCTGAACGCAAAAATAGAATGCGGTTTCGTTCTTTGTTGAAGTGTTGTCACTTCTTGTCTTCAGGAAAAGTCGAAGCTGGATTGGGATGCATTCAAACAGAAAGAAGGGATACAGGAAGAACTGCAGACCCACAACAAAGGCAAAGATGGGTGAGTGGAGTTGTCCTGTTCGTTGAAATTGTGTGTTTCTTGTGCCTTCGTGACCCAGCCAAAATATTGCCCAAAAGCAAGTCTGAAACTGACACGCCAACGATGTGTTGAGACTCAGAATCAGCATGTGATCTCTGAGTGAGATATCGACCGACAATTCATGAGGTTGTTTTTCGCCGAAAGTTTGGTTTCAGGACAACCTGATTTTACCTCCTGTACTTGCAGGTACATTGAAAGACAAGCATTCCTCAACCGTACAGACGTGAGACAGTTCGAGATTGAAAGAGACATTCGATTGGGAGTGAGTGGCAAAAGATGATAGTCACAGACACAATCTTGACAACTGAGAAATAATGGCCTCTCACGGTTTGATCGTTTGCGAAACTCGTGCGAAGGCGAATTGGCGTTCGCAGACTCCTCGGCGACAGCAGCTTGGACTGGACACGTGTCGACGAAATAGCACTCTTTTGGTTGAAGCGAAAACCAGTTGCCACGCTGTGTTTTGGACAAACACAAATGTTTCCTGGATTCGATGCGCACGTGAATTTGTGCCCCAAGAACAGTGTCAGTCATCGCCACTTGCTTTCAGTGGACGTTTTCGCGTTGCGCACCCTCGACAGACTTGGCTGCGAAATTTTTTGAAAACACAATCGAAACAAATGAGCAACACAGCCGTGAAAAGGAATGCATCAAATGAGTGTTGAAACTTTCAAGCGTCTCAGAATGCGTGCGCTTGAACCTTCTCGTCAAGAAGCAAGACCTGAAAAGTGAAGGCTTGTGATGGAAAATTGTGAGGCCGTCGTTGAATCAAAGATTCCAACGCTTTTTTTTTTTGTGGCGTGTGGTGTTGCGAATGGTTTGTGGGAAGCTCTAAGTTATTTGTACGTGTCTGGATGTTTTGCCTTTTGGACGTGACACGAAAAGGCAAAGAAAAGTTGCCGTCGGTGGAAAATAAAAATTTGTGTACGACAGACCATTCTTTTTCTCTTGCTTCGCTCACAGTGTTTGTTGTTTCGGAAATGTTCCTGCGGAAACTTTTTTGACTTGGTGGTATCCAGAGAATTATTTTGTCGGTTGTGCGCTTGAGGGTATAAACCGTTGCTTGAACTTTGGAGACTCGTCGATCGGAGGAAACTGTGTTGCCGTCTTCGTTTTCTGCTGACATCTCAGTTGCTTCGCGCAAGTTTGGTTCTGAATTCTGAGCAGCCTGTGCACAAATTACCGCAGTCGCGTGTCCCTTCCTCTTCCGTGAAGAAAGGGACGGCAAATCCGTCTCTAATGGGAGCAACACACGCCAGCGCCAAATTGAGTTGTGTGTGGCGCCCGGCTTGTGACTCACCAAGTGACTTATTGGGTGCGAAGAAGTCCCCCCGGCAGTCCGTCTCAATACTGCGGTTCCAGTGCAACAGGCCCAGTGACAGTTTGAGATTGAGTTTCTGCCGTCAAAGCTGCGGATGGACACAGGCTTTGACGCTGCACAACACAAGATTCTAGTGGTTGGTTTGCCGTGACTTCACCTGATCAGTTCATGGTTCACGGTGGAAATCCTGACCTGTCAGTATTCTCCCACCCCGCACGCCTTATTCATTTTGGTGCTTTTGTTCACGCGTTTTCTGTGCTCCTTAGTTTTCCACTGACATCCTGCTTGGTTGTGTTGGATTTCGCTCTTCGCGCCTGGTTCGGATCAGACGTCAAGCTACGGTTCAACAGGCGAATGATGTGGTTCGAGTCTCAGTCAAAAGCTGCGCCGTAAAGCCAGGTGTAAATCACCATCCGTCAGTCAGGCCACGGGAAGGAGGGATGCGGAATGCATTGAACAGATAAACGCAGTCCCTGCAGGCTGATGCACGGCAGCGTTTGGACGCACGTACGAGAACGAAACATGCACAACCAGAAAACATCAATTGCTTGCTCCAAGCGCACAGTTTGCCGATCATCATGGTTGAGCGATTTGTCAGACTTCATCGAGAACAGCTGCGTACATAAAATCAAAGTGATTCAAAAGTCATTTCGTAGTTTCATTCATCCATATATTTTTCAGACTAAAACGTGTGCAGGGAAACAATGTAGAGCAGACAGATACGCAGGAATAACATTTCAACAGTTTTACATCTTCCATGCACTTCAACAGGGTTGCTGAGTAACATTGCAAAAGAAGGTATGCAGGCCCAACATGACGTGAAGACATTTACATAAGGCTTCTATGCGCTTCCTATGTACAACTGAATTCTTGTGAATTACGAATTTAATTTCGCACAGAATAACACCCATTTTGAGAAAATTTCCTAGTTCATAGATGAGACATTGCAGCACCAAGCAAGCAGAATGGGAAATATTTGTGAACGAGACAACAACATGCACTTCTGGAGACCGGGCACCACGCCCCAGTGTGTTCATGGTTTACCAAGTGGAACGAAGACTCCCCCAGTCCGCACACACCAAATTTGTGATGCAAACAAACTGAACACACGAAGCGATTTCCTTCGCGTCAAATTCGCAGGCGCGGCCGTTCGGTTGGATTGGGAAATAAAGTCTTCATGAGTCAGGCTCGAAACTTGGTCCCTTCTTTGAAAATCATAACGCGAAGGAGATCGCGGGTACCAGCTCTTTTCACTGAGGGTTCACGCCTCCAGCTGATCGAGGAGGGAGGGACACAGTTCTGACCCCAAGTGGAAAATTCGAAAAGGCAACAGAACAAAGTAAAGATTCAGCTGGGGCAGGGACCAATGGGCACGCCCGGGCACACATTTGCGTGCCTTTTTGACAAAAACTCCGAAAGTTGGTTGCATCGCAGCAAAGGCAGGTCTCGATTGGAAAACGACTGATCATTTGGCAAGACAAGCTCGACTAAAACTGAATTTGTTGAAGATGGAGTATTGGAAACGTACTGTGTTGAAACTGATGTTGCACTTCTTCATCTGTTCAATCGCTCCCAAACAAACCTGCGCCTACGTTTCCGTTTCGCTTGGAACAAAAGAAAGTTGTCCTTGATGTGTTGTCGTGCAACTTTTTCAGAACATCTGCAAATTTCCGAATGCAAAGATGTCTTCTTGTGTTCTGAAATTACTGACCAAACTTGGCGCACTTCATCGGAAATCACTCGGCAGTTTCTTTCTGTAAACCACCAATACCCAAAAAGTTCACAATCGTTCAGGTTCGTCAACATGAAAAAGATGTGAAAAATAAACGCTGTGCACGTTCGGACCTAGATTTTCTAATCTCACTCACAGTTGTGCATCACACGAAGGAAAAATATTCTCTCTAATTTGCGACATTTCCACACTTGGTTATTTCTTGTGAATTGGAAAGGATTCCTGTGTGACAGCGCAGCACCAAGAAATCTTTGCGCTGCGGCAGTCGAATTCTGTGCAGCGTTCTGTGGCTTATTGCTGCCTTGGTCGACCTGATATGCTGTTCTGTAGGTAGCATTGGTTTTCACTGGTTCTACACACAAGACACGTAAAATGGTCTCACTGATGCTGAAACGTCTCCGTGTTTCTCCTGTGTTTTGAGCGCGCGACTGATCTCACACCCGAAGAAACGCGATTTGCAGAGACCGAAGATTCAGATTTGCATCCCACACAAGAGCAGGTTACTGGAGTCGTCGAAACGCTTTGCCACTTCTTATCTTGTAAGAAACATGACGCCCAACCAGCACCAGTCAGGGAAGGTGGAAACGTGGCCAAAGGGTGTGTGAATTTTTCTTCGCGAGGAGCAAAACACAAGGTTATTGATCACAGTGGAGTGACGCATTGATCCGACCGACTGTTGGCAACTTCAGTGACGACCGGCGCGCACGGTGTGGGTCCGACGCCAATTGACTGAAGCCGTGGGAGACGCGAATCTTTGACATGTTAATCAGTGTTGTCAGTTTCGCCACAGTGGGTCAATGTTTTGTGGCTTGGGTGCGACATTCACAAGGCTGAAGCCTGCAGAATGACGAGTTTGAGTTCGTTAGCCGTGTGGGACACATCCACCACTTTGTCCACCATGTCCTGCACAGCCTGCACCGAGGGGTACTGCAAGGCCGCGTTCTTGGTGGAAGTCACTGTCGCTTTGAGGTTGTCACACAAATAATTGGCGCACGCCATGATTTTGTTCCTGACCTCATCACTGCCGATGTTCCTGTGCAGCGTATCCGCAACGTAAACCAACTTGTGTGCAGCCAGCACGACAAATTTGCTGTGCGCGATGAAGATCTTTGGGGGCTGGTTGTATTCAATGCTTTGAAAGAATGCATCAATGGCGTTGACTAAAATGACTGAGTGACTTTCCACTTGAGGAGCGTAGAAGCTGAGAATCTGACGGTCATTTTCTGCCAGTCGTATTCTGGGCAGTTTGCTTGGAGAAATGTAGTTGCTGGAATCAGTGTTGATTTTGTCCCCGTTCTCCTGAGGCACAGAAGCAATTCCTTTTTGCTGGAGTTTTTCGAGACGCTCTTTGAACTTGGAACTGAGTCCCCCATCGTCTGAGTCAGAGGTGGGCAAGCCGGCGGGGACACCGCCCCCAGGTGTAACCGCCTGTCCTGACCCCACTGCTGCGCCATCAGCCCCAGTCTGCTCGCTTTGTGGGCGTTGTTTGTTGAGCAGCCCGCTTTCCTGCAGCTCTTGACTGCTCAGCCTCACGTCTGTAAGCGCCGGCTTGCTTGCTCCATCATTCGCGCCCCTGGATCCAGCTACACCGGGCCTGGGCGATAATGAGGCACTATTCTGCAACTGCTCCGATTTCTGTTTGGTGTCCAGAGCAACGTAATCATAATCCTCGACCCACGCGCGCGACGCTGAGTCATTGGCGTACACCTCCCCTGCACCTCCGCTATCTGATGCAAGCTGTTGCTGCTGAGACTTCGGAACATCGTAGATAACCGGCGAGGCATGATCAGCAGAAGCAGCGGAGGCCCTGTTGTGCAATGAGTCAGCTGATAGGGGCCGGGTGCCCGACGACAAGGGGCGTTGTTGTTGATCCGACGCCTGTGCGGGCGCAGGAGGGGTCGGCAGGGGTCGGTCTTGAATGCTGCTGGTCCGGTTCCCCTCCGTTCCCTGGGCTTTCTCTGGACTTGTACCATTGCCTTTGAGGGTGGGAGGCTGCTGGCCCTGAGCCTGTGTCGCTACCACTACAGTTCCCCCCGATGTTTTGGGCTTTGGTTTCACAGGCGGCGGCTTGGGCTTGTTGGGCTGTGCGTACAAGGGTCCCGCGTTCACTCCACCCTCCTCCACACCCTTCACCGACTCACCGCCTTGTCCTGCGATGTTACCCATCTGATGAGCTCTCTTGAACAGCAACACCGAGTTCCCTTGAATAAACGAAGCCAGTGTTCGCACAATATAAGGTACGTCCTTCACCAAGGTAACAATGTCCCCGAGGTCGTCTTGTGTTGGATCCATGGCGGTGCTTATCAACCTCGCTAAGTGCCAGTTGAAATCGTCCAAACGCTTGATACTCTTGCATATACTGACGTATGTTTCTTGTAATGGCTCCAATTGCTTGGCTAATTTCTTGGCCAGTTTTTTGTCCTCTGCCTTGGCAGAATTGGCCAGCGTACCCTGACTGAAGTCCACAAATTCTTTCACTGAATTTTTCACATTGTAACAGGCTTGTTTCACCTCGTACAGCTTGGGTTCCAATTGGTCCTTTTGCCTCCAAGAACTACTGACGAAGCTCAACAGTTTGGTGCTCGTGCTTTGAACGTCCTGTTGGAGTTTGACTAGCAATTCCATAGCAGAGTCTAAATCCAGCAGCAATTCGTCATAATGAATCGCTGGAAGGTCAGACGACTTGGAGTCCACGCTGCACGTCGAGAGTCTGTTTGCCACGTCGTCCGACACCGATCCTGACACGTCTGAGCGGACAGATATGGCGGAGTCTCTGGTCACTTGAGGCGGGATGTCGTACACCGACCCAGAGCTGGACACCCTCGACGCCTGCAGTCCACGCACAATCCCTTGGTCCCCGTTTCCACCAGCCTTACCCCTGGGCGGCGTTCGGGCGTTGCTTGTCGGCACGTCGTACAGTTCACTTCCGGCACCACTCTGGTCCCCTGCACCACCAGCGCCCCCGTCCGGCACGTCGTAGATTGACAAGTGTTTTTCTGACAAAATCCCAGAATCACCAGACGTTGCCCGCATTCCTCTCGAATTGCGGTTCGGAGTGTCGTACAATTCCTGCGCCAGTTCACGAGGATTGACGCCCTTGCTCGGCATGTCATAGATGTCCATGGCAACTCCACCGCCCATCACCATCATCTTGTCGCTGGACTTGGGTGTGTCGTAAAGGTCAAGCATTTCCGCAGACCTCCTGTCTGGCGGAGAAAAGGTGCCCAGTGCTTTGGGTGGAGGTGGCACGTCATACAGATCCTGAGGGTGGATCTCGAAACTGGATCGCGTGGAGCCGCAGCTGCTGGGCGGTGCCGATCCCACGGGCAGACTCTGACTGGACATACTGCCGGATATCGTCGAACCCGTGGACAGCATGGAGATGTTGGACACTCGACTTGACGGGAGCACGTCGTACGTTGCGAGTCCAGGAATCGCAGCAGCGGATGGTGGCACATCGTACAAGTCGCCGCCACTCTGGTGCTGGGGGCCGCTCTGGTGCTGGGGCAACTTTCCACCAGAAGCGGGTACTCCAGTCCTGTTTCCACCCCGCATTTCTTCTCTGGTGAGAGGCACGTCTCTGCTGACCGGATTCTGAAACGGCTGACGGTGCTGCATGGGCACGGGTGAGGAGTAGGTGGGTTGTGGACTCACGCCCCGCGCCGGACTCCCCCCGCCTCCCGGGGACTCCGAGGTGAAGTAGCGGGAGGGAGGCACGTCGTAGTCCTGGTGGCCCAGATTGGGCTGGTCGTACACGTAGACTGTCCCCACCTTCTGTGGTGTAACCACCTGCAAGCAGAAAAAAACTAATCATTCAGAGCCCGAGGATAAGGGAGCAAAAAATGGCACAGTTCGATTCACCATTCTTGCAACTCTGGAATGCACCTTGCGTCCTGTTCATGTGGCTACGACCAATCCAGAATGACAGAATTGCACAAATCGTGTTCTTTTCGAGCAATGCCGGAATGAGGGAATGGCAAGTCGAACCCAAACATTGCCAATAACACGCGTTTCGGGGATGCCGTGAGTGTCAGTGCTCCAGTCCAACATGAGAGCAGTTGAGATTCGTGCTTGAGGAAAGAGTTCAAGGAACAAAATTTCCCTGTTTTCCAACACAAAAATTGTTTCCCTGCATGTGTATGGGGGTCTGTCGCATGCGGACATTTGGAGCGCCCAAAAAAAAGAGCAAACTGAAGCTGACTCATTTCGCAGCTGCAAGTTTCGCAGCGAAAGTTTCAACGCGTCGAGAAAATAATGACAGACAGCAGCAAAATCATTTGGCAGCTTAATTATTGACTTGGCCTCACAAAAACCCATTCTTTGGAACCAAGAGGATTTGTGTGTCTGCACAACAAATACGTACAGAACAACATCTCCCAGAAAACTGAAGTTTTTGCGTGGTTAAAAAGTGTCAAAAGCCGTCACAGCCGTCGACATTTTCACCACGCTAAGTCCCTCCGAAAACAAAACAAATGCTGGGTTGAGCTGAAACAAGCGAAAGCACTCAGCTCTCTCCAGGGACCAGACCGGTCCATCAAAACCTCAACCAAATCCGCCCCACCCGCACAGGGCCATTAACAACGGCGATGCAAATTTTAATAACTGCAGAAAACTTTTTGAAGGAGAAGGGGAAACTGGATGAGTCATCATCGTGCGTCTATTGTTCCGACCCCCGCCATTGTGGCGCGAGACAGATCGCCTGAAGCTGCGTTTTCATGTATCGAGTTTCAGGCACCTCGATCTCGATTCAATTAAATTTCCTCTTTGCATTCCCCTTTTTTGCTTCTCCCTTTGCTTCACAGCGCAAAATATTGAAAAAGCCGTGCTGGCTGCAGCGACTGAAAAGAGAACAAAGCTCGTGTGCGCGTGTACGAGAAGACAGGATTTTAGCAGCGTTCAGATCCGATCAGTTGTGCACATGTGTTGCCGTCCTCGAACACAAGGAACTCTCGTGCGCCATACATTGCGTGCTGTTTGCTTGCATCCATGGTTAACCCATGGCTCGCACTTTCGAAGGCTCCATCGTAAAACCTGCTCTCAATCGACCCACATCAGAGACGAAAGTTTCAGTTCACATTCCTGATGTGATTCAGCATTCCCGACATCTGCCCTCATCCTGAAGATCAAGTTACTTTCACCCCGCATTGATCACCTCGCTCCAAAAACAGAAGCAACTCCCACAAATATTCGGACAAAACACACAGCTCACCGCAAAGAGACTAAAATTACCTCAAAGTGCAGTGCGTAAGCTGCATGAAATGAACTCGGCACATCTACGTCAAGGTTGCAGGCTTAGTTTGTGGGGAACCACAAATGCAGTCGGGAAACACTTGCTCCCAACAACCACCTAAATCTTCATGTCCGCATTCAAACCTTACAGGATGTGGCACAGAGAATTTGATGCGGTTTCAAGTTCTTGTGAATGTTTTGCACCGGTACATCCAGATCTTGTGCGAGATAAACTTCCACTGAAGAAAAAGACTCGAGCGTCCACCAAAAGTTTCAAACAAATTTTCAATTGAAAGTGGGAGACAATGAAATTGCGAAGAAACCACACGCCCGTACTTGCACTTGCGTGTTCGCGTGTTCTACGACCACACAATGTCAGCGTCCGGGGTTCGTTACACAGAGTACTGAGCTTCGCACTCACCACTGGCTCCACAGTTGTCATGCTGTTAGCTGTTCACTGATTCACCTGCCGCTTCCAGTTTGAGCAAACATCGAACGTTCGATAAGAACGAGTAATATCATCCACTCTGAACTTCAAGGCATTGCAAGTTGCGCCTTCTGTCTTTTTGAGATTCATTTCAGTAAAATTCATTCACTCACAAAACAAAATCTCAAATCAAATGCATCAAGGCAGTGAAAGCGTCCCAGCCAACAACACCCCACTCAGCAAATGCAGTCAAATCGATGTTCCTTGTCTCCGGCTAATGGTTTGAAAGTCAAATGAAGATAAATTGATCACAGACGCCTTCGATGAACGTTTCTGCTGCTGCAGCTTCACAAAAGCGCGATGCAGCCCCGTCTGGCTGGGGACGGGTAAGTGAATTAATAAAAATGGAGAAAAGCTGATTGTCCGAACACAGTGGAATTCCCATCGGCACTGCTTGTTCAACCAACGAATTCAATCAAATTATGAAAGAAATTCAAGAAGCTGCAAATAAACCAAGACACCGACAACACTTGTCAAACCGTCGATTCGTTTCTTCTTCTTGTGAAAACAATGATATTTTTTGGAGGGGGCAGGGCGACTTTCTCGCCAAAAAGCTGAGAAATGAAACAATCATCTTCTGTGTTCAACGGCGCAACCTGGCTTTGGCCGTTTCCAATATTTGATCAGATATTGTTCCCCTCAACTCCCTGATGTCTTCCCTCGCTGCAGGCTGCAGCACATTTTCCTCGAGCGTTTCGTGCCTCGCGCTCTGATGAACAAGCGATGACCAATATTGACAGCGCCGGAAGAAATCCAAGGCTTTCTCTTGTTTCAGGCGATTTTTATCTTGAGTGTGTCGTCTGCATGAATCAATTCTCACCACCAGCTTTGTGCCATTGTCTCCTGACAAAGAAAACCAGGACTTCATGCACCTTGTAACGACAGGATTTACCTCCTGAATTTTTCGTACGCTGTGTGCAAAAACACCACTTTCTGTCACAACCACACTTGACAGCAACCTTCCCGTCCAAATGATACAGTCTCCTCAGTAGAAGCAATGCACCTTCGAAAATAGATTCAATGCAGATGCAAAGTTTGGAGTTTGGACAGGCTCCAGACACGGAGCTGACACACGACAAAATGCGTCAGGGAACAGGTCAGCGTGTACCAAATGCGAGCGTTTTCTTTCAAACAAAAATTTCTGGTGAAAAATTTTCAACATGAAGTGCGAGTATGCCTCCTTGTGACCTACATACTCCTTTGGGATTGAGATGTGCTGCACGTAATAATGCGCGTTGTCTCGCACTTGACTCACATCATCATCACGGTGAGCCGCATTAACCCAAATTTCCACGTTTTGCCTCCACACGGAACGTGAAAAAATGCGTTCCACTCCTGCGCGCAGTTCGTGGTCGGTGGATCAACGCAGTGGTTGAGCCCCAGAACACACGATCAGGAGCAGCCGTGAGAAAATCACACACACATACACACACACACACACACACACACACACACACACACACACACACACACACACACACACAACTCCGTCTGCGCAAGCAATGTGGGACACTACCACCTGCAAACGCTCATGAACCATTTCTCCAAAATCACCTGATTTTCGGCAAAAAAGAACGGAACAATATGCCTCCCGAATTGTTTTGCGACCAAACCACAGAAGTCTGGACCTCGCCATCAGAACGATTTTTCTTTTGTGGGTGGTGGTGATGTTTGCATTCAACTGGTTTGACGTGCGCAGGTCACACAACAAATTCTCATACTCAAATTCCGCGTGTGTCTGGAGGCCACAAAAGTCATTGAAACAATTCAAACATACCTCCATTTAGCAGAAATCAAGTCTTGGGAGATGTTTTCCGCACAAAAAAATGTTTGACATCTCTGGCGTCTGACCCCGAGTGTCACCTGACTTTTTCGTGCAAACATGTCGGACCGTTTTACATCAAATTCTCGTTCATTTTCATTGCGTTCCACTTCCGACGTGTCAGCTGGATAATTCTCATCAAGTGCATAACACTCGGGCATAAAATTAAAAGGACCCCCAACCAGTCAGCGCGTCACCTTGCGCATACTTCGTGGGGAACCAACCACCTCCTGGTTGATTTCATTCAACGCACTGTGAAAACTGGGGAGTTTTGTACGAGAACGTCAAACGAAGACACTTCCGAAGACAGACTCATGAAGTTTGGAAACTTATCAGACCTCGCTGCACTTGCAACATCCAATGCAAAGTTTGCTCCATACAACGGACGTGCTGTCCGTTCGGGCACGGACGTAACGTCCATACAAAAGTATCGAAAACACATTTGTCCAAGCACCTCAGCAAAAAGGCTGCCTGGTCTCTTTTTGACTCCACTCTCCGGATCGTGAAGTCCGCATCAAAACGGATGGTAGGAGGTTGTCGGTCAGAAGAGAGGGCAAGTGGCAGTGTGCATCACACACAAATCGAGGTCGTGAACTGGAGGTACTCACTACTCGTACATTTGTGCCGGTGGCAGAAGGTACGCTTCTGTGGTGGAGTTTGTCAGCACAGAAGAAAATGTATGTCTTCCTGTCACCTCCAGAATCGTGTTACACTCGCCAGACGCAGACAGACAGACACAATATTTGATCAGTGCCTCTAATAAGGTTACTTCCCAGCGGTACCAGAAAGCCAAATAAATTGGCGCATACCTCTCTTACTCTGGTCTGTGCAGAAAATCTCCACGCATGCGACAAATCATAAATATTGCACATTGTACGGGTTGTGTTGGATAAGAAAACCACTCCAACTGAGTCAAGGCGTGAGAAATAACCATTTCTACGTGCGACAGATCATTTCGAAGAAGACCAAAATGAAGAGAAAATAAAAGCTGTGAGAAACTCTTGATCCTGTGAATCTGATGTTTGAAGTTCGCGGTCACAATCTGTTTTATAATCCGGTGATCTTGAGCGGATCTGGCTGCTTGTCTTGTGTGCAAAAACTGACAGGTTTATCTGCATAGTGTACAGATGTACACAAAAGATCCTGAGTGATCTCAGTTCACGTAATCCAGCTGAACATCTCGACTCGGAAGAAACAAGTGATCAACAAAGGGAGGATTCTCTCAACATCTCGCAAATACGGTGTTTGTTCTTTCAACCTTGCCTCACAATTCAGTGTCGAACTGACAAGAAGTCTGTGTTCCAGCCGCATTAGCTCGCCTGCGGATAAAACGTGCGCTGATTTCAGTTGGGATGTTCATCAGCCTACAGCACTGAACACATCCAATTTTGTGCAGACAGTTGTGAAGTTCGTCAAAGCCAGAGATCCAAAACGAATTGTGCTCAGTTGAAACACAAACGAAAACTCTTTTTCCAGATATGATGGAAACAGCAATGAACGGTTGGTCAATGTGTGTTTGAGTTTTCAAACAAATATTTTCGGTCGTGAGCTTCAGAGATGATCAGGCACTGCATTCTTTTGTGACAAATACGGGCAGAACGTTCTGCGACAATTGAGAGCACAAACCTTGCTGCGTGGCACAATCCTGGTGTTCCGTTTTGGCGGCAAAGAAGCTGTCAGTTCATCCTCGATCTTTGCAAAGAAAGTCTCCAGTGTTTCATGTTGTCTCTGCTTTTCCCAGGCCTCGACCACATCCATAATGTCTGTTCTTCGAGTATCTCCCACGATGTTCTACAGCCACCAATGCATTGATATCCTCGCAGTACAACTTCCCAGCACGACTCGCTCAAACAACTAAATCCTTCACTTTACGCACAGTGTGCATGACCCCGAGGCCGAGTCAGCCTCCTGCACTGTAAAACGTTCCCTGCCCGCGGTATCACAACTGAAAAGCAGAATGGAAATAGCAAAAGGAAGGCCGCACCACCACCAAGAATCGTCACAATATGTCCACGGTCTTTTTTTCCTTCCACGCGATTCTGTCAATTCCGAGACAGCACCATTCATCAGTCTTTTCTTCACTGAAGTTCAGGTCCATCCGAAATGTTGACTTCTGACAGCGTGTCTTTCCCACAGTTTCCCCAATCCCATGTAGCTCGCACACTCTGATAAGTTTCACGTGTACTGTCTGAATTGAATTTCACCGCTGATCAGGAGGGGGTGTACCCACACAAAGAGCGGCAGCATACACAAAACAACTCAATCAAACTTCGTCCCTCAACTCCTGCATCTGCTCTAAAAAAATCCACCGACCGTTACTCTTCCAATCTGACTGTTGATCCGTCCCGTGGTCGTGGCTGACTAAAATCCACTTCCTGTTTGAACCGTTAGACATCCAACTGGTAGGAAACACAAGCAGGGTCACCTTGACACGACAGACGGCACCAAAGCGAAGTTTCCGATTGATCGGGCAAATTGGCTCCAGTCTCGTCGCACTGAAGCCACACAAAGGTGCAGAGTGCAGAATCGTTTGTTTCTGTGGCCCAATCACAAAAGTTTGCATTCACAACAGTTTGATTGATCGGACTGAACGGACACAACTTGCATCTTGATGCACCAACTATTGTACACCTGCAAGTCATCCACTTCCTTCTTCCTTCCACATCTGTCTTCATCTGATGGCTGACTTCAACATTTAGGAGCCAGAAGCAGCCTGTTGGTATGTAAGCTCGATCAAACAAAGCTTTCCAGTCTACAGCTTGAACTTCCGAGTCCGACTGAGATTTTCACTCGTGTGTAATTGGTCAGTGAGTGAGTGGCAACTCCAGCCAATGAAATCACTCAAGCTGAACTCATTCCTTCCAGCACTCGCTCTGGTTTCCATTCACTACAAACAGTCTCGATGCCTGTTATCTCCGATGCAATCCGTCAATGCCCTGACTCAGCCACCAGTTTTACCTCCCATAAAAAGCCTGCTGAACATCTCCCGTGTGAGACAAGCACAAGTTTTTTCTTTCCTTGATTCAATAAAACAACTAAATTACCCACCGAAGGTGCTGAGATTCATCAACTGGTTTGAGACAGTTTCCTCTTCCCTTTCCTTTCCTGGGGGTGTGAAGTGTGCTTGCTCGCTCTCGCGTTGTCAGCTGCTCTGACAGCACGAGTTTGTGTTGGACTCATGCATGCGGACTGCGAAATCGTTTCCAATTTGCCCAGTTCCAACTGGAAATGCTACAGACGCGTGGAACATGTCGCGTGCATCAGACCAACAGAATGTGACGCACCACAGTCTTGGGAAACACAGCAGCAAAACAACTAACAGTGAAATTGGGGTCATCAGAGTCACACAAAACATACTGTCGACGCGTTATGGCTTCAAAAATGTCGTTTTGATTCCCCTCCCCTTGTTTCTACCTCCAACCATTTGGTACATTGCGCCGAGTTCTATCTTCAACCCTGTCTTCATTTGCCAAACTGCATGCGGATGACAATCGAGGATGGCACGGCTCGTATCTTCACCCAGAGATTCGCTTTTCCCGCAGAGCTCTGACTCCATCCGCAACGTTCCGTGCATTGATTCCACGCATGAAATTGGCTCCAGACTTCTGTTACACAGCACCACCCACGGATGAGTCTATTTTCCCAGCATATGTTATCAACCAATAATGAATGCACGTGGGTCGAAAGCGAAAATGTGCAAAAATACAAGTCGCAAACAACACCCAGTTGCACAAACAGATCCCTCTGCAAGAACCATGTGTCAGCCTGTGTTCACCAAATGGAAGAGATCCAAAATGATCAAACTACAGAAATCTCAGAATTTCCCCCACCCCCAAAAACAGTCACGGTGGTCTGCACCGTATCTTTGTCCAACTGCAGGTGTCTACAGAATGGGTACCTTTGCACTTTTCTGTCAACTGAGTCTGAACTTCGCAGTCATTTAATTCACCATTCAATGGGGCATTTTTTCTCCGGCATGGTGAATGAATTCCAAGTTTGGAAGTGTGCTGCTTCTTCAATGGGAGAGAAAATAGAAGGACCAATGATGTCAGTCAGGGCAATCTGGCTTGGAACATGAATGAGACATTTCTTGAAAGGTGGCCACACATGTGCACAGCTTTCACCCTTTCTCTTGTTTTGCAAACAGGATTGGTCTGCTCATCAGCAGGGAAACTTTGGGCGTCCATTCTCACATCACACTGACAGTGCGCATGTGGGTGAAGAGACAAGCACTGTTTTGCGTCAAAACTGGCTTTCACGCTTCACAGCAACTGTTTTGAAGATTTGGTGTCAAACTGACTCCCAGCTGAAGAGCCAGCTTGGCCGAAACCTCCATTTGCTCTTTTGCTCACAAATTGAAGCGGAATCCAAGATACAAGACTTTTTTATGCTTCCGCGCAACAGCACGCACAAAAATTCTTCGTTGAAGATTCCATGTTTTGCCCTGGTTGACATTTCACAGTTCACAGCAGCCAACACTCGACACATCAGCTGAAAGTACTTCATCAGAGATTTCATCTTTCAAAACCACTTCCACCCTTCATTGACGAAGACATCCCCATCCCCTACACTCACTCTGTGGCAAAGCGAACAAGAAAGTCTGTCATGTGTGCTCTTTTGTGAAACATCTTGAGCTTTCATTCGATTGCTTGTCCTCTCAAAACGAGCAAATCCTTCGACCGTCATCAAACAATGCAGAGAAACGTTTTTCAGAATGAAATATGAACTAACAACCTGCCACAAATTTCTGTGACATTTGCGCCGACAAAGCCTCAGTTCACCCCAATCAAAGCTTGAGAACAGGTAAATGCGTTGAATAGCACTCATGACAATCGCCAGGTTAGAAACTTTTGGGGTGACTTAGTTGTCCGCAAACTGGTGTTTTCCTTGTTTCAACCCTGCAATTATGATATCACATGTGGTGGAGACGCAGACACCTCGCAACAAAGGACAGTGACAGCATCTGTTGCGTGCAAAACCTGAGACAGAAATGGCTGGTGTCCAACAATGAAATTGCATGGGAAACGCTCCCGGTTGCCTTCTATCTCCGCAGCGTTGTTCAGAAGTCTCATCTCCATTTCGGCTTGATCAGGGAACTGCCTCTGGGAGACGCGAGTCCGCAGCGGCATTGTGTCCATCACGGGCTCTTTTCTTCCCTCTTGATCACAAACCAAACACTTCTCTCAAGGAGGCCAAAAAAGCTCGATGAGGCTGTTTGCATTTCATTTTGCACAAAAACGTTTTGCTTTGTCAAGGTTCATCATGTTTACTCAATTGAAGTGAATGCATGCACGGAAAACATGCCGACACACAGGACGAAGGACGGACCACATCCATCCATGCAGTTCACAGGAATGTGGCTTCATCAGCGCCGATTCTTTCAAGAAACATTATCATGTGCCCTGTTGGTTTCCTTCCAGATGGTGTTGCACCAGATTCACTTTGGCGCAGTCCCATTGACAGAGAATCAAAACCAATTCTTGTGGCATCTCGCACAGGCACAGCTATTGCAAAGCCAAGCGTTTAGATTGAAAGGCGTGTTCACGAAGGGCAAGTCATCTGCCTCCATTTGGGCTAAAAAAAAACAGCTGGTGCCAAACAGGGTCTTGCCGACACACTCAGCACGAATTCATCGATCCGACGGGTGGCCACCCGCCACCTGACAGAAACGCACAAGTCGGTGACGAAGAAAAAAACGATAATTTCTTGGGCCTTGAACAAAATTTTACGGCAGGCTTCAATTCCAGACTGGAACCGTCGCCTTTGCACAGGAAGTGCTTCTCTTCGCAATCATCTGCTTTCTTGTCCCTGTTCGTCACAAAAGCACAGCAAGATCTTTGACGGTGGTGTGGACTTGTGCACCAAATTGGGCACGCAAAACAGAACCTGCACGTAAAATAGGGAAGAGTTCTGTCCCAAATGGCAGACACGAAGCAGTGAAAGATATTCTGTGAGAACAAACCGAGACCAATTTGGGAGCTGGCAGCGAGCTTTCACAATATTTCACTGCCCTGTGAGGCCCACCCAAAGGAAACTTTGAACCAAACCGGCAAAAAAAGCTGTTACTCACCCAGCTCTCGTAACCCACGTTTCTCGTTTCATCTCGGTGCACGTTTTCTTCATCGCCAGACATACGGTACTTCTCTTTTCCTTCTGGTTTCACAACAATGCACCGTGGACTCAACGTGTCTGTTCCCAACCCGAACGAAAGCGGACAAACGCCCCTGCTGGTGCAGGAACCCATGTTGGATCGACAGTCTGTATACGTTTCCAACAGTTCAACTGACAGTCTGATCTGTGTGGGACTTTTATTGCATCAATCCGGTGCATAAAATGCTGATCAACATCGCCATGATTGCTTTGATACAGGTTGGGTCCTGCAGACGGAAAGCTGCTGGCGACGACTCGATTGCGATCATGACGTCATATGCTTGCAACCATTGCTTCACTGTGCTCACTGGTGTTTGAATTTGAAACTAGTTTGATTGTATCAGACTTTGTGGCACAGAGATTGATCGGACCTGCCCTGCTGTTGTTCTCCCACAGACAAGCTGGTGCCTCGACCGCTGTTCTGTTTGTCTGATCCCCTCACAGTGCTACTGCCAAAACCAGGAGGCACAGACCTCGTACACAAAAGGTAAACTCAGTTTCGTGCACCAGGTGAAAATGTGTTCACCACTGACGTGATTCACCACTGGCGAATCTGACCAGGCGAGAAAGTGGCTCGTAACTGCAGCTGGCAGACCAAGTCTCTTTATTTCTGTGTTTGGTTGAATTATGCCCGTGATGTGCGACACAGAAAACACCACAAAGAATGAGTGACTTTTCGTGGGACATGTTGATAATTTTATGCACGTTGTGACGGAGGTTTTGACAGGCGAACAAGTGAACAATTGACGTTCGAGCCCCACAAGGATCACGCGCAGATCCACAGAGTCAAAAGGGAAACTTTTCCAGGACAGAAGTCTTTACGACTTCTCCACCACACAGAGAAAAGGACACATTCGACAACTTGTCATCGCAGAATCTCCTTGGTTTCCAAGAGTTCGTTGTTGCTTCTCGAACGTTCGACACCAGGAACAACCGAACTCAAAGTCCGAAAAGAAAGTTGGCTCCAAGAGCTGACTCCCTGCAGGGTTGACTGTTTCAATTTCAATTCACCACCTCAACGTTGTACGAAAAAGTGGTTTCAGCCTGAGATACGAGGTTGGCCTGAACACCAAAACTTGAAGTGGTCGAAAGGCTTTGATTTTCTTTCGTTTAAGCTCTCTTCAGAGACAGTCTCATCTGGTTGGGGTGTCTGACGGAACACACACAGACACACACGCGCACACACACACACACAGACACACAGACACACACACACACACACACACACACACGAGACTGCTGCAAAATCCGTCCCGTCATGCCTGCTTTCTGCAGAGATTGCACGAGAACTGCCCGAGGACAGCTGAGAGTTGCTGTGTTCTGGCTCAACGTCCCCCGTGCTTTGTCGACTTTGCCTCTCGTCATCACAGCTGTGCGCTTCTGCCGCGACATCCGGTGCCGAAAGCACCGTGTTTGTTGACAGCACTGGACTGTCCAGCCGGTCTTTTAGACCTGACTATTCGCAAAACAAAGGACAGAAGAACCACCTGCTCGCTTGTGTGCAAGGCTGCACTTAGGTTGTAACAACATTATCACAACATGCACTCTTGATGCACACGCTTTCCACACTCACATTCACGAACGAACACACTTTCTGTACTTCCAGACCAGATATCACAGACATTCCACACCCACTGGCGTTCCAAATCACCAAGATCGTACTTCAATCACTATGTTAAACTCTACAGAACTACACTCTAGGTTCTTATCACTTCAAACACCAAACCAAATACGTAACACCTCTAACTGCTTAATTTTGTGGACAGACATCATTCTTGACACAGGAATTGGGATCTTGTCACCACAGCAAGAACTAAAACGACGCAACCAGTCAGAGATTCGTCATACCCTCTGGAGGACGGAAGGAGGCCTGATCAGAATGGCCGGTAGCGGCCTGCTCTGTGTGTTCATGTTGTGTTCTGATACTGAAGTTCTCATTGTCCTTCCCTGAACAGCATTCGTGGACTGCAAAACAAAACTCGCAAAAGTAAAGCAAAACAAACAGGACAAACAATCAAAAGCATGAAAAAGTTGTGGACAAGGAAGAGAACAGAATCGAAGCTGGACCTGATTGCGATTGTGACTGTTCTTGTGAACTTGATCGTGACTGTCAGTTTTTTCTCGAGTCAAAACAGGTGAGATCTATCTGTTACGTTGGCCTTGGTGACTGTTCGTTTTGGCATCTCCGTACCGCCAGGTCCAGATGGTGAGTTGGGCCACAATGGAAACATTGTTGGTTGGGCCAACCTTGAACGGACGTGGCGGATTTAGCTGTGATGCCAATCTTTACCCACAGCAAACAGCAGAAGGTACCCCATTCCGACTCTCTCGTCATTTTCTGTCATTTTCGACCTTAGAAATGCAGTGACCAGCTGGGTGGACACGCCTGACGGTCAGCGCAATGAGGCAGAAGCGATTTGTGGGTGAGGAAACCACTGAACACCTCCATCTATCTTACTCAGATTCACACACCAATGCCGGATGGACAGAATACGCTTGTTCGTAAGGACGACTCAACAGCCAAGATGGTACTGAAAAGTACGTCGATCGTTCACCTGAGGATGTGTTGCTTTCATGTTCTGACTTCAGCATTCACGCAAAGTGGTCACACGAGTCTGTACGAGTCAAACAAAATGTAAAGTTGTGCTTTTACGAGTGCACCGATATCATTTGTTCGTGTGCAGCTATTTGTGCACAACATCGGAACAAGTTGAAAGCAGAAGCGCTCATACCCTTGACATTTCCCTCAAGATTATCAGTTGTTTTGCCTGAGCCTTTGCCTCCGCGTTGCTTTCCACTTCTTGGATTACAACGCGAATACAAAACATGTTGTCGTTTGTCTGTTACAAGTAAGGTTCGCATCCACATAATGGTTTACTATCAGGCTGGTGGTCGGGGGTAATCTCGGAACAAAGTGGAAGAAAGACTCAGGCTTTATCTGCAGGAAGAGAAGCAGGAAGTCGAGGCCTTGCGGCGCTTTTCCTCAATTTCCGCGGCTCGAACACCCAGCTGCGGAACTCTTCACTTTCACCTTCGGTGAAAATTTCGAAACAAGTCTGCAAAAAATCATGGAAATTTGCTCACCGCTGGTTTCACCCAGCGATTTGCTCGGATTCACAGCGAGTTTGCGAGGGAAATTTCATTTCTCATGCGTGAACCTGAGGAAGCACAAACTGCGAGTACATCGAGTTTGAGTTCTGCTTTTCGTTCGGTTGTCATGTTTGCCAAGCGATTTATTTACCATTCTACGTGCGGATCTCATAAACGGCGAGTTTATTGGCACATGCGTTGTGTACGAGTCACCTTTGTGCATCGTGTGAACAAACAAGATCCAAGCAACGCAAACACGCCCTGAGACACAAAATGCTCCTAAAGTATGCGCACCGGCACATCTTCGCATGCCGCGCGTACAAGGGCTGAGAACTTGGTGTGTCTTGAAAAGGCTTCACTTCTGTCGTGTGTGTGTGTGTGTGTGTGTGTGTGTGTGTGTGTGTGTGTGTGTGTGTGTCTGTCTGTCTGTCTGTCTCCAGGAGCCAAAGTTCACAGAAAAGAGGATGACTTGGTGCATGACTGCTGATTTGACACCAGGTGACACTTGGTTCTTTTGGATGGCAGTGGAGGGAGGGGTGTTGCAAGATTCTCTTCTGACCCTGGTATGAGTGGTGAGAATTTGCTTTCACCAAGCTTTCCTCTAGCTTTACTGAAGAGAAATTCAGCTCCACTCGTGTGTGCGTGTTTGGGGTTCTGTGCTGTTGTTCCCATGCACCCACATCATACAATGCACCAAGTTCCAAAAAAGAAGTCCCTGTGAGGTGCTGTGGCTAATTCGTTGGCATGCACACACAAGACAAGTTTGAACCTGCACCTGTACCAGGTGAGTAGTCTCTTGCAGGACAGAACCAGGTGTAAGTTTCTCTGTTGATGTTCAGTTCTAGTTCAAGGTGGGTGTAGCAAGTTGCATCTGATGTCTGCAAGACCCGAAGGAACTTGGCTACACCCTCCTATTTTTTATCTCCCTCACGCAAAGCCAGTCATTATGCACAGAGACGCATCCACGATGCACCCACTGAACGCAGAGACATTTGAAGGACAATGTTGATGGTAAATAATTTCCATGGTGGGAGAAAAAACACACCGAGGAAAATCTGGAGAAAAGGTAATGGAGAGCAGTTCGGAACTGAACACAACCACAATCTACCAAACTCATTGCCTCAAAGGTTGCGTCTTTTGTCCTCACAGAATACAAGGCTTCTCACCGACAAGTACAACCTTCAGAGAAAGGACCTGGTGCTTTCAGATTTTGGATGAGAATGTCTGGCATGTCCGCCATTCCTCCTTTTGAGCAAAAGTCCCTTCCCAGAAATCGTGAAACGAAAGAAAAACTGAACTCGAAAAGAGAAACCAAAAGTCGTAGACCATTTGCATCCTTCGTCACTTGAGACGATCACTGGTTGAAACCGAACCAATTCTCTCTCCAAGTTGATAACAGACGACTCACCCAAAATTTGTGGAACCTCGAGATTCTTGTTGCATGCAAACGCCACGGACAAAGAAAACTTCTGTGATCAAGAGTGATCACGTTCTCCCCAACCTGCAGCTCGAAGTCTGCGAGCAAAGCAAATCACGATGAAAAATGGGCCAGGTTATCAACGGGCAGAGACTCGCACGAAAACTTTTTTTCTGAATATTGGGTTCGGCTGAGAATGAATGAGCTGCACTTTGTGAGAACATTCCTCCTCAATGCACTCTGAAGCCGTAATTCTTCCACGCTTCAATAGCTGAGGACATTCAAAGTTCGTTCGTGAGCACGCAATTCAATTTCATTTTCAGGTCTCTTAATTGCCCCTGTCCATCTGTGGTTCGCCTTCTGATTTTGGGATCCTTGGCCAGACAAGATGCCGCATCACCGGTTGTGTTCCTTCAGAAAGGCGCGTTTCTACTGTTCGCTTCAGCAGCGAAAACACAGGATCCCTGTGCTGACGGATGTACCAGCTTTTTGTGCACATCTCCTTTCTTCAGCCCCCTGCAGACTTCCACTGCGAGACCAAACAATCAGCTTCAGTTTCCACTCCAGTCAGTGAGAAGAGAGAACAAAAACGCCCCTTTCTCTGAACACAGTTCTTGTTTTTGAAACTGCCTAAATGTGGAGTCTTTGTTTGTCTAAGCTGAAGGGTAACATCCGAAAACAAATTTTGAATCTGATGGGTAACACCTGAAAGCAAACCTGAGTCCGCACGTCAAATTGTCAAAGACATGTGGCGAATTCTCAGGACGATGACGACACGAAGCAGTTCTCACCTTGTTGGGCTGCATGTGCCAGCTCCTCCGGTTCCACTGCGGGTCAGCGTCAGTGGCCCCGGCCGCAGGGTCCGCCCCAGCCTCAGTCGCTCCGCCGCCGCCGCCATCCCCGGGCGGCGGCAGCCCCGTCAGCACGCGCACCCGGTTCCCGGGGACGATGCCTCGGTCGCCTTTGTGCGAGCAGAGCCACCAGCCGGCGAGTCCGGCGTAGTCGCGCTCCAGCACCTCGAGCACGTCCCCGCGCTTGAGCGTCAGCTCGTCGGGCGACTCGGCGTCGTTGTCGTACAGCGCCTTCGCCAGGCAAATCATCTGAGCAAGGAGAAATAAGGCAGACCTGAGAAATGAACAGTTGAAAGTTTGCAGACGTTTTGTCAGACGCTGCAGTTGTCCTTGCTGACGAACAATCCCCGATGCAGGTGGGTGGGAAGCCAGAAAAGGTGCACTGCAGTGAAATATACGTGGTACCTTCCAAAAGAAACCCTTCGATCGCGATTTCGCCTCTGAAAAAATGTCCTTTGGCATTTCATTTTGCAAATGGAAACTTTTGAGTTTTGTCTTCAATTTGGAACAGCAACTTTGGCTCATAATTCAATCTATGGTTATTTTCCAGTCCAGGAAAGTTTCTTTTGGAACACTGTTTGACTCTCAGTTTGTAAAGTTTGAATGAAGTGTGTTTGGCAGATAGAGTATTCTTTGACAGAATTTGATGTTGGCAGATTGTTCCTTGTGTACTGCAAAATTCACTAATCCAATAAACAGAAATGTCTAGAACAATATCTTGAAAATGTCTGTGGAAATAAGCTACTCACAGAATGAAAGTGAGAGTCATGGCCAATTGAGCAAACACACTTAGATCAACCAGAAAATGGATATTCACTGGTCAATCTCAAACTTTGTGAACACACATAAAACCATGTTTGTAACAGAAAGTGTAGACATCAATTTCAGAAAAAAAGTGTAAAATTTTGGACCAAAAATCGTCACCGAAAGGTTTATTTTGGATGTTACCACGTATTTTGCCTGTTGCCGATGTTTGCATTTCGACAGTCGTCAATCTGAAACTGAGAATCGAGTTCGCAAGATGGTCAGTGGACAGCATCGATCTCTGTCCCTGATTGGAGGGTTCCAAATTAAAATTTGCTGCCAGGACAAACAAATCCGCGAAATGCACACAAACTTTAGCAAAGCCTCAAACACATCCCCGATGTTGGAGCCATACATTTTTTTTCCCCAGAGAATCTCGTGCCTCAGCTCTGAGGTGGATCAGTCAGACGCCAAACGGAAATTTGTTAAGAAATAAATCGATCAAGGTTCCTTTACTTCCAACATCTGGCTTCCAACAAAGAAAATGTGCCTCTCATAAATCTTATGTTTAACCCTTGAACAAAGCAGAAGAAATCATCTTCAGGGAGAAAAGTTCAGGTGGGCAGAAGTAGGAGTCTCGAAGAACATTCATGTATTGTGCACATGTGAATTTTTATGAAAACATCAGAACCTTCCTGCAGACTTCTCGAAACTTGATCCTTTGAAAACACGATCCCGAAAGCCAATGCCTTTTTTCAACTTGTACGATTTCTGTGCGTCTGCACAACAAACCTTCCAATCAAAGACTATTGCCCCTCGTTTTTTTTCCAAGCAGGGTCTATTTTCGAATTGGCACACTTTCCACAACCTCACGGCTGATACCGGAGCGTACAGACAAAATTAGGTTCCTTGTACTCAACTATGAAATGTCAAGTGCGACATGATCATGTGTCAACATTTGGTGTCTTTTCTCAACCATTGTCCTTTATCAGTCGCCTGATAAAGGCTTATGTGACGTAACATGTACCCGAATGAACGTTTCAGTCAAAGGTCTCTTGTCAATGAATTGAAACCTTGTGCTCAGGTTATTTCAGGCTCTGAAGGTTCTGCTATCACAAAAGATTGACATATATACAACTCGTGAAAATCACACCAACACTCGTAAACGTGGTTTGTATCTGAAGTTTCGGGGAAGGGGGTTCTCTCTCAAGGAGCCAAGGAGGAAGGACAGATGGGGGATGGGGGGGGGGCAAGATATTACCATTTCTTCGTCAGGCCGGTGAACTTCTGCGACCAAAGTTCAGTGCAACAGACTTTTCTTCACGAAGAGGCTCCCTTCTGAGTGCTGAGATCGTGAGCTCGGAAAAAGTTAATGTACCCACACACCGTGTTGAAGACGTGAACAAAGCAAGTCCATCACGGTTCACGGTTCGCTCAACTCATTTCCTATCTTGAGCAGGTCTTTTCAACGAATTCCACAGGTCATCACACCTTCTGAGAGCTGAATCAGCCCACCGTAGTTTGTTGACTCTTTTTCACAGGAAGGTTTTGTGCCGTTACATCAAGCTCATTCACAAGCGATGAAATCAACAAAGAGGCAAAAAGCAGAGAACATCGAGAATATCACTGCAAAAAGTTCAAGACGCACAAGAAATTCTGAGGGATTGAAAAGTCTCAAACACAGCCAATTATCCAACGGCAGAAAGGCAAACCGCAAAGGAATGGAGACACTCCGTCTGTAAAGCACAAAACAAACACTAATAAAAAGACCGTCCCTTCAGGACATGCCACGGTATCAGAGAATTGTCCACACCGTGGAGCAAAGTTTGCAAACAATTGGTCTTCTTGCCAGTGATGGTCTTCTTACCAGTGAGCCAGGGGTTCTTCAGACAACATGTGGACACAAACACTCGCCAATGAGAAATAGTGACGGAATTGTGACCACAGAAAAAAAACTTGACGGCCAGTTGATGCTCAGGATCAAACCAAGGTCTTTCTTGGTCCGCTGCTGGGACATCCTGGACGAGTGAAGACCACAGAACAGAACCAAAATCCTCACAAATCACAAAGACCGTCCTTGAAGTTTGACCCTGACGTTCGTTCGTCACACCGAGGTACAACAAGTCCACGACGTGGATGTCTGAGATGTTCAGGGCAGAAACACGATGATCTGAGCAGCATGCCCAGTCTTCCACTCCAATCAGAGCACATCTCGTCAACGGCTGTGCTCACCACATCTGCCAACCGACCACATGTTTCTGTGGCAATCTGAACTTCAAAGCCAACGACCTTCCCAGGTAATGAGACCGTTGACGTTGCCTTTTCGAACAACCCACAACTGATCAACGGATCCAATCTATCGAACATCAGGCTGTCTTACCTCACAAACGTGCGTGTACGTCAGAGCAAATAAACACGCCGCTTGGGCGAGTTGCTTGTTTCCACATACTTCACACAGCTTCTCAACACAACCTTCATTTACCGGCACAGCCTCACGCCGATTCTCCCACCCACATCACGGCACGCTGCACTGTACAAAATGTCCAGAAACCACACGAGCTCAGCACTTCATGAGAGCTGACTTCAGAAGAAGCGAGACGCTTGATCACGCAGAGGTCAGGTGGAGGCTGCACTGAGTTTCAAGTGATCGTGTGGTGTCCAAGTTTTCGTGTCACGTCTTCCTTATGAACACGTGTGTTTGATCTCCTTCCAGAGCTGCTGAGAAGGTCGTAACACCAGCCAGCAGAAGCAGCAGCGAAAATTTTCACAAACAAAACTGGTGGACAGTTGGAGTGAATGGCCCTTCTATTTGCACAGTGGTCTCTAAATCTGTGCCGCAGGAGCTGCATCGCGAACAAACTTACGCCCAGATCCCGACAACAAGCTGTCGGTCGTGGTCGTATTGCAGCGCAATCAGAAACACACGTATCATCGCACCGTAGCTATCACCGAACCTGCCGCGATACAGGTGGGAGAACCAGCTCCCGCCCTGAAGTAAAACTGACTGATGCTCAATGGCCCTTGGTGAGGACATGCTGAGTGTTGTTATTCAAAGCTACAAGTTGATCCAGGTCAAATTGCAGGTGTGAGGTCCCTTTCACTCACTCGCGACAATCTTGTGACTGGTGGATCCAGGATTGGGGTTGTGTGACGACCTCGATCTCGGCCGGCACACGATCTTTGAAAAGGTCGAAATAGTGGGGTTGTTTTGGTGGCGGGGCATCAGTGACACCAAAGTTCAACTTGAAAATGTTGACAGAACGGTAGAAAAGGCGCTTTTTGTGGAAAATTTTGGTGCGCGATTATTTTCTTGAAAGTCAATGCGCAGCTGCATTTGGTCAAAGCACAGCTGCAAGAACACGAAGATGACAAAACTCCAAACACAAAGAAATTTTTTGACGAAAGCAGACAGGTCAGGAGTTCAAAAATACATTTTGTGACAGAACAGACCCTATGACTGGGGTCCCAACACCATTTCTCCCTGACAGCTCGTTTATTGTGGCAATCCTACAGCAATAAAGCAGAGGCAAATCTGATGAAGCGGGCCAGAAAGCAATTTGCTAGATGAGTCCGTTCTACCTTTGTACACTGCACAGGCTGCGATCTATCGCGTGCTTCTACCTTCGGCTCCCGAGGCGGTCGATATGAGAGAGGCAAACCTGAGCTCTGACCAGCTTCTGTACACTTGACATCGCAGCGATAATCTCGGGACAACAGCTCAAGCTGTCAACGCCCTATTCAGATGAACAGTTCAGCTTCTGGGAGGAATTGAGGCAAAACGGCTTTGTCCATAGAGCTCGGAGTGATGGGCTTTGGTTCCACATGCTTTGTGCAACCAAAGAACATCATTGTTCGTTTGTACGAGGATCGTCCACGAACTTCCCGCTTGGAGGGCGCGTATGGAGGCGTGTTTTTTTTTGAGGATGACATATTTTATTAGATCCTTCCTGTGCACAATTGGCAATGTGTTAGCAATACTTTTGAGGCAAATCCACTGTCAATAACTTGTGTACGGAGACACAAAAATTGGCTGCTGCAGTGGTTCCAGCGATTCTGCTCACATACAGTTCAGTTAGTTGTGCCGTCGCTGCTGGTCTGGTCGTCACCATCCTCGTCAGATGACAAGTCAGATTCTTCAGAAGCAATGTCAAGATCAGCATACTCAGACTCCACGTCAATTCCTTGGCCCTCAAAGTACTTTCCTTCATTTTTGATGCACTTAACCCATCTCCTCGGAAAATCACAGATCGCCTTGTCAAACAGTTCCTCCAGAATGCGGCGCAATTCTAACTTGACTCTCTTCTGCAATTCCTGGATGGTAGGAAACTGTTCTCCTTGCAGTTTGGACTTCAGATAAGGAAATAGGAAGTAGTCTGCTGGAGCCAAGTCGGGAGAATACAGAGGATGGCCCAGGAGCTCCATGTCCGATTCTCCCAACTTGGCAATGGTGATGATTGCAGTATGGCTGGAGGCATTGTCATGCTGCAGGATGAAGTCCTTGTCAGTTCTCCCATCTCGACCACCTTTCCACATGCCTGGACGACGTCGCCTGATGTTTTCCTTCAGCCTGTCCAATACTGTGCAGTAGTGTTCTGCTTTGTATTTCTGCCGGGGGGAGGAACTCCTGGTGGATCACACTGTGGCAATCAAAGAAACAAGTCAACATAGTTGACTTGCGTGCTTTGGCTCGAAGAGCTTTGAGCGGACGGGCTTCATCCTTGGATTTCCACTGCGCACTGGCCTATCTTGTGTCTGGATCATACAGAGGAACAGATGACTCATCACCACAGATGATGGTCTCCAACAAGTGTCTATCCAAGGCAAGTCTATCCAGATTTTCCTGGCATAATTTGACACGGAAATCCATCTGTTCTTGAGTCAGGGTGCATGGTATGAATTTTGCACTGACCTTCAGTTTCAAGTCCTGCTGCATCATTTTGTGCAACCGTTGACCTTCTCAAGCCTGTGTCCATTTCCAAATCATGGATGGAAGTCCTGCGGTCATTGTCCAAAGTCTTCTGGACCTTCTGCACATTCCTTGGAATACGGACAGTCCTTGGTCGACCAGTTCTTGCTTTGTCTTGAACAGACATGTCACTGCTGCAAAAACGCTCATGCCACACCCACACCTGCGTCTGAGACATTGCATCTCTTCCATAAATGTCCTTCAGTGCATGCCAACATTCAATTGGCTTCTTCCCAGAGGCCATAAGGAACTTCAAATTTGCCCTTTGCTCCACCTTTTTCTGCATTCCTTTCGGTGCAGGAAACACTAAGAACAGTAACAAACCAAGCACGAAATTCAAACCCATTTTGGCTGCACATCGAACCGCCATGACACCAAGAAATGGTCTCTTTAAAGTCTGTACTGCATTGCTGTTACTCACATGTAGTGACCTGTTTCTGCTACAGAGTCTCCCACATACACATGGTTACAACTATGTCAAATGGCACAGTGATGGAAGTTTCCGCTGCAGAGATGTCACCCTCCAAGCGGGAAGTTCGTGGACGATCCTCGTACGCCCCCTAATTTTATTTTTCTGTTGATTTTGTCTCTTCGGCACTTCCCACATCCAACGTTCCACCCAACATAAGACAGACCAAATGCGATCTTTGCATTTGTTGGCAACACAGATCTAATGCAGTTGTCTTTGCAGGGGATTCCAGAACAGCACTTGCGACATTCTGGCAAACACTTATTGTGCCTGGCACAAAAGCAAATTTCCCTTGTTCACCAGGCAACTGCCTGAAATGCATTGCGATGTAAATTTCTCTCTGTGCGATTATGAAGCCTGAAGTTCCCAAAAGGAGCATTTCGCACGTTCCACACAAAGAGCTACTTTCAGTTCCTCATGGATATGCCAAGAGCTTGTTGATTTTAATACGTGCTCATGCATAAATCCATGCAAAGATGAGGGTGCATTGGTGTGACAGGAAAAGTTCACCATTCTGAGCTCCAAAACTGACACTGGCCAGAAGCTACTCCACATGACGTGATATGCACACAAAATATGGAACTTTCTTCAAGAACCAAGGGTACATAGCTTTTCTGTGATTTTGACTCTCCTTTGCTCTTATCTGTGTCGAGTTCGTCTTTGATTCTTCATTCAACCAACAGAAAACGTCCGAGATTTCCCCCTCAATCTGTGACCTGCTGGTTCGAAATTTTCGAAGTCATTGTCGATGCTTCGTTCTTGAGGAAGTGCACAGCGTTACGAAAGGCAAAAAAAGGGCTCCTGTCCCTAACACCAAAGGCAGCAGTTTCGCTTCGAAACGCTCACAAAACGCAAGCAATTCCTTGTTTGGGGAGTTACGCCTACGTTGTGTTACTTTGGAACACATTCTTGTTTGTTGACAAGTTTCGTACTCCACAACACAAGTGGGAACGTAGTTCTGCTCGTGCACAAGTGTTTCTCACAAAGCTGTTCATCACGAAAATGAGTTGACAATCTGCACGAGCTTCCTCACTCCCGACATTCTTTTCAATGCAACAGGCACAGCCCTCGTGCGTGTGAACCACGACAAGTACCACCGTTGATGCAAACTCTGTTTCACATGGTTGTTGTTTGACCTCAAAGGGACGGACGAGGCCAGTGTGAGAACCACGTAGTGCCCATCAAAACGCAACAAAAATGTGCTTCAAGGTATCAAAAGTACCAAATGTGTTTGGACTTACCGTGTGCATTGGAATTCACCAAATGCTGTTTGAGTTGTTCACGTCGTTCTTAACCGTGATTCGGAGAAATCTTTCCATTTTCGTTCCTGCATTTTGTCAAAAAGGAAAATGCTCCAGTTTCAGTTTCGTGGTCACTCCCAGCGTTTCACAGTCCGACCCACAAACTCGAGTGAGACAAAGGTTGAGGGGACTTGAGTCTGACTAAAACCGATAAAATGTAACTGGTACACAGCACTCCTCTTCTCCGGTTTGTTCTTCACTTACGACAGTGCTAATAAATGCGGAACCACTCTCCATAAACACAAACAGCGTTTCGCTTTCTGCGTCATGTTGACGGAACACAATGGTGTCTCAACCAATCTCAGCTGACACACCAACTTTTCAACTGGTGATTGCAATGGCCCATAAAAAGTGCGCAGAGAACAGTATACAGTGCCTCAGGTTGTGGCTTTCAAGATAAATGTCATTTGGTGCTTGGCCCGGGCAGACAAAAAATGCACGGTGTATCGAGAAAATTGTCAGCAGGGTATCAAAGCTCAATCGCACTTCGCTGCACTTAACCACTGGCCTCTAAAAGTTCCAAATTTCCTCTCGAAGTACCGAGGTGCACTACCACATCACCTTTTACACCTTTTTTTGGGTCAAGAAAAAGTTGTGCTTTCGTGGTGAATGTCAACCGAAGTGTGAATGCCGTGTTTGCACGGCTTGTTCCACCAGTGTCAGAACGGGTCCTTGTGTAGTAAGCTTTTCCCGAAAGAAAACAAAAAGAGCTTGCCAGAGAATCGTCTTGAGCATTGGAAGCGCATTTGCTGGAGGCCGAACCATTTGACAGTGCGTGTGCGTGCGTGCGTGAGTGTGAGTGTGTGTGTGTGTGTGTGTGTGTGGTCCAACATGCACACGTACAACTAAAGTTTTGGCCGTGCAGCGGGGCGTGTGGGGAGGGGACAAACAGCCACACTGCTGAACTCCCAACAAATTGCTGCTGCCCAAACTCAGTGTGATCAACCACGGACACACGGCTGCACCAAACCCCAAACCAATCAATACGTGTTGTGCGTAAAGCGGATCAATGGCAACATTCAACACGAATCAGATCTGCACACGACGCACCTGGATCCTTCGGCCGTTCGAAAACAGCTTCGATCCGGACGGCGATTGAGCGGAGCGATTCATAACAACCAGACCCCACGTTCTCAACATGGATCCACTTGAGAAGTCCTCCAGTTTGAGAAATTTCGCTTCCTGACAGATCTGACGACTGTTAAAGCAGGGCAAAGGACACGATGATCGTTAAGGTCCTTTGATTAAACACTTGGACACTGAAAGGCAACGATTTTTGAAGTGCGCTCTGCTTCACACAAGTGCACTTTGCCAAACCCAGTGTTGATGCGGAATCTCGACACACTTTTGCATTAATTAATTAATTAATTCATTCATTCATTCGTGTGGAGACAGACAGACAGACAGACAGACCAGTGGGGCTGAAAGCGCGCCAGTTTCACGAAATCGACAAGAACAGTCTTTTCTCAGTCAGGGGAAATAACTGTCCAACCTTCACATCATGTGGAGAAATCAATCTGTCAATGACTCACTACAAATGTGATCAGTGATATTAGTCACACAAAACTTGATTTGGGCAAACGCGCCAACCCTTAGCTTCATGAATGGATAATGGAATGGGCAATCTTGGTTCTAGACCTGTGTGCACTCAATAAGGCTTCACCACCGCCCATTCACATGATATCCAAGCGACACAAATGTTGCTCAGGTTCAACAGGCAGCTGGGCATTTTGCGGTCGTGACTCAGACCAGAACCGTCAATCTGGATGATGTTTCAGTGGCCGACCAGCGATCGCATCTCAATTTTTGTCTCTCGAAGGAGGTCTCCAGGGTGACGAACGAGCCATGGAAGCAGCAAAACTGTCGATCCTCAACATACAACCCCAACCGGGGGTAATCCATTTTTTCTGTTGAAATGAATCTTTTGATGTGACGTTTGTGCAACAACAATTTTCCCACCTGCTGGGGTGGTTGGGGTGAATACGTGATGTGGCTTCCTTCAAGGAAAAGTGTGTGATGATTCCCACCACCTCCCCTGAAACGTCTTGGCCACCTGGTCAATGGACCCCTCTTGCGACCCCCGAGTGTCTGTCTGCAGATATCGGGTGGGTTCACGCCGACGCACTTGGAGTCAGCGAGTCTGAAAACCAAGATGACAGTGTGGTTGTACAAATTGGGACACTGCATTGATGAGCTGTCAATTGGGTCGAGCAGCCAGGTCTGAACCTCATCAACAGGGTGATGTCAAGTTTGCAGATGACGAGGCATGTGCCTGAACTCGGTTTGGCCAAAGATCACCGCAACTTGAAAAGTCAGGAGGTGACTGTGACTGTGACTGTGTGACTGTGCAGTAAGACTGTTGGTTGCTATGCTGAGTGGCCAGTTGCAACCAAAAAGACACCGAACACAAAACAGAAGGATTGCTACATGTTCCAGCACGAAAATATACTCTCGCCATTCCAGCTCAGATTTTTCTTCTGGAAGCACGAGAGAGAGAGAGAGAGAGAGAGAGAGAGAGAGAGAGAAGAGAGCACAGTCTGCCTTTGAGTGTTCAGGCTGCACGTACAAGGAGACGACGCTCTGCGCAGCCATCACCGCCCCAGATTCCCTCTAATCCACGTCCACGTCACCTACAATCTCCCCGACGGCCTCTAATCCAACGTGGAATAAACCTCCCTCTGAGCGTTTCTGCATGTGAGCAATATTCTGTACGCGAGCTCACATCCACCGGACCCCGGAACACGCTGCATCTGCACGTCAGACTGGACATCAGACTGTCGATGTTCTTTTCGGGGGGGGGGGGAAGGGGGATTCTTCAGACAATCTGTCAGTACCATGCAGATTCAAATTGTGAGCTGCAGGATATTTCAATGAACCTTTCCGAAACCAAACAAACCTCGTTTTTCTGACAGTGCGAGCACAAAGCCTGTTATACAGCCGTCGACTGATCCACATTCATCCTGTATATAGACTTCAGCTCCTTTTGGAAACGGGTACTAAATCATGACTGGACTGCATATGCCTGAATTTGGTCCCGTGGGGGTGCTGCAGACAGGCAAAATGAAAGGCTTTTGGTTCGTTTTATGGTTATCCAACACGATTCGGCCCTTTCACAAACTCACGCTGGCTTTGCTGCGAACAACCCTGAACAATATCATCCAAAGCGAGAGTTGTCCACACCCTCTGGCAGTCTGTGCTCCTGTGGGATCCAAGATTCCCGGCTGCGAAAGGATAGCAATGAGGCCATGGTAGTACGACCTCGGGTTTGTCTTGAGACCTCAGGAGTCCCAAACAATGGGAAATGTTTCACCTCGAGTGCACGCAAGTTGCCTGAAACTCTTGAGCAACAGTTACCCCGGATAGATATAGAGAAACAAAACGGTGTGGTTTCGTTTGGTACTCGTACACCTGCGTGTTCAAGGAACAACAGACTTGACCACAGCGCCGCTCATTCCTCAGACATATACGAGTTCATTGCTTTGCCGAATGGTGCAACGCAACACACAATGTAACCAGCTGTTCACTCAGAACGATTTCCTTTGCAGGTTTCCTTTGCAGCTGAGACCCACCGACATGCGACAGGGCGAGTACGTTTTTTTTTGTCGCTCAACTACCGGTGGTGTTCCAACAACCAAGACGAGAGACCTCACCTTGGATCATCCACAGCCTGGTCAGTTCGAGCAGATTTCACGTTGCGCTCTTGTGGTTGTGCAGGTTGAAGTTGCATGCGCAGCAAGCGACGAAAATGTGCACGACTACACTCGGTATCTTCCGCCTCACACAGTACGCATTGTACGTCTGTCCTTGTACATCAAAAAGAAACAGCCAATTCATCCACACATCCCCCACCAGGCTGCTAACATCATCAGGACACTTTCCATCTTGAGGCGGCCCTTCACTGCATCACATCAAACCTGTGCGAGAGATACACAGCAATCTTTGTTGAGCAAGAGGCCTGGGAATGTCGTGAAGGTAAAACTCCCATCAGCGCGTCGTGGGCCTCGCAAATGGCATCACACACGAGTTCAGCAGGATATTTTCCTTCCAACGAAAACACACATCTCAGCTCGCCTGCTGCAATCCTTGTCACACTGAGAAATCTTCACCTGTGGAAAGCTTTGTTCCCTTTATGGCACCCTGGGGAATGCAGTTGCTCATGGTACCGTCCGTGCCTGAGGACAGTCTTCCTGATAACATTCCAGCTTCAGGCACTCTCTCTCCAGATATCCAGCAACGAAGACGGAATTCTTGGTTCGACACTGAGAATTCACGCCTGATTGTTGAACACAACGTTCACCTTCAATCTGAATCAGTTGAAACTGAAGTCAGTGCACCTGCCAAAGCAGTTCTCCACCGAACATGCGAGGCAGCTTTGACTACCAACATAAATCCAGTGTCAAATGTAACCATCACCCACGCATGCTACTTGTCGCTGGCGGCCCAAATATAGACCTGGAAAGCATCTTGTGCCAACGTTCAAAGGCAGTGGTGTTTTCCATATTTCTCCAGGAATCCTTCCACGTAGTATTCTACTCCCTCTTGTTTCTCTGCCATATTTGCCAACACATTTACATCAAGCGGAGTACATCAGCCCTGCAGCCAAGCAGCTTCAAAACAGCCATTGTGTCTCGTTTCGCCGCAGCATCATTCATTCGCCCCACCTCCCACCATCACGCCGTGCACTTGCACCTCACCACCCTTTTTCTTTCTTTCTCAACATCCAATTCCACCTTATTGACAAATCCTATCACTTTTGTGCACAAAAATCAATGCAAACTGCAGTGCATGCGCGCCGGCCGTCTGCGCGAAGCAGTTGTTCACTAATGGGGGAATTACACGAGATACGGATCTCAGTTGCCTCGCAGAGGCTGCGAACTTCCAACAATTCCTGTCTTTGTTTTCCTTATCGGTAGAGTTGCGGCACTTCAAGCTGCTTTTCCCACTTTAATTCCAAGAACCAAAACCATAGAGCCAGATACAAACAGATTTCACGCGTATTCTACAAGTGTACCCTCACTGATACCAGACAAAATCTTCACCAACGTCACACTTCTTCTTCAGGAAAAATTCGCTGGAGGTTCTTTCCAGTCACATCGGTAGTTGACTGTACCAAGCCAATGAGTTCTGTCAGAAGTACATTTAAGAGAGCTAATCACAGATATATGTATGCTAATGACGCGTGTAAATGGGTATGTAAGGCCATTAGGGCCAGTAATGGCATCCCAGCTGCAGCCACAGCCAGCGTGCGTGCGTGCCCCCTGAACGCGTGCGTGCAATGGCAAGAATTCTGCTTTGCCGTTTGAGATCGACAGCTGTTGATGTGCACCGCTTGCAACAACCATCCTTGTTGGCTGCAAATTTCCGAGAACAAAACTCTGCAGACAAAAGCTCTGCTTCAGAATCATAAGATGCTTGTGTTAAACCGAAACGAAATCACTTTCAACTCAAGAAGCCAGGTTTGTTGCAGTTTTTCGAGCTGTTTGTCCCCTGTTTCGCTCTCAAGGCAATTGCAAAAGGCAAAACAGAGAACGAAGACAGCAGGTGAAGAACTCCAAAAGAGGGAAGCTCGCAAAAGGGAACTGGACAAAAACAACGAAACACACGTGGCTTCCACTTTGTTCACTCCCAAACACGCAAAGACATCGAACAATGGCACCACCGGATTGAGCGTGTTTATTTTGCTCATTTTACACATTTGTACGAGGGGGTCTTCAAAAGAAACCGCTGCAGCGCAATTTTTTTGGGTTTTCTCGGAGCGATTTCTTCTGTTGTTCATTTCCTGAGGATTGCAAGTGATCTTGTCGATCCAAGCATATGCCAAAGATCAAGGTCAGTCCTGCCAGGTCAATTGGTACGGCGAATGATGTGACACGCGAATCTTAAATGGTTTTGTGCAGCGGTTTCTTTTGAATACCCCCTCGTATCCATTAGACCTGGAATTGGGTGCTCAAGAAACTGACGGTGTTGTTGCTCAGTTTGCTGGACATATGAGTACAAAGGTTTGGTTCAGGTTTGCTCATTTTGCTCGTGTGAAGAGTGGGCACAGGAATCTCCAAACATCAGCTTGATTTTGGTTTCTCCGGATGCACGACATTGTACTGACTACTCAGGGGTCAGCAAAAAGTTTTCAATCGAGATTTCTCATTCTGGTTGCTGGAGATATCACCGAAAACCCTGAAAGGAATCTCATGTACGCCGGGCTCGGAGTCTGGTGCACACGTGTGTGTCCAGCTGGACCCACATTTGAGTCCGTCCAAAATCAGTACAGCCAGATACACTGGCCTCTGGTTTTGACACAGGAGACTCAATGTGACACTCGCTTTGCACGTCATTGCCCCATGCTCAAATTATTCCCCAAACCCCTCAAGGCAGTTTCAATGAGAGAGGAAGTTCTCCCTGTCTATTTCGTAAACCCTGCCACTTTTGTTTCGCAGAAAGGCGAACAACGCAAAGATTGGGCAAAAGCACACAACGACCAGACCGGAAATGAGCCACAGAAGGACTTGTGGAAATGGCCGATTCACCCAGTGCCCACCAACCATTTGTCGCTCTGTCACAAAGCAGCTTCCCCAAATCTGACCAAAGTTTGATGGATGAAGGCATGTCCTTCTCTTCGTCCCCAAGTTGCAAATCTTGCGTCCAAATGTTTTTCTTACATTTCCTCAAAAAGGTGGAACGTGGAACCACACGTTTGAGCGTCTCACCCGAACTTTGGTTGGCAAGCCTGGATAGAGACAGGTTTTCATGACCCCCGTGGTCGAAAACACTCAGACTCTAGTTCGGCGAGCGCATCCCAACTTCCGACCCACGATTTTGGCACTGCGCGGTCGAAAGCGTGGTTCCTGTGTTGAAGCCACGTTCGTCCTTTGTGCACAGAACTGACAGTCACTGCCACCACTCCAGGCTCCAGCAGCAACCGCGCACTGGCTGCGCGCAGTCTTCCTTGCTCCACGTCCCCGGGGCGCCGTCTCCCATCAACCATCCTTTCGCGCTTTCTTCACTGCGCACCCAGCAGCAAAGACCGTGCTCACGACCCGCCCTGTCGCGAGTGTGGCCAACCTCTTTCCATAATCAACCTCCCTGGCTGCATGTTTTTCAGTCAACTTTCCCGTGGCAATTTTCGTCATCAATCACTTCCACTTACTGTCAAACTGCACACACGCAACATGCATGCAATGCGTAAATGGCTCTGGCCTTCCCTGTCATACCAACCGAGGTAGTTTTCGTGTCAAGACACACACGCATTGAACAGTGGTCGCCTGCATCCCCTGTGATTTAGCTGATCAGGCGGCACCAGAACGCGGCCTCAGCCCCGAGAAACGCTGCGCATGATCCTCGGGGATTTGTAACCTCCAGGAGAGGAGAAGATGGGGCGCATCGGGGTCAATCTGACATCAAGAGCTCTTCTTTCACCACGTCTTGATGCTCATGAATATCGTCAAATATTCAAAAAGCAACACTTCGCGGGGATGATCATCTTCCCTCACTGGCTTGATGTTGCGTTGGGATGTTGGTTCTGAAAAGGATGTAAACGTGTTCAATCCTTTCACCTTCTGGATCAATCCACCAGGAGCACAAAGAGACAATTATCTCTTCACCAAAGCACAGTATGACACATGTTCCATGCACACACACACCACTTTTTTGCCACAATCAAGGAAGTGCGATTTGCCCAAATCCAGGCGTAAGCCTCGGCAGGGAAGCTGCACGCGACGGCGCTGCAACATGAAAGCAACACGTGAATCACACTCGTCAAATATTCATCACGCTTCCTGAGCCGGAGCCAGCAGCAAACAATGTGCGTGGGGGGGGGGACTCATTCCTTTTTGTCACCATTTTTTATTCAAAATTGAACTTGGGGCACAATCACATGATATTCCATTGTTTCGCCCGTTGAGAAAGTGACTGACTGACCAATCTTTTCCTTTGTTGAAATGAAACGAAGCACAAAGAAATAGTTCACGGTTGTACGAGTACTTTCCTTGTGACACCGAATTCGATGGAAAATACACTTCAAAAGCACGACAGGCCCCTCGGACACCTTGTCTGGATCTTCCCGACAGACTCCCAGAAAAGGAGGGGATGAGGAGATAATGATAACGACTGCACTGCTCACTGGGGAAATTAATCAATATTCCTCACACAACGAGCCGAAAAAGACACAAAGCGAGGTTTCTTAAATGGACATTCCCAATAACAAGAAGGAGCTCACGGACTGATGGTGAAGGCCTCTCGAGGCACCACTGGTCAAATAATCAAACGAAGCCCAATCACAACAAACAATCACGGTTCACCCTGGAGGACTCAACTCCCAACAAGAAGATTTTTCCACGCACGTCATGCCTTTTTTGACGAGAAGGTAATGCACTTACACACATGTACTTTGCCCCAATGTGTGCGAGAGGAGTGTCTGTGTTTGTACTTTTGGTGCCTTCTGCCACAGAAACAACAACCTATGTGAGAGCCACATCTGTTGATTGAATAAATTCTGGCCAACACACATTTCAAAGCTGATTTTTGGGCGCCCCCTCCCTCCCTCTCAAGGGTAAAACCGCCAAAAATAAAATCCCAAATGCCAGAGACTTGTTGCCAAGGATTCGGTAACTTGGGAGCCAAAAATGCACATGAATCTCACATAAATTCACAGAGACGCCGACGCAACGCAGGTGCACGTTGTTAGCGTGTTGCAACTCAGGCGTGTATGAAGGATGTAGGCGTGTCCCTGTTCACAAAGCAATTCACTTTTTTGGGTCTCAATTCATTGTATCCTCCGTTGTTTGTTCGATTTGACAACAGACGTATCGATGAAATTGCATTGTGCGACTGACATTGTGTGTCCTGCACGTCCCGAACCGAAGGATAAGTTTGAATTGGCCCGAGTGTGAAAATGTCGAATCGCTGGCGGTTGTCATTTACTTGTGCTGGAATACGAGGATGTTTCAACTTCTGGCGATTGAATTGCATGTTGAGCGGTCATGTTCATACTCTTGGACACATAGAGTTAACACACAGGAGACAAATTGATCATGATTCTACATGCAATTCAATCGCCAGAAGTTGAAACATCCTCGTACGAGGGGCGTACAAAGAGTATGTTCTTTGGGTGTGAAAAAAATATGACTTTTTTTGCCAAACTCGACCTTTAATACAGCAACAATATGAAGTCTTTGGAACACAAACAGTGAGTTTCCAACCAAATTGAAACATTGGCTTGGCGCACAATCCATTTTTTCCATCGGTGACGCACTCCAATTCTGTGAAGTCAAGGCAACTTGTGCACATTTTGCGATCGCCTGAGCTTGGCGCAACCAAACATTGAACACATATTAGAAATGTGAGTGTCAAAGACAAACAGATGTCGCTTCTCAAGGTCCAAAATACTGCTCTTCACAAAGGAACAAACTCTTGGTCAATGTCTGGGGGAAAATCCATGGTCGTCAGTTCCACAGTCTGAGGGTTGGCGACTTGAGCGTTTGCGGGTCTCAGATGCCTGACGCCCTCGAAGTACTCCCCTGCGTGGGCGATGCACTTCTCCCAGCGACGGCGAAGATCTTGGAATGCCTCTGCAAACTCGGCGGCGGGTATGCTGCACAACACCATCACCACAGCATCTTCCAACTGTGCCAAATTTTGGAACCTGCGCCCCCTCAAGACTTGTTTGACCCTGGGGAACAGCCAGAAGTCTGAGGGGGCGAGGTCCGGGGAGTAGGGGGGATGGCGTAGCAGTTGAACTCCAGCCTCATTCAACGCCGCCCGATTCATCAGAGCACGATGCGCTGGCGCATTGTCGTGATGCAGCAATACACGCCAACGCCTGCCAAATCCTGGGGTCCACAGTCCCGGGCGTTTCCTGTGGACTTGCTCGCGGAGCCTTGCTAGAACTCTGTTGTACACGTGGTGATTCACTGTGCGCCTGAAGAACTCATAATGGACAATTCCGGAGTCGTCAAAAAAGACGACAATCATGACTCATCTGGCTGCGGGGTCGAACTGCCGACTGTGGACGCGGATCTTGAGGGGAAACCCAGGAACTGGATTTCTGCTTCCGCACAGGATCAAAACAGTATATCCAACTCTCGTCGCCTGTTACCACATGGCGCAACAAGAAAGGCTCAGTTTGGACTCTTTGCAAGTTCTCTTGGCAAATTTGGACACGCCTCTGCTTTTGTTCTTGTGTGAGCAACTTTGGGACATAACGTGCGGCGATTTTGGTGAGGCCAAGATCCTTTTTCAGGATATTGTGTGCACTTCCTACACTGATGCGCGCCTGCAGAGCGATGTCACGGACTGTCCTGCAGTTGTCTTCGCGCACCAACCTGCGTACTCTGGCGATGACACGGGGCCGACATGCTGTTTTTGGCCCTCCGCAGCGAGGTTTGTCCAAGCAGTTGGCATTGGGATCCATGTTGAAGCGGCGCGTCCAGTTTCTCACAGCAGCCTGAGAAAGGGTGTGGACACCATGGACCTCTCGGAGCCTTCTCCAAATCTGGATCGGAGTGTCGCCTTTTGCTGAGAAATATTTGATGATGAACCTTTGCTCAGCTTTCTGCTGCTTCCCTGATGCCAAAACTTTGTCCTGAGGCATTGCGAACTGAACACAAAGAGTCACGCACAGTCCACACAAAACAGCACTCCACATGTCCTCACAAAGGCGAAAAGGCACAATGGACTCCCGCTCTTGACAGCACGATGACACACACAGGAGTGAAGCGAAATCGCATCGCAACACACAGACCCCATTCGCTTCGCAAAAGGTCGCTGCGTACGGTCCGCGCAGACAAAAGTTACTCAGAGATGTCTGCCGCTGACACTCTGAAAATTTGGCACAATGTGGTCCAAAATGCTGTTTGGTCGCACGCAAAATGGTGTGATTTTAGATTCAGTCTAAAGTCTTGAAAAAAACCCGAAGAACATACTCTTTGTACGCCCCTCGTATGCCACTGGGCCCCCAAACTTCACATCCCAACGGAACACAGTTCAGCTGGGTTTCACTTCCGTGATCCTGTCAGAAAGCGGCGCGCAACGAACATTTCCAGAGAACACAGAAAGTCCTTGGGTGGTTTCACAAAGAGAAGCGAACAGTTTTCGAATCACACAAGCTTCGAGCAATTGCACAGCTTTCATTTCTCCAGCAAGTCGCATCATTTTGGAATCGTGCTCATCAAACGAGATCGATTTCAAATCTATTGTGCCCGCTGCTGGTGAGTGGCGCAGAACCAGCCACGCATTCAGAAAAAAGTTGCGAAACCATGAAATATTAACAACTGTTCGACACTGCCGCTGTGTGTGATATTAATTGCCATGCTGGTTGTTACTTTACAAGCATGGGTCATCATGAAACGAGCTCAATCGAAGTGCACCATCCGGTCGAACGCAACCTCTGATGTAGACACACCCCGACACACACACGCACACACACACACACACACACACACACACACACACACACACATGCTGATGGTACTTGCATTCAGTGATCACACAAATCTTGACGCCTTCGGCCAGTCGCGTGCGTGCAAAAGAATGATGTCTCAGTCACAAATCGAAAATCTGTCAAGGCAAAAAAATCCACGTGCAAATGGAGATGTGGCTTGTTGAATCCAGCACCGACCCCGGCTCTTGTCTGTGTTAGTAAGCAGTAGGGATTGAAGCGGGTGGCGGGTTACCCGCGGGTAGTAAATCCTGGCGGGTACCCGGGTACTTAGTACCCACCCGCTAGCAGATGTGGGTCAGGAGTTGGAGTTTTTGCAGATGAAATTTCTGATGTGCAAAATGTTATCTTTTTCCCCATCACAGAGTTTCATGTCATCATTTCTGAGGACACAAGATTCAACAAATATTTTGCATGTTCTTATGCTATTTTCTATTTTGGGTACTTTGGGGAGCAAATTAGTATCTATGAAACTCCCAACTCCTGATTGACAGATTAGATGGCGGGTACCCGTGCCCCGGGTCGGATAGTTACTGGCGGGTACCCGGGGCAACGAAATGCCACCCGTTCAATCCCTAGTAAGCAGTGAGTGAACCAGGAAGGTCCCTGGAAGGAAGAAGCTGCAACAACTCAGCCCCGTAGGTATTGTATCATCCGAGGCTTCGCAGTCATTAACGATGAATCATCCTCTCCCCATAGGGTCAGGAGCATCACTTTCCCACAGTATTGGGTCAATCTCATTCATTTTCTTGTCCCAGAAAGATATACACAGAGCCTGTCGTCGTTCGAGTTCATTCTCACCAAAATCACCGTGTGAAATCACAAAACATTTGATCAATGCCAACCGAGGCGCCAAAAAGTTTCACAAATCTTGACCACGAGTCGAACAAAGAGGCAAAAAGAGGTGGTGAAAAAGTCGCAACACTCACTTCTCCATGTGTTGAGTCTGTATCCAGGAAAGGGCGAAGCTGTTGCATCAAAACTTCCATGATCATTCAACTGACGAGTTGCATCCAGCAACACGCCCACAGAACTTTCAATACGAGTTCAATGTTCAATATCCTCCCATTGTACACATTCTACAATGATGACAGTTTTGTGACACTGGACGCGCGTTCTACGAGGCGAACTAACGCGATCACACGCAGGATTAAAGCTGACGATGCTGGTGGTTGTTGGCTGGGTGGCCTGGATGCCGAGCACACACTCCATACACATGCGTGCGTGCTTCTGTGGAAACTGATTGGTCTGACTGAAGTGAACTGGGATCACCACTTCAAACAAAACAAAAACGTATCCTGCAAGGGTGTGCTTTCATTCTTCCTCTTTGACTCGTGTGCCGTCAAAATTTCAACAGCTCTTCTTCTGAGATGGTTCGAGCACTGCAGCAGAAGAATGAATGCAGACATCCTTTGCCGGTCACATCATCCGCGGGACCAGGACACGTTTCATTCCAAATCGAAGCCTGTTTTCCATCAGGTTCAGTTTGCTTGATCAGAACAGTGCTGCATCCAAGTCAAACGCTTGTCACAGAAGAGCCCATGTTGAACTACACCCGCTTGTGTTTTCCGTGTTGTGCTTGATGTCAAGTTTTTGAAAGCTGAACTGCTTTCATTTCCGCAGTGCAACCCTGAATCCCTCCACGCGTCAGGTTCCAGCTTCACAGCAGGGCCGACAAACGTCCATGTTGTTGCCACTTGACATGTGTGGTCAGTGGAAATCCTCCTGTCCAACATTTGTGCCTTCACAGCCACAGGTTACACTCTCAAACAGACACACCATTCAATGCTTCACTGCAGAACCATTTGGTCTCAAATTTCAAAAAGTATTGTGTAGACACTTGTCAAAGAAAGATTCGCAGACTTGGACGTCTTTTCCTCGAGGTTGGCAACTCGTTTCGGTGGCGGTTGCACCCATCCTCTGACAGGTTGCCAGCATCTCCTGCAGTGCACTGTTGCTGAGGCTCCAGCGACAATCTGGGCTTTATCTGCATTACTCATTCGCACAGAAAGGCAACTTCATTCCACAAAAGGGCTGAGGCCTGAGTAATCATAATGTGAACGAATCCCCCAGCAAGGCTGAAGCTGCCGTCAATGAAGTCACTTTGTGCTTTCTTCTGCCTGTGCAACATTCGAGTGACCGACGTCGACCAGTCACCAAAAAGCAAAAACACCAACCACTCCGACAACCACCACCAACATGAAGCAATTTTTTTGGAAACCCCTCATTTTATTCAACACATGCAGACTAGGTGGAGTGGAGTTCCCTGACCGAGGTCGAGGGTGAGGGTGGGATGGGCTTTTGAACAGCGCATTGAACACTGGCACGTCTCTCAGAGCGCAATCTTCAACAGCGCGATTGTTGTATGGTCACTCTTTTTCGCGTGGCCTTACCCCAACGTCCACTGCCGAGAAATGTTGACGGCATTTGACATGTTTGTTGACTGGTTTTGTCATGTCACCTTTTGCTTTGCCTTTTGTTCCCAATGCTCGCACAAAAGAAATTGTATCAAATACCTCCATCATGTTCAGTAACATTTCTCGCCAGAAAAGAATCCCCCTTCGTAAACACTCACGGTAACCGTTGTCAATCCAGATAAAGATGACCGTACAAAGTCACCACCACCCCCTGGCTTCAGCCATTGCTAGTGCAAGGCACAGGCTCGCTCTCTGAGGGATGCGCCCACAGGTGCAAGAAAGTTTTTCAGGCATCGAAAATATCTCTCTCGACGGGGGCGGGGGAAGGGATTCCACTTCTGAGGGTCACCCTGCCCCTGTCTCATTTGGACCAGTTTCTGAGATTTCACTGACTTCACCTGAACATTTCACCAGGCGAACCCCCCACCCCTCTTCACAGCCACCTACACCCACACACCTTGTTTGGGAAGAAATTGTAAAATTTCACCATTGGTGCCCAAAAACAGTTTACCGTAAAATCCCACGTACAAGACCCCCTTTTGATGCTCTAAAATTAATGCCCAAAATGGGGGGTGGTCTTATACATGAAGATTTAACTTTTGATATCAATGATCAATGACAAGATCAAAAGTGAAGAATTAAAGAGTAAAAATGAGGAAGTGAAGTATCAAAAGAGAGTAAGATGAGTCAAGGGAGTATTGAAGTTGAGTTGAAATTGAAAAAATTTATAAAAAGTTTACCTGAAGAGTACATATTTGTTGCTTTTTATGGAAAATATATTTAGAGAAAGTAATTTTAAAGAGGAATTTCTTCAATTTTGTTTTGAAAAAACTTAAAAATTTATATGTGTGAATTAATTTCCTAAAAATATAAAATATAGCTTTGTACTGATTTTGTGGCTGAAAAATAGGGGGTAGTCTTATACACAAAGGGGTCTTATACGTGGGATTTTACGGTACTTGACAAGAATTTGACCTGATTTTCTGAAGTTTTTCTCAGAGATTGGGGGAGAGGTTGTGCTCTATGAATCCCAGTCACACGTGCCGAACCTTGGTCGAGTCGGTGCAAGCAAAACAAAAGCTGACTTACCGGGGCTGAGGGGTGTGGCATCATTGCAGCTCGATCTCCCAAATCACGACGGACTCGCTGTCATCGTGCTCTGCGAACGAATACGAGGGGGTATTACTTTCTGCCACGAAATGTTTATTGCTCATGTCAAATCGAGTTAACCTGATACTTCTTTTGCACTTTGAGCAGACAACAGGCGACATGCGTGACATGTCTGTCAGTCAAAACAATAACAATAACAAACAGTCAAGGCTCCTGAACACTGTCAAAATTCCTTGGCCACGTCTTTCAGTGCAAGCCTTAAAAGTACTCCCCTCTCCTCTCAAGACATCTCCTCCACCTTTCAGGCCACTTCACAAGGATGCAATCTCGAAATTCCTCCTGCCTGATGTTGTCTATCTGCTCATGCACAGCAGCCAGAAGATCCCTGTAGTTTGCAAAGCAACATCCTCTGAGGTGCTCCTTCATTCTTGGATAGAACCAGAAATCATTAGGAGCCAAGTCAGGGGAGTAAGCAGGGTGTGGCACTTGTGTGATGCCCAACTGAGCAAGGAGAGTGAGTGTGTCTGTCGCTGTGTGGCTGGAGGCATTGTCCATGTGCAAAAATTGACATCCTTGCACCACTGACCAGGGTCTTTTGATGAGCCAAGCTTGGTGAAATCTCTGCAAAATTGCCTGGAATGTCCTCTGGTTGACTGTCATTGGGTGCCTCACATACTCCACAAACACAAGACCATCACAGTCAAAGAATGTGACAGCCATCACTTTGCCTGTTCCAATGGTTCTGCAAGGTTTTTGGGGGCACTCTTTATACTGCCACAACCATTCTCTCGACTATTCCTTGGTCTCTGGGTCATACAGATACACCCAACTCTCATCCATGGTGACCAGCAGCACAGGATTTCTGGGCTGTGAGCAATAAGGCGTGACCAGAAACTGCACATCTGAACCCTCCTTTGAGCCTGCACAGGAGTGAGCAAATGTGGGGTGTACTTGGCACATATTTTGTTCAGTTTGAGATCCTTTTTGAGAATGTTTTGCACTGTCCCATACTTCAATCTGCTCTGAAGAACAATTCTCTGGATGGTTACTCGCCTGTTATCAGTCACAATGTTCTCAACCTTCTGGATGTTATCTCTGCTTCACCCAGTCTTTGCCTTTGCTGCTCTCTGCAGGTCAACAATTTGAGCTCGGCCTCCTTGAAATTCATGGAGCCAGTGGCAGATGCGGGCATCACTGAGAGTTGTCTGTCCATAGTACTGTTGCAAGGCAGTCTTGATTTGCACAAAACTTCACCCTAACTTGACACAGAACCAAATGTTCACCCACTGCTGCAGCTGCACTGTTATTTCCTGAACACATTTCATTTTGCCATGTCAACAAGAATGCTATGCATAAAAAGCGTGTGGTCACATAAACGTTTGTTGTTCATAAATGCCTGCCGGTTGGACCCACTTTTGGAAAAATGGTCAGAAATGATCAGTGATGC
>JAAUXT010144972.1_pt1 | contig 51930 bp, 40 predicted proteins | sample 7278171 | NCBI WGS metagenome assembly JAAUXT01 (sample SAMN14350112, study PRJNA611818) | marine sediment metagenome | isolation source: surface marine sediment (1.8m) | place: French Polynesia: Moorea | collected 2018-08
GACAGACAGACAGACAGACAGACAGACAGACAGACAGACAGACAGACAGACAGACAGACAGACAGACAGACAGACAGACAGACAGACAGACAGAGTTATTTTTGAGCACAAAGGCGAAACAGGTGAACAAATTCATTTTTCATGTCCTGTGTTTTCAAAGTGATGGTGTTTGTGTTTCTCGACAAGAAATATCAATCGGTATACGTTGGTTACTTTACTTTCTTGAAAGGATCCAAACGTGTTCAGTGGCGTGCACCTGGCGGATAATAACAGATAAATACTGTTAATCGATCGTGTCTGTTGTGTGGAAGGGCCCGACTAGACCTTTTCGCGACCTCGACTCTCGTGTTTTGAACAGAAAATCACTGGCAATTTTATCAAGAGCGGCAACAGGAACAACCCCAGGGTTTCACCACCATGTAATCAGCACATCGGCAAAGCTTTAAAAGGTCCAAATGCGTGGTGACAATCTGCGAAGATGGGTGTAGTGTGTACAGTCGAGCATGGTGCCTCGGCAGAATCGAGTTATCACCTGCACGCAAAGAAAACAAGGTGCTCGGTCTCACTTACCAGATTGACTCTGATGGCACAGGTCCGAGTTGAGAACTTTAATTGCATAATGATACAGTCAGTTCCCATTATTTCGGTGGCTGGATCCGAACAAAGAAGGGCTACTTCACTTTATTTCCTTACAAGGAGCACCAGCAAACACTTTTTGTAAATGAGCTTGTGATGTTTTTCTGCTCAAAATAGGAATAGAAGTTCAAGATTGCTACCCTGGCAATGGCAAACAATTCTTATGTGTTCTTGTGTAAGTATTAATTTGTGACTTCGCAGGTCATTCGAAGCAGTAAAGCCAAAAGTAAACAAGAACTTCAGGTCCGAGCCTGAATTATGAGAAAACGTGCAATTAAAAATCGCCTGGGACTCTCGAAGTCCTTGTGAAAACAGATGCAGAGCAGCGCCGACAGTTAACGAAAAGTAAATGTTGGTTTTGATACTCTCGAGGTTTTCTCCTATTCAACCTGCTGTGGATGAAGATTTAGATGAAGAGAAAACCCTGAATGACCGAACACTGTTTTCTCTTCAAACAAGTGACAGTTTTATTGCTGACGCGCAAATGGAGAAGCCACTTTGGTAACAAGATTTGGTCAAAAGATCCGGCTTCTTTGTACCGCAGATCCAGATCTTCTCTATCAGGCAACAGTTGAAGTCCACTTCAGGGTCCACACAAAACTGACACGGCTTCGGTCATGTCGTCAACCGGACTCGCATCGCATCCTACGGTCCCCGCAGAAAAAAATTCTTTGTTGCAAACTGGAGAAGTTGAATGTTTCCTCCACTGATGTCTCTGGGCCCTCCTGATCGGAGTCGAGCTGAGTGTGCAACTCTTGAGACCCAAGTGGCTTTTTTCCTCTGGCCATCGCCTCTCAAGTCCAGGTCAATTACGGCAGATTGCAGACACCGACCTGTCATGTCAAACACCTGTGGTTCGTATGGGGTTCACAGATAATCATTTTAAAGCAAACATATATGACAGAAGATGGTTGTTGGAGGGAATACATTACCTTTGAGCGCTGCAGCAGTGCTGACGAAGACTCATCTTTAACACCACTGGTGGCCATTTTACTCATTGTCACTTGACATCAACCGACACACCTCGTAGTAATTACTAAATTATCTTTTGACGAAAGTGCGGCGAACTAGGGACAAAAAACTACCAATTGCGCTGGTTCCACAAGGTGTAATCGAGGTCCTGGAGTCGTTGACTGTTCAAAATCGCGGTGATTCCCAGGCCAGGGTAATATTAATATATTCCACCAAGCCGCTTTCTTTCCAGCGTAATGGTAGTCAGAAAGAATGGTCAGATGAACACCTGTAAAACCATTATGGCTTTAAATGAAGTTTAATAACACAGTACGTTGGAAAGTTCCACTGTAATAGTTTTATGATCTTTCAATCATCATTTCCACTCGGACGTTTTCATTTACTGCTTCATTCAATCATTCAGTCGTCGCAAATAAAGTTTCATTGGTGTTGTTGCAACTTCGGGCGCTTCTTTCTTGCAGATGATCATTTATGGCCAAGGACTCGGAAAGTACGACAGATAAGGGGTAATATAATAAACGTGTTCCTTTTGGAAAAAGTAAGGACTTCTCGCCAAGCCTCGAGGGTCAAAAAAACCACACGACTGTGCATTAAGCTCCGAAGCTGAGGTTTCTCGTGTGTACACTACAACCGACCCTCAGTCTTTGTCAGAGACAAAATAAAAAGTTCCCTCAAGTGTGTCGGGGGACGGGGGGAGGGACCAACTTGGGGGATTCGAGGCACCTGTGGCCCCAGGGTACCTCTTCCCCAATGGCTCTGACCCAAAGTCCTTTCACGGCGCTTTTCGGTTGGAAATCTCCACCTTTCCTTGTCTGTGCCAAAAATCAAGGCATCCAGCCAACTTTGTTCCCTTGGTCTGTTTTCTCTGGGATTAAATGGCAATTATTTGGGATCCTAGTCAGTGTGTCTGAAAGGAAACCAAACAGCAGTGCACCCAGTTCTGCGTTGTCATGTATTCTGTTTCCAAACACTTGTTGATCCACATTTGGATGTTCCTTGTTTCAAGTGTCCTCAACTTCCTACTTCCTACCACTGAAGATTAGCTCAAAGACCCAAGCTCAAAACTGAGGTTGACAACATTTGCCTGTCACCCTTTGTTTGCCCAATTCTTGTCAGCTAATCTTAAATTCAAACTTCACCTCCCGTCACTCCAGCCCATTTCATACAATTCAACTGAAATTACAATTTCGAACTTTAGCACTGCTCGTGTGAAGACAGAACCTTTCCAATGATTCTCAAAGATTCTTTACGGCTGATCCATATTTTATGGTGCACCCGCTGAGCAACTGTGAAAGCTGAATCTGTATTGAATTTCAGCTAGATTTATTCCGTTACCTCCCCTTTACATCAAAGTTCTCCCTGCGCCCTGATGGAGGGTGATACACGACAATTACCCCGCGACATTATTCATCTCTATTGAATGCAGAGCCCATCACTTGTCTCATAATGGTGTTCACTTGACCATGCCTGCAATTACCTTTTCTTTGCCTCTGGAAGCTTTCCTGCTGACCTTGTTCCATGACTCTTTGAATGTTGAATAGATTGGGTGCGCGCTCGAGTCGGGATCTTGTTGTGGTTCAAGAGTGCTGAAAGTGCATGAATCGTGTGAAAACTGTGTTTCAACTTCTTAGACGTCGCGCTCGTTGAAGGAACCTGAGGCTCATCCCGCCACGACACCAACTGTCTCCAGGTGTTCGTGGCACAGTACGTTTCGGCAGCCTCAAATCGGACGACCGATTATGATTTTTGCAAGCAGTGCAAAGTTCTGTGGAAACATTCCCCTCCCCTCAAACATGGAGATTTTGGTTGGTGAAACTGGCCCGGTTGATTTCGCAGCTGGGTGACACATTTATCATTCGCACTCGATCACCCAAATCGTCGCTTTCTTCAGTCGTAACTTGCAAACCGCTGCACCGTCCTTTCAGCAAATCGTCCCTTGCAAATTGTTCCTTCCATCATAACTTGCAAAATTTTCATCGCTTCGACCAAAGGTTCAATATAAAACGGTTACGTTTCTTTGTTGCGGGATGGGAGTGGTGGAGCAAGTCTGCAGCCAGGTTCATAGATCTTTATCTCTTCCTCGAGACCCCAAGGGCAAGACTTCTATATAATTCGCCCGTTTAGGGGTTACCTTGTACATAAAGGTTGCCTGTTGGGACCAGACATCTCCTATAATAACTTATCTCCATTAATGGTATTGCCTTGCCTCCAGCACCGTGTACTTATAACACATGATCGTATCGGTGCCGTATATTTTTCAAGAAGAGTTATCAGTGCATCGAAAGAAGCTAAACATTTTCAACCACCACAAAACAATGACTTCTTTTGTGTTTCCGGTTCTATTGTGCGAAGTCGTGCATCAGGTGAGCCTTTTTTCTGTCGGAAACAAGAGAACACGAACATTTGATAAACCTGACAAATGTGTCCAGGCAAAGTGACAACAAAACACCTCTCGTGAGAACTAAGCTCCATGCGGCTTTAGGAAAAACGTTCCCCTGCTGGATTTTTGCACGAAGACTGCAGTGGAAACATTGTTACGTTGAAACCAAAACCATGAAAGAGAAGGTTCCTCCAAATGGGATTGATATTGTCTGTGGTTTCTCATAACTGCACCTCTCAACCATGATTTATTCTCATTGTACAAAATGCAGAAATACATCTCTCATTGCGAACAAAGGTTCACAGTTTCAAACAAAGGAACGATCTTGTGCTTCCAACCTTGTTTACGTTCAGGAGTGGGTTGAAACACGCCACATCAAAACCTTGAAAAGGAGAAAAATACTGCACCCGTCAGCCAAAAGGCAGAGACACGATTCCACTTTTGAATTGCATCCTCACCGCCCACACTTGCGCCATAAATTTCAAACTAACCCAGAGTGAAAAGGATCAGTGGGATTTCTGTCTGAGGACGCCTTGTGTGTCTGTCATGAAGTTGCGAGAAAAAGTGTCGTGGTGAAACTAATTTGCGCAAAAGGGAAGGGGAAGGGGAGCCACAGAAGCCTTGAACACTTGAAAGTCTCGGAGCAAAAGGTCTGACAGATCTTATCTCCGTCTGTTGAACACGAGTCCCTCAGTGAGACAGTCGTATTTATCTACACTGTGAGGTGAGTTTTGGTCAGGAAGTTTCCAAAACCGTGAACTTTTTGTTTCAAGCAAATTGTTGGAAAAATTTTTTTTACTCACAGGGAATGCGGCTCGAGTGAAAACTTTTATGGGGGAGAGTCCACCTGGTCACTTCGTGGTCGTCTGTGAACGTGAACTTTGTGCAGAACATTCTTGATTCACAACTTGCAAGACTCAAGATATTTTGCGAATATGAGTTCGATGAGATCTTCTGTCTTCGGTCCTCCGCGGCGCCTGAAACTTTTGAGAGTGTGGCTGTTGTTGGTCTGACCCTGAGGCTGATGTCGTCGGTGCTGTGAACTCTACTGGTTCCGCATCAGCCGACCCCAGGAAAGTCCAAACTCAGATCCGCGGCGCTTCTTTTCATATGTCAACGGACCCATATGGAGATAAATTGGATCCAGGGACTGCATCACGAACCTGACACCAAAGGTTGCAAGCAGTTGAGCGCTTTCCATAACCTCCATACACACGCATAATGTGCACAAGGAGAAGATGCCAAAAAGGGAACTTTTCTGTTTGTTTTGGAGGATCCAAAATTCAAAAGACTTTCCAATGTTTTGAAGACAAAGAAAGGCAAAAACGGTGTTGGATACACGTGCACGTGTCCATCAGGCCCAAACAAGACGCCCGCATCTGAGGGAGTCAGTTTCGTCATTGGAGCTTCGTGATTCTCCCAATGCGTCTGTCAGGTCATTAACTCCTGCTGAAAGTAGCTCGCAAATTTGGTCCCATTGTCAGGTTTCTTTTCCACCCCAAAGCACTTGAAATGAACAATAACCCTGCCCGACAAGAGCCCGAACTGCTGAAAAACAGTGCAAAGGCTGAAAAAACATGGACGTGACACGCTGATTGAAATGACCAGGTTTGGTTTCTCTTGTCGCTCCAGATGACCATCTCCACCGTATCGCTCGTCCATATTGTTCAGACGCTTTGGCTGTCGGTAACTGACCATTTGCGCTGAGTATCAGTCGGGCTGATCGTGAACGATGGCGCGCGGCGTGAATCAGATGGGGCGCTCAGCATCTGTAATAATCTCCGTCTGCAGCGCCAAGAGGGCACTTGGACATTCGCACTGACGATGCCGTTTTGATAACGTCCTCAATGGGTCATTTTAGCGGAGTTAAAATCGTCTGATTGTCGTTTGCAAAGGACGCGCCCTGAGTTGGTCAGTGCGGTTTGCACCTGATCACTTTACGGATAAAATCATCACAACATTTCTATTAGAAGTCACATCTTGCTGCAAAGTTGTTAATTAGAGATTTTAAATCCATCATTTTGATGAATTGCAAACAGGAAGATCAGATATACCGGTAGACTCCCCTTGTCGAGAGTAGATATCAAATTGGCAAAACTTGGTCCCTTTGCTTTTCGGAACATTGACCAGTCAGGGTGAATTTTGGTCTTCGTCTCAAAACATGAGCTGCAGGTCGTGGAGGCACCAAGTCAAGCAATGTGTTCAGCAACTGTTTTCACATTCGAAATCAAACGCCGTTTCCTTTTGTGTTTCTGCAAGAACAGTTTAATTTTTGTGTTTCTTTTGAAGCCAAAAAAATGGATCTCGCCCGTACCTGGTAACTTCTGGGTTCACCCGGCTCTTGAGTGCATTTCCTAGACGAGGCCTGTGACAGGACACGCGTCGGGTCAGGGATCCGCTGTGAGGAACGTACGTGAGCTGCGCCTGCAGCGCACTGTGACCACATGCAATCAACAGCTAATTTAGTGAACCCATTATCAAGTACGTTTCTGTATGACGCAGGTACATTTGCAGAAAACATTGTCTCATCTTTGCTTCTTCCGTCTATTGTGCAAGTTCAGCTAAAACACCTGGTAACAGTGTACTTTTGACACTCACAAGTGTTTTCATCGAGAAGCACACAGAAGCTCCAGCAATGATCCAGTCCTGAGTCTGTTGGACTGCATGGACAGGTCGCTCACAAATACATGAAAGACTTTCAATTCTGCTGTCTCTCTCTGTCTCTCTGTCTCTCTCTCTACGAGTACGAGGGAGAAGGATCATAAGTGATGTCTTTTGATCTTGCTGATGGTTTGAACTGTCCATTGAACCTCTTTTTTCAAACCCGCCGCAGTCAACCCTCCTGGTTATTGCCTGCAGGTGGCAACGTCGTCGAACCAGGAAGAAAGGTCCTTTTGTAAAACATATTTTCAAACGTGACCACAGAATGTGTGGGCAGTTTTTCACCTGAAGTGACAAATTCAAAAATGGCAACTTTCCACTGCTCTCGGAACTTCGTTTGTTGTTGAAACTCAATGATGCAGATCATTCTAGGAAGTAGTTTTGTCCTCAAACCAGAAGCGTGCCATGAAAGTTAACAAGTAAATTGCTCCAGGGCATGGAAATCCCTCTCAATTTTTGGACGCTTCCACAGACAAAGGAAATACAATTGTGTAGAGGAAAGAAAACAAGCTACCAAAGAGCAATTTGTCGAAGGCATGTGCGTACGTGTTCGGACACACACACACACACACACACACGCACACACACACACACACACACACACACACACACACACACACACCATGAGGGTGTTCGAATCTGATCTGGACACTTTGCTTCCACTGTGCTTTCCAACGGATATGATCTGTGTGCGTGTAAAAGTCTGTGCAAGAGTGCTGATGATTCCCAGGGCTTTAGATCGACAGATATAAGACAAAAGAACAACAAAAGTAGCAATATTTATCGTAGTACTAAGCATGTATGTAATTAACAGTTGATCTTTGACCTCCACCTCATGACACCATTGCTTGGTGCCAAGAAGGTTGTCAGCCCCTCATGTGTGCGACGCTCGAGACGAACCGAATCCAGGGGCTGCAGACGACCGACTCTGCACCAGAGGTCACAAAAGAAGAAAAAGTTTTCAAAATCCCCACAGCACGCGTGTGTGAGATGTACGTATTTAGGGGATGTCAAGTTTTGAGAATTCTGCTTGGGGAAATGGGAAGTCCTCTTGTCGCTTGTTTGACATTTCAAAACAAGGCAACACAAAGTTGAGGTTATTAAGGTGCACTAATTCGATTGTTGATCGCAGTCGAGGTAAAGTCGAGTGATTTCTGCTGTGGAAATGTAGATCGACACTGCTCAATGAAACAATGCAAACAGACCAGTTTTTTCTTCATCAACGAAGAATAGTGACCTCAGAAAACTCGGTGCAGGTCTGCGTTGCCAGTTATCCGTCTGTTGCACATTTCTTGGTAAACCCTGAAAGCTCATCAGGGCAACACCTTTCCAGGTGCGTATTATTCTTCTCAACAAGTGTATTTAGAACCATTCTCAATTCAACCCGCGCTGGTGGAGCCTGGAATTGCCTGGAAAAGCCTGTATGGGGTGTGCGTGGTGACCCAAGACCCCGATCCTATCGCTGCGTGCCAAGAGGCCTGGCAATCTTCCTGGTAGAAGTTCTAATTTACTGCAGCATTTTCCTTTCAAATGTCACGGGATGTTCCAAAGATGAATTGGATCCAGGGGTTGAGACTGAAGTGAAGAGCCTTTAGTGCTGGTCGGCTTTGCATAAATTTCCTGGTGCCCTTGCAGACAGTGAAATAATGGAAGAAAGATAAGTCTCTGTTGATCGAAACGTTGAAGAACATACTCTCCAAAAGATTAGTTCATTTATCTTGGGACTCATCAAATCTTTCAAGTCTTTTGTTATGGCGCGAGGGTCTCCAAACAAACACAGAAAAATTGATTGTGCTTCTTCATTCTCCACACACAAAAAGAAACACAATCAATTTTGGGCCTTCATCCGAAGAATCTCTTCTTTTTTGGCACCTCCATAAGAATTCTTCAGAGATGCCAAGAGCCCAGACGAATGCTCGTGCACGTGCTGTATCTGATGAAGGGAGGTGATGCGAACAGCCGAACCGCTGTGCACGTGCTAACGGCTCGGGCGCTGACGATGACACAGAATCCCGAGCCAAGAGGAAGGCGAGTGTTCCGACGGAAGATGAGGGTTGTTCTTCAACACTTTCGGGACGCACGCAGGTGGAGAATCGCCTGGGATCTCTGGTGCTACGTTCCTTCCGGAACACATACACTTTGTGAAACTCTCAAATCCGTGGTACGATGTCAGGGTACAAGCGTAAATATGCTTGCGAAATGGTCCTGCTCTTCAGTCGTATTTGCTTGAAGGGTATGATCGGTTCAGCTTGGAGGTGTGCACTTCTGCGGAAGTGTTCACTGAGTTGAACACCGATGATTCTTGACGTGAAGTGCAGCATGCTCCGTGGGATATAAATTTTCGTCCTTGTTACACAACAGAGTCATTGCGGCTTCTTTTGGCCATTTGTGATGACAATGTAATCGGATACATTTGGTCCAGACGCAAAGTTCAAAATGTTAACCTGCCACTGATGTGACAATTAGCCAACAGTGGTTCAATTTGGGAGGTATCTCACCACAAACGGGTACAAAGACCATACTCAAAGGCAGATGTTCAGTTCACTTATTTATACTTGGTTTTCTCATCACTTTTCTTGACAGTGGTATTGAATAATTTCATGCCCACTGAATGACTCCCTGAGATTATCAGGGAGAATGGTAAGCGCTTTTCACGGCTGACATGCTCCATTCACAACTTGCCCTCAAAGGCCAATGTATCGCTGAACCTCAAATGTTGCAGCAGGAGAACGTTATCAAACAGTCTGCGCCATGCAAATGCAAAACTTGGATCTCGAAACCTGAACACACTTCAAGTGACTGAAGTAACTTTCCCAATCCACTTTCTGAATGCGAGTTTTATGTGTGTGCATTTATGTGGTGATGTCATTGCTAATTACCCTCCTACCTGGGTCCACCCTGACCGAAAAAAACAGCGGATGAAAACGGTCAATTCCCAGTTCTGACCAAAAGTGCTCAACCTGATTTCAGGGGGTCACCTGGGTCTATCATTCATCACACTGAGCCTGTCGATTTGTTTCGGTCTGGTGCAGTCAATAGCAGCCACGAAGCAATGCAAAGGACCTTGCTGCCATGTGGACGCCTTACGTTTACTCCCTTGATGTTCACAACCGTAGCAAGAGACCCCTGCGTCTTTTGTCTGCGTATGGCTGAAGGGCGAGCCATCCCTCGTGGAGACCCCTGGGTTCTCTTCGGGTCGTGTATGGGTACGCTGCATTGAGGTGTGCAAGGTCGTGTGTGCGCAGCCAGGACCGCCAGCTCAGTGCGTGCCTGTGCACGCTTTATGGACAGCCTGATTGGAGCAGAGCCGAGCAACTCCAGACAGCGGGCGCACTTAAAAGCCGGGCTCTCTGAGGACACTCCCTCATTTCACTCGCTCCTCTCCTCTGAGAAGGATCAGATCGTCTCAGTTTGATCACTTTTATCCGCACGACGGAAAACAAACACCGATTGCTCTGGAATCTGGTTACCAATTACGATCCGTTGCACTTCCGCAATTCGGACCAACACCTTGCGCAATATTTCAGCTCTGCAGAACAGCACTGCAGATTTTGGCTTTTCTCTTGACAAAATCAGACAAACTTCATTGAAGCGCATGTATTGGTACCAGTTCGCCCAAATTTTCAGACACCAACACTGCGTTGCGTCCTGTTTGCACAGACCGAGCTGAGATTGAGGAAGCGTTGACTGTGGAGAGACAATATCACTACAGACAGCACCTCCCGTGGCGACTCAGCGGACACTCGTGTCAACGCAGCTCCGTTGACTCATATCGAACAAGACTGCAGTGTAAAGAACAGCAAAGACTCGAAACCCACACGAGTACTTGGTGAAGCGCACGGCAAGAAGGTTCTTCAGGGAATTGAAGACTCTTCAGAGACGAGTGCACAAGGTGAAGCCCCTGGATCCTGGATCTCACTTCGATGACAACACCACCTTCATGGCTCTCTGCGACACACAGTGAGTACCATCATGAGTCATACTCAGTTATACTGTATGCACATGTTTTGCCAAGATATGTCAATCAGAGTCTTGTCACAGATCTCTTCTGCCACACGATCGCTTGGCCCTCTCCTTCCGAGAGACAACAGCACAACATTTATGTTGTTGTCTTCCTTTATTCAAATACGACGAAATTAATTCAGTTTCAAATCAAATTGAAGCAACTCGAGCAACAAAACCAAGCGCACTTGGCCAAAACAAACTCTTCTCAGTGCGCAAAGGTTTTCCCAACAGCTGTTTGTTTCAATTATGATGAATAAGTGCGCACTGCTTTCCAATCAGATGCAAAATCATGTTCATATCCTTTTTCATCAGTCACGACATGAGGACAATGAAAGATGCGTTTGCATAGCAACGCGATGAGTATTCTATCGTGCCCACGTTGGGTGGAGGCCATAACTCCAGTATTGACCAATGACACGAGGCTCGACAACAAACGGAAAATTTTTTTGCTTCCTTTCCTGAGAAAGCTGACACAGGTATCAAATGCAGATGAAATGTGTTACAGGGAATTCGCGAACGATCGTGAGTGTTTGGTCAGTTTGTGATTTTTATTTTCACATTTTAAGTGTGGACCTATCTGGCACGCATGTATGTCCCAAGCATATTTGCGGTCGCAACGCATTTCTTGTGCGCCGCCAAGAGATGAGTTCCGCGCATCGTGCAGAATCACAGCACGGTGCGGAAGGAAGTCGCTGCTGAATTCAGAAAAGATCATCTTGGTCAAAATCACAAGAAAAACTTTCATTTGCGTCCGCCAGCTGAGAATCAATCGTGCAATGTCTTTTTCGACTGGGGTGGAGTTGGATCGTTCAGGATCAAGCTAAAACAGGAAGACAAAGTGTTCTCTCCAGACTGTGGCCACGTTCATGCACTTCCTTCCTGATCTAAACTGCGAGAGGCTCACACCAACATCAGGTTGCTGTTCGCTGTTGACCACGGTCAAATTCGAAGTCGAAACTTAATGAGCACTCAAAAGAGAAATTGACAACAAACGTGTACAACTTCGCACAACGTTCAAGCCAAACTTGTTGCAATACGAGAAACAGTCAAACACGGAAACTGAGCGCATCCAGTCTTTGCCTTCGGTCTTTCGACGAGCGCATGGCGCCTGATTCGACACCCTGTGTTGTAGGGGATTTCCAGACCTGCATTTGACCCAAATGTGGTCTCACTAAAACATGTGTTCTCACCATATTAGGAGAAGTTAAAGCTTTTTATGTGATGCACCTGAGATTTTATTGTCTGTTTCAGTCTACTTTCTCTGGAAAAAAGGTAGGAATAAGTTGCATTTTGACTCGCATTTTGCATGTTCAGTGCTGAACAGCTGGAGCGGAAGAAAATAACTGATTGTGCATCTCCAGCAAAAGATCCGAAAACAGAAAGGTTGAGTGAAGGATGGAAAATTATGCAGGCTCCAGGGCAACATGTACAGTTGACAACGTTTCCGAGCGACGAAAGTCCGAGCTACTCTTGAGCAGAAAACTTATCAGCGAAATTTCGATGTTGAAACATCGAATTTCCGCGCAAGTGTCTCGTGCGCGATGCACTTCCGCAGATCCACCTTACCGACCTGCGAGCATTTTGGCCGGGCTGAAAGATCAAAAATATATACCTGCAAGAGCCACCAGAAATAACCTGTATTGACGTATTTGTCTTTTACGAGTGCAAAAATAGACTGACAGACACCTTCATAAATATGGTGAAAGATTGCCGCAGACCACGGTGTTCGCAGACATCTTGTACATTTGTTTTTGCGATGGTCTCTTCTGCAATTCATTCAAATGGAAACAATATCGCGCTTTGTTTTTTGTTCGTAACTACCGAGCACTTGTTTTCTTGTTTGAAGTGTCTTTCCTGATCTGTTTGAGGAACTTGCTCAATTTGAAGTATTTATCAAGCAGAGGAATCGCCTCATCAGCGCAACACGGTACCAAGCGCAATTGAAGGCGGAAATCTTGGAAATGAAACTCAATCTGTTTTTTCCTTCCACCCACACTGCTAATTTCATCCCCATCAATTCAGCATCTATCGCTATTTATTTCTATGTCTTCGTGACAAAGTGGTCACAGGCTTACCACCGATGGGGACATCCCTTTTCCAGGTAAACAAACAAAATACTAACCTGGATTGCACTGCAATTACAGGTTCAACACATGTGCGTTTTCTCTCGAAGAGGAAGCTTTTTTATTTTTGATTCACTGTTTATTGCGGGGATTTTTTTCCTCCCAGACACACGAGTACCACGCCATTACAGGTGGAGAGCCAGAGCCAGAGGCCAATTGGCTTATTAATAAACTCATTGAAATCGTGCCAGATTGAACAACAAGGTTTCCTTCTGAAGGCTATTCACAAACCTACATTTCATTTTCTTTGTTTCAAATAAAACTGTGTAAGGAGTTTAATGGCTTACGCCTTTTGGGACACTTGTGCAGTTGACTAAGTGATGAGTAATCACAAGCGGCGCGTGTTGATGTATCTGGTCAGGTTAGGCCCAAGGGTATTGTTTACAAACAATGGCACGTGACCAGAAAAAAGTAGATTTTGAGTACCGGCGGGGACAGTCGTGTTCTTGCGACAAATTTAGAATTAAGGCCCGACGGCCGAGTGATGTGTCCGTGTTGCGAGCGCAAGTGTTGATACGGGAGACGCGCGGTACCAGTGGCCGGTGGATCCCGGGCGGGCGGAGGCACCAGCGCGCGGCAGACACGGCCCGCTCCGCCCGCCAGACCCAGACCCTGGACTCGACTCGGAAAGTCCGTCCAGGTCCTCTGATCAGTCGGTGCTGCACCGACTCACAAAACGCCCGTCAGCTATGTGTACACGAGCGGACAAAGCGCGCGGGACTCACGCCGATGTACCACGGGTCGCGCCCGCGGGCTCTTTCGACTGCATGACGTAGATATGGGATGTCCCAAGCAATGATCAGATGATCCATGCGTCTTGGACAGCCATATAAATATGACACACCACAGTCACTAACAGCGCATTTGACTGCGGAAAGCCCGCGACACAAGAAGCAACTGGTACCAACTTTAATTGCTGGTTGGGTTTAGTGAGAATCGTTCTCCACAAATCGCATCCGGAAAAACAGTGAAATATTGGAGGCAACAAGAGACAAGTGACGAGCTCAAGGACTCGTGAGTGAAGGCAACAAATTAGACGTTTGAACTCCTTGGAACGCGAAGAAGGAATAATTTTGAAACGGCGGAAAAGACGAATGTCTTAATTTCTGTGGGTCACAGTTGGCTGTGCACGAACCCGCAATAAAAAGCGACGGATCACTGCGAGATCTCGTATTGGGACCCCTGCTGTTCAACAGAACATTTGCAAGACCAGGCATTCATTCAAACGAGGATTAAAACTCAGAGAAAATCTTTTATTCGAGCACTGATCCAACGATGCCGAAAGGACTTTGTCAGAGAACGCATTGAGAGATTTTGACAACAAAGGACATTTCTGTTTGCACTCTGTCTGGAGTTTGCAAAATTGCAAAAAGGTTTGAACCAAAGAGACAACAGGTGAGAACAATGATCTCGGGAGGCACAGTGTTTTATCAGTCTGACCAGCGTTACGGCTGCCAGAATCTGAAGATGGGTGAGAGCCACGGACACGGCCTTCCGTTCCAGATGGGGCATCAGCACCAACAGTTCTGGAACATGCAGCAGAACTATGCACACCCTTGCAACAGGTACACAATGCATAGTAACGTCCATGGGTGCGGGGTTGCATGGCATCGCGTTATTAAAGGCCTCCTTTTTCCTTTCTCCAACAGGAAATATTTCTGCACAATGATTTTGCGGTTTTGCGAAATTCGGTCTCGACTTTTTTGCGTTCCTTTTGTGGAAAGCGATGGGGAACTCTACATTGCACTTTTTGTTGAAAGTGGGACAAAGGTCGTCACAAGCAACACTTTGCAGTTTGAAAAATAACCGAAAGAGTACAACTGCTATTAAAAAGTCGCACACAATTTCCCAGCCTCATTCGTGGTTTGGCTCTCTGCGGCTTCAGTTGCACTGGGAGGATACGATTGCCAACACTGGGACTCAAGAATTTTGTGACTGCGCTGTTCTTGCAGGAGTGTGATGGGACAGCATCAGAACGCGTTCCAGCAACAGGCGGATGCAAATCTCAGCAACTTTCTGACCGAATCATTCAACGTCCTGCAGCCGGACCAGCTCTACACCGCCGACATGACGGACAACTTCCTCGAAGAAAATCTTGACTTCAACGAGGTTAGCAAAGAATTCGTTTTATTTTGAAGAGGCAAACACCACAGAAATCTCCCCACAAAGTTCAGGATCTTTGACTTGATGTGCCGTTTTCAGCAAAGAGGAAAGGCCCCACGGGGGAGGGACGATGAGGAGGCGCGGGGAAACTGCGCACGACCAGTGAGTCAATGCTGCCACTCACTCGGATTTAGGAACTCACGCTTGAGCATGAATTTGGGAGGAAATCTGAAAAGCTCACGAGTTCGGATCGCTTGGGGTTCTAGTTGGTCACTTTGGGCACGAATGAAGAAAATCACGCGTCTCACGAATTTCCACACGTCGTGCCTGTGTCAGAGTCCCATGATCCAGAGAGGAAGAAGCTGTCACAAGGCAATGCGACGCAAAAAGAAATTTCAGAGTGGGAAGAAGATCAAGCACGAGGCACGAGTTGGTTGGAGACAGACCGTGGTGTTTGACAGTGGGTTGGTTCTGCATTCTTCCAAAATCATTCTTTTCAAACGCCAAGGCTGTTCAACATTGTTCCCCTTTGACAAAAAATTCTCGAAAAAAAATCTGTGGTTTTCGTGCTTCGCACCATTTGTTTCCTGTCATAAGAATGCTTTGACCTCAAATCAGTAAGTGCTGGATACATTCAAACGTGAGCGTTCATTAGAGTCCATTTTTTCAGCTGCTTGTATCTTTTCTGCAAGACAGTTCTTGGCCTTTTGCTAAAATCGGTGAAAAAAGTCTTCAAACGTGCAGCAAGTAAAACAAGCCATTTGCAAAAATATGAGAAGCAAGATGTTCAATTGCGTAATTTGTTCATTTGTTCGCACCATTAAATTTTGCGGTCGGGTTTGTTCAGGTGATGCAGTGGGCGCAAGGGCTGCAGCAGAGTGTGAGTTGCAGCGAGCGCGTGAGCTGCAGTGACCTCGAAGACTGCAGCGTCAAGTGGGAGGCTGCCGACTCGCCCGGCTCGCCGCCCGCGGACCTCGCCTCCTGCTGCTCGTCCACCGAGTCGGAGCGCGGCGACGACCCGCTCAGCTGGGCCGGCGGCGAGGGCAGCCCCGGCCCCGGCGGGAAGCAGCCCGCGTCCCCCGCGTCTCCGCCCGCTCCGCGCAGACGGCGCCCCGGGGCTCGACGCAAGGAGGAGCTCGAGGAAGACCCGGACTGTCTGGTGAGTACACACAACATTCAGATCTGATAAAGTAGCACTCCCAAACGAATTGAAAGCATGCGGTGAGTTATCAGAAAAGTTTTGATGCGTAGAGTCTGCGTCTTGTTTCATCTCAACATTCTGCGTGAGTGATGAAATCCTCTTGTCGGTAAAAATTGGGGTGTGTCAAACGTTGAGCCTCATTTCACACTGAGCTCTTTCTTTTTCACTCTCACCTCTGTGAGAATTCGAAGGGGCATCTTTAAGTGTTGTTATCTTCTCAGTGTGAAAGTGCGTGCCATTTTCCGCGTGTGCGGCTCAGATACGAGGCCTGAGCCGAGTTTCTTGGCCGGCTGCGTGGGAGATGCTCCGGGCGTGTGCGCCGCACTTGACCGAACGTGTGTCGGCACACACCGGCCCGTCCCCATCGCTACAAGTAGCGACTCAAGGATGTCCCATTGCGTTCTGATTTCCACCCACGATCATTTTGAGAGAAGAATTAGGCACGCGAATTGTATTTTTGGCAGTTTCATTGCGCTGTGGTTTCTACCTGTTCCAGGTTTCAAAAACTTGCACATCTTAAGATCCCACACTGGCACCCAAATGTCGAGAACGCAGCTTTTTCGTTCAATAATAGGCCGCACCTGTAAAATTGCGCACTCACTTCTGTTTGTCAGTGTGTGTGACTTTGGTCAATCAAGTCTACCTTCCTGTAGTACACTGAAGAGAATTTGTCCCCGTAATTGGGCAACTTTATCGTAATATGACGACATTTTCTCGCTCATTAGCTGCAGGTTTGCATGTGCCGGACCTTTGAACACAAACAACGAAGGACCCTTCTTTCTTTTCGAGCACAAACCTTTTGTCACTCCTTGTCTTGTGGATGTAAAAGATCTGGGACCTGGACAGAACACAACCCATTCTGGAAGATAAATGGATGAAATGAAAGAACGAATTTTTAGGTGTAGGTCTTGCAAAACAAGTGTGGAGTTCCCAATTGGAGTTGACTAAGATTAAGTAATGGGTACATCAATGCCGTATCCGATAATTGTTACTTTATTCAAAGGTCCACAGACGTGGCTCTGACCTTTGATTAGACGGGTTCAACCAGTTGTAAAGGAAGCCCAGCCTTGTTAGCCGGACTGTCTGCCTTAGTTCATGCCTTATGTGATGAAGTGTGCAGAAATGCAAAGTTTTTTGCTCAGATAAAACATCTCATTGCTTCTGTTAAGTGACCTGAGGGTCCCCCCTTTCCCACTTTGTAAATGGTCCCCGACAAAATCGCTTATTTCCATGCGTGCTCAAAAGGTTCACTGAATCAGGACTTGAATGAGGAGGCATTGGTTCCGTCAGCAATGCGTGGTCTTTCTGAATCTATTGATTAGTCCCTTTACTTAGCGAGAACAATACGAAGCACACCTGTGGCCCAATTGAAAACCTCCACAATCAGATTCTTAAATCTCCCCATTTTCTGTGGAGGAGAATAGCCCTTTTGAAACTCGCTGTGGCTAATTTGGCCGTAATTATGCCGCTTCTGTAATGGAAGGTCGCGAAGCAGGTTCGACACAAACCTGGACATCGGAAACAATTCCACACGCGAGAACAAAAAATCTCACAAGATAAGAAACCAGTGTCATAATTGTGAATTGAGAAAAGCAACATGATGGCTGTACCACCCAGAAAGGACTCTGTTATTGATTTGGTATTCCTCCCCCGTCCAGCAACAGGCGGTCCAGAAAGCAAACCATGGGCAATGAATTTTATGCAGATGCATATCTTTCCCGTCCAAAAAAAAGAGTTTTGCATGGCGACGACTGGAAATGCGCTCCACCTTGGAACTGCAAGACATGTTGTGTTGTTCAACGAAAATCAACAGATCAAAACGCGGCTTTGAAAAATACCAACAAAAAATGTCAAAAATCCACGATACATCCAAAGGGGGAGAAAACACGTGTGCATTACTTTCTTTGTTCAATCTTACCATCGGTATCAAATTTCAGAGCTCGCCGGTGGAGGCCCAAAAGCGGAAAAGGAGGCGAGAACAAAACCGAGTGGCGGCCAGACGATGCAGAGAGAGGAAGAAGGAACAAAGACAGGTTCTGGTCGGGGTAAGTGCACAAGTTCCCCTCCGTCTGACAAATCTCTAATGCCCTTGTAAATTTAATTTCGTACTCGAAGAAACACGGCGCGCTGATTCGGCAACCGACAGGTCGTTCCTTTCCTCTTTTTTTCTGGCGAACAGTTTGTCAACAGGTGACAAAGTGAAAAGTTCGGTGAAGAGTGAAGCCTGAGGTTGAGACGTTGCACATGTGTCAATTTGGAAATCTTTCAAAAGCATTTGGATGTCAAATTGATGTTTACACTCAGCCAAAAATTCGCACTTCTTTCACCAAAGTGTCAACAAGTGCACGATTCAAAACTCCGGGACTGTTGGAAATCCCTCACTTTCAAACCAAGAACGCAAAAAGAAACAAAGAAATCAGACATTCGGCGAGTTTTCTCAACGTCAAGAACTCTGTGGTGAAGTTCAGTGAATATTGTTCAGATAAATCCGATAACCGATGGAGCACGATGGCAGACATTGGGAAGATTGACTGATCGAGACATCCATGGTCAAAAGTTCAACATCTCCCTGAAACAGTGTAAAAATGCCCTGTTCAACGCTCTTGTATTGACAGTTCTTCTTAACTTTATTGGGACATGTGCTTCTATCCAGTTAAGACCATGAAAGGCAAATATAGAGCGGTCTTTTGAATTTAATTGCCACAGGCAGTGCAAAGGACTTGTTGTGCACTTTTAATCAATCACAGAATGCCCCAGGCCAACCTGAGTTTTTTGTTGCGCTCTCCAGATTAAAGATTGAAACGTTTGGAGACATACAAACGCGTCAGACAATGTGTGGTAATTTGAGGCCATTTGGGGAGAAAACGAGCTTTTAAGGCCTGGCTTGATGTGAAGTTTGGTTCATCAGAGCGTATTCCCGTAGTTGAGATCACCCACTTGCAGCACACAGCACTCCAGACGCTGTCGGCTGCACAATCAAATCCACGCAAACACGTTAATTTGTGCGATACTGAACGGTGCTTTTCCTGGTCAAGTTGGTCTCCACAAAAAAAAAAACATCCCACACGAAGAAAAGATGAAACGTTTCCGAGAACAATAGTTCACCGCCTTTTGATCTCTGCTCCCGAATGACACGTTGGTTCATTGGCATCAGAAGGATCACGATTTATCCTACTCAGCCACCTGAGTATCAACTCTAAGTGAGCATTGATCGTTCATAAAATGAGCTGTAATTTGTGCAGTTTGAAGAGTATCAGCATTTGCTGTCGACTGGTATCAACGCTGGCGCACGGGCAAAAAATAGCATTGGACACATGTTGAAGACCTCAGGAAAATGAAGGTTCCAACTTGGTTTAACCTTGCCAAGTGTCTTTCAGTTCAAAGTCACGTCGCAACTGTGTCTCTTTGTTGATGCCAGGAAATATGAAAACAGAACTTTGAAAATAGTGAAGCCAGCAAATGGCGTGGCGTAAAATATTTTGCTGACTCAAACAGATAGATTTCAAAGATTGATTTGGTTATTGTCCCGCGTTCTCAATAGATGTAACACACAGCTGTGTTACGGGGATCTGCACAGATGACCCACCTTGCGGTGAATTATGTCTCTCCATTAATTTTGTGCACCAACAAGAGAGTCGTGGTCCCTGGAAGCAAAAAGGAGCCGCGACTGAATGGGTGGGACACCTGAAGCGTGAATGCGACGTTTTTGATACTTTTTTCCGTCATAAAACAAACCAACAGCTGAGCAAACAATCTTTTCACTGAAAACTTCGTGGAACGTCAGCTCATCCCGCAAAGCAGAAAACAACGCAAAACAGAACAGCAGTGTTCATAGTTTATGAAATGTCCTTTTCGCGTGTCGTTTCAGGAATACTATCGGCTGATCAACGAGAAAGCGCAGCTCGAGAGCCAGAACAAGAAGATGCAGTCTGAGATCGAGCGTCTGGGGCAGCTGCTGTCCAATCACATGAGGATGTGCGGATGTGCAACAACTCAGAGTCTCTCCGTGGAGATCAGAAACCTTCACTGACACTGCGTGCGTCGCCCACTTGGCGAGCGTCGAAACATTTCCATTTACCTCATTCACGACGTCTTGTGGCAGAAACACAGACTGAATCCAATATCCCAGCAGAAACTCACAATGGCCACTGGCCCTGTCCATTGCAAGTACGAGTGTTTTGTTCACGCAACTTACTTCACCAAAGCATCGACAACACTCGCTCCAGTCCAAGAGTCGTGAGAGCTGATGCATGGGTTGAACTGTGGAGTGCAAACAACTTGAAATGATTCTGTGGACAGTGCTTCCAGCCCGGATCAGAGTAACGTCCAAACGGATCTCACCGTGATACGTGAATCGTTTTTCAAAAATCACTGTTTTCATTATGATCTCATGATCGCCACTCTCTGTACATTTCGAGCTGAATTGAATATTTATTACGCTTGCTGCATGTTTTCTTGAAAACTTGAAAATTATGCCTTGGAAACCGAAATCACGGTGTCCGTAGATTTCCACTGCTGCGTTGTTGAAAAGAAATGTCTTGACAAACAGCCAAAAGTAGGAGAGGTTTGTTTCTTTGTCTTTGTCTGGAATGAACAAAGAAGAACAAACCAATTTGACGCACAACCGCCACTTTTGCTGAAATGTGCCTCCACGTGCGTTATCCTGCGGCAAGAAGTGGATCTATTCCCTGTACTTAAGGTTTACTTGATTTGTTGTGAATATATTATTTACGAGCGGTATAATTTTGTTGTACTTGACGTGCTTTCGCAGCAGAAGCTGTGAGATACGTCTGTCACCCATATCATTTTGTATAAATACAGCATTTTCGGACGTTGTAAATAGTGTTTTTGTTCCCCTAGATGCCCATGTGTTGTGGTAAAATAATCACTAGAGTCTAAGGAAATTTAAACACTGCATTTGAAGTGAAACATTCCTCAAAAATGAAAACCTGGGTCAACACCGTAGAAGGGGGCCAGAAACAAAAATGTGACTTTGTGGGGCCCACCTGATGCAAGTTGGCCAAAGAAAAGTCACGGTGCTTGCAGGTTCCGCAGTCATGTTGGTCGATATTGGTAAGAGTTCTGTTGAACAACGACATAGTTTGACACTTCTCCGTCGCACGTGCTCGAGCCTTCCACAGACCCACGTGGAGCTAATCCTCGATGAGTCAGAGCTCGTGAACCTCCTCATATGAGGTCACTCCCCGAGCAAGACCCTCGGCAACAAAGAGGGGCTGGCCTTAACAGATGGATAAATCGGAGAAAATGCAAATGAAAGCCGTTGCTCTGGCCAGGCAATTGTTCAAAGGCTACTTTAGGAGTCTGATGAAGTGGTCCAGCCGAGACGCAGTCTTCCCACAGGTCCCTGCAAATTATCGTGGCTCTTAATTATCAAGGAGGTGTCATTGTCGTTAACGTGCGAGTTCTTGTGTGGTACACGATGGTGAACACGAAATGAAAATTTTGCCTTGAAATCTTTTCCGTGTCAAGACGACAACATGTGCCTTGTTGTTCACAAGCAAAATCAGAGTTGATGTCTGACGCTGCGAATGTCCCGTTTTTTCTCCAAATTGGCCCGTTCACAGATGTTGATTGAAATTTTACACGTTGTATGGCGCATTTACTTCAAATAAAGTTTTTTCCAAATGACAACACAGAGTTCTTCTTTTGTATTTTAGAAACAGGTTTGTGTGAAAACAATTTTCGTAGCAACACCCGCACACAGAGGAAACCTATTGATTTCCGATGGCTCTTGTTATGAGGAATAAATATCAAATCATCGTTAATTTCCTTATCTTGATTGAGAAGAATGCGACACTTGAGATCAAGCGGTCGCAGACTGATCAGGTGTCCCCAGTCTGATCAGGCGGAACGACGGTCGACCTCCCGGACAGGAAGCAAAACATCTGCGCACTTTCTGAACAGTCGAACAAACCAGAAACATGTGATAGTGAGATTTGCTTTCTGCAAAAGGGCTGATGCAATGTCCAAATACATCCAAAACCCCCCAAAAAACCCCAAAACTCCCATCAGCAGCGAGACAGAGACGAAGAATCATACACCTGTACCAGCAACTCAGTTTCGGACGGGCAGAGAGAAAGAAATTCCCCTGGTGTGTCAACGAAACTGGGATTTTTTCCCTTCATATTCAGTGCAATCAGAAGCAGAAAATTCAATTTAAATTGTGTCGCGGCTGCACAACTTTATGTCTTTATGGGCCTCAGAACAAGACACACAAGTGGCAGGTGTATTTGTTATGCGCGACGGTCAGTTGTGCAAGATGGCCCGAGCGGTGCCAATTTGGCCCCGAGATAGGATCCTGTAACCGTCGCTGAGCAGCCTGATGGATCCGTGTAATTAGTAAGTCACCGCCACAGCTAAATACCATACATTACAGAGCCTGCCAACACGGGTTTCGACTTAATTCAATGCAAAAAGTGGAAAAGTATCCCACATATGCAGGACCACCCAAACTGAGAAGTGACCATATTGTACACCGAGGTGGGGGATTGAGAGAGTGACCTCCCAGGTTGAGAACACAGATCGCAATTGGGGAAAAGGAAAGATTGGTCTGTTGTCCGCTGATTAAAGGTCTCGGCGGTATTTAGCATTTTATAGATGAGGGTTGGTGATGAATGATACAGACGCACCAGTTTGTTCGGTGAGAAAGCCAAAACCCCCAGCAAGACATGCATTATTCATATGGCACACACAAGTGGAAGATCCTCCCAATTACCACTTGGGAAGATAAACATTTAAAGAACTCCGCAATTTGTGGTACTTGATAATGTGACGTCTTGATGAGGGAGAATTAAACCTGGGATCATGAGAACTGATCATGTGAGATTGACGCCAGTTCCACAACTCAACATGAAGATTGTTTCTCAAGCATTAGTTTTGCTACACTGTGCCAAGTCATGATTCAATAACATGCATAATTTCTTATTTTCTTCAAATTCACACATTTGCAGACGACCAAGCGGTGTTATGGCACAAATTTTCTCATTGAGACACGGCGATAAATTAGAGTCTCTTCAGAATAACTTAGCGTCGCTGTGACAAGCGACGATTCCCTGAAAACTCACTGTTGGCACGGCCTCTTCACCTGCCATGTATGTAGACGAGCATACTTGGCGGGCATGTCAGAATGGAGGATGTAGCCACCAGGACGTGATGCTCACTGACATCTCGTCATCACTCTAATGACGGCGATCCGTGATTCGTGATGACCGCACGGGGCATCCAGACTTCTCCCGAAGGCAATTCAATCCTCGCGTGCCAACGTGTCTTCCAGGGCAGATTCAGAACAACGTAACCGAAAAGGAAGACTACACAACACGAAAATTGTTCACTTTATTTGCTCGTTCTGAACATACACAGATCGCAATTTTCGTTTTGTCTTTTGAGAATTTTGGAGCGTAAAACTGGAAACAGAAAGGGAGACACGGCTTTTTTGGTCGGAGCGAGAGCAGAACGGAGAATCGAGCCCAGGGGATCCCATCCACCTGGTCATCGCTTTCTAATTGCGAGATAGACAAAACGTGAAGGGGAACGTTTTTTAAAGGAAGGCTGGAAGTTCAGCATCACGGACCCGAACCGTTGTGTTCTTGTGACCTTTGTCTTTTGTTCTCCTTTTCTGCTGTGTTCATGCCTTACGGATTGAAAGTGAGCGACAGGGTAATTTAATAGGTACAAGGATTAAAATGGTACAGTATGGTCAGCTATTGTGCGAAGCCCAGAGGAGAGCGTGCCAACTTGTCCTGAGGGCGAGATCATGTCTCCCAGCCAGGTGGGCTCGTGATGGATTCCGAGCCATGTTTTGCACAAATACCAACATCAAAACAGAAACATCAAATCAATGAAATGGAGAAAGAAACAACGACAAAAAACTTTGTGCTGTTTACCCGTCCGTGGTGTGGACTGGAAAATTTGACAGACCACCCAAAAGGACACCCAGGCAGTGGCGACGCTGCCATGGCTCATTCTCAGCGAGGAGAATCAGCCTCCCAAGTGGCAACAGATTGCTATGTGAAGGAAATTCCCCATTTTGGATCGTCCACACCATACTACCCAGTTGGCGTGTAATTATGTCGTTAAATCCATCAATCCGCCACGGACAGAGAATAGGGCATCTGAATGTCTAACTCTGCACGTTGATACTCGTGCTCTGTGCTCCTGTCCCTCGTGAGTGCGCACCATAATTTTTCCTGGTTCACACATAAGGGTCAAAATTTTCCGGCCGATCGTTCGTTGCCACCTGGACAGATTGTTCCTCATCAGCTCTCTCTACTGGTAGCTCTCCTGCAAAAGCTCGAGGTCTCCTTGCAGTTTGAATCTGAAGTGTGAATTTTCTAAGAACATGAACTGTCTGCGGTGCAAACTGTTTCCTCTCACGACTCTCCCGCAAACAACCTTTGCCTCCTTACAGCTCAGCTTCGTGTGATCCGTGAAAAGACGCTGATTACAAGTTTCGTGTAGATTTGCAAAACAAGAAAATGTCCAAAGACGGAGAAAATTTACTCAGATTCATAAATCGACGCCACGATGACCGGTCGAACAATGCTTTGGTGGGATTTCCCCACTCAGGTTCCCCTGAAGGGTCGATGCTGTCTCCTGACTTTGAAGCAAGAATCTTGTTGCTGGGCCAGGGATGGACATACTATCGGAAACAAACACGCGTGCACGGAGAACTAGATCTTCTGGATGCATCAGTGACTGGAAGAGCACTGTCCCAAGATACTCTCATTCCATTGACGAAACAAGACTCATTGTCTTTTTCCGAGGAACGAGTAAGATGTCAGAGAGCCAGTCTTGCATAAATGGCAGAAACCCCCCGCACATATTCCAAATACCTGAGCGGACATGAGATCCTGGTGGAGATGCGCAAGGCCAGTCACGACGCTGCCATCCCCTTTGGGTTCCTTGAATCCACTGCGAGCATCGCATCGCTAAAGCTTGATGCCCACACACCCGCGAGATCAGCCGATTGTTTCCGATTCCACGAACTCGTAATTGTCCGGTACCATCGCCACCAAGATGCTCGAGTTGAAGATACCAGTGAAACGGGTTGACGAGATTTTTTTGACCCGTCTAAGTATTTGGGTGTTGCATGTGGTTTCTTGTCATTTTCGGGAACTTGGAAACCAAGGATGCCAGGTGGCATCTGGCGAATTCGGTTCGAAATGCTGACGGCGTGAGACCGGAAACGTGTTTGTCCACTCCGTCGTCAAATGGAATGAAAAGATCAAAAACATTTCCTGCAACTGGGTGAAATGATTGGGATGAATTCTGTGCTCTCCGTCTTGAACCCCGACTGGGACAACTTGAAACTTCCCTCAACTTGAGCAGTGTCAGAAAGAAATTACCTTTTGCGCAAAATGCACAACCACGCAACATCTTGACCTTTTGTCTGTCAGACGAACAAAAACTTCCACAAGCGGGGAAGGAGGGTCTCCCGCGCTCGTGCCAAAAAATCCAAAATGAGAAAAGATTTGCCTGGCAAAAGGAAAGACTGGACACGTGTTTCCTTGGTTGAGACCTCCAGCAGACGTGGCGGACCCAGAAGAGAGCATGCACTCTCAGGAAGTACGCCACATCAATAAAGACACGCGCATCGGACGCACACCATCCACACATGCCCGTGTGCACATCTTTTCCCCAGCCACACGCACGCATACAAACAGCACACCCAAACACACACGCGCGCGCGAGATCGAGAAGCCCACGTCTTTCTGGCCGGATAAAAATCCACTGCGGCTGCATGGTCGTTCTTGCCAGCAGCAGTTCTCGTCGTTGCTTGGCTGCAGGCGAAACATGCATTTCAAATTTTGTAGTGCACCAAGTGATTTGGATCAGTGCTGGATCCGAGAGTGCAAAACAAGGTGGGCACACCAAAATTAACCGTGAGTGAAATGTCACAGTTATTGGCCATCAAACGGCACTTGGAGTGAAGAGCAGCCACGTGTTCTTTTCACCCAAATCCTCCAAACTGTTTCAATTGATTCTGTAGAACTTGATCCATTTGGTCGGTGTCCAAGATCAGACATAAAGGCTGGTCATACTGACATCTGTGCTCTGCATATTTTATGGGCGCATTTCAAAAGGAAGTTGTGAAAGCTCCGCCCGTTTCTCTGGGACTTCTTCTGATGGTGCAAGTGAATCCTTTCAACTACAATTTGGTGGGGTCCGGCACAGACATCAGGGTTTTTCATACCACACGATGGATTTCTGCAATCAGTGAATAGGCCCCAAGAACGGAAAAACTGGCTCCCTTGTTCGTGAATTCCCAGCTCCGACCTTTCGCACAAGGTTGCAGTCAAGCAAAGTACACCCCTCGACTTCAGAAACAGAGACAGAGGCCATGCCAGGGGTCCAAGTATGTTCAATTGAATATTTGACCAAATTTGTTTCAATAAGCGAGTTTGAATGAATAGCTGTACAATTTGGTCAAGTGTCAAGTAAGTGTCAGCCAGGCACTCACATTTCAGACATGATTGATACACAATGACAAATAACCATCGGGTTTTGAATCATATCTTCGGCCAATTTAAATGGTATGAAGTGGATTTTATTCAATCAGGGATCGAATGGAGTTTGCGAAGAAAGATACATTGATTTATCATAGCAATGAGCAGTCATGCGGAATGATAGGACTTCAATATTATCAAGCCTGTCTCGAGATCTACAATTTGATGTCTGAGCAATTTGAAAGAGCAAGAATTAATTACAGTTCAATTACCAAGCCCATATTTGCGCGCTGTGGCTTGGTTGTCCTGAAGTGTTCAGCTACCTGAAATCCACAGAGAATGAATCTGTCAAAGTTTTATTAAGTGGCTTCTTGGGGAATAAGTGGGCCACTTTTTGTAGGAGTACGTGCACAATAAACGAGAAAATTTGACATAACACAGGGGCGGACCCAGAATTTGGTGACGGTTCACGCCCATTCCAGTCACGGGAAGTGAAGCACACTGCGCCTGCGATGCGAAAGTCGGAATCAAATCAATATTTTTTTTCCGGAACGAGGTGTTGTGGGGTGCTCAAGGCTCAGTCCTCAACATAGATCCGCCCAGGTAACAACACCAGAACCACAAACATCCGTGGTACGTTGAGAATATGGTTTTGAAAGATAACCAAAAGACACAAAGCACAGAAATGATATTTCACTGGTGAAACACATTTATTTTCATGACAAAAATCCTCAGCACCTTTCAACTCGCAGATAGAGAAAAACAGTTCAGCGCAGATCACGCGTCGCGACCCGATCAGGAACCGCGGAGGATCGGATCCGTCGCGGTTGTCAGTGGATCTGAGGCGCCGTGATTGATGTAAGACGAGGAGTCTGGCCTGAAGTCGGTCAGTCGAGCCCGCGCGACACGTTCGGCGCGTCTCGCGCTCGGCTCCGGTGACGGCCGCGTCCGACCCGAGTCCGAACTCCAGTCCAGACGCGCGACCAACCGGCGCATCCGGACTCGGACCTTCCCACCGAGAGTTTGAACTGCCTTGAAACCTTCCACTGGGTACATCCGGGAATTGAGGAAGGCATTGCTCAAAATGTCCAACCCAACAAACCGAGATCAGTGTGGCATGTCAAGAGCGACAGTGAGTTGAGCGAAACTGTCAAAGCAAAGCAAAGCAGTTTCTTCATTTATCGCTTCGGTTGCCAGGAAATGAACACCCAGGAAGTCGGTCCTTTGCAACGCTCCTGTTGGGCTCATGTCCAACTCGGCAAAACAATGAAAAATCGCGTTTTAATAGGGCTACCTGCCAATAGGCAGCGGTGATTGATGACTCAAGGTTGCTCATTTGTTCCATCAATGTAACGGGTAGAAACCAGAACAAACAATGCAAAAAGAGCCTGAATGCAAAATAATCCGGCCAACGCTCGTTAGCCCATTTTCACCGACCCCGTCACCTGGATGTGAGTCAGAAATTATGTTTGTGCGAGAAGTAGCTACTTTTTACACAAGCTGCTCATAAACATAACTCCTCCTAGCCATTTGTGGCTTACTTTCATTCGGGGAAATTATGACACAGACAGATCTAAATATGACAAAGGCAGTTGGTAACAGCGACCGAAAAAACAAACACAACAACCACTGGAAAATCCAACAAGTGGCGCACGCATGCCTGAGGTCCATAAATTGCGCAACAATATTCTTGGTCATTTGACATCACGGCCATCAATTTCACTCTTTTTCAAAAATCCTGATTTTTTGCCGTAAAGTTCCGTCATTGTTTTACCCGCGGAAACGTTGACTTTACTTCAGCTTCCCACAAAACAAGTCAAAATAGAACCATTTGCCATGTTGCAAAATATATTTATTCAACAAAAAACAATAAATGGAAGCCTCGACAAGTGGCGTATACTCAATTGTTTTTCATGCGTCGTTCAAATTCGGTCACAGCAAGAAACGCCGCAGGCTGGTGCGTAGAGTCGAGGGTCAACACCACGAGACGTTCTGTGGAAACAACGAGCAACAACGCAGAAAAAGAAACCTGTAAAAGTGAGTCGTGAAGGGAAACAGCGCCATTCTTTACGCGGCATCAGAAATTCCTGTCGTGGGGCAACATTTCACCCAGACACGCACATCCGAATGCGCCGACGCAGTCGTGAGCGTTGAAAATACATCGGGGGGATTTTTGGCATGAAAACGTCGCTCCAAATGAAGGAGTCACCCAGGGAGCCGACAGACGTATGTACAATTCCACAAAAGGAAATGCGCCTTGAAGTATGTCCACAAGAAACAGCCGCATGCTTCCAGTAGTGTTCACCCCGAAACAATTCGGATCCTGTGGCATTGGAAATTACAGTATGTCACACGTCGCGCGTGCTTCACACCGAGGTAAATCAACCATACGAACATGATTTGCGAACTTCACATTTCGTGCAGGACAGTGAAAGTCAGGGTTGGCAAGTTGTTCATCTTCACTTTCATTTTGCAGATATTCCAATGCCGTGCAACAGTACTTGCAAATCGTGTGCACTTTTCTCGCTTGAACACAATTTTCCACACTTGACAAGCGGTGAGCACCATTCAATCAACGAATTTGCAACCTCATTGAGCACGTTCGTTTCAAGATCGCGACAAAATCACCAGCTGATATCATTGATGTACACCTGTCATGTAGCAGTGAAACATTTACACTTTTTGTTCAAATTTATGCGACTAGTACAAATAATTTGCTTGATCATGCGCACGAAGAGTTTCTACATTCAAGTCCCTTCTCTTTCCGTGACCGGGAGGGGGCCACAATGCAGCCACTTCTACTGAGTAAACAGTTAATATATAATGTTCCCGTCCTGTGCATGAGAACTTGAAAACGTTACTGTTTGAATGAAAGGGCTCGCTCGACTGATGAATACATTAAAACTGAAACGTATCCAGGGTCGCCGTCGACATGCAACCCTCGCGCATTTCCAGCTCACGCTCTCTGCACTCGCGGTCAATGCACATCCGTTCAGGCAGGTCCAGTCCCTTTGAATACGAGGTCCACACATGCATTCTCCGAACTGGTCATTTGCATTCAATTTTAATCCCAGATGTGGAATTTCCAGTCGTCACCTGTAGACTACATCCACTCGTCACCTGTACATCATCCTCTCATCTTCTGTACATTTGCAGGAATTGATTCAAACTTTGGCGTCCTCATTCAATGTGCTGATATTTCAGTCACAACGTGTTCATTCAGTTTGTCGACTTCGTGTAGAAAAATAGAAATCCTCTGTGCACGATATGTTAGATGAGCCTCGCACTGTTGAGGTACTCGACCAGTGTCTTGTAGACGAACGTGTACTGACTCACAGTTTGTACGAGGTACATGCGCTGAGCGCGCAGTTGTCTCAGCACAGTCGGAACGTCCACCTCCTGCAAGAAAAACATGCACAAAATGAACTTTGGCAATCAGAACAATTGTTTTTCTGGGCCATGGAAACAAGAGTTGGATTGAGGTTCGGTCGTTACGTCTTGCTGACTGCAAGTTTGACGCAGTCGACAAACGTGTGCAGGAAGTGGCCAAAACAGTCTGAACCGTCTGGGGCTCCAACAAGAAGCCTTTGGGCAATAAAACAGTTGCCAAGGACCCGCATTTGCAATTGGCTTACGAGGGGCTTATATTTTTCTTCACCTAGATCCCCACTTCGGAAAACATGAACCTTCCTTTGGAGCCTGGTAAGAAACGTTTGGAGTGTAAACTGCGGTTATCTTTGTTTGGAATCGCAACCGGAGGGTGTGGGTCGTCTTGCGGTTTCAGGGTCCGTTCCGACCCACCGACAAAACAGGTTCTACTTGCTGCATGAAGACGACGTGTACACGTCCACCCAAACCCGCCGTGTCGTGCAAAATGTGCAAATTACACTCTGCAAAGGCTATAAATTTTTACTATTCCCTTCACAGCTCAATGCAAATGTGCAAATTCGAAGTCAGTACCCTGGATTTTCATTTCTTACATTTGAAAGGGAACGCCAAAGACGAGAGAGAAATTGGTGTGATTTATTTTGGGAAGCATAAGCACCTAGGCACCCTGAAACCGCAGAGGGTCACATGACAATGATAAGGCTTTTACCAAACTTTTTTTCCATTTTCAATCACTCTTTAGCACACTCATTTTCATCTCAAAAGCGATGCATGCGTATCACAGTTGCCAAACAAAGTACTTTTTCTGGGCCTCTGACTTGCTCCAAACCGCAAGAGATAACACAGACAAGTGATTAAATTTTGATGGTCGAGGTTGCACAAGCTTCCTCCCTTTTCTGTTATGCGTGTGCGATCCAAATTGTATTTGTCGCAGTTGGGAAGCCAGTTTGGACAAAGACAATACAGGAAATTTAGTCGTGAATTTGCAGCTCTTCTAACCCCCCAGTTGTGACATTCCTTCCATGATCGAGACTTCCAAATGATAAGCACCAAGAAGACAGACAGCGTTGAACAGTTGACCCTCCGTTCTTCAGTTTCACAGGTGTCCTCGTGTGTGTGTGTGTGTGTGTGTGTGTGTGTGTGTGTGTGTGTGTGTGTGTGTGTGTGTGTGAGGACACCTAATTGTTGGAAAATAATTGCAAACTCCCATTTTCTTCCTCATCTCAGCCAGGCCCCACAACAGCTCTCGGACGCCATGCCCACAAGAAACATTCGCTCTTGATCAGGACTGCAACCCACTCACTCACCCAGCAACCTTCGCGCAGCGTGTTTCCTCTTTCACGGCAAGGAACGTGAGGTCAACATTTACGTAAAGGATCGTGCGGTCAACGTGGAAACGCCGTCCCCAGGGGCTACGTCCGGGCAGCACAGCGGCACTCACCATGTTGTGTTCGAGACAGATCTTCATGATGTCGGCGAGCACGACGACGCCGGAGCGCCCGACGCCGGCGCTACAGTGCACGAGCACGGGCGTCGAGGCGCCGTCCTTCTCCTTCTTCTCCATGATGAGGTGGCGCCGCACGGACTGCAGCTCGTCCAGGTACGCTGCAACAGGAGACGAGGATCAGACCGCGCGCTACAGATACCATCACCGTGAATGACACTTGGCACTTTTGCGATGGGGCAGTTTATGTTCTCGGTTCATGACTGGCTCAGGAAATTGCGAGCATGTCGCCACACTTTGGACCAGGTCTGGTCCTCGTAGAATGCGGAAAACGACACGAGTGACTCTGCACGCAAACCTGTTGAAATTTCTTGAGACAAGCGTGGCCGAAAAGTTGAGGGTCTTGGCACTGAGGACAACTTGAGTCAAAATCCAAAAGGTACTCCTACCAAGGTGTACTAAGTATTGTCTCACTTTCAGAGCATTTTGTTTTGTTGAATGAGGTTATTTCTTGAAAATATCTACATGAAAGCACCCTCACAGAAACCCGACAATTCCATGATGTTTCGTACCGAGTGAAAATTTACTGAAAGTTTTCGATCCAGCCTCGTACAGGCAATTTTGGAGACAGAATTTTCCTGAACAAATTTCCTTTGGATCTGAACAATGTCCACGCGCAGTCGGCGGAACAAAACTGGAGCCAAAAAGTCCGTGTCAACAAAGAGGCCCAAAGCGAAACCAGTTCAGTGGTCAATGAACAAACAAGCTCGAACACAAAGTGTGGCGCCTTGAGATCGCCACGCTGCGCGCCCGCCCCAGACAGACGGGTCACAACATTTCCACGTGATTACATCAACTGTGAATTTCAAATCTGCCTGCTGCACGTCCTCATTCCGAGGTGAGGTAATCAGCCACCGAAGTGAGCTCAGTCGCATGTCGGGGCGGTGAGTAACTGCACCAACCTAGGAATCCGTGAATGTCCTCGGGACAGCCGTGGTCCGGCCAGTCCGTGTACTGAATGTGGAATATGGTGCGCTCCTTGGCGGACGGGATGTGTCGCAGGACGAGCGTGTGCGTCGTGTAGGGACCCGAGACGCTCTCGAACCGCTTCCACACCTGGTACTCGCCAAACTTCATCTTGTGCTTCTGCCCTTTGTCTTCGGGCCAGTACCGCGCACACTTGCTTTTACCCTGCTCCTGAAAACAAGAAATGACACTTCAAGTGGGAGGTGAAAAAGATTCGTGCAGGGGCCAGGACATCACTTTCCTTTCTCAAGCTTGGGGAAATTCGCGCGTGGGCGTAAAATTGAATAAATTTTAAAATACCCATTTGGGTATCTGTGCAGCCAAAGCCAAAAATTATTTGTATCTTACCAAGAAATCCTTCATTTCCCCACAGAGGCAATGCTGATCGACCCTGACACCACTGTCTTCCTCTGGTGTCAAGATGCCAAACCGAACCTTGGGTTTTTCACCGGCTCATCGTCACTGTTTGCCACACACCACTCCATCACAAAATGCTTCCACCTGCCTTGCCTTGCACAGGTGTTTCCTCCATTCAATCCTCGCCCGCCAATGGGGGTGCAAACGAAACGTAAACATCATTACGCGGCACGTGTGTGGATCTCACCTCGACGCCCGTCAGCATGGCGACCACCTGCACGTTCTGCTCCCACAGCATCTGCCAGAAGTCGAGCGTCGTGTTGGGCAGCGGGCCCTGCGCCGCGAGGTACCACCACGCCTCCCCCTTCACGTTCATCTGCAGCAAACACGTGTTTTTGTGGTGCACGGGAAATCGCGTATATTCTGCAGATTCTCACAACACAATCATTCTGCTTAATCGCATGCCTCTTCTTTATTTCCGAACTCCATTCCGACCACGATGAGCGAACTTCGTAAGAAGCGAACAGAAACCTCAGATCACGTCCGAAAATACTTCTAACAGCACCAGCAGCGAACAAGAACAAGTTCTAGACCCCAGAAAAGCACCAAGTGACATCAGAAGCCTAATCTGAGAGCCGGCCAATCAAACCAAAACAGGGGTCAGCGCACAACTGTTCCCTTTCATCTGAGGCAAACATCCGTCACTGCACCGACACAAAACATTCTCTGACAACGTTTCGACAAGAGCAGTTGCTCCAGTCACTCTGCAGACATCTCGAGGTCGCTACCTTTATGTGGGAGGCGTTGATGTAGCCGTGCTTGTTGTCCTTCCTGGGCGTCAGCTTGACGCGGTTGTGGTCGTACGGGTGCACGTCCTTGAAGCGGTTGCGCTCCTGGTTCTCCGGGGCCGTGGCCACGCTCGTCTCGCCCTTCCCAGACTTCTTCGGAATGTGTTCAAACTCGACGAAACCCTCCTCCAACTTGCTCTCGAAAGCCTTTTTCTGTAAGAAGACAATGGCCTGCCTGGAGTTTTTTCTTCAGAAACAACAGGGTGGGGTCGAGTGGATAATGTACGCTGAACCATGAGTAGTTTCGTCATCTTGCAGATGTTTCCTGGTTTTTCTTTCAGCTCACCTGCATAACCTGTTGAAAGATTGATAACGAGGCGGGCGAGTACTGTACAGTATTTCTGATCGATGAGTGACATTTGTATTATTGATCACATTCTCTTTTCAGCATGACAAGAACCCCCTTTTTTCAGTAACACTGTTGCGAATACAAGTATTCTGAAGACCTCAAAGACTGCAAGTGTATCAATTTCGTTCTTTGTGCGCTTCTCCTGTATCTCGAGAGTTGCTGCCACACAGCTGCATGGATCAAGATGCGTGGTCGCTGCAAAAATTGCTTCACTCACCCGCTCGTCCCTGGGCGCGCTGCTCTCCGTGTTGGGCACCTCGAGCACGCTGGCGCGCGACATGGACAGTCCGTTCATCGCCGCCATCTTCAGCGGGCCCATGTTCAGCCGCTTCGCCGCCTTCTCCTGCAAAACGTGAAGGAAACAACATACACACAGTGTCAACAGTCGACAACCGTTCCTTTGAACTGTCAGCGTCATGTCGTCTGTGCAGAGTCACACGAAGCTGTCCTGTTACATCCTTCGATACGTTACATCACGTACACCACGCGCGCCACCAACAAACTCGAGAAGGATTCTCTCACACTTTCTCTCTCTGTCTACTTCACCGACTTCAACACCGGACACACTCTCAGCTCGTAACCGCCTGATCAGACACCAACCAACCCTGAACTTTCAGGAAAATTGATGCCACCAACTGAGCAGGATTCAAACGTGTCAGATCTGAGAGGAGGAAAACTCTCCACATGCGTGGCTTCACCTGCGCAATGTTCCGTTTTCTGAACGTGTGACGGAGCACAAGGGCACAAACCACAGGTGAACTGGACAACACGCAGTTCTGACACGTGATGATGCAAGACAAGAAGTGTGTTCAACTTAACTTCGACGAGCTAACGCCCATAGTGTCCAGTCATCGCACAGACTCCAGTGGAAACAACATATTCATCACCCGTGAAATAAGGTTCGCATTGAATGCTTCATCCAGTGTGTGGCACTGCTGCAGATTTATTCCCAGTTATCCGAGCAATCCCTCATCTTCTGCTCCATTTGTGTCATGGGAAGGTTTGAAAGTGCTTCATTTCCACTGATATCAACAGTCAACACAGAAGATATGTGTGCTGTTCTTGCAATGTGGCAAAACAGCCAGCAAAACTATTTTACCGTATTGATCCTTGCCAACACAAGATCGGTTTGAACAAACAAAACTATCTCACGGTTTTCGACGATCAGCGTTCACGAATTAACAGCGATGAAACGCAGTCTGTCTTGCAAGAATCGATTTTCTCGAAAACAGCTGGTTTTTCATATTGATATCAATCTCCATATGATCGTGAAACATTTCCGACTCGAGTATCACAGTATCCAACCGAACAATACAAACAAGACAACTTTGTTGTTTATCTTCTGTTTTTGTAACGGTTCGCGAACAACAATGAAAGGGTGATCAGAGTCCAGCTTCGTCACCCACTGGTGCACAAAAGAATCTGTTGCACTGTCCGCAACTATCACCACTGCAGGAGCATCTGAGCTCGTTCAGTACAAATTAGTACTTCCGTGATTTGTCAAACCGCGCTCAGCAATTTTTGCACAACAGCTTCGGCGCATGCCGCACAAATTGCGAAATTCAATCAAACAAGGAGGCACGAATACTGCAGCTCGGCAGCTCAACACATCATTCTTCCTGCGCTTCAGCTGGGTGGAGCCTGCAGTGAAAATACACGCCAACAATGTTGCCTGTGGAGCGACAACATTGGGGCAAGGAAATACGACAGCATTCAGAAAAACAACACGACCTCAATACACCTTTGCCACGGCGAACAAGATCACTTTCAGGTTGCTGGATCCACAATGAGAAGAAAACTCAAGCAAAACATTTGCGTCTTGAAACGAGAAATGCAGTATCAAGTTCCTCAACGCAACTGGCGATGTTGCCGTCAGTATCTTTCCTTGCTGCAACAAAACCTGTGTCAAACGAGGAACCGAAGGTTTTGTGAGTGCAGCGCCCGCATAAGTTCTGTCCTTCCAAATAGAGAATCTCGAAGCCAGACTATCACATGACGGAGTCTTGTCACCGCAACGCCGGCGGTTGACTACCAACGCAGCTGTCCTCGCAGCGCCTGCAGATCTCGTGCGCCACGCTCTGACTCGGCCATGCTGTTGCCTGTCTGTCTGGAGACCAAAGGCCTGTTTCTGTTTTGAAGCCTTGTCCACGCACTCGTTCTGTTCGACAACAGGAGAGCCAGCGACATCCAAACTGGGTAATTTTCGCAAACCCCGAGTCAATCGAACACACGAATTCGAGCAAGACTGTGGATTCTTGACGCCAACAACCTGCACATAATTGCTGTTTGATGTGGTTTGCTGCCCAATCGTACCGCCCATCAGAGTGGCCTGCTAATTACGACGCCAGTATCTCAGAAGTTCGCCATGTCTTCTCGCGACACCACACAACTCGAATGTCTCAGTTTTGCAGTGATCAGTTCCCAAGATATCCATTGCATACACCATTCCTTCAACGTGCAAGTAGTGTTTGAGAGCTGCACCACACTCCCCGAGTTGCACTGGTTCAGAACGAATGCGTATCTGTTTCACATTCTCTGCACGTTCAGGTGAAGACCTTGGTGAATCCAGACCAAATCACATCCCCCGGTGAGGCACACGATACTCGGACGCCCATCAGCATGAGCACAGTTCACTTTCTGCGCAATACACAGACGAGACTTGAGAACAAAGCCACGCACAAGTTGCCACACCCCAAACGTACCTCATCGCCCCCAATCACACCGATGTGTTCGTCAAGCACGTTGATCACCTTCTTCCTGCGGATGACGTGCTGTCGCGAGTAGAAGTTGTAGTTCTGGTCGGTGGCGCTCGTCTCGTACGTGTCGTCCACGAGCTCGTGCGACTCGGCGCGGAGGCACGTCGCGACGCAGCGGCTGCGCATCGCTCTGCAGCACGCACACGTCGCAATGCAAAAATCCATCGTCACGTCATGCGCGCTTCACGCAGCATCCCCATTGTCGCTCGCCTTCCACTCTCGACAGTGACACAATTCCGTATTTCTTGATGGTGTTGTGATGTGAAGGCAAAAATACGAGCACAACGCAGTGGAGTGCGGGGTAAAATGTAGACAGCAAGTGCTTTGCCACTGTATCGAAGTGAGCAGCCTCTCTCTACAACACGATACTCAGCTCCCAAAGCTTTTCTGTCTTGATGATCTCTACCACGTTTGCAGTGTGTAGATTCATGACAAGCGGAACACCAACCTCTCTGGTGAACTGCCAATTATCGTCTCGGGCCTCACACCCAAAGAAAGAATTTATTGCCTGAAAAATCTTCCTGTCTGTTCCTCCAGTGCAAGACAACATTTGTCGGCATGTACCAATAATATACGAACCATTACCTTTCAGGGAATGTCCTCCAGCAGACACTTACTTATCTCTCCCTCTTCGAAAATCTGGCACAAAACTGTGAAATTTTTCTTGAAGAAACACAGACAAAAATCGCAGAACGTGACTTTACCAGTCGACCGAGCGTGACATTTGAAAACAATTGTGATTTTCACGCTTCCTCGCTTGTGACACACTGAGCGAACAGAAGTGTCCTCAAGGAGTTGGACGCATAGCAATCTGGTAAGAAGGTCACACTCTACAAAGTGAAATAATGGGCACATTGAGACGGATCTGCTTTGCTGGAGGGCTGTGTCATGTCCGTTGCGCTCATTTTCACTTCTCGACCTTTCTTCACTGACCCCAAATCAATTTCCAGATGAACTCATCAACGAGCCTCACTTTGCTCTGTTTCGCAACTCGTGACAAGTTTGCCGCAACCCACAACCAAACCAAACGTCGGTTCACGCCCGAATCTTGTCCGCCGACAGTGCGCAGCCCAAGCTGTGGCACAACACACCTGACAGTGCTCGTATCTGGCAAGAAAGACTCTTGCGAAAGAGAATTGCTCCTTCCTGACTCCACGATGCATCATTCACTCCAACACCACGCGAGATCCATCTCGCAGATGTAATGACGCAAACATTCAACAACTTCAGTATCAATATCCACTTTATCTGCAGAGAAGAGCACCCAGGGAGCGCCGACACTCCGTGCCCCTGTTTGTTGCCACAAGGTGGGAATTTAGCTCCACCAAAGCTCCCACAGCTGTGAGGAACACAGAATCACACCACTATTCGTTGACTTGTTTCACAAAACTCGCAGAAACACCGATAATCTCGACCCCACAAACCGCAAAGTACGGCGACGACGCAAACGAACCGCGGCGCGGTGGCGCACCTTGCCGCTTAAGGGACAAACTTGCGGTCAGAACCAAGGTGACCAATGACCACAGTCATGCCAACCCAGACGAGTGTCCTCACCAGAATACGCTAGAAATCCCCCAACGGTCAAACCAAACGTGGAGGACACAAACATTGGTGGCGTGGCAATAGGAAGTCTCAGTTGCACTTATCAACAACGACATGTGATGTCAAATCGCCAGGCGCGAGCTTTGCCATTCAGCTCAGGTCTGATATGATCAAACGACTCAACGAGCACCGCTAATTGTGCAACGTCCCTTCCAAATTCAATATCACTCTTCAACAGGTAAACTAAACACACTGGATCTGGCTGCACGCAAAGTGGCGGTTCGTGGCTCGCGGCGCACAGTGAGTGTTCGCCTCTTTACGCGTCTGGTACGTACGCCTTTGATGCGAAAGACACAGTCTTGCTTTTGCAGCAACCTTTTTGCCCCTGCTGATGGATCCACACTGAGTGAAGGATTTGGGAAGCCAAGGATTTCAAAAACACCAAAACACATTCCTGTTTCAACAAACACGACAGAGTGGGGGTTGCTCGTACCTCCGCAACTTTTGACTGCTGGAAATGACAATGAACGATCCCGGTGTTATGTCATGTCGAAACATCCCGAGGCAGACAGCGTAGGATTGCCGTCTGATTTTATAACTCGCTTGTCATTTTTCATCGCTGTTTGAAACTTGCACAACTGACTCGGGGCGTGTTCCATTCACGTCTCGGCGGCGGCTTGTTGGCGGCTGATTTAATGTTTCGTGGCACGTGATGGACTCGGCGAACAACGTGATCAACACCAACAACTTGAACCTGGTGGTATGAGAAACTACAAGTTTGAAGATCAACAAAAAGAGTCCGCTCACCTCTTCGGTAATGGACGAGTTGCAGGAGAGCGAACTGGCGTCCAGCGAGCTGCTCTTGCTGTGGCTGACGACGCTGCTCGCGTCGCCGCCGCCCGAAACGCTGCCGCTATGCAGCGACCGCTTGCTCGTGTCGAGACAGTCTATCGTGTCGTAGTGGTTCTCCTCCTGCAGGGATCCCGACGGGCTGACCGCGGGAGGCACGAGCACCGAAAGAGACGTCCCGCCCGCCGGACCCGCCGGAGACGAGCCCGACGCACCAGGACTGTAGTTAGGGTTGTCAATGCCCAGTGTCACGCTCATGAGGTTCACGTAATCCGGGTCTCGAGTCACCGTGATCTGCGGCTGCTCCTGCTGCAACTTCTGCAGCAGAGGCGTGTCATGCAGATCCAACGGCGGCTGCTGCAAGTGAACGCTGTGGCGAGCCGGTTGTTCATGGAGGGTTTGTTGTTGAGGTTGCTGGGGTTTGTGTTGAGGTGTTTGCACGGCGGGGTGTTGATGTTGAGGAGTTGGCGCTGAGTGTTGCATCTGGTGTTGCTGCAACTGTTGTTGCCGCTGCTGCTGAGCCATGTGCTCGTTGTAGTCCGGAGGCGGCTTCGTCTGATGCAGCAAATTTTGTTGAATCAACTGATTCTCCAATTGTTGTTGCTGCTGGCGTTGCTGAACTTGCAACTGATATTGCAACAACAACTCCTGCTGTTGATGCTGCATTTGTTGTTGACTCTGTGGCTGAGTTTGTTGCAACTGATAATGCACCATGGCGGAAGGCAAATTAGCACCGGTTTGTGATTGGGATTGCTGCAGCATTTGTGGCTGTATCGCCTTGGTTTGGCTCGCCTGCAACAGATGAGTGGGGTTCGCTGCCGACTGCTGCATCATCTGCTGCTGAATATTGTTCGTTGTGACGGCGGTGACGACCTGCTGCTGCTGCACGTTGGTCGTCGTGATGCCGGTCGGCTGCGCGTGTTGATGATGCAGCATCATCGGGTTGGCGGCGGCGGCGGCGGCGGGGTCCATCTGAGCGCCGCCGGCGAACACGGCCAGCTGCGGGTTGGCGTGGCTGCTCGGCACCAGCATCGCGTCCGTGCCGACCGGCGGCTGCTGCGACGGGTCCGACCGCGTCCGGTACAGGAAGTCCTTGTGGAATGATCCGGAATGTCCGCTCGACCTCGAGGATTCGTCCGTCAACCTGGGGTTGGACGCCATTTGCTGGCTCAGCTGTAAGTTGGGCATGTCGAGCGCCAAGTTCTCGACGCTCTGGTCAAACTGAGACTGATCGACGAGCTGCGCGTTGCTCAGGTTGATGTTTCTGCGCGACACGAGGTCAGGACTGTTGCTCAGATTGGAGCGCGGAGTCTGCGACGCGGCCAGGTCCGGGGTGCTGTTGGAGTTGCCGCGGTACGGCGGAGGAGGACGGTACTGATTGATGATCGCCTCGGTGATCATGTTCTCGGACGTGCTCATCTGACTGGTGCTCAGGCCCTGCGAGCTGAGCTCGGGCGTGCTGTAGGTCGGCTGGATGATCAAACTGTTCGTCCTGTCCACAGGTCTGTAGGAAAGATTGGGAATGCTAATGCCGTCCACTTCCACAAATCCGTTCACGTACACCGACTGCGGCTGGATGTAGTTGCCGCCGATCTCGGGCTGGCTGTACGCCATCGTTTCGGGCTGGTTGTACACTTGCGCTCGGGCGATGTTGGCCAGATTGGTGGCGTTGTTCATGCGCTCCATGTTGTGTTGGTGTTGCGCCATGCGCTCCATTCTGCGCTTCATCACAGTTTCGTAGTCCGGAGTGGGTCTGTAGGCGGGCAGCGCGTTCTCACGGAACCGTGACGTGGGCGTGCTGGGCGGAGGCATCATCACCGGCTGCGCATGTGCGTTCAGTTGTTGTTGGGGTTGTTGCTGTTGCTGCTGGTTGACCTGCTGCAGGTGCGCCACGTTAGCGTAGGGATTCTCCATCTGCGCGGCGGTGCCGGCGTCGTGGGACAACACTGCCTGCGCCATCTGCTGCGTGTTCGTGTACTCGGGTTCCACAACCGTCGTGTGGTTCACGCCTGAAAAACACAGGCAGCCTTACAAGAACTTCCTTTCTCCATAATCATCTTTTGGGTCTCGACCGATGACTACTGGCCCATCTGTGAGAACAGGCCAAGTGAAATGTGTGTGTGTGTGTGTGTGTGTGTGTGTGTGTGTGTGTGTGTGTGTGTGTGTGTGTGTGTTTTCCGAAACGTTCAGTGTCACCTGATGTGGACGGAGTCTGCGAGGAGTAGACGCTGCTGTGGCTCGACTCTCCCTGAAATCATATCAACCAGCACATGATCGAGGGCGACAGTGACAACATGACTGAGATGAGAGCCAACAGGCACGTGCGGTTTTCACAACAACGGTGAACGATGTCTGAAAAGGACAAAGATCAGTCCAAAAAGACCTTACGGTTATCTGCCTTTCAACAGGAACTCTCGGAAGTTGCGCAGTCTGCTGGATGTCCCTGTAAAAAAGTAAAAACATTTCGTCAGTGTCGGAAAACGACTTTTGCCAAAACGACAGGGAGACATGAGACACTATTGAGACAACAGGCTGCGACAAAATTTCACGAAGACTGGGAGCTTACGGAATGGCTCCAACGCTGCCCGATTCCACGTGTTCGTCTTTGCTCATGTTGTCCCTGGAAGAAAAGAACCTTGTTTAGTCCAAAATTTATCGGTACGTTCCTGGAGTTTCGAAGTGTGGATCAAATCTGGGTTGAGATTCAATAATCTGTGAAACTTACAGTCTCGCTTTGGGGTTTTCCCGGTAGAACTTGTGCTGCAGCATGCACATCTTGCAGACGTACTTCGCCATGTCAGGACTGTCCTGCAACAAGTTGGAAATGCATGAAGAGCAGAAACTTGTTTGAACTTGTGAAATACGAGTTGAACTTGCTCGGAACCCTCGAGGTGAAATGTCTTTGCTTGTTCGCCAGATTTCCTGAGGCGTGAAAGAGCGAAGCTACGACAGAAATTCTTACCATGACAAAGTGTTGCGTCTGTTCTGTCAATGAAGTGTCGATGCTGAAGTTCCTTTTGGAATGACTGAAACCAGTGATGTCGGCCCATCTGAGGGAAAAAAGTCACACTTTGAGAATCTTGCAAAGCCCAAAACCTTCAACAAACCACAACACACACTGTGCTTCACGATAGAGGCCACCACTCTCTGCAACACCTGTGGTGTACTTTTCACATTTCTCCAACAGTTGTTAGGAACGTTTCGGAGCCCAACTAATCGGCTAATGTCTGTAAGGATGAGGTAATACCGGTGCAAACATGTTTGGCATTCCAAAATGAATTGAGGCAAAAGTCTCAGACAATCGATCAGTTCAACAACAGAAGCAAACACCAAACGTCGGACCGAAAATTTACGTTACAGTTGTCCGATCCCTGATCGAACAGCTGTAACAATAGCTTTTGAAAACACAGCTGCACTACCACAACAAACAACAATTCGAGGTCACTGGGGCTTCTGATGACTGTTTCAGTTCATTCTTTGGTCCCACGACGTTGAAGAGTGGTTTGTCAGAACCGAATTTCTGGTCAGAACCGAATTTCTGAAAACATCTTGGTCGTTTTGCCAAGTTGAACAGATCCGGGAGGGGGGATACTTCACGGCCAGATTTCGTGCCAAAGGCGCTGAGATGTCCTTTCTTTTTTTTCAGTTTGAATACCCCGACATTGGAAATCATGTCCCCTCGACCATGGCCTGGGTCCTGGCACAACAGGAACTTCAAGTGACATGGGATCGTCGGGTGCAGAAAATTGTTTGTGCACGGACATTGAAATTCAGGTTTTCAAGTCAAGTTTTCACATTGATTTGGAACGCAAAAGTACATCGGCGCGGAGTGCAGCACACTCCCTGAACTTTCAAGACGCAAGAATATCTGTCTGTAGAATGCAACAGCTGGACAAACACTGATGCCTTACTTGATGTACAATGCAGGCTGACTTCCTTGCACATAGTTCACAAAGATCCCGACGAAAGACGTCCCCAGCAGAAGTTCTTTGCCCACATCGTCCTGAAACAAACGGGGCAAAAGTAAATCACCACAACCGCACAAAAATGTCCAAGGCTGTCACATTGCTGTCTGTGCGAAAAACACCATAAAAACCATTTGCTTGTGTGTTAAATCCATCCACTTTAAGTTATTACCTTGAAAAGCATGAGAAACATTGCAAACACGAAGATCAAAACTCAGCCACTCAAACTGCCATGCGTATCACACGATCAAGAAACCAACTGCAAATGAGACCGCAGTTCGGGACTCGCTCCAATTTGAGTCAAAACGGGTTCAGTCTACCTGAACCAACCTTGAACTGTGAAAATAAGCATGCCCTAAAAGGAAACAAATTGGCCCTCTCAATGTGAAATCTACAAATTGCTGGGGAGGCTGTCACAAGCTAATCCTGAGGGATAGCGTAGGCTAAGCAACACTATGCAGGGTTCAATTTGGCACAGTTGGGAGTCCTTTTTGGTATGCGGGGGTGAGCATCTGTAGGGTTTTCCATTCTCAGACCACCATCGAGAACCGCGAGTACATCGTGGCAACACCTGCCAATTTGCATAATAATTTCAAAAGCAATGTTTGGCGGATCTGCACTTGTTCCTGCGCATACTTGCTCGCTGAGTGATCCATTTTCACACAATATTCTCCAAAATGTGCGTGCCCTCGTAGCGTGTCGAATCGGCGCACGCTAACCTTTCCTGTAAACAAGGATCCTCGCTTGTCGAAAAGTTCTTTGATCATTTCACAGTCCACAGTGGGAAGCAATGACGAGTTCGACCAAACCTGAAGACAACCCTCGCAGCGAAAGCAGACCGGAATGCAACAAAGTTTAAAAGTTTGAACAAACTTGGGTGGCAAACGATGCCTTTCTCCTCACACCTTGTTATCAACGAAAGTACAGCATGCGAAGGAATTATCTCGAAGGAATGCACTTGACAAAGAACCTCAGCTCGCATCTTTGAGAAGACACGAAAGTTTGAGCGCATCGAAATGTGGTGAAATATCCTGGTAATTGGGGCCATACATGAGCCAATTCACCACAAATAGCGATTATTCCACGGAAGGTATGTGAATTTGTTCAGGCATGTGTACGAGCACAATTCGCCCACAACAGCTGGTTCCCAATACAAATATTTTCCTCGCATTTTTCCCAAACAGGCACGGAGGCCCTGGCAGGTTGTTTCGACTGATTTGCAACTGGCACCGCTCGACTTTCCGGGAGCAAAGCTCACACTGTTGAGCTGCGAAATAACTCCACAAATCAGAAGCTTCAAATCTCCAAAAAGAGCAGCAGAAACACCAATCCTGAGAGAAACTTCAGAAAACAAACACAAACTCGCGTTCAACAAGAACGCCGCGCGTTTGCAGACCCGCTGCGGGGAAAGGTTTTGAATTTGACTTCAAACATATTTCGGCTAAATTTGTGTGCGTGCGTGTGTGTGTGTGTGCGTGTGAGGTGAAACTGGTTGCGGCACACCTCTCACTACTTTATCGCTTGAGAGAAGGGGACATCACCCCAAACAGGGAATTTGTGGTGATTTTTGTCCAATTGCCGCTCATTTTTCACCACAAAGGAAAGGAAGTTGGTTACTCATTTCGGATAGAAAGACATTGGGACGCATAAGCCCGCGCCTGGCAACCGACGACACTGACCTTGGCAGGGTGGTGTTCGCGGCCGTAGTTTTCAAGCTGCTGCGCCTCGATGAGGTACTGCAGCTCGGCCACCTCCTGCGGGACGCCCTGCAGAGACACGTGCGCCTCGGCCACGTGCTGCGTCAACTCGCTCAGCGTCCGCTCCTCCGCCGTCATTTTCTGCGAGAGAAACGCGCCACGTCCAGAATTGGCAAAAAGCTTTTTGAGGTTGGAAAGGAGAAACGAGAAGGTGACGGACTGAGCACTCGGTCCGATGACACACGCGTTGGGTTCAAATCGAACAAAATTGAAGCGGAATGGGTTGAAGATCAACTGCTTCTGGGGCAAAGACTTTCTGGTAACCACAGAAACTTTTCAAAATGTCAATCAATATGAGCCTCAAACTCCTGGCATGAAACGAAGGGAAATTTATTTGATTCGAGTCATCGTGTCGCAGCCTGAAATGCAATTAATTCAATGCCAAAATGATTCAACGCCGTGACTCACACGCACGCCTGGTCTTGTGATGTTGCTTTGTTGGGAGCAAAACTACAAATTCACCATTTTCAGGCTTGGGTCCAACACGACATTTGAAAACCACCTCCTCCCGCAGATCACAATCGGGTAAATTGCGCGTGATGACTTTCATAACAACAGAGCCAGAACGATCGATTCCAGTCTGTTCGTCAAGTCTAATTTACAAGACGGACCAAAATGCCTTGCACTTCTTTGTGCAGTGAAGTGCTCGGAAATCAGAGTTTTCATGCCTTTGGTGGTTCGAACATAGGGGTTGAACACTCTGCCAACAAATGCGGGCACGAATTCCCCGAGAAAGAGAACTGACGAAAGGAGGGACAGAAACGCGACTTACTCGAGGCAGGAGGACGTAATCCTTGAGATAATCTGGAGTGTGCGTCTCGTAGTCATGGTCGCCAAACTCGACTGGAAAACACAAAATTTCAGACTGAGCAAGACAGAAAATATGATTCAGTTGGTTTTTTTTCTTTTCACACAGAGGTCTTCCACACTCAGATGCACGAGTTTCACAGTTCCCGTGTTTGTGTTGACGTCAACGGCGGAGGGTTTTGCACAGAAACGCACAAACCAATCAAGTCGAACGCAATTCAGTTTTCCAAAGCGGCCTTGAATAATTTTTGAGCTCTGCTCACCAAGTGAACAGTTCCCTTAGTTTGGCTCAATTTCTACAGAATATTTACGATATTTGAAAGGTTCAACATGTCAAAACAACCAAAACTTTGCCAACAGCAACAAATGCTGCAAATAGTTGTCTGTCGCAATATAAAAGAACGCATTCCACAGGCCACGGCAGAAATAACGAATGCCAAAGCAACCTTTCACGTAACACTGAAAATTTGGTACTTTTCCTGAAGTGGTACACCTCAATGATGGAGGAAAATTCGCTTGAGAGCTTCAGGGCAGTAACCGCTGTTAGAGAGGCCCAAAGATCCGGTGGGCCTGGTGGTCCATCGAGGTACCTGTTACAGCAACGCCGGAGTCGGCGTGAAATATCACCTCCAGGAAAAGGTGAAACATTTGTGCCAGTCAAAACAGGAGGCGACCAACACTGTTTCAGCTGATCAATTGCTGCACGCAAATTCCGCACGAGAAACAGATTTGTCAAGAAGCAAATTACATTGCGAACGAACTTTTTGACAGGTGTAGATGTAACCTTCCACGGAAGCGTGCCAAAAAGACGTTCACATTTTTGTTATGATTGTGTCCTCGTGTTGGTATGAACAGACAGACAGACAGACAGACAGACAGACAGACAGACAGACAGACAGACCTTGAACACTGTAGGACGCGAGCAGGACTGCCTGCTCCTGACTGCACGGCAGCTTTCCGTCGATCACGTCCGCCTTCATCTGAAGGTAATACTGATACCTGCAAAATCAATACAAAGAGCGTGAAATTAAATTGACACGACTTCCATTTTGCCTGGTGCATTGTTTTGCATTCAATTGAGGAAGTCATATTTTCCTGTTTGTGGGAGCATGTTTTGATCTCAAATCGGATCCAAACAAGGAAGATTAGATTGAGCAATCTGTAGCAACTTGTTCGACGAACACCACAGGCCTCAACGAGTCCCTTTCTGTCCCTTTTGATGCAGCTCGTCTGGTTATTTCGTACGAGTACGAGTGTTTCTTTTTGCATTGACTGCCCCCATGTACGAACAATGCACGTAACCCAAATCGAAGGCACTGCCAGTCGGGAGGCTTCTCGACACCTTTCAAACAGCAATAATTGCAAAAATTCCATTGTTTTGGTGCTCAGCACCAAACAACAATGCCCGAGTATGTGTGGCTTGCAGCAACTCTTCAGCTGTTGCCACACAATGGTTTGCTGAGCATCAAAACGCCGCCGCAAAAAGTCACAATGCGAAGCTCATCTTGTCCTTGTCCAAATTACCGCACTTGAAAACTCGCACCCACCCCACCCCCACCAAAAATTGAAATCTAAATACTCGTTTGAGGCAAGTGCGGTTCACTCAGACTGTCAAAAAAGTCAACGCCTCGTCGGTTTCAAACAAGTCACGACTCAGCAAGCAATTTTGCCTGATATCGGTACTCGTCAGCACTTCACAACAAAGACACAGATTGGCTGAACCTGCAAGTTTGAAATCGGAATCTGACCACATGAGACTGGTCTGTGATTGTGGTCAACACGACTTCGGAAATGTTCTCACGCTCATGGCACAATCAGACCTCGCAACCACTTAACAAGCCCGAGTTAGGAACGACTCCCTCAGTCCCTAGCGAGGCGCGATGGTCAATACAGACCAGACAAGCGGAGCGGAATGGCATTTTAAGCCTTTGAGATGGTCTTTTGTGGGTCGGTGTGCAACCTGAGATGGCAATCTCCTGTTTGTTGAAATTGTTCGAAGGTCACACCTTGTCTTGGGAAAAGGTATTCACTGTGGATGTTTGTGTTGCGGAAAAGTTCACAGGGGAGTCATTTTTCAAAATTTACCTGGAATTGTCATCCACAATTTTGTGCGCATCGGCAACGTAGAACATCACCCCAAAGTAAAGCAGTGGTGTTTTCGACTGTTTGTCCAACTGTCTCTTCAAAGGTTTGTCCAGTTCCACCCACTGGAACTCGAGCTTCTTGTTCAAGTAGCGCAGCCCAAAGTAGTCCAACTGAAATCGTAGAAAACAAGTGGATTTTACACTTCATGTGCGATTTGCTTTCATGCGGGCGCACTCCGTATCTGCCACGAACCGTTCAATTTTGAATTTTTATCGACACATGAAACACGGTCGACAAGAGTAAAGGCGGAAGAGAAGAAAGGTGGAAAACATGAGTTGCATGATTGAGTAAGCTTTGAATCAATATCGATGAAGGTTGATCAATGCAGGTGGATTACTCTCACATCTGGTACACCGGTTTCTTTGTCTCATAATGTTGCAGCATATTGCAGTCATGTCCGCTGCCTCCCTCGGGGACTTTTCACGACTGTGGTCTCCACATCGATTGTGTCATTCATCCCCGTGGAGTGCGGCTAAATTACAGGTGGGTTATTTGCTGAAAGCCCCAACGTGTGATGAATTTTTTTCCAGAAACACGCACACCAGCCCTGTCGTGAATGCCTTAATTTGCCCTCGAAACGTTAGTCATTCCAAGTTTCCACGATCCCACACAGCATTGTTTCAAGTTTGCACAACAGAATAGAAGGAGTAACGTGTCCGTCTTCCACCTGAGGCTGCACACGGACATCTTTTTTTCGAATGTCACACGTGGAGTGGAGGGCTACAGCGGATTCAAGCCCACATTTGTCGTACTGGTTCGCAGACATAAAGCATTACCTGACCTTGGTCAGGCAAGAGGTGGATTGTTTGTCAGAGATTTATGAGCTAACTACGTGTCATACAATTTCGAGGAGCGAGGAGTATGTGTTTGATATGTTGTGGATCAGCATGCTCGAGCACGGCCTTCGGGCTGTGCTTGTTTTACTGCGAAGCCTCAGAAAATTATGGCAAACAAGCGTCAGGTCGCTTCCTCTGGAAACAAATGCCACAACTTTCGTCCCAAAGGTTCGTTTATTTTTGTGAAGTTGAGCGTTGATAAACCAAAGAATTTAATTTCTGCATTGCTCGCAAAAAATGACTTGAAATGTTCCTTCACCAAACAAGCTGTTTGGCATTTCACTCACAAACAAAACAAACTTTCAAAAGTGAACCAATGTTGTCAACTTGTGTGGGAACATATTTCCAATGATATGTGAAGAATTTACCGTTGAGTCGTTCTCACACAAACGGACATGCCCGACTTGAGACGAGTACATGTGTGCACTTCTTTTGTCACCCAACAATGGCAAAAAGTAATTTGTATCGCTCACTTGGGGCTTCAAAGAACAAAATTGACTCGATGCTGCAGTGAAACAAACACGTCAGTGTCAGATTTAGGGATATCCAAAGTTGTTGTGGACTGTCGCAGCAAATAAAGGCACGCCATAAAAAGAGGAAGCGGGGACAATAAAGGGCAATGCATTCCTGGAGCATTCTAGCATGTAATAGCAGCATACCTCGTTGAGCTCTGTTCGTTGCGCGAGGTTCTCGAGACATTCCTGGCCCGTACTTTCTGCTGTCAGTGTGCATTCTATGAGGGAGTTGTCCAGCATGTTGATGCACACCACATAAGAGTTTTTGGACGACACAGTGTATCGCCTTGCTCTTCTCAGCCGAAACCAAGGCATTGTTCTGCCTGTCGAAAACTGAAACAGAGAAAACATGTGTTGAGAACTTTGTCACATCCCCATTCCTGAGATACTAAGATGCTGATAAGGTGTTATCGCAAGAGGCACTGCAGATCCGTCAAACGAACGGCTCAATCAGCAGCTGTCACCCGACGCGCACACACATCGACTCGTCACTGGGAGTTTAGAGTCCTCCCAACACTCATGACTCACGAATCAAACAAAACAAACAGTGCGTCACCGATAAACAATGTCACAAGTATGTGGCTCAAGGACTGATAATCTCTGCTCAGCTGAATGGAACGTTCCGATCTTTGCCTGAGAAGAACCAATATTGACGGCTGCCGAACGCAAAGAGCCTGCACAAGCAAGAGACAAACAGCTCCACCTGAACTCATGCACGTCATGTGTCGAAGAAAGATCAAAAACAACTTGGGCCTTGCTGGCGTGACACTGGACCACCACTGCTTGCTCTTCGCGGTGTTGTGCAGTTGAAAGCAAAGATATCCAGGGCAAATAGTCGACAGAAAGTTCTGCATGTGCCCGCAACGCGACAAGCAGATCGCACTCCATGTTGGCTGCAATGGCCCAACTTGTCAGCACTTTCAAAATTTGACCGTAGACTCTGGATTGTTTTGACCGTCACCGTGCAAGAGTGGGTTTGGATCGAGATCTAAAAGTGGCAAGCAGTCACTTTCCACTGGGGTGTGGTAGACTCTACCCTAATATCGCCCACTAATTTGCTCACCCACGATGAGCATCAGATCTACTTCCCAATAATTTCTGCCATTGATAGTCTTTCTTCAACACGAGTGCTGTGAAACTTCTGATGTCTGTCAGACAAACAGGAAACTTGCGGTGCATGTGTCCAGAAAGTGAAATTCAACTTCAGGATGTGAACATGCAAGTTCAAATTTGATCCTCGGAATGAAGATAAATTACTCACCAAGACCGCGTCGCCTTGAGTCAAATAGCACCACGATCCTCCTTTGGAATCTTAAAGTCCACTTTTACATACTCATGAGTGAGTAAATCCAGATCATTTCAGCCAGGTATTTCAGAAAGTTTTACTCACACTGGAACAAACACCAAACAGTCGATTTGCTCCCACGTCACAACTGTTCAAAGCGCGAACAAAAATAGATCCTAAATTCATCAACCAAAAAAATGGGATAAAACAGAAAAGTACGGAAAATTTCCTTCAAAGTTTTGGACAAACACATCCTTTCAATTTCTGTTTTAGTTTCGGCGTATGTTCTTCCATCGCAAGACATTTTGAAAAATGAAACGTCTGGCGCGGAAGAATACTCTTCAGCAGGTGACTGGTATGCGAGGTATTTCAGTGGCGCGGCGGGGAGAACAATTTGCTGCAACCGAAAGAACTGCCGCGTAGGAACATCTCTGCCGTTTGACTATTTCGGACACAGGAGTGTTGGATCTACACAAAATTAAAATTTTGCACCCCCAGCGAAAAATTTGAGGTGCCCATTCTGATTCCCCTGGAAGGCAACAACCAAAATCATCGTGAATTTTCTTTTTCTGTGGCCGTTATTTGACCGTGCGCACTGTTCCGCTTGAAAAGCCACCTCAAGGCATCCAGGATGAAAATCCTGTTGATAGCTGTTTTGGAATAAAATGAAAGTACAGTTTTGTACTTTTTGGGTCTGTTTGTTGTGCTGTGGGCTCCAAAAAGGAAAATGTCCAATTGAATACACCCCACACCCAGTGTTTGAAGGTACAAATGTGATTTTTAGGCTTTTTTTTTACTGGTTTCATTTCAGAAAATGCAATATAACTCAAAAAAGTACAAAAAAAAATAGATCAACAGATCTCGCAGTGATTTGAACAATCTAATTTGCATATCAACTTCAACCTCAATTTTCTCAGCAAATACTTGATCAATCTCAAAACCACTGGTACCACAGGAATGAGTGTAAAAATACCTTCAATATGATGTATAATTCATCTTTCAACTCAGTCATTATCACATTTTTTCAAACACAACAGACACCAATGAAACCAACACCATTAGATAGGGTGTGAAAAGAGCTTCATTTTGGTATATTATTTGTGCAAATTGATGCATTTTTGACTGAGATACACTGTGTTTTCTGAGGTCATGTGACCCCTCTAAAAACAAGTAGGTCACTGTGCCAATAGGCAGGATTCAATTGCCAAGATGTAACAAACATAAAAACAAAATGTCTTCCATACTCTCCAAACCATATCACAAAGATTGCCCCAGTCATACCCTCCAAGAATCTATAATCAAAGTTGAAATCGGTCAAGAAACCAAAAAGTTGAAAACACACTTTTTGCATTTCAAAAACTTTCAAACACGATCAATCCACAAACAAACACCACCAAAGAAGTCATAAATACTTTGCCAATCTACCATAAAAAGGAATTGACAATCCGTCAAAAAAAATTCCAACTTTTTACAACCCATCAGTCCATCAAAATCCATTTTTCAGCCCATTTGAGC
>JAAUXT010092862.1_pt1 | contig 51832 bp, 40 predicted proteins | sample 7278171 | NCBI WGS metagenome assembly JAAUXT01 (sample SAMN14350112, study PRJNA611818) | marine sediment metagenome | isolation source: surface marine sediment (1.8m) | place: French Polynesia: Moorea | collected 2018-08
CAATATACTTTGTACAGCAGATATCAACCATTTCTGAGCTCTTTAGCCATTTATACAGCCATACCCCAATTTCACCATGTCAGCCATATTGGTTTTTTGGCCATAAAAACATATAAAATCAAAAAAAAATTTTTTGTTTTGATACTGTGCATCAACTACAGCCTGAAAGTGAACAAAAAAACCAAACATGACTAAAATCAAACAAATAGAATACTTTCAAACTTGTTCACACATTTTGCCTCTTGATGCCTACAGGTAATTTTTCACCACCATACATTACACAATGTACGGTTCAAATCACCTAAAAACTGGACAACAGTGATCGCTGCAGCAAACGAGATACAGGTCGCGCGTCTTCAACTCGTAAGCTGTTCTCTTTCTTGCAGACAACACTGGAGGATGCGAGAGCTCGACTCATCCCCAAAACCAGCAAAGAACGGCATCCTTCGGGGGAAGATGCCAATGTACAAGAGCTGAACGCACACTCACCCACCCAATTCTCAAGGAATGTTGTAGGTGAGTGGAGGAAACTGGTGTCAACAAAATCTTCTCAACAGGGACATTTGGGGCTTTATGCAATGACGTTTCACTGAACGCCGCATCAACGCCAACTTCAAAAAGAGCACTGTTTCCGTGACACTGGCCAATCACGAAGCACCATTCGACGTTGGCGTTGACGCGGCGTTCAGTGAAACGTCGTTGCATAAAGCCCCAAATGTTTCGTCCTGGTTGCTGCAGCAAAACCGATCACGGAATTTGATAACTGCCTATTTGAAAGAAATGACGCGTCCCTGGAACAAAAATGATTCTTGAGTCTGATTTTCACTTGAAACGTCGCACACAGTATTTTTAATCAAACAGAGGGGTGTCACACAAAAGGGCACCTTGACGGTTTGCAGGTGCGCTTTTGAGGACGAGGCTTGGGGCTTGTCCTCCTGACAAAATTCCAGATCTGTGACTGGTTGCAGTCACAAACTTACAACCAATAATTCTTTTTCAAATTTTGCTCGGTTCAACTCACTTTCCCGTGAGGTCAAATCAGTTGAATTGGCCAAGTCACAGGGTTTTTTTTTTTTTTTGGGGGGGGGTTTGTTTTTGGCCAAAATCATAAGTTTCCTGTCAACCAAGTTGGCCGAGAGGCGGCCGTGCCTCCCGCTCGTTGATCTCTCTCTATTATTGTATTTTCTTACCAGTTGCCACAAACGTAGATGACGAGGACACGGACACCAAAGTCACAAATTCGCAGACGACTCAACTCCTAACACCATTTGAGAGCGGAAAAAAGGCTCACATTAGTTCTTCGCCAACAACAGTTTCTCAAGGAAACACTCCCCGGAACCAGCCTGGTGATTCTGCGCCGCAATCAGAACTCCACGTGACGACCACGGAGCGCAGTCGCAAGAATTCGGGCGGCAAAAGAATGAGTGAGCGCAATTCAGAAAGTTATACAGAGCTGGAAAGGCGAATGCATCGACTGTTTGGAGTCACTGGTGTTATGCCTGAGGCTGTCAACAGTAACTGGTAAGTGCCGAGGAGCCCTTTGCTGTCACCCACTCCCAAACCTGTTTCTCGAAATGTCTGTCTTTTCCAAAGTCGTTTGATCAGATCGTCAGAAATTGATCAGGATCTTGCAAAACAACACAAAACGCACCGTCTCTGACGTTTGTCTTTCAGTCAATCTCCATCTCAGAATGTATCTCGAAAGAAAGCGTCATCAAACGAGAAGCAACGCCACGCAGAGCGCCGCACAGGGTCTGCCAACAAGTCGCACATCGTCGAAGTTCATACTCAGTCTCAACAACCTGACCAGTCCCGGCCACGAACACCGGCCATCACGTCTCGAGAAGCTTCACTCATCAAAAAGAGACTGGATGAAGTGGACGAACAGGACACCGAATTCGAGGCTCTAAAAGTCCAAAACTCCGAAAGGTCATCCTGGAAGTGCGACGAGGGGGAGGCTGTGGGATCATTGGTGGACAGCCGTTCTGAATTTGAGCTGCTGAAGAACGGAGACAACTTTGAAGAGTTTTTGCAAGTGAAGGATGATGAAGGGAAAGTGCAGTGCCAGAAGGTGACAAATGCTGCTGACTTGCAGCAGACCTATGAGCCAGTCAACGTGAACACCGCAACAACGGGTGACGTGAATGATATCGAAAAGGGAACCGCTTCTCGCAAAGGAAGCTCAAAGCGCGGGCGAAGGTCAACCCCATCACAAGCCAAGGACGTTGACCAGAAAGAGAACAAACTGAATGCAGAACGCTACATCTGCGCTGAAAGTGAAGCCCGTCAAAACGCAATGAATTTGCAGACTGAAGCTGCACCTGTGAACATGGCCTCTCCGCCCTGTGACGTTGACACTGAACTGTGTTTTGACCAGCAAACAACATTGACCGGAGGTTCTGGAGAGTCATGTGGTGCTTGCAGTGCTCGTCGAGCTGGAAATACACCCAGGCAGGCCTGGTGATTATCTATTGAACCTTCGCGAAGCTGATCTGTGACACTCCAGGCTACAGCTTTGCGTGCATGTAGAAAAGAATGTGCCTCAACTTTTCTGTGATTGTTTCAATCGAACGTCGTGGGAGATTATTTCTCCATTCGCGATTACTCAGACATTTTCCAATACAAAGTTTAAAAAAACCCTTTGAACGGTGCTTATCAAAGTGTGTTTTACACTTGTTTTTGAGACAAAACTTTTACCAGTCACTTTGCAGTGAAATAAATCTCAGGCCTGAATGGCATCCCAAAGTTTTGTTCAATGATGTACATGCTTCTACGTACGAGACTAACGTCACACATCTACTCGTTCGTGTGCGTGGACACGAAAGCTCTCGCCAGCAGGGAGGTTTAGCACGACCGAAACAAAACACACGTGCGATGGCCCAATTGCCAGATCGGTGGCACAGAAACCAAATTTTCTCCGAGAGCCAATGACAAGTGACCAAATGTACAAGTGTCACCGATCTGGCTACTGCGGCACGTCCAAAAAAGAGACGTGTTTGCTAAACTTCCACAAGTGTGATATTTGCACATTCAAACAGCTCACTTGGTGAGGAAGTTGAAGTCGTCTTCGAAGGGTTTGAAAAGGCGTCCCAGAGATCAAGCCCGAACTTGGGTCGAGGGGCCTCTGACACCAAGGGAACCTGGGGAAAAGAACAAAAGAGCTCAGATCAATCTGGGGAGAGGGAGCGTGAAAGAGAGACTTTTGTGGGGATCCACAACATTGCACGGCAGGAGAGGGGCATTTTGAGGTCTCGGCTCTTGTACATCTATCCACCTGTGTTCTTGTGAAATTCTGGATCTGGGGTCACCAAAGAGCCTCCCACGTCAAAGTGCGACTCGTTTCACAAGATTGTTCAGATACGTCGAAGCCTGGTCGTTGTGGGAGAAGCTGTGGATAGTGCTGCCTCCTGTCGCATGCATGCAGACGCAATTTTCATTCGTCAGTCACTCTTTCAATCCTGATCCCAGGAAGCTCAGCCAAAAATCAAAACAGATATTCGAGTCTGTGCTGGGGATTTTCATGACACGCAAGTGCCCCACTGGCAGGAAATAATGCCATTCCTGGGCAACAAAGAAATGTAGAGTCCATTCTCCTTCAGGGTGAAGCAGATTTGATGGCTGCAGGAAAGGACAGGCTCAATCTGTGGGCCGGTGCCACCAGTTGCCTTGAGCACTACCCAGTGTGTCAGGACTTCATAAAACCACGGTTGAGATCCAAAGAGGCCTCAGCTCAAATCCTGGAAAGACGACAAGATTCAAAGATAATCAGAAGAGGCGGACTGAGTACCAACCTGAATTGAGGCAAATGGTCAGCAGCAGAGAATTCGAGTGGAACCAAGGGCGCCGTACCTGTGGTCAAGAGGAGGTTGCACCAAAAGTGAAAAGCTGTTGCAAATAAATGAGTTATATTTGCTGCCACTGATGAGACCCGGTCAATTTCCATCTGTGTGCCATTTGGCAGTCAAATCTTTGGCCACTTTGATACTGCTCTCTGGTTTATCGTATCAATGTCTTTCGAACTTTGTTGAAACCAGAGCCAAGCAGAGTTGTGTTAAAGAGGGCGGCAGATTTCTGATTCTACCTTCAGACCCAGACGAAAGTGCTTCCTCTGCACAAGTTCTCAAGAGTTGTGTCGTTTTCTGAGCTGAACGTGCTACAAAAGGCTGTGGTTTTCAGGTGCTCGTCTGTCCGCATCCCTCGTGCAGGAAACAACAAGCAGACCAAAATATTGATTGGCGTTGGTTTCAACACAGTTTATTGCTTGATGGACTTTGTTGAACTCAATCATATTTACACGGAATGTACATATCTATGTAAATATTGGAATCAACTGTTCAGGGATTCACACGAAATTTTCTTTTGCTTTGCAGAAAATTAAAACAAGTCTGCACGCTTTGAGGTCCGGAAAATGGATCTGTATACGAAGCGACGATGTGAATCGTAGGTGAAAACAAAGCCAACAACATGGCGAGAACAATTCTAATTTCCAATTGACTAGTAATAATGGAGATCTAGATCTAAAAGACACAGTACATACACACAAAAAGTCTGTAGTTTTGAAAATTATGCGTGCGATGTCATGTGACGGGTCAAATGATGTCTCTCGCGGAAGGTTTCCCCGCAAATGTTACATCTTAACTTGTCTTCTCTTTTCTTTCGCATCGGGTCTACATTTGATTTGTGATGTGATCTCATGTGGTACACAAGATCTGAAGTCATTCTGAAGGTGGCGTTGCATTTGGCGCACCAGTTAGAAGCAAGGTTCGCCAAGTTGGGCAGGACCGGAGCCGGGGCTGGGGTGTTGGTGTTCAGGATCTTGTCAACCATGGGGTTCGGACTCTTGTAATACCCAAAGGGCATGGGCACGCCCATACCCCGCCCTTCTGTGCCGAGATAAGGAGGAAGTTTCCCGATAATGTTGTTGTTTTCAATGTTGTTGATGTCGCCGAGTTTGTCCACGACAGGTCTGCTCATGCCGGCCAGCCTCACTGGGTTCCTGTAAAGCTCAGCCAGGTTCATGGAAAGGTTTTCGCTGAGACCTGTGGAGGCCAAGAATGCCGGGGGCACGGCACCTGGAGTGAGAAGAGGATACCGTGGCAGCATGCCCGGCTCCAAGCCCAGTGTCTTCCCGGGCAGAACTTTGGGTGGGGACCTGAGGGAAGGGTTGAACAGTGCGCTGGCACGGGTGCTCGGGGATGTGAGATCGTACGGTTGTTGGTGTGGCTCAGTTGGTGAACCAAGGGACGGTTGGATGTTGGCGTGCTTTTCAACTTTTCGGAAAGCACTGACGTTTTCTTCCTCTTCATCACTCGTATGACTGTTGACGTTTTGATTCATGTCAATGCGGAGTTTGTCTGCCTTGATGCCCGTTGGACTGGGTTGACTGTTTGTGCTGCTGTGACTGTGATACCTGGCTCTGGGTTCTGACTCGGGACTCTGACTGCCCTCCCTCGGAGAGAAAGTTTCTGGTTTTCTGCTTTCTTCTGTTGCAAGTCTTTTGACTGATGAATATTCTTCGTCGCCACCCACGTCTCCTGCTGACCGCTTTCGTTTGTTGTTGTCGTCAGCCATCGGAGACCGGCTCCCGGGGCTGCTGCGAGGGCTCCGGGAGCGGGACCGCTTCCTCTCCCCGGCGCCAGGAGACAGCTTTCCGGGGGACGACAGGCCCGTCGAGCCGGAGCTGGAGCCCGGAGACGGCAGGGTTCCCCCGCTCCCACCAGAATGCAGACTCTCCGTGTTTGTGGACACCCTACTGCTGGAGTGGACCTTCGGGTGATGGAACCCGGCGTACAGGTGCGCTGCCCTGTAGTCCATGAAGCTGGAGGCCGCGAAGAGCTTTTCCTTCATCTCCCGAGTCGCGAGAGCGACACTCGCCTGGATGGAGTCGATCGGGTGCAGACTGCGGCGGTGCTCGCATTTGAAACGCATGTGAGCGCGCAGCGAGTTTGGGAAGCGGAAACTGGACATGCAGTACGGACACTGAAAGATGCCTCCCTCTGCAAAGAAACAAACATCGGATTGACATTTACATTATATTTTGCAACCCTTCTCCTCTCTGAAATGCGCGCCTTTTTTCCAACTTCAAACTTCAAGAAGCGTCTCCGAAAAAAAACGAGCGAAATTTGTACCTTTGATGTGGAAAGCCTGGAGCTCGGGGACACCGATGATGACGGCCAACTCGCTGCTATACCAGACGAGGACATCCTCCCCGGCTCCGATCGTGCGGATCGCCCTGCAGAGAAAAACACAATTGATCGTTTGTGCCTGAAGTCCGCAAAATTTCTGATCGCAAGTTCAAAATGTCGAGGTTTACGGGAACATAAGTTTCAATGTGAATACGAGAAAACCTGCAGAACTTTTGTTGTCAAGAGAAGTGTGGCACTCAGTTTGAATCTGTTGACACCATAAGACACGGATATCGATACAAGGCGAATGAGAAGGCGAACATTTTGAGTGGGAAAGTGCTGACCGGTATCTGAGGCGGCCGTCCTGCAGGAAGGCCTCGAGGTTCTGCTCGCGCTCGTCGCGGGCCGCCTGCACGTAGGGCACCCACTCCCCGGCACGCCGCTCGTCGCTGTATTCATTCAGGTCCAGCTGCGTACCAAGAAAATGTGAAATTGAATGTAGTGCGTTGACAGGATACTTTCACGTTGCACAGAGCTCAAAAACAAAAGAACAAAAAAAAAACCAGGGGTAGATCTAAATTTGAGTCAAAACATTGCAGCGAAAAGTTCGACTTGTGCACGCCTGTGATCATTCTGCCAAAAATCGCCGAATGACATTTGGCAGAATCATCTGCGACTGGGTTAAATTGTCCTTGTAACGTTTTTCTGCGCATTTTGTGCAACCTAAAGGTGCTTTAAAACAATTGCAGGGGGTGGGTTTTGATAATGATGCTTTACTTTGGAGGAAATCAAACTGGATCCAGGGAAATCCCAATTGCCTAATCAGGGCGCGCAAGCCTGCTAATTCCACTACGTTGCTCTTATTGCTTCGGCAAATTTATCACCCACTTCATGTCAATTTAATGGAGATGCGTCACACTTGGTGTAATTTTTCACACTGATAATTGTCCTGGAGTGTTGGGGCTGATCAGGAAGCTGTTTGCTCAAAGCTGTTTTGATTTCATTTCGATGGGTCCTTTATCTGCGTTGCCTCCTGCTGCAGTCGAGTCGTTTTTTGTTTTGCACCTCGGAGACGCATTGGAAGTGTGCAACGACCGATTGGGGGTCAGAGGTGTGTTGGGGGGTTGCTGGGGTCATACGCATTGGAACAGTAAGTGAGCATGCCGGACTCCAATAAGATAGCTGCCCACTCGCGGCTCGGGGTGACCTGCTCATTACCCTTGCTCCAAACCAGAACCTCCCATTATTGAACCCTTCTCTTTCAACCTGCACTGAGTGCAGTTGCGATATCGCGTGCTCAGGGCAATATGAATTCAAGGCCCTTCCGCTTGCAAATTGGAGTTGCGGCTCGAGGCCCATCGCATTTCTTCAGCTGAGTCGGAGATGGACAGAACTTGATAGATAAAGTGTGGTTGGGCAACGCGATTGTAGCAAATGAGGGATTGCATTGTTCGCGTGCCCATCAGAGATCGAAGTGACCCCTTCTGACCCGACTCTCACTTCTCATGCCAAAAACAGTGGCCACGGTCTTTTTTATCACGAACACCACTCGCGACTCTTTCTGCTGGGAGGGGCGCAGTCTTGCGTGCTGCAAAAGGAACAGGGGGGAAAGGGTAAGGAGAGCTGAGTTTGCAAGGGCCAAGGGGATGAAAACAGGGTCCTTTCATTACACCCATCTCTCAGCGTAGCCAAGACCCATCTCAAGTCAATTTGGGAAATGGGTTGCAAAGCGTGGGGCTGCGGTTGCGGTTGTGGTGATGGTGGACCATTTATTATAGCTTCACACAGACCATCTGCCTGCCTGTGACTAGGGGCAGATGCAACGTCTTAGCCAGCAGACTGAAGCCGCTACCGGCCGTCCTTAATGCGAGACCCCGCGGGAATAAAAGCCTTGGATTTGCCTCCGTCCAATATGTCAGTGGTATCCCTCAAGCCTTACATCTTATTGAATCAAACGGCTATGTTCTGTCCACTTTCCAGATTGCCAGAAACAAATCCTTTAAAGTCAGCCTGACAACAATTGCGTTATTACCCCGTCCCTCCCTTTCCCTCTGCGTCCTCCTTTCGTTCCTGCCCAAAGCATCGCTAATGTTTCACGAGCGCGAATGGATGACTAACTGACCACGTAATGGTGCTTACTCAAACCTCTCAGTGGAAGCAATAAATTCCAGATTTGCGCCTCGATGGATTTCGGTACAAATTTGTGTGCAGAGAAGATGCATGACACACAATTTGCTTGAAAACGATAAAATGGTGTGACATGTCTTTGATCTGTTTTCTTTCCGATTTCATCTGATATGGAGGTTGAGGTGAAAATTTATGTGAGAATTGAAAATAGCGAGTTTCGCACTTCAACTTGTCCGGAAATAAAGCAGATGCTTTCCACCAGCGAAAAATGAAGAAAACTAATCTCAATGAAATGCGAGCGGGACTCACCTTGACGGTGTGCACGTCGGGCCTGTTGTCGCACGTCATGTGTCCGATGAGCAGGGCGGGGTCGGTGAGCGTCAGGTTGGGCGGGATCGGGCCGAACACCTTCCCCGCCGGGATCACGCCCGTCGTGATCACTCCCATCTTGCACCTGCGAGTAGATGAAGAAAGTTTGCAGAAGACTGTCGGGTCATTTTAAATTGACCTTCAAATTTGAAAAATTCTCACTGCTGAAAATAAATTGACAGTACGTATCAGAGTAGGTCTGTGTGCCAACGCACTGTGCTCTCTTTTCTTTTATTTTGACAGACTTGGTTTTTTATGTGCGTGTGTGTGTGTGTGTGTTGCAGGTTTCGCAGTTTGTGTTCAAAGTCTCCAGATTTTCTCGTTCTTCAACGTTTGAAGCCTCTTCAGAAATCAATTGACGGCCGTGGATACGGTGTCAACTCTCATCATCCAAACGCAGCCAGTGGCTCGTGCAGAAACGGAATTGCAGTCCCATAATGAGAATATGTTTTTCTCGATTAGGTTAAATTTGCAGCATCCTTAATGAGGGGTGGTTGGCACAGATAGATGCACCCAGGCTCAGCGCAATCTGCAGCAAATTGGGAATTCATTGCATTTTGTCGCAGGGAAAAGTAAATTGAACAGATCCCACTGATGCCCGCAATTTAATCAACTTCAAGTGATATATGGCCGTTTAGGCACTTACAGAAATGTTAGATTTGAATATAATCCCGTTAGCCCTGCAAGGCGGGAGCATTAATTAAAATAGATGTGTTCATTAAGCAGTGTGGATACAGGCATTCTGCTGGGGATTCTGTTTCAAGCTGCGCAGCCCAAACTGCATTATCAGTGCCTTGAGAGCCGCTCCTAACAGGTTCAGGTGCGCACAATTTACAACTAATTTGCTTTGATTCAGCTGAGAATTAAAGGCACCACTTTGCTGGCTTGCTACCCAAGCCCTTCCATGAGGAAGGTTGTTGTGCAGCTCTGACCAAACGGAAATTCTTCTGGATGGATTTCTTGGGCGGCTCACGCAAGCTCGTTGCCAGATGTGTTCAGCTAATTTCTTTCGAAGTCAAATTTCACAGTTTGTGACTGTTGTTTTGTCTGTGACGTCTTTGAACACTGGCTGCACTCAAGCATTTGCATCACAGGAACGAGTACGTCAGGGAAACAAACACAACTAATTGTTCAAAAGCTGCCATCTTTCCACCAAATTCTTTTGACCACATGCCAAAGCCTGCAGTTTCCCGAGTCATGGGCAACGAGCGGAGGGTTCTGCTCCGTGGGGACCCCTCGATGCAGAAGGAATCTTGACAACATATGGCAGTGGAAGGCAAAGCACGTGCCAAGCTGGCCATTTGAAGAAACCCATCTTGAGTTGCGGAGGTACCCATGTGCTCTATCTCACCCAAATGTACATCACTAAATTGTTCAAATATGCCAATTTTCAGCGGTTGCGAAGTAAATGGGCTCGGTGGACCTGTGGTAGATAAGTGCTGGGTGGTCTTATTCGAAGGCAAATAAGCCGGGATCAGGAGAAGCATCTGATGCCTTAAATGGCCCGTGTTCTACAGACGGCTTTCTGCCCATTTACCCAATTCTAACCTTAATCTTCTCTGCATAGCTGTCATAACTTAGCAAGAGGCTTGTTTTATAGCGCACTACTTTTGAGTAGCGGATATTTCAAGGGTACAGAAGAGACAGCCGAGAAAGTTTCTTTTCGCCTGTCCCAGTTTGAGATTTTTCCGGCGTTGCAACACCACTCCCCGGAATCACAACAAAGTGATCCCGCACAGTGACCCCAGCTCATAGTATTGACATGAAGAAAAAGCAAAGCAATCAAAGTTTGATTATTTCTGTTATTGCCGAGATAGAAAGTTTATTGGAGTCGATGGGTCTGATTAGCATGCATGAGGTGCAGTCGGAGTTGGACACCTTTATTCTAATTTCTCACCAATCTGTTCACGGGGATTCATAGCCTCTTAGGGCCCCAGCCAATTTGCCTCAATTCTCTGCTTAATTTCCTGAATCACTCCTTAAGCAGACATTTAAGGGAGGCGTGTCATTGATATTGAGCGCCTATTAAAATGTATAATTTATCGAGACATTATTCCTTGAGACAGCGGCAGCCCAGGCCTGCGGGCTGCAGGAGAAAAGCTGTGCGGATTGCGGTACGTGAGCGTAATAGAAAATGTTATCCTTCTTTCATTCTCCAGTGACCACCCATAAAATATTGATAAGGACTCAAATCTGACCCATGTCATAAGTTTGCAGAAATATTACCCATCTTGCCTTTGATATGGATCTGATTTGGGGCGGCAACCAATTCCAGATAATACGCGGGCCAGTCCCGCTTGAGCAATTGCTTGTCGTCCTATTATTGCGATGTCTTCTAATAATGCTGGATCTGTTCAGCATCAGGTCTTTGTGAGGACAATATGCCTCACATACTGAGGAGCCCATTACATGCTCCCTTGCTACTCGTACGACCTTCATATCATTGGTAATGACAAGCGTATCGCTTTCAATGAGCTCGCAAATAAGGACTTTCCTGAATAAGTAATGGGCCTGCAAATTCATATCTCTTGACCATGATGTTGATTATTCCCGCTTTGGATGTGCGATCGTGAAGGTTGTCAGCCCGTTGTCCTGAAACGTTTGTAGGAATCTGTTGAAAATGCAATTCATATATTGTGCAACAAACCAAATGTCCAACGTTGTTAGATTCGCAGCAAGCTGCTTGACTGGTGGCGTGACGCTTGAACGAGTGTTGCGTTCTGTCGTCTTGGAACTGAGTCGTACCTACGAAGCAGTTTGATGTCAACTGACGGCATATTGATCAAGTCAACGCTTTTGAATTCGTCAAACTGCCACATCCTCTTTTCGAACGAAACGAAATAGCAGCAACACACGAAGAAAGCACGAAATGACACTGTGTTTCTCAACAGAATGATGGCTCTTGCACCCTGAAACATTGCAACTCGTACATTGTGGGTGCGCAAAGCAAAGAAAGCAATCGTAACTGTGCTTTTGTATTTTCTTGATAAAGCTGCAAGCTGCATCTCTATTTTATGGATGGGCAGTTTTCAATCCCAGTCGGTCTTGGAAAGGTCGGGGTTTTTCCTACATTGTTTATGGACAGGCTATGGATCGGAACCATATTTGGTAAGCATATTGCACGTCCCAACTGATTTGTCTAATATGTTTTGGAAATTGCTTTCAGACGATGCATTAGTGAGTGGTTGAAACTGGCCAGACACGGTGGGGATTAGGTTAGGTGGTGATGGATGGACGGGTGGGAGTGAGGTGGGGTAGGTGGGGGTGGGGGTGGGGGTGCGTCAGGCGATCTGGAGGGTGTCTTAGGCTTGTCACGGTCTCTATCCCACCACGACGCGCCTCCATAATCTCATCAAGTCAGTTCCTCTCAGCCAACTGCCCAGCGCTGCATATGCTACTCACTCTATTTTTCACATACCAATGGACGGCTACAGGCCCGAAAGACGTGGGTGCAATGACTTTGAAATGGATCTGATGCTCATTGAGTTTTCTCCAGTTGCCTTCACTACTCAGGGTATCTTGTTTACCTTTTTCAATCAATTGACGTATTCAAAGCTTTCACTGATCAGTGGATAGAAGAGTAGAAGAGTACAGAACCCAGAGTGATGCCTTTTTCCACTGTAAGAATAGCTTACAAAGGTTTTTGAAACACCGAAAAAGACACACGTCACAGTTCCATTTGACATCCAAAGAAACAACTACTTTGTATTTTGCATGTCACACCGAACGACCACAAGTACAGGAGCGCGCACAGAATGGCAACAAAGGTTTTTTGGAAACAAAATACCATCTGCTGCACTGCATTCTTGCAAAAAATTCCAGAATGTATGAAAATTACTCAAAGGGTTGAAAAGCGCAAATAAGCTGTGCGTGAGGAGCCATAGTGCAAACAGATCAGATGTGCCGGGGTTGTCGAATCAATCTACTTCTCTCCCTTCTGCTCAGCATTGAACCCGAGCCTCAATACTTTCAATACCCTGACCCTGCGGGAACAGACTGTGCCCTGGTCCTGTGGCCTACCAACACACTCTATTGTATGTTAATAGAAGACTGTCTGCCACCCCGACCCATCTCTCTGCGGCTAACAATACCCTTGGTTTGCCGTCCCTAATGCCACATAACAATGGGTGAGTGCTGGTCATGGGCGCACAACACAAACAGGGAGCCCTGTGGGCTGACCACATGCACTCATCCTATTATCCCCCCTGCACCGCAGCGCTGAATTACAACGTCTGCTCTCATAATTGCACATCTCTTTCAAGCCATTTAAATTCAAATTTAATTCATCACTCACTCTCTGCACAAGGCGCAGCCATCTGAAGCTTCACTCGCTAACTCAATGATCTGATGAACCTCAAACTTATTTATCATTTTTAATTTTCTTTTTCCACAACATCAAAGAGGAAGTATTTGCTGGTGCTTTGCTGTCGGCACTTTCATGCCCTTGAAAAAATTGAGCTGGTGCGCAGTGGATAATTTCACAACAAATCCGAAAATCGGAGCAACATCTTTTCTCGATGTCTTTCGCAACCTTCCAATTACCTTTTCATATCCTCGGGACAAATAACTGGCAAATTTGTCTTTCTTTGAGGGTGTAAAACTGTTCCTGGCAAATGTCAGTAATTACGACACAGGAAAATGACGGTTAATAGGGATAAGGAGGATAATCTTGAGATGACATCTCAGCATCCCTGCCGCTAACTGAGCCATAAGGCACCGTCACTCCTGTCTCCGTTACACACTTGCACCTGCCCCGCACACATCCACAACATTATGTTTCAAAATTTTAAATTCAGAAAACATATTCCGCGTATCTTATTTTAGTTGAGATGCACCCTGAATTGCACTGTGGGGCTCCTGTAACGGATTTGGCCAGGGCAATTGCCATAAAATAACATAAGGCGAAACGTTGGGTGATTTATCCAGGGGTCGGATTCCCCATCTCAGGGGGAGCAGCGCCGTATTGAACTTCAGGACGCGTCGCAACAAACAAGCGACTGTGTGACTCTTTGATATTTGTGTTGATAAGCAGTGAAGTTGAGTCAAGTTGTGTGTTTGACGCTCGCCCCTGGGGGTGCGCTCCCAGTATCAGGTATGAGGGACAGGTGTGTCGCGCGACACTCTCGTGTGCGAGAGTACACACCATTTCAATCGGGTTGTGTTGTGCAAAAATCAAAACAAACCACAAAATCTCTATTGGTGCCACGAAATGAGTCACAAACACCACAAGTCTCAAGCAGGTGATAATGATGTTGTTCTTCCAGCGGTTTTCATCAGACCGTAACCTGGACGTGGTGCCTCCCTGCAGGCTCCTCGACAGAAAAGTTTGTTCAAACCAGCCCTGCACTGTCAGTCAACCGCCGTGATGGTAGCTTCGTCTGTGAGAGTGCATCAAAGGCACCAACAAATCGCAACCCCCTACCTCAGCGTTGGCTCAAAAAGCAAGCCTTGAGCAAGAAGTGGAAAATCACGAAGTGACAAGGACAAACCCTTTTTCAGGGAAACCTACCCTGTCGCTTGAGACACAAAAAACGCGCGAAAATATTGCTGAGCACAAGACAGCGAGTAAATTTCGAAGGCCGACCGCATCTGTTGGAGGTGTACTCGTTCTGTGTGTCACCGCGGCCCCACCTGACCTCAGAGTCAACGGCGAACAAAACGCACTTACACTAATCCCGTTATACATCTACTGTGTACCTTGTATCAAGCTACCCGCCTTTTGTCCAGCGCTACTCAAAAAGTCATTCCACGTTGGAGCGGCTGTCGTCAATGACAATTGGCAATGAAACCATTCAAGTTTTGTTTGTGGTGCAATGTTGAATCTCTCCATCGAAAATTCTCTTCAACGGAGGTCAGTCGTGCAGCTACACAGAATCAAAGAACGGCATGCCATCAAATGTGCCAAATTCAATTGCATGTCAGAGAGAAAGAGAGAAACAAGCAGAAAGACAGAGAGACAGCTCTATAGAAACAGAGAGATGCCATCTCAATTCAAAACGATACCAAATGGTTGCAGCCAAATTGCATCTGCGAATTATCGGAATTGAAAAAAGTGACAGCACACGTTTAATTCGCTGGTTACTCAACAGTTTATGTAACTTTTTGTGAAGTGGCAGTATTTTTCGTGATTTGGGCGCTGACGATTGCGCCATCCGAGGTTGCGCTCCACGCGCGAAGCGCCGGGCGGCGGCAAAACGTGGCCATTTGTTCCATAACCCGGGGCAGTGACACCCACAAACACAACTGTAATCCCACAACATGGCTCCAGGATGAACCCGACAAACAATAGAGTTCAGTCTCAACCAACAATGAACGTGGGCGCAAACTCATCCACAACGGCGGAGTGAGCAGTATGTGTTCACCTTCTGTTCGGGCTCGTCAACGAACGAGTGCCATGTGGCAGCCTCATCATTCTCCCATTTACGAGGGGCTCGTGTTTTTCCCCTTCGGCTATGCGAACAGATTTACTTTGTCCCACCAAATGAAGTTTCGAATATGGTCGTGTTCGTCTCTTTATTGCGTGCTGTCTGTTCTCTCGACGATTGGATGGAAGCATTGAAATTTGTTTCCTTTTAATTTGAACAAATTGTGATCCTTTTAAACTGTGTAGATTTTGGTGATAATCCGTACGGAAGCGTTGATACGGAAAAGTTCAATTTTGGTCACCACATTGAGACACTCAACAGGACAAATCCGCAGAACAAGCACCGGAAGCATATTTTCACTGCTTTGTCGTGCAAATCAACGAGTGACAATCGAAGCGGATTATTCCGGAGAATTGTCCTCTTCGCAGTTCTTCAGAGGTCCTCACTCAGAGAAAATCTGACAATGCGAGCAAACAAATCTTCAACTCAGTGGCAGGTGAACATTCGTTTTGCCAAATTCTGCGCACTTTGTTGGGGACATGAATTCCCTGTCAATTTGACAACTGACCATTCAAGTGGCCTTCTCAGTCATTTTGTGTTGCATCCACAAAATTGTGAAATTTCAAAGTGGCTGAAGAAAGTTTCACGGAACATATGATTACTTGTGCTTTCATCTTTAGCCAATTACCAAATCAAGTCACATCAAATTCAAATCAAAACTTGCCCTCATCACAGCCGTTGCAAGGAAAGAATGAATTATTCCAGAGAATCTCCCTGATGTGTAATAAAGAAGGAACGCATTGTGCGCAAACATGCTTGCAAAAAGAGTAACATGTGGCCATGAATGGACTGACCACTCATTGAATTTCAAATAATGAGATGTGGGGCCTGAGGCAGGTGACCCGTTGACCACAGTGCAAGTTTTCACTTGCTGCAAAATACATCGATCACGTCGTTTCAGGCACAGAGGCCTCCGTCTCACTGCAGAATTACAGGCTTCTTTCTTGCAGGGTGGTCATTGAGGGAGACTTTGTAATGACAGTGGAATAAAGAGATAATAACAGCACATTTACAGTGTCCAGTCACCCCACTCTGTTATTTACTGGTCATTGTTCGTGTCAGCTTCCCATCAATACAGACGGTCAATCGCGACTCGTTTTAAATTCAATCAGCTGGAAAATTGAGCTGTTTGTGAAAACACGAGTTGTGCAACTCCAAACTGATGCATCGCGAAATGGGGCTCAGACCTTGTGTTGGATTCTCAAGTCACTTCTGGCTGAATTGTGCCTGCCACGCACTCAATCCTCCAGTTGCTTTTTTCTGGATTCCAGTGTGGACGAAAAAAGGAGCAACAGCAAACTTTTTACTCAAGGAAGATGGACAAGTCTGTTTGAAAAAAATTCAATACTTGTTGAGAACAATTTTTGATGAATGGCTGAACATGATTTATGTTTCATAAATTTCGAACTGAAAAAGAGATTTGAGCGTTAAGGAGTGGTTTTTGAAAATACCTGGTGACTACTTTTATGGCCTGCTTCACATTCCTTTCATCAAAATTATTGAAGTAATATCCTTGGGGACAAATTCACACAATATCCAGCAGAGATTTGAAATGAGTTGGGATACCACAGTGAAGGGAGAGTTTTCTTTGTGGGAATTCCTGCGTACAATGGCCAACTTGGTGTTTACTTTAGCCAGAACACTTTCAATCTCTTTGCATTAATAGATGAACAGTTATGTGTCCTATTGGGATATATATCTTCAATGAGGTGTGCTTGAGAGGGTATTAACCCTTGGCCCAACGCAGGTGAAATGCGACGGCGCATAAAGGAGGGCTGGCGGAGGTATTGTGGCGGGAGTCAGGCCACATTTGACGGGCCAGCACCTCTCAATGTCCTCAAACAGACTTAAAGCAGATGCTGTTTGGAGGGCCTTTTCACTGTTGCCTTTCACATTTCTTATCTAAAAATACCCTGGGTGAGCTTTTTGTTGTGCGAAGATTAGTCGCCGCAATCTCAGCAGAAACTGACTTGCATCAGATTCGGATAATGTCAGCTTTACTCTAATTCCCAAATGGAATTGAAAGTCAAAAATTGTCCAGCCCCAAAGCCGTTAGCGAAATCTTCAACTCTTCATAATTGTACATGTAGCTCAAGAAAATTTCTGTTTCATAGCCTTGGAAAATTTTGATGCTAAATTTACTCTCGCCAGTCTAATTGCTTTGTTTTGTTTTTTGTTGTTGTTGTTGATTTTTTAAAGTTCTGCATCTCGACTTGTTTTTGTGCAGGTGTTCAAGTATTCGTGAACAAGATATTGGTTTCGTCTTTTCCTAGCCTTCAGATAACTAAAAATGCACGGGAAAATGCTTGATCTGAAACTTTAGGACAGGATGCGCGCTTCGCTCACAATTTTAATGCAAATCCGCACGTAAGGAAAATCTGACCCTGGACTTGACCCGGTACTCACTGGTGCATACTCAGCTCACTCAAGGCATATTTGGAAGCGTGGGTCAAGCTTGCCGGACACGAGGCCCTGTTCCACTCTGCTGGCGCACATTGCGTGTTTGTACGCACATGTACACTGAACAAGAGCTCAGACGAAGGCTGGGCCGGTATGCCAATGACGGGGTTCCATGTCGAGCTTTTTGTTTGTGCGCGCTTCCAGATCAGCGCACCTTTAGGCTTTCTCTGCTGCGCTGCGCTTTTATCTACTTAATTACAGGTGAATGGAGCAGGCTACACCTCCACGACATCAACTTTCTAATTCACTGCTCTGCACACAAACCAAATTTATACGGCCAACATATGTCACTTTTGAAGGGAAGTGAAATATTCGTGGGGCGCGCGACAGTTGCTTCCGCGCACCGCCTGAACTGTCGGCGGCATCCACTCAACGGAAAACCTCAACACTTTTGCTGTTTCTCCCGTGGATCGGAAGAAAAGCCCAAACTTGAGAAGGCCGCCCTGCTTTTTTCTAAAATCTTCCGTGAACGACGCAAATTGTAATGTTGAAATTTCCCACCCAGGTTTTGGGTAGCTTAATTCACGAGAGTGCCCCACGTTTCTCTCCGAATGCTAATCACCTGAAAACCACATACTTTCCATGACTGTAGCGTGTACTCAACAAGTGAATGAATATTCTTCACACAAGTTAATCTTGTAAGTAAGCAATTTACTTGAATTACAGCCCCAACGCAGATAGGATAAGGAAAGGTTTACTCTCAACCCATAATGTACATATGCGGAAGATAAGAAGTTTACTGAAGGCCCAGGGCAGGCATGCAGGGTTTTTTTTTCTCATACAAACACCATATGCTCATCTTTGACACAAGGTTAGGCTGAGACGAGAAAGACGTGGAAAGAAAGGAACCTCGGCGCCTGTCATTGTGAACATGAGACTTTGAAGATTTCTCACACGATCGCAACAAAACACCTTTGCGCTTGTACATTCTTTCAATTTCTGGACTCGTTCCCTGGTCAAAAATTACCAAAACTCAACATGCCAAACACAAAGTTCACGTTCATCACACGGCTGCGAGGATCACGAACTTTTTGCCTGAGACGCAAACATGGCACCAAGTTCATCTTCATGGCAAAACACCCGTGTGTTCACTGTCAACACATGACAAAGGACTTCTTGCAGGATTTCTCAGAGACACATTGTGCGGGCACAAGGAGGTGCAATTTACAGTTCACTTACCTGGCAGTGTTTCGAGTGTGAAGTTATCCTCCGGTCTGTTTGCAGGAATGCGGCGCTGAAGCGACTAACGATCCGGAGCGGCGCGCGGCGCGGCGTCCGTCGCGTGGCGATCACAATGGAGACGGCGCTTCGCGGACTCGCGCTGTTACGGAGACGATCTGCGGCGTTGTGTCGCGCGCTGCGAGTCGTGTGTCGGTCGCGTGTGCTGTGTGCGCTCCAATCTGTTCGCAGCGCTACAACATCCGGCCTTCAGGCTTCACGGACCCGAGCGCTGACTGCACCGAGTGACGAGCAGGTTTTATGATGCTCCATCTGCAGTGATACACACGCCGAGCCTCGGGCTCCGCCCCTCGCAGCCACCACCTCCGTCCTGCCTCGCTGCGTGTCATTGGCTGGGGATTGAGATGATGTGAATACATCTGTGTGATTCTGCGCTGACTTCTCCTGATTTATCCCGACAGTCGGTGGCTCGGGGAGTTTTGTCGCTGTTTCTTCTTTATGGAATGTGACGAAGTGGTCGGGAACAGATGCAAGCAGAGAGACCCAACCTTTGCATTAATACGTGGTGAATGTGAATGTAATAAATGATTCAAATGCGCAGCCAGTGTAAAGTTTCAATGGGGAAAAATTAATGAGTGTGCTAATTCGCCAGAGCAGTGCGCCCAAGTGATTCTGGCAGATGAAGGTAAAAGAAAGGCACAAGAATGCCGGTGCTAATTTGAGCAATGTTCACCACGATGACAAAAGCTTTGCCAACTTGAGTCGGAGAAGTTAACCTTGGGTGGGTTGACTGCCACAAGGGTGGCGGCATATGCTGCGAAAAAGTGTGACCTGCGAAACAACTGTCTTTCCTGTGAAGTCTGTGTTGGAGCGCGGATGGGCGCTATTTGCGTGGAGGACCCACGAGAGGAAGTTGTCGGTTGAAGAAGAACGTCGAAGATGCGACGCACTCTTTACTCAAGTGCCTTTCCTAGCATCTGTCACTCCCAATCATTCCAATTTCAGTTAATTTGACTTCATTTCCCTTTTTCGTAAAGCACATAATAGGGAGACGACAGTCCAACAAGTCCGCTGCGGTTCTCAAGGAGCCTCAACTTCCACAGATTCCGCAGATTCGGAGTCTCTGGCCCCCATCTTCCCTGCTGCGTTAATATTAACCCAATTGCCTTTTTCCATCTGCATTTGCGATGTGGGCAAAGTTGCGATTTAATGCAGTGAAAATGAGATTTACGCGTCTTTCACGTTGCTTCAGTAATACGATCAAGCGCAAGGTAAAAGCATCCTCAAATAGGCAATATGCATTTCATTTGGCCATGTTCTAGGCTTGTTAGGCTACTTATGCCGCCTATTGAGGCAATATGTTGGGAATTTCTTGGCAGGGAGGCAGCGCTTTTATTCCATCACCGCATCAGGGGCATAGTACCTCGGACGCAAATCGACTTTGTCCATTCAATCACTGTGTATGTGTGTGTCAAAGAGAAGGGTTCCTGTTCTCCCACGTGTTCTGCGAGGCTCCATTCTCCCTCACGAGATTGTGTCTTCAGCATTGAAAATTTTCTGTGCTTCGTTTCCGAGTACTTTGTTTGGCCCATCCAACAGGGGCATCACCAGGAAAGACATGGATTTTTGCTCACAGCGTGGACCTGGAGCAGGAGCAACGTCTTCGAGTCACTGTCACTTCCCTGTTTGCCGGAAACAATGTAAACCCCGCGAGTTGCCGCAATACTGTTACCACCGCCACCGTCGCTAAAATATTCACACTTAATTCAATCCCCCTCGCCGATGGGTAAATCCAATTTTCTCCGTTAAATCGCCGCTGCAGCAAGATCCTCGGGCCGAATTGAGCAAGTCGCATATGTCACTCATACATAGCCGTCTGCACAAATATTAATGACAATTAATTGGCAGATTTGCACCAGGATGAGTGAGCAAATTCCCAACGTCTTGGCTGCTGCTTCTGCAGCAACAACATTATCTCCCTGAATCAGAACTCGTGGAGAAAATTATGGAAATTTCCCCAGAACGAAGCGGCAGTTCCAACTGCAGCGTAACTGCAGCATAAGGAGTTGAAATCACCGAAAGAAACGAGCGCGAGTCTTGCGTGGAGCTTGAAACCCCAAAACGCGCTGAGAAACGGTTTGGTACATGTGGCAAACTGAAAAGAGCCTGTCGCTTTGTTCAATGCAAAACCAGGCTCGAAAACACGTCGCACTGGAGTAGTTTCGGAGCGCACCAGAGTGCGGTTGTGCAACCCTAGTTCTGCCTGCACTCTGGCGATGCCGTGGTCCCGATGTCCGGAGCCACACTGAGGTCGCGCCGTGAGAGCCTGAAGCCAGAAGGGAGCTGAACCCGAGAGGGACCTGCACTGTGGCAGAGCTGCGGGACATCGCTTTCCAGTTCAGACTCGAGAGCGCGTATGGCCGTTAGGTACCTCTTGTACCGAGGCATTAGCAATCCGAGAAAAAGCACAGGTCACGGGATCAGCGCTGTCTGTCTCCTCCAACAAAGATTTAGTGGTCAGGGAGATGGAAGTCCTGAGCGCATGGGGTGACGGTTAACAAGACCTGGGGTCTCGAGTGTTTGAATAAGCGCAGGTCTGACTGCGAATTAGCGCCAACCAGTTGTGACTTGTCATGATAGACTGCGCTGCAATATGATTTATCCTGCTGCAACCACATGTCGTGGGTGCTTGCTCTGAGTGTGCGGCATCTGTACAGGGAAACGCGGACCTTTTAAGCGCTTTCAGCAAAAGTGAAAGGGGAGCCTCCTTACATGACCCGGCAGACGGGCAATGATGAAAGGATTAGAAGAGCACTGTCAGGGCTTTTGTTACAGCCACAAAAGCCTCAAAGTCAGTTGAAACTCCAAAAGCTTTCAAACTTCTTTCGCTGGGCATGCGCACACACTTACTGGTGGCATATGGCAGTCTGCCGTGCTAATACAAAATAAGTGGCCTGCAATTGTCAACTCCTTATACTGTAATTATTACACTATCAATAAACATTTCACTTGGTGGGGCTCAGCTTTAATTTAACTTTCCTGCCAGTGGAAATAATAGGTCCCCGCAAACCTCAAAGGCAAAACAGAAAATGGGATTCCTCTTCCAACAATGACGTTGGAAAGTAAATAAATGCAAACAAAATTAATTTTTCACAAAAAAAAAATCAAAAAATTCATAATTCAACAACCATTGTTTTGAAACCCTTTGATTTTGGTGAAACATACAAGGAAATAACATTTTGAAGCAAATTTATGAAATATTGGCATTGTCCAGAACAAAGATCACCATCTAACTGCGAGCAACTTTTATCTATGAGCTCTATTCAATTCATCGACAACTTTTCTGCTTTTGCGTGTCTATCATATCAGCCTGTAATAAATGGCTCTTGCAGTCGTAGCCGCCGATGAGTTTGTACTCAATGTAATGACGGCCAATTTGCGCCGGCGATGCTTCATAAGCTTTATTTCCTTTCACACGCAAAAGAAGACAGAGCACTTCTTCTGCTAATAGGAACTCAAGTGCAAGTGCGTGTGTTTCCTTCATTCACGTTGCATTGCATTTCCTGCCCAACAAATTACAGTTATTTCTGTCAGAGTTAATATGGGCGTCGGAATCCTGTTCCCTCGATTGGCTGCGCGGAGGCTGAGAAGCCAAGTGCCAATTTCAATGGGTGACAACAGTTTTGAACCAAAACAGCTGATGAATCCATTTCCACACAAAGAACTTAGTTCAGGACGCTGCAGACTACGTGAACGCGGAACACTGATCGGAACTTGCAGACACACCTTTGTTTCCTCAAGGTTTGAAGTGGAGTTCGAATGAAAGAGAGACCTGAACCTCACATTCTTTGGAAAAGACGAAAGTGCCTTGGTTGAAGTGTGCTCGTATGTTCCTGAAGGACATGTTCGGTGGGTTGAGAGACGGCGCCGAGCGGCGGCGACGGCGTCAGTCGATTGAGACTGAGACGATGATCAATAGGACATCGAGGCTGACAGCATTTAAATTGGGATAAATCAACAACGCGTTGTGAAAAATACTGAGATCTGGGTTTGAGAGAACAACTCGACATGCGCCTTGGTTGCTCTCTGGAACTGTGGTTTCCGTTGCGGCAAGATCACTCCAGAATTGTTCTGTTGGAAGCAAAGATGTTGCCTCTTTTCAGGAAATGAAGGACACGATTTCCAGTTTCAAGTTTGTCACCAAACCCAGTTGCGTGATCCAAACGTCACGCTAAATTTTGTGTCATGCAGCTGCGAACAAAAGACAAATTTCACAGTGTTGGTTGAAAATACGGCGTTGACAGAAATATACTGCGGGGAAAGGCCATCTCCATCGGGGCACTGTCTTCATTGGCTAACGTTGTTATTGCTACGAATCTGTGATGCTGGCCTTACTCACCCTGCTTGTGTTCTGTCATAATGTATAATTATCTTTTGTAGTCCTCTGAGAGCTCAGCCGTCAACAAATACAAGCAGTTGACTTCAATCACGCTGACCGCCATGACACCGGGAGCGATGCACCTTTCACAGAGAGTACAATATCGGGTCCCCGGACGCCCACTTGAGGTTCCCGCGAGGACCCGAGATAGGGCGTGATCTATGAATGGTAATTACGACTCAGGTCCCGCGGGGGGAAAGGAAGAGGAGATGGGCAGGTTGGAGGGGTGAGCGTCTGGGGGCCCGATGGACGCGGTGCTTGGACCCCAATCTGGTTGGCCGTCAGGGCTGGATGGCGCGGCCGCTGTGGCCCTCGTGGCCCGAGCCCCGCACCCGGCGCCCCGTGTCCGCCTCTCCCGTTTGGAGGCACGCGGAGTCACTCTGACGCGCAGAAGCAGTTTGGGAGGATTCGAAGTTTGTTTCCAAAGAGGTTCTCGGGACACGGAAACTTTGAGTGCGCTAGTTTTCGCCAGGCTTTTGTTTCTTCCAACTTTTCTGTCTGAAGACCGGGGCAGATCCGCACGAGCGTCATCCCGCTGTCCACTGCGGGTGGAGAACGCTCGCTTCTCTTTGATGCCGACAAAAACAAAAACAACCGGACGAAACGTTTGCCTTTTCCGTCTGTTGCAAAAAAACGGACAAATTATGCCCTTCTTTTCAGTTTTGTCAATAATGTTGTTCCTTCTTTGAAACAAAGGCCTTGGTATTTTATTCTGTCTCACCGCACACACAGTTGGCCACATCTTCGACAACAACGCAGAAAACCCCGGTTTTTGACAAAAATCGACTTGCAGTGAATCTCCTCCCAGATAGGGGCCAAGCCTCCAGCATATCAAGCGTGTTTCAATATTGCTTCAAACTTTTTGACATCAGCTTCATTTTGCAGGGAAGGGGAGAAGCAGAAATGACACAGTTGTTCGTCTTGCCAGTTTGATAATCCAATATTTGCTTTGTGACACATGAAAAATTCACTTATCAAAATCGGTGACAGCTGAACATAATCAACCCGCTTGCAAAAGGAAAGCTTCTTGGGCCCTGAAAGTGCACGTACGGAACAAGTGCGAAGCTTTCAGATTGTACGTGAAGCACAAATGCACTCACATGTTCCTCTGTGAGTGCAAGTTTGAATTCAACTGGAGTGACCATCACCCCACAACACAAGAGAAGAAATCTGAATCCTCGTAGACACAAAAGGCGAAAAAAATTCAGTTGAACGTCTCTACTTTCTTGATGGAAACTTCAGATCAGACAGTGAACAAAGCCATTGAACCTACGTACGCAGATCTCCAAACAGAACCTTGTTCCTCAGATTGACAGCCTTGAGTTTACATGCACTTTTTGGCAACTGGACCATGATCGCGGGCTTAGTGGACAGATTGTCGTCTGCCTGGATGCTTGAATGCTTAATTCATTAGCTTGTTGTTAGGAAAATAAAATTAAACACATTTGAAAGAGCAGAAGCCCGGAGGCGATTTGACGCAGTTCTGGTCACAACACAGTAAAAGTGCTTGATTTCAACAAGTACATTTCAACGTCGTTTTGTCCTGTCTGTTTCAAGTTCGTCTTTTCTACCAGGTAGAAAATGTAAGCTCTCAAGAACTGTTTTCTCCCAAATCTGGAATTCGAACCTCAGGCCTGGTTGCGAGACCTTACTCTTCTTGCAAAAATCTTGTCTCTGGGTCTCCTCTGAAGCAAAATGTTTTTGAGGGCGCAGCGAAATGAATAAGAGTTTAATTAAGTGATCAGCGGAGGAGTGAACAGATTGCGAGGCTGACCCTGTGCAGATGGATAGGCGGATGTTGTGAGCTTTGAGTCCCTTTCTCCAGACAAACACTCATCTCACTCTCCTCATCCAATTCACTCATTTACAAATAATTAAATCTGCGTCGTGGATCAAATTTTCAGCCAGCATGTACGAGAGAAACTTTCTCTTCAACGGAGTTTAAAAATACGGTCTGGTTTCACGCGAGGTTTTTCATTCCTCATTCATCTGAGTTTCCGGTTCCCGTCATACGGCAAGGATGTTGAGGGCCAATGCACGGTGTAAAACAATTTATTTGCAAAATCCGTTTCTGTACAGAACAATCATACATTGTACAAACGCGCTCAGAAATCCATTGGACTCATGTTTTGATATGACTTGGCAATGTTCATTCAAACACAGCTACCCATGTACAAACACAAAACAATGTCTTCACAACTTCACCGTCAACACAACTCTTGCAGTTTCAAATCAAATATTTACAACCCTCAGTTCAACAAAAAAGTCTAACAAGCGGTTCAAGCGAAGCTCAACAAATGTATTGCTAGAAATTTCTAAGGCAAAACAAAATGTCTAATCTGAGAGATTGAAATTGAAAGGTTTTGGTACATGTTAGAGAGTATTATGTGGTACTTCAATGAATATACATGTTGGTTTTCAATGCAATGAGAAACAACATTTACACAGGTCAGGACTTCGTCCACCTCAATACGGCAGTCGCATGCGACTGTCCTTTTCATGTGATCATGCCCTGACTGCAGCATTTGCAATGGAATAATTGAGGCAACTTTGAATTCTGCAGACTGATCAAGGAGAGAACTGCACCTTTGCAAACGCGAATATCTTGGCTGTTCATTGTGGCTTCAGGATCAATGTTTTTGCAAGTCGATTCGACAGCTGAGAACAAAACTGTGAAATTGCTTGTGTTGTGTCACCTCAAAACTTGAAGTGGTGCGGACAATTTCGTTGGGGCGGAAAACACACTGACTTTGGCTTCTGGCTGTGACGCATGTTTGCACGTCAAAGAGGTTCGTTTCAGTGTCACACCCTCGACGTAGTTGGAGGGTTCAGAAATGCTTTGAAATTGGCTGCATCAAAGACCCACCCTTCTCCCCCTGCAATTGTGCAGAGAACAAAGGAAATTTCAGTCACTCGTCACTGGTTCGGATTTTTACCCCTGACTGAGCATACTCATTTATCTGCTACAGAAGGTTCTCTCACAGTGACCAATAAAACGGGTCTGCGTCAAGTTCCAGCCCGATTGAAAAACGCCCCTTTTGTTTGAAGTGAGCACAGGACAATTAAACCATTAGAGTCCCAGAGAAAGCTGGAGTGACGGAGCTTACATCACTGACCACTGCTTTGATCTATGGTCAGCTGCATGAGAGACAGAAGGTCCGTGCTGACCCGTCCACCCCCACCCCCTTCCCTGTTTCACGCCCCCTCTTATGCCAGCACACATCATATGCTTGGCAAGGCCCATTGCTCATAAGTCACCATTCAACACATTTTGCACAACTAAGTTTTCCCCATTGTTCAATTTGTCAGACTCAGACTTTTTTGAAGTTTTCGGCCACAGATTTTTGACCATTGTTCTGGGTTTGGGATGGTTAAAGCATTGTCGTGGAACTTGACATTCACCAAATGCAACATAACATCTGCTTCTTTCCAATCAGTTGTCTCAGGCTGGACATAGCGCGCATAGATGCAGAAGACAGACACGCGGGAAAGTTTTTGTCTGAAGGATCAACGCCACCGGTGACAAAACATTTTGACCTCTTGTGACTGAAAAGACAATCATGCTCACTTGGCAAAACAGTTGGTTATTGTTCACAAAATGTTGCAAGTCAGTAGTTCCGTGCACGTTTCGTTCCTTCATTTGTCTGTTGAAAACTTTGAACAGCGCCTACATATTCTGGCTACTCGTACAAGAACAGAAACCGAAATGAAACGGTCGTTACAAAACGTGCACAATGCGAAAGCCACTTTCACGCGGACAGCAACCATTTCGAGTGAAAAAAAGGATGAAACTCGTTCGTGTGATGCTGATCTTCACTGATTCCACGGCGTACAAAATCAACACCGCAACAGAATTGCAGTGTTGGGACATGACTGGGACCAGATGCAGAATGAAATGATTTTGTGCTTTGAACACCATCCGTACATCTTGTTGCGAAGACAGTGTGTGCGGTTTCAGTGTCATATGATGAGGACCCATGAGTTTATTTGCGAGGAACAAAGTGCGGATGAAGGTGTGTTAAAGCTTGACACAGGGACTGCACGTTCATGACTGCAACTCTCGCCGCCTGAGTTTTGGAGACATTTTTTCAGCTCGACGGGCTGCTTGACTCAGACCATTGCGGGCTTCAGCTGAACCAGAAACGTTCTCTTTCAAACGGACAAAAATTAAGTTTTCCCGTTATTTGGTCAGTTCCACAAACTGCACGCTGTTGTCTTTGTGGTTCACATCAGCCCTCGGCGACCCTCACTGAATCCATGTGTGTCGGTGTGCAGCTTTCATACTTCAAGTGCCTACTTTCGTAAAAATGAAGCGAAGACCCAGGGAACACGTGTGTCATACGGAGGTGATCATGATCTCACAGTCCGAGCATTCGTCGCTGCTCGCCTCGATCTGCGAGCGCTGTTTGCGTTTCCCCTTGGGCTTCGGACGGTGGTGGTTCAGCTTCCCGCGTCCGCGCACGCGCGTCATGTGCGCCGTCGAGTTGCACGGCATCTGGTGGTTCTCGCCCAGAAAGTCGTCCTGCAACAAACAGAAGCAGCGATGATCCAGTGTCGCGAATATCTATTCGCCGTGTTGCACAACGGACGTCGAGACGCCTTGAGTTCGCAACGTGTTGAGTCTCCAAACGAGTCCGACGTGAAATGTGCGAAATTTCTGTCGTGAAAGAAATCAAACAAAAGCAAATGTGTTTGGTTGGTTTTCCACGAATGCCAAGAGTTATGACCTTTGGACAACAGCAGACACAGAAGGTGAACGTACTTTTTGCCAAAAGCTGAGAGTTCTCCAGAGACCATCCAATCAAGAATTCAATTTTCAACTCCCAAAGAGCACGCCAGTGATAAAACCCTTCATTTTCTGGCACGTAACAAATGAGTTTGTTCTGAAAGTACGGAAGCAGCGGTGTGGAGGAGGCTCGAGCACTCTGTGTACCGATCCCCTCGGGATGAACCGCATCCACACGGCGACAACGAAAACGATCATCACAAGAGAAACAACGCACATGATCGTCCGACTGTCTTTTTGTGTCTGAGCCAAAAGCAGTGTTTGTGGACTGCACAGATTCCAACTCGACGTTTCAAACAGATTGTGGCGCTTTGGAGCGGACCCTGCACAGATTTGTGGCCGGATTCCCCCAATCCTTGCCGCCTGTCACTGAGCCCTGGAAGATCAATCAAACTGGGCAAGACGGGCCATATTTTAAAAACGACGCAATCGGGGTCGCATTAGAATTCAGGTTGCGTGGGGATTTGACTGGTCAGTTGTGGATGAAGATGAGGGGCAGAGGACAGGATGGCCCGAAACCTGCTCATAGTTTCGACTGGTCTGACGATTGCGTCTTGGAAGAAGATCAAAGTCTTTTTTTACAATTTGAAGAAGCAAATCTGTCAGCAATGAGTAATTTGAGGGCACACGTTCAGTGTGACGGGAGATTGACCCAAAAGTTACATGACCGGATCTCTCGCGAGTCTGCCCCTGGATCCACTGCTGCTGTTTAGAATTCAGGTTGCAGCAGGAGGAGGTTGGTCATGCAGAGAAGAAGCTGTTCTCTATTGTCCACCTGGACTCATCGAACGCGTCTAACAAGAGCGCGCCGCGCGCCTCCGGACTGCGAAATTCCGCACACTGGGGAGTTGACTTCTGCCAAACTGGTGTGTTGTTTGATAGGGTGTGTTTTGTCGTTGAGCAGTGCGACCAACGAGCAAACCTGAACTGATGCAAACAAGACAAGATAACCAAGGATCTTGTTGAACAGGAACAATGATGTCTTTTTTTGAGTTATTATCTGAGCAATGACGCACGCAAACCACCTTCTGGGATTTTCAAACTGGAGCGAATGCAGCCAAGATGTTCTGGTTCAACAGAAGACGGAATCGGGGACCCAGTTCCTCTCCACTTGATATTCTGCAACTGCTGCGCCCCTCCCTCGCCGCGCATAGTCACACATGATTTATGTCTCTGCCTGCCGAACACTCCTCTTCAGGCTTTCTGCAAACCACCCCAAACATCCCTCTCGCTCCTCCAAGAACACCCAGACTGAAGTCTGTTTTGCATTTGAGCCCTGTCCTTTGATGAAGACAAGGATTATGCATCACAAATGTTCAGGGATTGGACACTGGATAAATGGCAGTGAAGCCGTGGAAAACTGGTGGTGTTACTGCCCCGACTCTGTGTTGCCATGAGCGAATTGCGGAGACATCTTGAAGCAGAGACAAAGTGCAAGGACGCCGCAGTCTCAGTGCAAAAGCGACGCACGCTCACTCCTCGTCCGCCCCCTCAGAGAACACCCAAAGCAAAGCCTGCACAGATCGGAGAGCAATCCATCAGCTGAGCGCAACGGAACACGGATCAGGGACCCAACAGATCCAGAAATCCAGGATAGTGTCCCTCGCTGCCTCCACACTCCAGGTTCGCCGCCTCCCTGCGACAAATCCAGAATCGACTTCAAATCTCCTCAGACCCGTTCAATCCGGGACCCTAATCCCAAGGCAAACAGTACTTATTGTGTTTCAGGCTCTGAAATACATCACCATGTGGGCAGACAAGTTGTAAAGTTTTACTTCATTTCCTTTGATTAATGGCCTATAAAATTTTGATAAAGGAATCCCAGGGGATTCAAATTTGTCACTTTAAAAAAGCTGTTGACAAAGGCAATCCCGCAATGTCGCATTAATGGAAGAAAGATGCCGTGGCTGCTGCAAACTTGGTAACGAATGCAAATTTACGCTAATTGTACAATATGCCACCATGGGAACGCGGCAGACGCGATAAAGTTGCAGCTTTGATTTCGACCAAAATGGTAACGATGTTTCGAATTGAAATATTACTTTTTCAATCCATACATAATAATTTGCCTCCAAATTTGAACAGGAACTCCAGTCTGCTGGTTTTCATTGTGCAATTGGAAGACAAATTTGGGAAATTTAAATGGAACATAACTTTTTTGCACACAAAATTTTCCACACCTTGATCCTCGTCTTCACGCACTCACGTGTGTGTCACTCGTGGCTCGCTACTCACGTGCGGGATCATGTTGTCGTTGACGGAGTTGAGCGACTCGAGGCTGTGCGCCTCCGACCCGGAGTCGTAGCCCGGCGAGCCGCGCTGCTTGCTCAGCTTGCGGCGCTTCCGCCGCGCCAGCAGCATCGTACGGACCTGCAACACACGACGGAGACCGCGCGTCATTCACGGGCAGGCGAGAAGAGACATTTAGTGGATACGCCACACAAACCCAAAATTTGCCCGTGAAGGGATGAATGAGATTGATTGAGAGGAGAACGAACAGTGTTGCAGCAGGAACCCAGAACAAGCTGAAAAAAGACTTCAAGTCTGAGGAAATTCAAGTGTCACACCCGTTTCGGCGTGAAATTTTTCGGATACGAAAGCGAACTGTTGACACACAGGGTACTCCAGATTGAAGTAAAATAGAACTGTTCCCTCTCCCGCTTGAAAATAATGCAACGGTCTCAATTACTGTGGCAGAGATTTGCAAAACTTGATATGAGGTCTATTTTCCAGAACAATGATCATGAGCGATTAGACCATTTTTCAGCTTCTCCTATCTCGAGGAAGGAAAAATGTATTTGTCAAAATGAGAGGGTGTATCTGTCAATTGGAGGGGTCTGTGAGGGGTAGACAGGCATGGGAGTGACGCCCCTGTAAGGCAAGGGCGCGACCCGGCACCCTCAGTCCGGGATAGATCCTGAGTGGATGGGCCGGGCTCCGGCGCGGTCCGGGGCCCTGAACTCCATTTGTGCGCTGCTGCGGCCGTGTATCAATCCGCCAACTCTGCCATGTGACGATATGACACTGATGCCTTCACACGCTGCTGAGCTGCACAATTTCATTTGTTTTCTTATTAACCTCCATTTTTCGCAGGTCACGAGGTGGACGGGAGCGGGGTGGAGGCGGACGGATGTCGCGGTATCTGCGCCGCCCTGGCCTCCGCCTGGGTTCCTCAGATAGCGGCGACGGGTCGCTGCTAGAATCTGTACACATTCTCGTCTTTCGCTCCAGTAATGCAAGAACTTGTCTGCCGTGCAGAAGGGTCCAAGACATGTACTGTTTTTCACAAGGCAAGTTCGCAACACAGGCAGCACAAGTAACAATCTTATGTTTTCGATGTTTTGGTGGTTCTCATCTTGTATTCCAACAATTTTTCTGGAATCTTGGTGTCGACGAAAGAAGAGGACAACATTCGCCAGTTTTCGTTGTCATTCTGAGTCAAGGTATTTTTGCTGTTGCGGACTGCAGGACCCCCACCTTGAATCTCATCATGAAGGACACAACGCTCCGCTCACCGCAGAGCTGATCTCCCTGTGTACTGCACGGTCCACACAACTGCTCTACAAAGGGTCTGTGTGGCACTGAACAGGAGTGGATCCACGGGAGCGAACTCACCAGGACAAGGACAGGTCAAGGAAAACGACATCGAGTTGGATCACTCGACTTGGCGTGATTTTGAGAGATGTTTACGCTTGACGTGTTTCTTTTGCGGGAATTCTCGATTTGGCAGGAGACAGTTGCTCACTTGATCCGCAGGTGGTCAAGTCCACCAAATACAAGACGAATGAGTCGCCTCTCAGACCGGGATCCTAACTCCTCCGTCCTTCCTTTCCGCGGACAAGATGCTAAAATGTAATCCGATCTGATGAGCCTTTCCAATTACCTTATTTCACCTCAATCTTGTCCCGGTCACAATAGTACTTATTGCACGTACAATATTTGCCTGATGAATGGGACTCCGTTATTGCACTTCTATGTGACGACCATCTGCAGCAGAGATTGCACATGTTGAGCCTTTGTTATACATCACAATAACGTCTCGAGGCCCAACCAAGGATAATTAAATAGAAACAGATAACACATCTTCCCGTCCCTTGCCAAAAAATCCTCACCGCGCCAAATGGCTATGCGTTTTGTCATTTCCATATTTTCCTTCGGAATCTAATCGAATTAATCATATTGAGGCTCCACTCTTCTGAAATGGATATTTGGACAGATCGGAGAAGGCCGCCGCCCGTTTGTGGACGCGTTCCCTTCCCACGACAGGGCGCAATTTGTCGCGGCCCCCTGCACAACCGGATGACACTCCCGCTGACAGGGCATCTTTTCCAAGCTGTCTGAGTGTCGCAAAAAATCACATCCATTTGACTTTCTTTCAAAATGCCCTGAAAACTCGTCTGCTTGTGATTTTTTGAGCTAGTGAATGAACAACCATGAACTGGACTGCGGGATCCGAGGAGGAAATGTCAAGTCACCGCAACAAACACTGCGAGGTGAGGCACCCTTCCAATATTTCGAAAAAGGGAAATTAATTTATGCGTGATAATTGGTGTTTTGGTTTGACATGTAGAATAGCACATCTGGCGTCATTTCCCTCAGATAAAAACGCCGAGAAAATGAAAATCTGCCTCTCTGGTTCCCCAAGGGGTAATCACTTGCTCACTCGAAGCCTCTAAACGAACAATGACAATTTCCATGTGTTGATACCAACTCCAGGAGACAACTGTGCTCGCGTCCACGGGGTGAAACAACGCACATGGCACTCTGTGGAAACCAAACCCATCTGGTGCAGAACACAAACAAGTGGACGAAGAAACAGTATCATTCTGGAGGATAATACCTCCGGGAACTCCAAGGCAAATTTATTGCAGCAATTAAATCTGATCAATTGATTGCGAAGTCTTTCTGGACACACTGACAAATGGGACGCGAGCGACCGATGTCTTGCGAGAGACACAACAGAACATATGATGCACCACAAATGGGATGATGTTTGGATCATCATCCTTTATTCCTCAGACGCGAGGACGTTTGAGTCTCCAACGCTTTGGCCACAATTTCCTCGTGTCTATTCGGCACCAGAATTCTGCACGAATGCCCAGATGACCGAAAACCGTTGTGTCGATGTGAAGCGTTTCGAAACATGAGATGAAAAGGGAATGAACACACTGAAATTGTGAACAAAATTGCAAGAAAACATCCCCTATGCCAATTTTTACAGAGCATGAAACAGCGAGAAAAAGTCTGGAATTGAATCCAAATTGAGGATTTTCTTCGTTTTGAAATGCAAATTGCGTCGAAATGATGTTTACAAAATTTCAAAGTTAGCACAGGAACATTATGTACATTGGATTTAGTAGTGGTTCTAACAAAAGGCAAATGCTGTCTGTCACTGATAAATGTTTCTGAGTCAGTCAGGCAGAATTTCCTTTCACGACGCTTGGGCAATCCAATTTCTTCAAATCAATTCTATATTTCAAAGTGCTTTTGTAAGAAGGAAAAACAGCTTGGAGATGGCATAATTCCCTATCCAAACATTTCTGCCTTCATATGCATCTTGTCAGAGGCATTCAGAATCTCATTTCACTTGAATGGCCCCAGGCCACATGTTATGAGTGATTGCCCCGGCCAAACTGCCTGTGTAATTTCAATTTTGATTACCTACATGGATAATGAGATTAAAAGTACTGCGGAACCAGGGCTGGAGATTTCAATAAAGAGGAAGATGACTCAAGTGGATGCGGACGTAAGACACTTACGAGGCAGCATTCCATTCAAGGTTCATTTCAGCTCAAGAAGATGTCCAGTCATTGGATGTTTAATCTGCGTGAAGACCACATATTCAAAGAGGAAGTTGTGTGTTTAGTTCAATTGAGCGCCCTTTATGCTGCTGGAACAGGGGACCACGGGACAGGGGGACAAGGGACGGTCGCTCCCTTTCTCCGTGCAAAAGCAATGACAAATTACTGAACATTAGATCAGAGGCTTGTTGTCGAGCAAGCAACACGGAAGAGGAACAAAAGGACAATGAAAGTTGTGCCATCTGCCACGTGCGCAGGAACAATGCACCACCCTGCAGCCATGGTCTCTTCAACTGTAACCACCGCAAGAGCACGCTCCTCACCCTTGATCCCGTCACTGCAGTCTCCGAGGGGCCAAACCTCTTCTCCATACAAAGTTCCTCTTTATCCGCAAATCTGGCTTTCCTTTGAACCTCTTACTATTCCAAACACTGCCCCTCTTCAGGAGCCATAGATAAGCTGTCAGTGAAGCATATTCTTCATAAAAATTGCATTTTCCACACTGTGGGTTTTTAATATTTTCGGAACAACAAGGTGGGATGGGCTGAGGGTCCGGGAAGAAGAGGGGCTGGGTTCCCCCGGCCCTGGTGACCACTGCCCCGCGACCGACCCAGGCCGGCGCAGGGGAGACCCCGGACCCAGGGCACTCCTGGTCTTGGGTCAGTTCCCCAGTCAATGAACGGGTCCCCCGCCTCTTCCCTTACCGCAGTCCAGACTTAATTACAAGCTTGCGGCAGTCCGCAGCGCGGTCGCCGCGGTCGCAACGGCCCGCCGGAGCTGCCATTCGCAGTGGAGAAATCTGTTGCATGCTCGAGTAGCCGTGAAATCTACAGATCACAAAGAATCTGGCGCATGAACGACGGAGTATGGCCGACATTTTCCTCGCTCCGAGTAACATTATGAGAAAGTGACCCGGGTATGAGACCTGTCATTGATGGCTATCTCACAATCCATGGCGTCTTTTGAGACCTCTTCCTGGTGAAGACTCGTTTCGCAAAGCACTCACGTTCCCTCTGACTCGCAGATTGATTCACAAAAACATCGATTCTGTGTTCTGCCGAACGACTGTTCAGAACCAAACAGATACAGTTCACTTGGACTGGAGCATTTCTGCAAAACTCGTGTCTTCGGGAGTCGCGGTTCGTCCGAGCGTCTGCGTGCGGTGCGCCCGACCGGTGCGGACGAGGCCCCGAAGCCGGGCGGCCGTGAACTGTGAGCATATGGGCCGCTACAGGCAGCAGGTGTTCGGGGTTGCAACCCGAGCTTAGTCCGCACTCCCCTCCCACATTGTACCCGGAGCCCCGCGCCCATTGTCTCTCGCTCTAATGCACTCTCCCTCTCTGCCTCTAAGACGATTAACAAACACCCAGCCTCTCAACATCATTTAAATTGCATTTGGTCCCAAGCTTTTATTTCAATATGTTATTTAAAGCTAATGCGCGCCACATTATGGTGGTTGATTCCTTTTAATCGGACAAGTTGATGGGCTGGTCTGTTTACTCGCATTAGCTTTGAAGCCTCGTCATCTGCGCAGAAAGCTACCGTCAGTTAAACGTGGTGAGAGTCAGGTTTCTCACACAGGCATTGAAAGTAAACTTTTGAATAATATCAGTCCTGTTGTTGAGTTGCTTAGGTACATCAGAGCATCAAAAGTGAACAGAGTGACTTCAGAAAAGAATTCGAAAGTCAAGCTCTTTGGTTCAGTGAGACAAACAAGAGTTGCTTTGTCTGGAGAAGGTTCAGTCCGACGCCGTCAGCAGAACTGAGGCAAACTTGTGCCACGATCTGGTCGCAACTCTGCATCCCAATCCCTGGTGACCACAGATTAGCCGAACTTCCTTTCGCGACACAGAGCGCGCAAAATTAATGGTCAGCAGACCATCTTCTTGATAAAAGATCATTTCTTCCACATTACATTTGCTTAACGATAGTAACAGTCCATTTGTTCCAATGTGAGCATTAACAAAGCACAGATAGCCACAGAATAATAGGATTTCCTTTTGCAGTCACCCGCAAGTTGCCCCACCAAAGATTTAACATGTGCCACACACAGGAGAGGTTATGTTCAGATCTGACCCAGCGTGGCCTTTCCTCGCTTTAATTTCGCATCCTACCACCCAGGACTTGCCCAATGGCAAATCTGGCATGTTTCAGGCTTGCGATATGGCCATCACAGAGGTGACCCCGAGTATCATTTGAATCTTGCCTAAGTGACCTGGCCAGTCATATGTTGAGCCCTGGAGGCCCATTCCAAGGCCCCGGAGCATTGACCCCGGCCCATGCAGCCTGGCCTCGCACGGACCACACGCTTTCCCGAACCCTGATTTATCAGGGTCTGTTTTGACCACCCTGGGTGCGAGGCCCGGGCCTGGCGCGCATCTCCCCGCCTGACCCCGTGATCCCGGGACTCCCGAGCCGTGACACGGACAAATGTGATCACTGCGCAGCGCCGGGTCTGCTCTGCATCAGACCAGCGATTGAGAACCCTGAAACTTCGTCCATTCTAACAGCTTGAACTTTTTGAAATTTTCTTCTCGACGTGCGTGCAGGTTCTCCGTTCAGACTTACAGAGCTGAGTGTCGCTCGCATGAGTACTTTGAGTTTCACGCCTTTACTGGGAACCACAATCGGCACAGATTGCCTGTTTGAACCCTTTGACGAATAATTTCTTGACGTTTCAGAACAAACAACTTCTGTTTTACAGTGCACAAAATGTTTGCGAGTGGACACCGGGACAGCACACGAGTCTCGTTACACTCAGCAGCTTCATCTGATATTCTTCAACACGACATCCGGCTCCTCGCAACCTATTTGGTATGCCTCTGGTCGCCTTGTAACCTCTCGTGCAGTGAGCATCTATGACCTAAACTTTGCACCATATTTTAGCTGGAAGAAGCATCTTGAGACAGAATTTCGCCACATTGCCTTGTCTGAAACCTGCAAGACTGGCATGTGGAAAATGTTTGTTGGTGCCTTGCCTTTCAACTTGAAAGATCTTTCTTTTGGCAAAATTTTGTTTGTTTGGCCAATTTTCGACATTTTTTTTGTTTAAAGCATGAGCTTGCATCGTTTCGTTCTCATCACACACATTCACACACGCACAGAAACGCGCATTCACACACAAGCATACTCAATGACACACACACGCACTTTTGCTCTTGCACACTCGCAATCACTCATTGACGCACCCATGCAATCATTCACTCTGCACTAATACAATCACTCACTCCCTCTGCTCTCATTCATTCATTCATTCATTCATTCATTCAATCATTCATTCATTCATTCTCTCTCTTTCTCTCTCTCTCTCTCTCTCTCTCTCTCTCTCTCTTTCTCTCTCTTTCACACTTTCACATACACACAAACACCCAAAACACACATGCATTGCCAAAGGATCATTTCATCGCGAAAAAGAACTTCAGGATTGTGGTGACTTCAAATCAAGTGGTCCACTTCTGAATTCTCTCCACTCATCAGTGGAAAAGGTGTTTGTGAGTGTGTTTGATCAGAGCCAATCAGAGTGATGAAGAGCCCCTCACGGTGCGGACTGCAGTATCGCGAGCTTTGCCCACGCAATGCGGTGATAATGGGGAACAGTTCCAGGCGGACGAGTGGAACCTCCAGGAGCTAATGAGTCCACTTCCCTCCGCACAGCCCTTCCCTTCATTACCCCCACAATCCCCCACTGCCTCGCAAATCCAACCCAAAACAATTTCTCACATATGACCCCAATTTAAATAAAGCTGTCGGGGTGTATTATCTGACTGGAGACAATATGCAGCTCTCGCAATCTGGCAATGAGCGGAGGTGCCTTGGTGACCTGCGCTTAACTACTTGCTGCCTGCACAAATCGGTTTCCATTCATTGAGGTGGGAGGGGGCCGATGTAGGATGTTAGATGGATGGTCTGACATCACGCGATGCTCGCGGCTTCTGTTTCTGCAGTCTCCTGTTTCGGAACTTTGTTTCATGCCTGCTCGTTTGTGTGATGGTTCACCAACGTTCTTACCGTTGGCAACGTTCGTGCCGTTGGTGGCCCAAAAAGTACTGGGTGTGTTGTTCTCGTACGTAACCTTTCTGGGTTGGGAACTCTGGTGGACAGAACCTCTGAGAGATTGGCTCTCCTTTCAAAAAATCCACAGCAGCCTTTGGTGCAGAAAAAAGCGATTTGGTTCTTGAGGATCCCCGGCAAAGGACTTGGGTGGCAAACAAATTGACAGCCTGCTGATGGCCCAACATTGGATTTCAAAATCGCCCCTATTTCGCCTGGAAAAGTGGAACTTTTATACGGGTTCATCTCGGGTTGTTTTTGCTCTATCTCCTTCGTCATTCTGCGTCTTTGTGAGTCTTTCTTTGGCAATATTTCCTTTTGTCTGCAGCTCAGAATAATCTGCTTTGTCCGCAACCCTCGGGGAATCCACCCCGATACTCAGAAAGCGCTTAAAACTTTTGCGACGTTGCATCACAGAGTTTGATGGCCCCATAACCCGGGTCCCATTGTGGTCAGTGATCTGCTATGATTTATGCGACACCGGTGTTAGCGAGTGCAAAATATGTTCATTACGGATTAGCAGAGGGAGCCGCGAGCCTCTGCATCGGACTCTGATCTCCATGAGTGATGGGGCCCAACACAGGATTTGAAAGTGATGACCTCTAACGTTTGCTCACCTTCTTTTCCAGGCACCTCAGTGCCAAAATGGAATTGAACCTCGGATAACAAATGACGACCCATTCCTCATCTGTTCTCCAAAATATGTTCTCAGCGGATAAAACGACCTTAAATCACAGCACCTTTCCAAGGGATAGAGTACCCCCTAATCCATTTATGTAGACAGGGTATGTGGTGGGATGTGGCAATATGTGGGAATTGGTAGGAAGGGGTGGCGGGTGATGAAGGACCCATGTAGCGGATCTGTGTCATCATAAGCAACCATTATCCCGCCTCGGGGGTGACCCCGCTGACACGGGCTGTGTGCCGAGCTGCTCTTGTGAGCTTATGATAATGCACAGAGGTGGCTGCCATGTTTGGAGATCAGATGATCAAGGCAGAGGATGGGTTGACCCCTCGGGTTGCAGTGCACCCAGCTTTTCAGCTTTGGGTTTGGTGTAGTGGTACTTTCTCACAAGGAATTACGCTCTGAGAATTCCTTCTGCTGGGCGCTTGGTTGCTCCTGGAACCATTCAGGCCAACAACTTCGCTTCCAGGACATGGCCTCCGAACACAGTTTTCACCTTTCCAAAACAAGAACTGATCAGCTGAGCGAGTTCCGCAAACCAGATCGCGTTTTTGCCGATTTTCTTCGACCAAAACTCGAGATGTTGAAAACACGAGGCTTCTTGACTGTGTATCAACCAGTGTTCCAGAATGAAATTCTGGTCTTCCAACAATTCATTTTGCATCAGACGAACACCCTTTTGGTTCACAGGATGAGCAGATTGTAGAACCTGTGAGTTTGAGCCTGCCACCTCTCAGCACAACGCAGTCGCTCCTAAATCTCGCAAATCCGTCTGTCAACGCGTGCACTATGCACCCGCCGCTTCATATTTTCAGATAAATGATGTGCAAAGCAGGATTATTGTCGCGCACACATAATGCGACGCTCCCTGTTTGACCATGCAGCCTTTTGGGGTTTTATGAATAGCATACATCAGCGGTGGATTAGGGACCATGTCTTGTGCTGACGGGCTAATCCAGTGTTTGATCCGCAGCCAGCTTCTTCCCCTCGCCCGAAAACAACTTACATGAGCCAACTCATCCCTCAAAACTCGACTCATCGTGAAACTTGTGAATAGCAGCTGCAGTACAAGATTCTCTTGAATCCGGCATCAAGCTCCTTTTGCTGTGGCACAAGCGAAAATCCTGCTTTTTTCTCGAAAAATCACCAGGTCTCCAAAGTTTTGGTTTGAGCCTTCAGTCGGAACCACAGCGAAACGTGGCGCAGAAAATATGAACTGTTTTTACCAGTGGTTGAGTTTTGCAAACATTATTCGGTCCTCGTATTTTGTGAACGGAGACAAGTGGTTGTTTTGACATTGTTTGCAATTGACCAACGTAAAAAGAAGAATGGCGTCAGAACGGAAAGAATCGTGAGATCTACTCTTCAAAGCACATTGGATTGGCTGTAACCAGGCAACCTTCAACAGGAAAATGGAAGCCACATTCAGATGATTCACAAAATCACACCAAACAAGCGAAAGTTCTTTCAGCTTTTCTGTCAACGCCATTGCTGATTCCAATCATAAAGAAATAAGCGCGGCAATTTGTAATGGATTTAGTGGGTTGGCATTGAGGGAGAATCTTGGTCACGTCAGGCCGCATCTGGATTAGACAGTGGATGAAGGCTTCGCGAAGAGTGGGTATTAAGTGAGCACACATCTATCTCGCCGGGAAGTGGGCTGGAGCCACAATTAGGCTGAATTAGGCTGTGGATGGGCGGGAGAGATAGACTCCCCGGCTAACTCGCGCGCCTCTTGTATTCTGGGGTCGATCCGGACAGCCCTGACCAACCACAGTCTCGGATTAGTGCGTGATAAATATGATGCTTAATCCGGTAAAGCCGCATCTGGCCTGATCCTGTGCGGTTGATAACTGTTTCAAAAGCGTTTCATCACTGAGTCAGGCGTCAGGGTAACTTTGGTGCGATGAGCAGGATGCTGCTCTCAAAAACAAAAAAACATTTCACGGACCTCAAGGAAGCAAACATTCGAAGAAGGCTTTCCTGTTTGGGAACATCGAACAGGGACCTGACACTTCTCTGAAAATTTCGGAATGAACCTAAAATCTGGCAAACTATTGGAACAGCTTATATTTCAAAGCTGTAATCTCCAACTGTGGCAACGTCGTGGTCCAAGCTGTGCAGTAATCTAACGCAGAGCCGTAAAGCCAGCTCCCCAGCCAACCATACATCACAGCCAATGGCAAACACAATCAGATTTGACGTCTCTTGTCATCTGACATTTTCTATGGAGGTGACCAGATAAAAGTGCGTCGAGCAATTTGGGTGGAAAGTAAAACAACACCGGATTGTCATTTGATGTATTCAATTACTGTGAATGTTCCAGATCAGACTGCCATAACGAAAAAGTTTTCCACATCAGGGGCCAAAATCCGTCCGTTGCGCAATAAAAACCTGCAATATTTGGTCGATGTTTTCTCGTCGTGTCAACTGTGGAGGAAGCAGAATGTTTAAATATGGCTCCACAAGGGAACGAGAGAATATCACATCAACCAAAGTTTTGCAGTTCACTAACTGACTTTGTTTTCCACCAAAGTACTTTGTGTCGAGCAAGAGACACTTTTTTGCTTGTTGAGTTCAATCAAGTTGTCTTTAAATCTTGGAGATTCAATTGGAAAAATCCTTCTTCACCTCTTGTGCGTGATTCGAATTAAATTTGATGTTTACGGTACAAAGCCTGGGTGAAAATCCAAAGATACAAGAAGTACATATGTAGCCCATTGCAGACCTGTTCGTTCTCTTTCTTAGCAAAATTGTCAGCAAAGCACACCATGTTGCAGATTGTTCACGGAAGTCATTTCACGGCTTGCTTTGCGAAGGACTTCGCATTGTGAGCAGCCCTGACAGTAGCAGAGGCAGAGGGAACGGAAACTAAAAGCTGTCAGGACAATAAACAAGTGTGGCAGGAGGTAACGCAAGACAGTGACAATGCTGTGATTAGGAACTGGGCTCTCATCAGAGAGGGGTCCTCACCATTACACATCACTCACGCCGATCCCTGCACCCGACACTCCGCAACCTGTCGCCGCAACCGCCGCCGCAGACGCCGCTTTGGGGAGAAGGTGTCGAAAGAACGCCGTGAGGGCGGCTCCCCGAGGACGCCACATTTGAGAGGGCACGTCACGGCGCCAGGCTTTCATCTTCATTTCAAATTAGCACAAAGACAAGCGTTCAGAGTGTTGGACAGATTGAAAGCTTCCCGGGCAGATTGTGGCGCTGAGAGATTACACATTGCAGCCAACTGCGTTATCTTTTCCCAACGCCCTTCTGGAGTCTTTCAGCAAAGGAGTTCTTTTTTCACCACAAATGACCAAGTGCTGATTTCGCCAATGCCTTCGCGACATGACTGCTGTGGTCAAAGTAAACTTATCTGGCGACAACTTCGCTTCTGTGTCTGTGGCCTCGTGGATGTCAAGTTTCCGCAACATCTTCGGGAAGTTCAACAAATATTGAGCCGCATGTTCTCGCTCTCTCTCTCTTTCTGAGTACGTTGGAATCCTTTGACCATTGCAACACGTTCCACGTGAACAATTTTGCAAGTCTGTCTTTGGTGTCCTTTTGTGTCACAAGGGTTGTTGGAGAAAAACAGGTCCACTGGACACTTTGCACGTGTCAAAGGAATATGCTGCTCACTGACGACGACCGATCTCGGTCCATCAGTGCAGCGATCTGTTTGATGACGTTGTCCACTGACTCCACTGTTTCAATCTGATCCATCATAATTGTGTTACAGGTCAGAGGTCGTGCACAAAACCGGTGCGTTCGGGTGGGCTAAATACGCGTAAAATGCATTTCATCAATGAAGTTGCGAATCTACGATATTGTAGTGGTTACAATAATCTATGTAGATTAAACGCAATGAAGATCATTAGTTACTGTCTGCGCCGGATGATGGACGATTCCCTCTTGTAAAGTTGCGCACGCTCGAGTGACTTTCCCCAGATTAATATGGAGGAAGAAGCTACTCATATGATTACATTACACAGTCCAAATCACCAGAATCTTTGCTGCATAATGCCTCCCTATCCACCAGGGTCAATTGTTTTTTCTTCCCTTCTGGAGAGATGAGTCGAAATTCGGCGGTGAAGGAATGTTTTTTGGACTGATTAATTGGAATCCATCGCAGAGTAACAAAACGCTCTCGCGGTCTCACCAGTTTCGTGTCCTCTCCTCCGATTTGGCATGAAATGACTTCATCGATTAAAACAGTTCATTTCACAAAACTTTCATTTTAACGTGTGTCAAAAAACGGAACTGCACCAGCTTCAAGCATCTTCAGTATTTTCCCCCTCCTTTTGGCTGTGTGAAGTTCCACAACGTCCAACGTTCTTGCACGAGCAAGTACAGGAAGGTTTCTGTTTCTTGAACCACCATCTGACTTTCGAGACCCACCCACAAACGTTTTCTTGAAAACATCAATTGAAGCTGCATTTTTATGGCAAGAAAATAACAGACTGTTATTATCAATGAATACGAATGAAGAATACTTGCAGCGATAGAGAAGATTGCAGCCAATTGATTGTAACAACATCAATGAATCTTTCAGATCACAAGTGCGCAGTGTCACTTTAATGCATAACAATCAAATATGCTCATTTACATTCCTCACAATTGTTTTACAAGCCTGAGTTGCTCCCCAGGAAATATTTGCTGAATAATTCATGGATTTGTGACCCTGAGTCTGCTGTGATTGATTCATTTGTACTGGGCAAGATGCAGCAGCAGAGGGTCTCCACCAGGGGCACGAGTTTTGCCACGCTCTTTCCTCTCGACTTCAACGGTTCTTGCTAACTCTTTCATTCATTCGGTTCCCTCTCAGTCAGATCCCAAACTGATAACCCGTGCGTTCATATTTCTGGCAGATAGAAAATCACGACACACACCCAACAGACATCAAGAAAGTGCTTTGCTCACTCACCTCGTCATTCAACAGGAAGTAGAACACCAAGAAGAAAGCACCCTGAAGAGAAAGAGACACAACTGAAGGTGGCCAGTTTTGCCCGCATGTAATCCAGATGGACTTTTGCTGTCCGGTGCAACTCTGACAAAGCAAAACACTGATTGGTTTTGATGTTTCTACCTGAAGTACATTGAACAATGCGTAAAGATATTTGATGATGGCTCCTCTCATCTTCAACGTGATGAACGCGAAGAACCAGCACACGGTCAGGAGTATCGTCTGTGTCCACAGCGCGCGCGAGTGGATCCTGCGTGGAGAACCGACATGTTCAGAGCGACCACAAGGTTTAACGTACTGAACTGGCTGAACAACAAAATTTATTTTTGGACTCTGTCCGGAAACCCAAGAAACTCCCTCCAACATTGTTTCGCACTGAGTATTGAATTGGAGTGATTCAGATGGACTCTCACAGAATCATCTTGTTTGTAGCTTCGTTCTTGGAGTACGAGCTCTCGTGTTGTTCTTTTGCAGTAAAAATCAGCACCAATATTGTAACCTGCGAGAAGAAAGAAAAACAGTGGAATCACTGAGATGAGCAACCAAAGTTCATGATTAAATATCCAAATCACTCAAAAAACTTATTTGATTCAAAATTTCAGTTCGCCCGGACGTGGCAATGATAACGAGTGAAGCTGCAGCTTTTCAGGTGACACTTGCAACAGGAGTGCGCTGTTGTTCAACTGCGTTCCGACATGTACGAGTATTTTGGTGCATGGGCCGTGACAAGACTTACAGTAACGATTCCGATAGCTGGTCCCAGAAACAGCCAGATGTGCTGCCAGGCGATCCAGCACCTGCAAACACACAACGGAGAAAAAGCGTCAGATCGGCCATTGCAAACTCCACATATCGAGTCAAACATTCAAAAATTGCATCTGAATAGCTTGGCGGGCTTCACTTTTGCTGCATGGTGGTTGATTACAAGGAAGTGGCTGTAACAAATGGCCTTATTTCCTTGGTGTATGATACGAGGCGACAGTCTGCCGACAGCGAGATCTCTATTGCACAAACCAATGGCGGCGATCGCGGATGATAGGTGGACCTCTGGTGGCTAATTTATTAGCCCAACGATGGTGTAGGTTGGCACATGTGTCCATGGTAATTGTACAACATAGGGACGAGGGCATAATCCGTAGCGTCGGGGTCCGGAGCGCAATCTGCTGAGAGGGGATCGAATTCTGGATGAGGTGGAGGTGGTGGGCCGAACTGGACTCCAGGGTGGGTGGGACACGAGGAAGATCCTTGCTGCATCCAGTCTATGAAAGCCGGATCTGAAGCAGTGGACGGGTCGGTGAATGGATGGATGGCGCTGGATTTGGATCGAGAAGGGGAGGAGGGGACGCGAGAGGAGAGATTGCAGTCCGGATACGCATGATTGATGATAGAAACCTGTCTCTGCCACAGACACATTGCACAGATCATCTGCTCTGATAAAACCCCACCAGCCATTCAAGTCACTCAAGTAAAGCGTATCTGAAAGTCTATTTGCCTGGCCCGGGTCTTCTCTGATCCACGACAACGTACACCCACCCTCCGCGAGGAACAAATGAGACAACCTAGTGGATCTATCTGCTTCGCAGGCCTTCCCACACAAGACGCACCTTGGGGAATAATCTGATGCACAAACTCTGTCGATGGGGGAACCACTCGAATTGGAACGCGTAGAGACTTGAAAAAGAAAGATCTGTTGTGCGCGACAACAATTCATCCTTCCAGACAATTGTTTTCAAGTGCTGAAACAGGACACAAACTCAACACCTCCTGCAAAACATCCCTCGAACCTGGAATTTCACACTCCTGTTGTTGAATCCACAAACTATGGACTCAAAAAAACTGGACGTGCAACAACAAAGTCGCCGCTTCGTCAAACAATAACTTGACAACTCCCATTCAACTCCTGTTCAGGAACGAAGCTCTGGGTTGGTGTTTCTGCAGCTGAAGAAGCCGCGCGCGGTGCCCTGTTCGAACGGCCTTTCCTGCCCGTTCGTTGGAGTCATGAATCCACCAGTCACAGATGCGATAATAAACTAATTGCGACTGAAAGCAATAGCGAGGTTTCTTACTGTCGACTGTAATTGAAAACTATTGGTTTTACATATGTCATGGCGTCTTGGACAGGACAGCTGGCCAGATAAGACACGAATAAATGACTCTCAACCGACTCCCTAATAGAGGCAAATATTGTACGTACAATTAAGCCCCGCACTGCGGCCAGACAAACGCGGGGCTACTCCGCCCTCTCCACAGGATTCTTCCTAATAAATTCAGCAAATCTACAAATTGAATCGGTTTCGTGTCTGCTATACCAGAGACTATCTCGTCTCGCTTGCTTGTGATTTCAAACTGGGCCTCGTTGGCTGGATGGGCTGAGACAAGCGGGAAGATTGCCTTGCCATATTGGGCGACATAGGTTACAGATTGAATATTTATTTTGCCAAATTGGCAATAGCCGCCGCAATCTTGTTACAGATATGGTTTCCTTAATTTTGAAGTTTGTCTTTCCTAATAAGTCAGATCGAATTGCACGCGGAAAACAAGGCAATAGTTCTCGTATTTATCACGAGTGCGGTCGGGGAGTAAATAAGGTAAAATCCCTCAATTTACCGCGTTTGATGCTTGAAATTGATGGAGTTGGGGAACTTCGGAAGAGCGGAACTTGTTTGCCTTCCCGGATAACTCTGAACTTGGGCTTCTCTTCTGAAGCTGTTGTCAGTTGTGCTTGAAAATTGTCACACAGGAAGAAGACGCCGATCAGCAAGATTCTGCCGCACAACAGAAACTCTGGGTGAACCATTCCACCGGACCTCAAACCAATTTTGAATGAAATGCACGCTGATGCGTCACTGTTTTCAGCAATCACAGATATGACAGATCTGAGTTCGCATCGAACAGAAGAAATGAGACACTTTATTCAGTGAAGGTGTGGGTTCTCAGAGCACTCCCATTTACTTCTGAGGGTTCTGCAGAGATATCGCGTCTCAGGGGAATTGTTGCCGACTTTGACAAGCGAGTGATTGCAAGTTCTCAAGGCAGCGGTGGCCGTATTCTTCGAGCAGAAGATTATGATTCGCCTCACGACGTTGTTTATCCCAGAAAATAACAGAAGTACGGATAACTCTTTCGTGTCACGAAGAATATGCTTATTAAAGAGTGTTAGCACTTGTGAACGCAGCAGGAATATGCCCCGCAATGAAGGAATATTGTAGGGCAAGCTGCAGTGGAAAAGTAGTGTTTGTCGACTCTTCTCTTTGACGTCATTTTCCCGCCGCTGCCCACAAGAACACAGCGAATTTTCATTCGACCGCGAAGATCTGAGGTCAGAATTGACACCTCTATTGCACGGTGACGAACAGACAACCCCTCGGGGACCTCGGTAGGGGGCACGAACTGACCAATTGTCGTGTAAATTTCATTCAGACCATCCAGTTTTCAGTGGGTGCGGCCCGTATGAAGCAGATCCATGCCGCGTCACGGCGCGACTGTCACTTCGCTCTCACCTTGCGGCCCGTAATGAAGTTAGGTCACACCACGCCGGCTCCACTCCCTCAATTACCCTCACCCGGGGTGGCTCCGAGCTCCACAATACTCATATTTGCAGTCATGAAATCCCCCCGCCACGGATCATGCGACGCCTGCAGAACGCTTAATTCATATTAAGTGGCCCCTGTGATGATCTCTGACACACTGACAGTCTTCATGCCCCAAAATGTGTTGTTGTAATAAGGCTACAGATGACTTGCGCGCTCACAAATACAGCAACTCAATTTGGCCGGGTGAGCTGCACTCTCGGATTTTGACGATGCCGGTTGTTCTCTTGACATAATTTACACAGCTCAGAATCCACGTTGTTCAGATTCTTTTTTTCAGGTGACAGAGGAATGACAGAAGGTGATGCCCCCTTCCGCAAGTTCGGCGGTTACGGCAGTCCAACCCTTTCGTGATCAGACTTGGATCCCCACCGCAGTCTCGAGCGCAGGAAGCGTCCAAGAGTTTGAGTTGAGATGGAAGAATCAAGATTTGTTTGTCAGGTGAAAAGGTCATTTTGATTGACTTTTCCCAAAAGTCTTGTCAGCGAGCACTGCAAAAATACTCTGTATTCTGAGCCTTGGAAGAGACGCCACTCAGCCGAAAATTTGTCTCTTGCCACTACATGAGAGACAAGTGCAGATTGGAGAGGATGTTGCCGTTTTTGCGTGAACACGTTGACAACAAACAGTCATCACGTCACACAAAACATAACTTTTTCAATGTCCCAAAAAGTTTTCTCGACTTTCCAGAAGTGAAATCATATTTCTTAATATGCCAGTCAGATTCAGGTGAATTTAATTAATTTTCCTACAAAACGGTTGAGAAAGGCATTTGACGCAAAAAGATGTGCTTATTTGATTAGCAGATTTACATTTGTTGATGGATAAATACCCAGCACACCTGTGGTCCTTTCTGCACAGGCGCCTGCACAGCCTGAAGGGAGCATCCACATCTTTCACTCACTCTTCACACAGCAGACTGTGTTTGGATATTATCTGCATATCTCCTCCCTCGGAGCAAAAGAAAACATATTACACAGTTTCACTACGGGACAGGTTCTGTTTTATCAAACTGTGAATGTGATCAAGGAGAACGTATTAATTGAGTTGCTCCAGGAACAGATAAGGGGAGCGATGTGAAATATGAAATCGGGTAATTAGAGAAACAGAGCATCTGCAGAGATGCTGAGAGATAGTGAAACGAGATGTGTTGTTCGAGATGTGTAACTAATTGCCACTTAGTTCCCTTGCATCCGTGTTGGAAAATGTCCCAGCATGCCACATCCATTCACATTCTCGCCTGTTCAAGTTCAGTCATCACGCCATGTTCCCTCACAACAAGATGCTTTTGTCAAAAGTTGTTGACAAAATTTTGAAATTTCTGGAATCTCACAAAAACTGAACCTGCAAAGTTGTGGACAGTCCCCACCTTTTTGGGCATCTGCGACATTTAAAGACAAACAAAAGTCAACAAGCTGAGAGCATATATTGCAGGGACATCTGATCTACCTGTAAAATCCAATCTTTTCATCAAACAATGAAATATTCATATTGTAGCGGAGCAGCAAACACCTTGACTCGCCGCAAAGTGCCCGCAACACGTCCTGTCGGCTTCAATGAGAAACCGGATATTCCAGCGCCGACGTGCCACAAGAACTGTCGCTTCAATTTGCATACTGCACGGTTTGTTCTTCGAAGTTGCTAATTTACGCTGTGAAGACAAAGGCTTGGCCGTACTGGGTTTATCAGAAGCACAATCATGTTCGGACAATGCAATTTTCGTCAAGCAACTTTGCGACAGTTGTGCAGCTTCTCAACCACTTGAGGCCAAAGTTGCCTTTTATGGAGTGTACCTCACAAGTTGAACGGGTGAAAGATAAGGCCCATTCGCAATTTCTGACACGCCATCCTGTGAGGAGAATTGTTTTGCAAGGAGCTTCAAAGAATTTCAGTTTAACTTTGAAACGTTGAATCGCCATAGATCACGTATGCGCACGAGTAGAACCTTGAGCTGCAGGAAAAGTTGGTTTCTTACAGTGCAGTGCAAGGTGTGCTTGGCAAAGAGAAGTTTTCAGTTTGAACGCACCAGGTACTTTACACTTGAAGTGTTGAGCTGCAGTGTGATTGCATTGTATTAATCTGGGCAGTCAATATTTGAGCATCAACACAGAAGCGTGTTCCCTGTTTGGAATTGGGAATCGCTCACGTGTGCTTCAAATGCACACCATTTGCTAATTTCAAAAGTTCTTTCTTTGCACCTTTTGTTGGCTCTTGAAATGAAAGGCGTAATTTGTGTGGGCTGTCTGTCCCCCACTCACTTGCATGTGGCCAACTTGAGTTCACGCATAAAAGGCTCCGCTCATCACTTCACCACAATATGAACAACAGGCTCTCCTTGTGCAGGCTCATTATCCAATCTTACCTCCAATTGCCATTCATATTTCCGAATACACGCCTCGCAGATTTTACCCTCTCCTCCCACACCCCAACCAGAATCCCACAGATATTATCCTTTTCAAATTGCCAGTTACTTTGGCCAATATTGGTACTTCAGGCGACTTAGAAAAGACAGGATGGTGCTATTTAAATATTTATCCAGGGACTTGGTCCAAAGAGTCGCACTCACGAGCATTGTACGTTTCACTCAATCGGCTCATAATGTCTGCACGTGAAATTAGGATTTTCAATGCGGTAATGGTGTAATAACAGACCAGGAAATGCTGGCCAGGTGCACGGAGAAAGCTAATAAAGATTAAATGCTTTCAGCAGATAGTCACACTCGGGTTCTGATTAAATATTTTGAACTTTATCCAAATAATATTGATGTTCGCACGGAGATGCTATCATGCACATCAAACAACACGATCAACCCATCAAGCACAGACTGCACGCAAGAGGCAGGGCGGCTTTTCGGGCTGTTTGTGGCATTTGGTCACTTCGAACTAAAGGCGGACAAAGAAACAACAAAAAATGTTGGTGCACTCAGTGAACAGTGCTTGTCTTTGCCTTGAGCCTTCAAAAACACACGAAAATGGGGCTTTCAATCGTCAACCGCAGGACGCACCGCCCAACGAAAGAATGGAAGTGAATCTCTGCACAGCTCCAACGGTGCGCTTCAAGACAGAATTGTCAAAAAAGAGCAGCAGTGGGCGGGCCTTGGGCTCCACGAAAATTTCTGCCTCATTTTCTTCAGAGCGACAACAGAAACAGGTTGAATACTCACATATCTGGTGCATAGTAGTCGTCGGTGTGAGTTCCAAGGAACGCACCCACCAGAGCACCAGGCAAAACTGCAAGCAAAAATGGAGAATGTCAATGCAGAGAACATATGTAAAATGCAGTGGCTGCATCAATACGTACATGTCTGTGGGTCTTGTCCTGAGACACTGGTTCCACTCTGCCGAAACTGTGGGACTGCGCAAGTTTGCGACAGCCTCATGTCCTCCAATCGATGTTTGGAGGCGGTTCTTTCTGCACTTTTGAGCGATTGATCAAACAACTGGTGGATTTCAAAAGGCAAATGAAAACACTACAACACTCATCTGCCGTCAATGATAAATGCGACTTCAGTTGAAAAAAAATTAAAATTCACGTTTGCTGTCCCCCGACAGGTTGAAGGATTCCACTCTGTAAATGTGCATCTGGGGAAATTGGGCCTGGTGCAGGCGGGAGTGGTGGGATGGTTGCCGCGGTGACAGAACAGGCGCTTGGCTGCCAAAACAGTGTTTTCTTGATGCTTGGAAACCCGTAAAAAATATCTGCTTTTCTCGGAATGGAACAAAGTTCCAACAAAATCTTACAACAAGAATTATCACACATGGAAAGGGCCACCGCGGATTTTCCTCACAGACAGACCCCAGTTCTGGTTCGGTGGAGCCATCAGGTGGTGAAAGTTCTCTGCATCTCCAATCAACTCTGACTTGCTCCGAAAAGCCGGTGGTCCGTTTGAAACCCTCTTGTACGAGTACATCACAAAAAATGATTCAAACTTTGCAAATGCTGCTGCCGGAAAAGGAAACACTCTACAATTGGGCAAAAAAACATGGAAAGATCAATCAGACCGGAAACAGCTACAATTTACAAAAAAAGGAAAAGATCAGGTTCCCTTTTGCTTTTTCCTGATATCTCCTACAAACAAATTTCAGTGACGGATGCCGATAAAAGTGCTGCGCAAACTTGCGACTGTGACGTATTGAGCGGAAGACCCCGGCCCAGCCCTCAACTCGGACCCGAACACACCGCAGAAGATCAATCTGCTGCCCACAACGCTGGAAAATATGTGTTATGAAACGCAACTTTTTCTACCAATGACTTCTGGTCCCTTGTGACAGTCAACCAATTGATAGTATGGCCCTTTCTCCGGCAAGTTCTAAATTACAATATGACACAGCAGTATGAGATGATACATCACAATCACATTCATTTGGGCTGTTTATCTCCGAGAAGTTGCCGCACTGTGAAACGAGGATGTGCGGTCATCCAACAGCTTCAAACATCAGATGAAAAACAATCTTCAAATTCTAAGAAGTTTAAACCTCATCCTGATCGTTCACTTTTTGTGCTTTATAAACGGGACCACAGCTCCACTGTTTCCACACCTTCTCTTCCAACCATCACAGCAGTTCTGCTGGTGGTCACGCACGGAGATGCGGACACTTATTCCCAAAGAAAGCTGCAGCTGCTTCACAGCGCAGCTATCTGTACTGCGCCGCTGATAAGTCGCATGACAAATGCGTTCATTAGGTTGGAGGTAATGCATCATCCGACGCGATGCGACGCGCGACTTGTCATTAGAGAGTTTTAGATGCAACCCGTGCTGGCCACCCTCCGGTCCCATGTTACGTGGCAAAATACGTGGCAAAAAACGTGGGAACACCCATTTTTAAACTAGTTTTTCACA
>JAAUXT010135860.1_pt1 | contig 51818 bp, 66 predicted proteins | sample 7278171 | NCBI WGS metagenome assembly JAAUXT01 (sample SAMN14350112, study PRJNA611818) | marine sediment metagenome | isolation source: surface marine sediment (1.8m) | place: French Polynesia: Moorea | collected 2018-08
GCTAGCTAGCAAACCTTGGGGCTGTCCAGAGAACACGAAAGGGATGATGGGCATGCACCAGAAGTTCAGGGCCCTGCGACCAACACTCCATACGGATAGGGCAGACCACTGAAGCCTTCTGTTCGCAGGCCGAGAAGCGTCTCGGCCACAGCTGGTGTGCTAGTGCCAACGCTTTTTGCAACGCTTCGCCTTAAATACGTTCTCATTTCCAGATGCAAAGAAAGCTCGCAACCGACTGCGATGGATCGGTAAAACACGAAAAATGGCAGGAACCAGCGGGAACTCTTTCAATGGCTCTTACCGCGTACATCCCTCTTTGATATCACACCGTACTCATGACATCTGCTCCTGCGATTTGCTCTCGACATGGCAAAAACATCGGATTTCGTACATTTTTTCGTGTCGTTGGAAACCTTGGCATCTTTCCTTCATCAAGAAGCCATCCACACCTATTTCGCGATAACTTCTGACCGACTAAATCTGTCAAGACAAATTTTGCTTGTGAGCAGAAAGCCAGAAAACACCATCCGACGCGCCTTGACAATTTTCCCTCACTCAACAACCCTGGCAAACCCAGCAATACCCTGACATACCATTTGCAGTTGATTGAACTGCGGCGGGGGAACGATTCTCTTCAAACTTGCGTTTCCAACCCCAAGGGTACTCGCATGGGGTCCCATTATACTGTTTAGAACCAAAGGTACCATCTCGTTCTGTTGCAAGGCGATTTTGCCCTCCCCCTTCAAGACATTCAAAAGACTGAAGGTTATTTATCTCAACCTGCGAAGGAAATCTTGATGCTTATCGTTATAGTTCAGGAAATGCTTTCGCACGAGGCACTCGTGCACAAAATGCAACACATAAAATGTGCTTTGGCTGCATTGGACGAGGGTTGAGGCCTTTCGCTGCGCGCACAGGCACCACTGCAAGCCCGTAGCGCGCAGGAGAATCTCTCAAGAGTTCCCCAAAATGTTCCACAAATGCGATGATCTCCTGTGTTCTTCCAGGGGTCGAAGGAGAACTTTGCCATTCAAACAAAATCGACGTTTTCGTCAAAAAAGTGCAGGTGTTGTCTCATCCAGTGGGGAGAGAATCACAGCACGCTCATGATTTCAGGGAGAACACCTGTGCTTCTTGGGAGGACCATTTTTTGCAGCATTTTTCAGAGTCCAGGTGCCCTCATGCCTGGAGAAAAAAAAGGGACGAATCTCCTTTCGAGCCAAATCGACCAATCAAAATACCAAAGTATGAAAATGCATTTTGGGGCACAATGGTGTAAAATGAACATAAATCAGGTGGCTTGTAACCCTTTCCAACTTGTGCCCTTTCCACCATCTGACCGTCACCCCGTACCCCTCCAAAGTGCATTACAAAATGCACGGCGAGTCCTGATTACAGGAGGGACGCATCAAGGGGCGGCCGTGGCGTCACCCTCGTTGGAAACTCGACGTCTTTTTTCTCCCTTGTGACTGAATCAAAGATGTTGCTCTGCCCCTTTGCTATGATTCATGAACCCAAGGCTTAGAAAAGTTCTCAAACGATATGACAAGTTTCAAATCTTGACAAACTGCACCCCACTGAGGTTCCAACAGGCGCTTTGCACAACAGCTATGGTGCGCAACACACAAGGCACTTCGCTCGCTGTCGGTGAGAAAATGAAAAGTTTCTCATGGCGACAGATCATCTACCGAGGGACCATTTCACTGAACCAGAATTTCATGAATTGATGTTTGCACAAAACCACTTTTTGGTGAGATCGTAAGCTTTCGATTCAACACTGGTGAATTCTTCACTGGTGTACTTGGAGTTCATTCACTCACCAGTTCATTCATTCAATCTTCAGATTCCAATCTTCTCAATTTGTCACGTTGATCAAGTTTTGTTTACTCCAACCCGGAGAACTCGTTTCAAGACACGCCAAGTCACCACCGAACTTCCTGGGTGACCCAGGATTGTTCTCGACTGACAAGTGCAGCCTGCAATTCGAGAGCCTCACCTGTAAATTCCATATCCATGTCAAGTGCGGTAAATATAAACACCTTATTTTATCTTCACCCACGACACGAGGGAAACAATTCCCAGCTCGGAGGGAATACGACTGTCCCTGTGGGAACTAGGGAAATACGAGGAAAGAACACTTTTTTCACTGTGTCAAAAAGAGGTAAATGAAGAGATGAAAGTTCTGCAGCCATTTGCCACCAGTTGCTTCACAGCTTCTGTTTTGGTACGAATCCAAGAAATCCTCCTCTCCTCTTATCGAGGAACACTTCAGATTTTGAACAAACGTAACATTTAATGCGTTTCGATCTTGCGAGTATCGAATGACGCTCTGCAGGCGAAATCTGCTTCTTTCTTCGTTTCTGTTTCTTGGCCATGAAAACTCGGCAAGTTGTGTCTCGTTTAGTCTACCTTCACATATTCTCTCCACTTTTCGAAGATGCACCAAATTTACAAGCCCAAACAAACCTTTCCCATTCAAAATTCAACACAGTTTTGTTCTAAATGCTGCAGACAATATCTCACCTATATTTACCCGCTCCGAGTTTCCCTTGTTACTATTTGGACCATTCAATTTGCTTGTGAAGCAGTCGACCCTTGCTTTCTTTGCTCTCTGTCCACCCGACAATGACAGCCTGAACCGTTCTCACCTATCTGTCGGGCAAGTCAATTCTAATCTGCATTTCTGACTGAATCTGAGACTTCTGAGCAAACAGGGAGCGATCATATTCCGCCGAAGGTCCACACGAGGTTGTGGTACAAAAATGCACAACGTGCAACACAAGTCTCCCCTCAGAGATGAAACGAAAATCTTCTTTTTTGTGATCTTTTGGTGTCATTGTTCATTTTTCGTTGCACCTGACATCATAACCTGACGAACTGAAGTGCACTTTTGAACTTGTAATGGCAATATTAAATTTCGTCATTTTCTCGGTGGAGAGGGCTCGCCAATAGTAACTCGCGAGTCATGACTGGCCTGTCGCCATTCATAACCACGTTGTAAATATACAACCCTGAAAAAGAACACTTCTCTTGACAACAACAATACCTCGATGATATCACTTTCTCGGATCTGTTTTCTTGCAGCAAGTGTGATACAGAATGCAAAAATTAGCAACACATTCGGCGTGCGCGCGGGTATTCTTTCCAGATGTGCGTGCCAATCCACCGAGTGCATGCACAGCCACACATGCAGAGGTTTGTGTGGCGAGACACTGCATGACACCAAGACACATCGAGTAAATGTGTTTCTGAGCACCGGGTCATTTGCAGAGGATTATCGGGACCGACACCCCACACAACGAAGGTGTCAGTCAGGGTGCAGAAAAATCGAAAAACAACCACAAAACTTGTGGCTGCAACTGCAACTTTGCACAATGAGTTTTGTCAATCAGCATGTCACGGGTATCTATCTCTTCTTTGCTTTCTTGACATCAACACAAACATTGAGTGCCTCAAAGTGGGGGTTCCCCACATTTTCCAGAAGCGAATTGAAAGAAGGCAAATGGTGTCTGAAATTTTGTACTCACTGTCCTCCTTCGAGTTTGGCGGTGTTTCCGTTGTGAGGGGAGTGACGATGGTCTCCGTTCTGTCCCCGGCACAGGCACACGACGCACGCCAACAGGCCCAGGAGACGCGTTGTAATCCTCATTGCACAACAATAAATCACAAAGTTAGAAAATTATACACGTTGAGGTGGGAGAATCAGCAGCTTTCAACCACTATGACACGGTCCAATCTCTTCTTCATCCTTCAAACTTTTGAATGAGTTTTGTCCATCCACCTATCCGTTTCAAGTCATCTTCCAGCCTCTTGGCTCAAAGTTCAGTCTGTTCACATTTCCTGTTGTATCGATGTCTTTTGTGTGTTTGATGCGAAGACTTGTCGCATTGACAAAATCCGTGCGGCACGGGATAGTGCACAAACTCCCGTTCACTCGCGAGAGTTTCTTGACGCTTCTGTGCTGTTGCTTCAGTGATGCCAATACTCCTTGTGTTGAATCGGAAGCGATTGCGCACACATGCTGTCACACAACTCCGCACCCCACCGCTGCACGGTTACTGCTGCTCCTCGATGAATGAGTCCACTTCATAACCGAAGGCACGGCGGAGGCAGAGAACTCTTTCAAAAGAGGCGGCGCATTGCCTTCTGACAGGTTTGAAAAATGGCTCATTATTTTTTCGGGAGAAGGGAAGCACTTCATCTTCTTGTGAGCACTCACCGTGGCAACTCCTTCGCGCCGTTATCAAAAGAGGAAAAAGTTTGTCCCCCCGTGCAAACACACAAAAGCTGTTTTTCTTGCTAAAAAAAAGATGGTAGATTCACGTCGCAATTGCACACGCACTTTTTCCAGCCAAGCACAACGGGCGCTTTCCGGTTCACGGAACAGATTTACCCTCTTCAGTGACTTCGTTGGTGGGCTGGGTTGGTCAGTAGGTGGGCCGTGCTGGTCAGTATTTTTGGTGCGCACTTGGTCAGCACAGAAAGCTTTGCTGGACCTGAAGCGTTGCTCTTGACGACGCGTCGGTGCGTTTCTCAGTGCGGCTGCGCGTCCGAGTCTACGTCGCCAAGGGTCACGCGTCCTCGCAATGCACGAAAACGTCTCGCATTTCAACAAGTCAAGTCCAAGCAAATCACCAAGACACAGAAGGTGCAGATCTCTTAGTCCTCAATTTTCTCTGCCATAACATGAGAAAAACAATCAACCGTTTTCAGACATCGCTGTCAAACCCTGAAGAAAACACCACCAGACTAAACTTTGTCAACCACGACATCAAGATAACATTGTTCTTGTTTGAAATGATTCCAGACATCAATTCGCGACAACAAAGGAATTTTTTCAACAAAGTCAAAGACCATCATGCCATGAAAAACTTTGAAAACCCCCTGACCTGGACCGGACCCTTCAGTGAAAACAGCCACAAACTGCTGATGGTGCGCACGACGGAGGTTCATCACTCACATCACGCAATTAACGGTCTCGTCGAGAGGCAATTTTTCAACGTTTGCTCGCGCCCGTCTCTGGCCTTGGTCAGTTTGTACGTTTCACCTTCAACACCACGTTTTCCCTCAGACAGCAACAACTCACTGAAGGCCGTGCGCACACGCACGCGACGGAAACGCTGCCGTCATTCATTCGCACACTCGACTCGTGGCCGACCAGACGCAGCTCTGGTCAATGTTACTTCGGCATCACCAGACTAAACCCGGCTGAACGCGACCGACCACTCTGGCCACTTGAAAAACTCGGCAGCAAAAAGTTCTCAACTTCCACATCACGAGCGACTGGAAATAAAATCCTGTCGGCGAACTTTGTGCCACTGAAATGTGAACGCGCATTTTGCGACATTGTGCACGAAGAACAGGTTTCGTATGACCAATGAAATATCAATATGATTCGGTGCATTTTCTGGGTGCAAGCACACTGCGATTGAACTTCAGCAGCTCGGTGCCGTCCGACTCGCATTGTCTCGAACAGAATCACGACACAGAAACAAAATCTTTCACATCGTGACGCATCAAAAGCAAACGCCAAAAATTGAAAGGAAATTATGACCATATCTGAATCAGAAAATCTGCGCGCACGACGCATCTTTCCATCTTTTGAAGTTGTTCAAACAACAAGAAGCGTGTTGTCAATCTGCAACCTCGTCAACTTGGTGGAGGAACAAGTTCCCCAATTTGTGTTTGCTCCCGGTTTGGACGTCAAAAGTCATCAACTTCGGGACGACCGATGCACTCGGGGGAAGATCCACTGAGCAGCGAGACATCATCACAAATTCACAGGTGCGTGCAAGTTTCGACCAAACTGCAAACTGGGTGGCCCCATTCCATCCTGCGTTGTGTACTCGTAAATTTATTTCCACAACAAACCCGAGCCCTCTCACATCACAGATCCGACCAATCACTAAAATAGTTCTGGCTGACTGCCTTTTTGTGCGGGTGATAAATCCCGGCGATCCAGTCACTGCATCTCAGGTCATTGAAAAAATGAGATGACAAGGTCATGAGGGAAGAGAAAAACGATATTTTTCTGAATGCACGATACTTTGTATAAGCGCGAGATAAACTGCGCGCAGCAACTCCTCTTCCCTGGCGCGCCTTGCACGTTGCAAATGATCTTAGCACGCACGCCGTGGTTTGCAATCAATTCGCTGCTATCAGAGCCCGTGCAAGCGTGACAGCGCGCAGTGTTTACAGAGAACGCGCAACATAAATTCACAGTGACTCCCCATTACTGCGCTGTTGACCTCTCGAGCCTCCGCACGATGGACAAAAAGACCTTCTGCACCCGGCTGCGAACCGTCAAGTCAAAACACACTTGAAGACGTCGGAAACCACTCAGAGCGCATAAAAACGGGTCTTCTCAAAAACTTTACGACTCGCACACCTCTATCGTTCGAAGAACGAGATCAAGCATCAGTAACGCTAGTCATTCCACGCCACATTCAATGCACAAACTACATCCTCCTTTCTGGGAACAGGAAGTGCCACACAAACAATCCCATAAATCAGCTGGTGGATAGAGTTCTCGACCCAGGGTTCCCACCTGCCTGTCTCAACGAACCCCAGACAGGGAAAACCCAGCCATCAACAGACTAAAAGTCAGGTTCAAGGTCCGTCGTCTCCCCACCGAACTCCGAGCTCACGACCTGTGACAATGGGGGACGGAAAACACTTGAGCGTGATATTTGCCAAACTAGGGACGTACTTTCAGATGCCACAAACGTGGTTGTTTTTCGTCCCTTCAAAACCAGGGGTGATGCTTTCCACGACACCTTCCAACACATTTCCATCCTTTTTGGCGCGACACAGCGAAGCGGACGTGACGACAGACGTACGTCGCATGACGACAGACGTACGTCGCGTGGGGAAGCTCAATCGAACTGGTCACGATCACCACTGATAAACCACCAGTTCGTGGAGAGTGGTATTTCCTTCGTCGTCGCGGCGTGATCCGCAGCCAAGATTCGAACTTTTTTGGCACAAACTCTCTCAACTCGCCATTCCTTGTGTAAAAAATATTGTGCAGTCCCTTTATTCACATTGATTGCAACAAGCGCGCTCAGACCACAAGTCGAGCCACGCGCTCAATTCAATAGACAAATGCATATCCCCTCTTTGCTCACTGTCCGTATCCTTCATATATCGGCGCAATAGTGTCTGTCCTGCTGCAACCCAGGACTGTCCGAGACTGATCGTGTTCTAGTTCGTCCACCATCAACAGCAGCAGCGCGAGAAAGCACAGGAAAAGGATACGTGATCCTGGCGGCGGCCTGAGTTCAGGGTCCGAACTTGAGAGCGAACCCTGCGCCGGCGGCGGACGCGCCCTTGGTGGCGGTGGCGAGGTGGAAGCCGCCGCTGCTGCGGGCCACGTGTTCGTCGTCGTCTCCCTGGAAACGAACGTGTCGCGGTCAGGGCGTCATTTCGACCCAACATACACAATGAGCTGGTTTTACCCCGTGTTAGTTGGTACATGGTGTACAAACTTCTGAGGAGGGTAGACAACAATGTCATCGCATTCGCCCGTGAAATTATGGCACTCAACATTCACCTCCATTTCTGGAACCCAGGTCCCACTCGTGCTCAAGTTTGACGCGCTGTGTGCGGCGGGGCGAGGGGCAAAAAGGTGCGTGAATTCTGAAACCTCATCACTCCCAGGCGCACTGTGAAGGAACTCACCAGCAGCTTGGCGTACGCCTTGCCGCCGCTGGGCGGTTTGGGCGAGTTCCCGCGCGTGCGCCGCGGCTGCTCGCTCTTGGCCGGCCACGTGGGGAACATGGACGGGTCGACCGGAAGCGGCGACTCGGAGAAGTAGTCGTGCTTGAGCGCGCCCTCTGCAGTGATGCGCTTCGCCGGGTTGTACGTCAGAAACCTGCAAGAGGAATCGTACCAGTCCACTTGATGCAAGAGAATTCACAGAGTGAAATTGTGCCGGTCCACCTGATGCAGGGCTGAACACAAGAATGTCACCAAAATGTGCAGACATGAACGTATAGCTTCTATTTGTTTGGTTTGATCGATTCGTTTGACCTCGATTGTGTTTGCAAAACTTTCGAGGAACTACTCAATCAGTCAACAGCGACGCACTCGTAGGTTTTACCTGTTCATGAGATCGAAGCCTTTTTCCGTGATCAAGTGGCCGAATCTCTCCCTGATTTTGTTGTAAGGGTGGTCAGCGAAGGTGCATTTCTTCATCGCTGGCAACTCGCTCACTCCAGGCCAGATCTTCTCGTTGGGTGTCCCCAGATCCTACACAACGAACAAGAACACCTGTTGGTGTAAACACGCGCCGTGCTGAACAGCGCTCGCCGCTGTGGCCAATTTGGCGTAACTTTGCAGATCTTTTGACAAGGGAAAGTGAGTCTGACTTTCAGGCGAAGATTTCTTGCAATTTTCCAATGGTCGGATGCCATCGGACTCGTGTAAAGTCTCGTGTAAAACTCTGCCCTCTTGGCACAAACGTCTTTGTTGCCACCGACAAAGTGACAACCACATGTTTCTCGTCCCATCTTCGAAAGTCACGTGAATGTCTCTGACCAAATCCCCCCCCCCCCCCGGAAAGAGAACATCACCATCACACCCACCGTGAAGATCTTGTTGAGTTGGTCAATTTCAGACTTCCCGGGAAACAGAGGCTTCCTCGTCAGGAACTCTGCGAATATGCACCCGCAGGACCACAGGTCGATGGCTGTATTGTACATCTGAAAATGTTCAAAAACATTTTTCACAGCTATCAACACACCGGAAGTGGTTTGCCTGGTCGTCACGACGACGGCGTGAGTGACGCATGCGCACCTTGGTTCCCAGCAGCAGCTCTGGAGCACGGTACCACAGCGTCACGACGATCGGCGTGTACTGCTTCAGAGGAGAGCCGTACTCCCGCGCCAGACCGAAGTCTCCGATCTGAAACAAGAGCAGGAATCAGCTGGAGCTGCTTGTCAACACACATGATGTTTTTGGTGAAAGAACTCGGGCTGAAAACTCCACCACAAACTTGAACGTTGAGTTTGGCGCAAATGAAATTCTGCCTGTAAACTTGGGATGTTGTACCTTCAGAATGCCCTCGTGACTGAGGAGTAGATTGGACGTTTTGAGGTCACGATGCACAATCCAGTTGTCGTGTAAATGGGCCACGCCGCGCAGCAACTGAATCATGAGCGTTTTCACTTCGCCTGTCGAGACAAGACACCCAAAATCACACAATTACCTAGAACCACACGACAAAGAGGAAATTCAGCGGTTTTCAGATACCTTTGTATTGAACCATTTGAGACCGCGGGTGTTTTTACGCACCGGTTATGAACGGCTCCTTCATAGTTTCCATGAGAGACTTCAGATCGTGCTCCACGAAGTCCATGACGATGAAGATTTTGTCCATGTTGCTGCCGACGACGATTTCTCGCACGGTGACGATGTTGACGTGTTGCGCCTTGAGTAACGTGTTGATTTCTCTCAGCGACGTGATAGGAAAGCCCTCCTTTTCTTTCTCCATCTTCAGCTTCTTCAATGCAACAGTCTCGCCTGGAATACAAACGACTGGCTTGAAGGGAAACGTGTAGACATTTTGCTCAGGCTAAAGAAAGAATTCACGTTGAACGGGTTTTTGCTTCAAGTGAGCAAATCGAAGAGCACAACAGTCCACAAGCAAAAATATATCCAGTGGAACACACCTATTTTCTTGTCCTTGGCTCTGTAAACAACACCGTATGTTCCTTCTTCTATCCGATTGAGACACTGGAATTCGTCGACGGATCGACAACCCTGGATGGCCGGCAGGTAAGGAGGCAAGATGGGCTTCAGTTCGACCGGAGAGGCGGGCGGGGTCTGCTCCATATATTCCTCTTCGTTCTCCTCGTTGGAAAGATGGGCCGACTCCGTTTCGCTTTCCTTCTCTGACTCAGGATCATCAAACTTCGAACGGCGTTTGTAGTCAGGAGTCCTCTCCTCCCTCTCTTCCCCCTCCACCGGTCTTCGGTCACGCTCACTGTCGCTGCCACTTTCTGCAAACACAAACAACACATAATGTCTCTCTGAACTGTGCAGGAAATCATCTGTGGAACAACAACCGGAAGTCAGACCGGATGTGAAGGAAACCGGAAGTGCAAAGACAGTGACCTGATTCGGAAGCGTCTGATTCGCTGCGGGACTCGGCGCTTCCGGGCGACGCGGACCTGACGTCACTGCCGACGGCGCTCTCGCCCGCGTCGCTGGCGCTCTCTTCCTCCTCGACGTACTGCTCGGGTTCGCGTTGTGCGCCGCCGGCGCCGCGCGATGGCGCCACCGGAGCAGCGTCGTCCTCAGGGGCGTACTCGACGCGTCGCTGAGGACCCTTCTCCTTGGGCGGAGGACCATCGCGACCTGAAATCACAGGTTTGTTTTTTACAGAAGTCACGCTACTGCGTTTGCTCTCAACGGGAGGGTCAATTTAAATGTTCCGTCTCCGCACGAACTGCGCAATCACCTTCCCGAGATGGTGAGTCTCTCCGCGGCCTTCTCTGACGCTCGTCGAAGCGCTGTTCCTGGTGCACCTGGCGTTCCTTCTCTCTTTCGCGATACCGGTCTCTGTCCTTGTCGCGTCTTTCCCTCTCATGCGGACTGCGACTTCGCTGTACGATTCTCTCGTCTCCTCTCGGCTCTTGTCTTGGTTTGTCTTTCTCCCGTCTTGACTGCCGTTCGTCAACTGAAACGCAGAAGCCGCAACAGTTGACCCTTATGTTCTCTGACTGCAGTCGTTGTGGACAAAAAACTAAAGTTCGAAAATAGGTATCACACTCAAAGTCTTCCCAACTGACCGGGAGGTTTCTGTCGTTCGCGCCGTCTCTTCACTTCTTCTTCCTTGCGTCTGTCCTTCTCGACCCGATCCGCTCGCTCTTGCCTGTCCCTTTCTCGCTCTCTGGCTTTTTCTCGCTCCTGTTGTTTCCTCAATTGTTCACGATGTTCTTGTTCTCTTTTCTGTCGGTCTCTGTCGATTCGATGACGTTCACGTTCTAATCGTTCGAGCCGTTCCCTAGTGTTGACAGAAGAAAAATCCCCACTAAAAAGAAGCACAAAGCAATGAATTGTCAGCACTCTGCAGTCATGGTCCGTATCGTTTTGTTATTATTTTGCCGTCTGAGTTTTCTGCTCTTGCTTTCAATTTCCATACAGAAATGCTCGGTAGAAGTGGTCGTCAGTTTAATCTGACACCAAGCATCCTCAAACACCCATTCTCACTCCCATGCTCACTCATAAAGGTTTGTTCTCACCTTTCTTTCAAAGATTTCATTCGTCGTCTCTCTTCCTTTTGTCTGAATTCTTCTCGATCTGGTCTGTCCCTCCCCCTGTCTCGTCGCTCTTTTTCCTCTTTCAAACTGTGTTTGGCTGAAATTCGTCAGGTAGTTCAGTGGAGCACGACATGAGCTATTTTCTTCAGTCGCCAATTTCACAATAATTTGCGGACGAAATACAGAGGAGACGCCAGATGAGCAAAACGTTTACCTCTGTCAGACTCCCTGGAAGTCTGTTCTCTCTGTTCTCTATCCCTCCTTCTTTCATCTTTGTGTTTCTTTTTGTGTTTATCTCGTTTTCCTGAGGCTTGTGGCGGTTTTATGTCCAGTGTGTCATCTTCTGATCTGCAATACACAACCAAGAACTTGAATTCACAGACAAAGCTTCCACCCACTTCAAATCTGGTCAAACCTCAGTCAGAGCGACTTCCTTTTGTTTTCCCCACGACAGAGCGAGAGTAAACAACCTAAATCAAAATTTACTGACCACCCGAGCATTTTTTGTTTCTCACCTGTCGGGGCTTCCGCTCCTGCGCTCGTGTTCGTCCTCGGATGACCTTGACCTCCCCCGTCCGTCGTCCTCGTCCTCCCCACTCAGGTGCGAGTCTTCCGCCTCCAGCCGCAATTCTGGGCTCGTGAGGTCCACAGGACTCTCCTCGTCCAGCTCGCCCTGTTCCATGGGACTCGGCGACCGTTTCGACCGTCTCTTTGAGGACATCCCTGCAAACATAGTCTTGAAGCTGCAGTGTTTACCAAAAACTTTACGAGTGTTGTCTGTCTCTCGAATTTCCGAACAGTGGGTCAGTGATGGGCCCCTGTGTGTTTACATCTTCTGATGAGCTCTTGCTGTCAGATTGCGATGTAGCGATATTACAAACACACTGGTTGGTATCTCGGGTGAGACTGCCCCGGTGGTGGGAATCTCTTGCTTTATTGAGTACACAGTGGCGCCATCTGGCAAGCGGTGGTTCTAAATCACAGCTGGTGTGTCACACCACACTCCTCCCCCACCAGGGGGTGCTAGCCTCATTGGCCTTTATAACCAATTTTAAATATTCTAAATATTTTTATATTTAATTAATGTATATATTAGACAGTGAATAGATGTATAATATCAAAATTCTGCTATTTTGCTGGCAATTACCCAGCATCCCTCCCCCTCAAGGGCTGGTCACGTGATCAAGGGGTTTTCCCTCTCAAAATGGATCTGGTGGAAGTGGAGTCATTCTCCTTCTTGAGACAGGAAATCACTCGCAGGATAATTTTGGAAGCTGATCAATTGCATCAATCACCACTATCGGGGATAGTGATCAATCGCGTGGTTCATCAGTTTAGTTATCTGGCCCCGGTGGCCAACCAATGCTTCAGAACACTCGTCATCCGTCTCGCGTTCAACGTGTTTCTCTCGCAACTGTAAGGTAGGTGGTTCTCCAGTCACTCCACACGACATTGCGGGCAGACGTTTCAGAAACAAACAAGGTTTAGGCAAACGTTTTGTGTGCGTTTTCTGTTACACGGTCCGAAAGTTCACAGCCAAGCACGCGGATACGTGGTCGTGTCTTTCATTTGCGAAAATTTGTGCTGTGAGCAACACACCGCGGGCCTGGCCCCACCAAATTTCATGGTGTGGTCGGTATGGCCCCACCAGTGAAGAGATTCTTACCACGGAGAATCAATTTGTTTCTTGTTCACAAAAGAAACACCTCCACCCGAAGAAACAATCAGCGGTGAATTACAGTGTGTTCAGCTGTGAGATTTGTCTGTTTGAGCAACCAAATTCGTTTGCGAGGAATGAGGGAACGAAATGACGAAAACACCGATTATCGCCCACGCGATAAAAGAAACACCGCTTCTTTATCTTTCTGGAGACTCCTTTGAAATTTGGTCTGATCTACGAAATTCGACAAACGAACGAAAAAGATGCTAAGTCTACAAAATAGTGAAATACGTACCCTGTCAAGAGATATCCAAAAATAATTCACTGAGCGATGCGGTTTCAACGTTCCGTTTGTCCTGACTAACGAGCACGGCACCTGTAGAACAACAAAATCTTCGGGTATACAGAAAAATTTGCGGTAGATGACAGCAGAACTTCCACGACACAAAGCCGTTTTGAAAAAGAATCTAGCGATGGCATGGTTCCGAATTTGATGCAACATTAAAAGCAGATGCTGTATCATATCAGATCCCACTCCCGACTGCACCCCACAAACATTTCCGTCGCCTGGCACAACCGTGGTGGATTCGATGGGTCCGGTTGTGCCCTGGGAGAGGACTCTTCCTCAAAGTTCGTTGGTTTGCACAAAGGTCGAAATAAATCCAACGTCTGGGGTTTGTCAAGCACTAATAAACGTACCAAGCGACCCCAAAGTCATTTGGACCCACCAGGATGTTCACCGAAGAAAACAAGTCCATTCATGAGTATTTTGTTTCACATTTAATTTCCGCCCAGTAAACATTGACGTGAATCAACAGTATCACGAAAACAATATCTCGTTTTCGCTGAGTCATCATTATTTCCACACTTTGACAACACCGTCCCTGGATGAGGTGATGATGAAACACTGTGAGGTTTGACAGATGTTGATGTCGGTGATGATATCGTGATGACCGGCAGAGGGCGTGTCGGGGCCTCTGCGCGGGATGTCGTCGTTCGTCGCATTCCTCGCTTTGCCGTACATTTCCTGTGTCACATCCGTTCCGTCGATCATCCTAGATCTGCAAAACACAAGCGTGCAGAAAGAATGACTGGAAGCACACATTTCCCCCCCACCCTCGCAGTTGGACAATGGGCGCGCGAAAAATGCCCAACAATTTTGTGTATCAAGGTCCCATGCACCCCCTGGATCCGCGTGCAGAAAGGATTACCGGTACTCAAAGCACACGCCTTTTTCACGGACTTGGACAAAGCGCACGTCAATATCACTCTTCGGCCCCGTGCGCCCCGTGCATCCGCAAAAAATGTCCTCAATTGTGGAACAGAAAATCCGGCGCATGCGCACCTGTAGGACACGACAGCCTGATTCCCCGGATCGTTCGCAGCTCCAGCCACGATGTAAGACTTGGCGGGGTTGTCAATGTCCCAGTAGCGAATCCTCATGTCGGATCCCGCGCACAACAGGAACGTGTTGCTGTCCGTGACGCCTTGGTAAAGACCGTTGATAGAGTGCGTGGAAGCCTGCCAAAACACCAAAGACGTGTTCAAAGAAAGAAACAACGATCGCCGGATGTGTAATCATTCCCCAAGTGATTGACACACACCTGTGTAGTGGACAGAGCAGGAACGGAGCTGCCCCACAACGTCCTCTGACGCCCACCAGTCTCCATGTTCCACATCGAGACTTCGTTGTTGCCTTGGCAACTGGATATTATCCACGACTGCTCCACCCTGTGCGCTAGCAACCGCCGAACTCTTGCACCTGTCAATCAAATGATTTTCTTTGCACTGCCGTCTCAAAAACACAACAAAATGCGTTGTCCGTTCTTCTCAAAACGACACGCAGCTTTGCGAGTGGCGCCACCTGAAGGATGTGTTACGGTGGTAATGGGAAGCTGAAACCGCATGTCCCAACAAACATGGGTGCCGCTGCTGGTGCCGAGTCCGATCCAGCTCTGGGAATGGTGCACGTCGAAGGAAGTCACCAAACCTGAAAAACAAACAGACGCGCATCACGACAAAATGGCTTGAATCAAAATGGTTGTCAGCAATACAAGACGAACACGATCACACTTGCAAAACAGGATCAGGTTTACCGTGCTTTGGGTCGTTCTTCAGACGCCACGCAGTTTTCGGAGAACGCAGGTCCCACCCGACCAGCAGTCCGTTCACTGTCGCGTACGTCAACACTGATTGCGCACCTGCAACATACAAACCTCTGGAGTGCATCACCAGTACTCCAGCGGATCGAGGAGGGGCTTGGGTATCCCCCGCCCGCCGAAAAACTTCGTTGCCCCTTCGCCTACCATCTGACACAGTGAGTGTGATACTTTTGCCTGTGAAATTTTTCAAGTTGAAGTTGGACCCACCAAGAGGGTTGGCCTCCTCAACCTTTCCTGCGTCCACCCTTGCTTTATGGGAGTAAATCCCAGTGCGACAAAACTCGGTACCAGTGTGCCTCTGTTGTAAAAGCAGGCGAGAGTTTTTTTTTACCGTTGTCCAAATGGTTGATGTCAACAACGAGTCCGTCCCGCTCCACATCCAGGTTCTTTGTGTGAAGGATGTTGATCCTCGGACTGCTCGTCTCTATCCTGTTCCAAAAGAGAAGGACGGAACGTTCACATACTTGCACGTGTGCAGAGTGTCAGCGAAAGGTGCCTGCAGCACGTCACGTGACACAAAACGCCACTCCAGTTTTGCGAAGACCTGACCTCCACGCACCTGAACACGTGAATAGCACCGCTGTCCGAAGCGGACGCGATCGAATACTGCTGATCACAAAAGGCGATCGATTTGATTTGTCCACCCTGCTTGTTGTACGTCTGTCTTGACCTGTTGGTCACACTTTTCCCTTCCATTCGACCGCAGTCCCAGATTTTCACAGTGCCGTCGTTGGAACAGGTTGCGAAGAAGGAATGATCTGTGCTGACTTGAATTCTGCAAAGGAACGTTCATTTTTTTACATTCCGTTGACGCTCTGCCATTGATTGAAAACTGCAAAGTTTCAAAACGAAGCTCGAGGAACCAAAGACAAACCAACCTGTTGACAGCGCCTCTGTGTTCGTGCAGGTGCGCCACGAGCTGCCCCTTGGGTCTCCAGTTCGCCGGCGGCGGGAGGTTGTCCAGCGCTGCGGCGTCTCGAGCGTCTTTACACATCTGGTCTTTGCCGAACTGCTCTCTCTTCTTGCTGACTATATTTCTCAGCTCCAATTTGCAGTTGGCGTACCGTATCACTGGGTGACAAAAACGATATTTCTGCTTCATTTTTGTCCTTTCTACGTCCTTCACAAGATTTTTTGACACGTCAAAGAACAATTCTTGGAAAATTCTGCGCAACTGAGGAATGTAATGTACCGTCAATTGGAACTTGGCCGCTAGGTGGCTGAACATGCTTGACCGGTGCAGGGGTTGTTTGTCGTGGCTGGACAGTTTCCTGCTGTGGCGGCGTCGGCTGCGCGCCTTGCTCCGCTGCTCCCGGACCAGGCCCAGCACCCACCGCGGGCGACGGGGGCGTCTGAGGGGAAGCAGGAGGTTTGCTGGGCGACCCCGTCAATCTGGCTGCTATTGCTGCTGCTGACGCCTGCGCTGGATCCGGAGTGGTGAATTTGGATTTCTCCACAGACACAACTTGTCCCTTGCGCAGGTCAGCCGAGTGGCCGAACATTTGTTTCCAATCTTCGTTCTGAAAGAGACAACAAGAACACTGAACAGTGAAGACATGCGCCGCCGAACTCTCATCGTTCTCATGGGAGACACCAACACAACTTGCTCCGTCAGGGCTTTGTGTCTCGCTGTCGTTTTGATGAACACAACACAAATACTGAACGCCTAACAGTTTTGTATTGCGCGACTTGTGATGACATGCGGCAGCGCGACAAAACAGGAACAATACTATACCATCGATATTGTTGGGGACTCCACTTTCGTTTGATGCTTTCTTGATGTTTTCCTGCAAACAACAATCAATCACGCACTTCAAGCAGCAGACACCTCCCATGAAAATTGTCAAGAGTTGCCGAGCCCAATGACTTTTTTTTTGTGAAAGCACAACAGGATCGTGCATTACTTGGTTGGTGTGTGCAAGTTCTCCTTCCACTTCTCTTCCGACACCATGAGGTCGGCATGTCGTCGGGCAAAGCTCTTCCCCATGTGGCTCAAGTTGATTTCCCCTCCTCGTTTGGACAGTTCCTCTTCCAGGCTGTCAGACGACTCCGAAGACCTGAAGAAATCACGAACGTATCTGAAACCTCAGGATACAGAAACCTAGAGCTGCAGCCGAAGTAAGGGTAACTGGTACAAGCCTGAAACAAAGATTACCCAGCTCTTGATCTGTGCAGTTTGACGATGAAATCCTTCATGGACAGCAGTTTTTCTTCGTCCGCTTCGGTCATGCCCTGGGAGACCAATTTTCTGAACATCTGCAAGCAATAAAACGGAGTGCAAACGTGCGCACGAACCAAGCAAAAGACAGCCGCACATCCTTGCAGGTCCAACCACATGACCACAAAGATCAAGTAGCCCTCCACTGTTTGATCCAGCAAGTTGAAATAGATTCCTTTATCTGCTGCATGCCAGACTCAACAAGTTGTACCTGAGTCAAGCGTTCGTCCATTTCTCCGTAGTTGGGTTTGTGGCCGGACCGGCAGATATTTCTCATCAACTTGCGGTCGTGCAGACATCCCAAAAGTTTCTCCATGAGCGGAGACCGAACGATGTAGTCGTAAACAGAGCGCGAAACGGGAGGCTTCAGCGAACTCAGAAGAACAACCTGAAAGGTGTTCGAAACGTAATCATTCCGTGGAAAGGTACACACACACACAAACACACACTGCTTTGTTCTTCTTTGAAAGAGGGGCTATGAACATCAGTCAAAACATCGTCACCTTGGAAAGATTTGGCACTGCGCACGATCATCAGAATCAGAGTGACGGACTCACCTCGCTGTCCATCTGAACAACAGGCTGCTTCAAGAATGGCTGAACCAACGGGACTAGATTGCAATGAACATCCGCGACGTTGAGTGACTTTGCGACTGAAACGACAAATCCAGCGGCACCCTGTCGGATCCACATTCCCTGGAAAACCAAGACATTTTTGTCTTTTTTTACAGCAGCAACGGACACGTCGCTGTTTCGAAAAAGGTTTGCGTGGATGCCAGACTCACCGGATGACACAGAAAAGGCACGATCTCCGCCAGCAACTCGTGAAGGACGGGTTTCTGGAGCAACCCCAGTTCGGTCAACGCTGTGAGCGCCTTCAGCGTCTTGTGTATCACGAACTCCTCAGGATCACTCAAGCCCTGCAGGCAAAAGGAACAACAAGAACACTCAGCAGTGCAAACACGCGCCGAACCGGCAACACGGCTCAAACAAAACCATGACGGTCACTTTCTGCCACATCTTGAGAGTTTCAAACAAGAACATTTGCCTGCTGAAGCAGCGGTTTCAAAATGGAGGAACTCTGCCAGCCGACGTACGCAGCGACACCGACGATGCTGTCGAAGAAGGCGCCTCGCAAGTTCCAGTCGTGCTGCAAAGAAGGATTTGTGTGTCACTAAAATCTGCTTCTGCCTCTTTTTGAATGAACACCGCAACACGTACACGTTTGTTTACCTTGTCGTTCAAGAAGGTGATCATGTGCGACAGGAGGACGTCACTCGCTGTGGAGAAACAAAGATTCTTGACATTGTTGTGTGCAGCCTGAACCGGAACCCAGGCTACAACACCGCGGTTCAGCAAACGAGCGGCGTTTGCTGTGAAGTGCGAGGCGGCAGAGCTACCCGCACACAACAACATGCTGCGAGCAGACGGAAAAAGAGACGGCAACAAACCAAACCAAAACAGGTTGCAAGAGTAAACATCACCCACCTTTCTGACGGCCGAAGAAGACGCACAGCCGCGTGATTCCGTTTTCCAGCAAGGCCTGCTTCACCACGTTGTCCGGATCGCACAGCAGGGTGACCACTTTTTGTTGAATCATTTCGTGAAGCGCTTGAAGCTCCACGTCATAACTTGCCTTTGCATGAAAACAATCACACTTGAGCAAAATAAGAAGAGAACACATTTCTGATCTTTTGAAACACAGAAAAACGGATGACAAGCACCTTGTATCGCGCTTCAGTCTGAGCACTGTCCGCCGACTGACTCTCTGAGGTGGTGCTGATCTGCACAATTTCCAAGAATCTCAGCGCTGTTTCCGCCAGAAGCGCGATGTTCTCCGCGTACGCCACTCGCACTTGTACTTCGGAGTCTTGCGTCAAATTCGTCTGAAAAACGAATGAGTGCGAGAATTCAAAAAAGGACTGACGGAACAGAGACGGGAACAGACAAGAAACGAAAACCATTTATCTGAGCAAATTCAATGAAAGGGGGAGGGGAGGCAGGAAGACCTCCACCGAAGGTACCCCACCCTCCCTGTCTGTCTGTGGATCCACAGAGGCCCAAGGGGAAGAAAAACACGCGCGGAAATGTTTGAGCAGAAAAGACACGCACCAGTGCAGGAAGGACGTATTCGGGAAACACGTTGGCGTCACTGCAATCAAGAAAAATACATTGTTGCAAGTCAATTGGACTTACTTTCAGCTCGAGCTGTGTCTACAGAAATACCAGTTTTGGAAAGAAAGTGGGCCGCACCTGATCGGCACCGTTTGCACGTCGGCCAGACAGAGGGTGATGGTGCGGACCGCCGCGGAGCGAACCTGCGCGAACGGGTCGCTCACCATGCTCAACTGCCGAAGACATAACAACCAATTAAGTCACTGGATATGATTGAATAAACTGCTGCTTGAACATTTCTTTTTGTCAAGTTATCCTTTCGATAGTTCTTCACCATGAAGGGAAGGAGTCGATCGAGAATGACGTCAGACGTCACGTATTTCGTCACGTTCAGCATAAGCTCCAAACACGTCAGCTTCGACTTGCAATACTGAAAATCCAGGGAACAAAGAAACGTTGACTTCACGGCTGTTTCAGTCCATGATCAGTGGTACATGCCTGCTTGAGAAGTGCAGAAATATACTGCTCCGTGGGGCTGTCCTTCTCACCTTGAGATCGCGAAGACTCGCAGTCAGCAGTGAAATAATGAGAACCAGAGAACTGTTTTTCTTCGGTTCCGATTCACTCACTCCAAGATTTTCCAAAATGGCATTGAAGTCTCTTTTTAGTCTGAAGAAACAACAACGTCTTGGTCAAACATGTGAATTTCTTTTTGCAAAATATTTCCAGCCCTTTGTCACAGCTGCCTGCAATCACGGTTTTCAGAAAGTGGCCCGACACCAACAGTATTCTGTGAACTGGAAACCTGGAGCCGTCTTGGATCACAGAATTTCATCAGTGCCAACCATGTTCCTTGGAAGGCGTCTGTTGCTGTGGAAACATCCATGAAATCTGTAGCAATGACTGACCTGGCGACCCTGTCGTCAGAAGACAGGATGGGACTGATTGCATATCTCTGCATGTAGAGCTTGAGGAATGTGAAGAAGTATTCCGGGAATGCCTTTCCGTTCTGCTGCCTCAGATATTCCTCAGCGGAGAGTCGAAGTGACTGCTCCTTCTGCAACATGTGTCTGACCAACTCCTGTGGAAAACACGAAGTCGTCAGTTCAGATGCAAAATATGAATCAAGATCCAAAATTGTACGTGAACCCCCAAAATGCCTGTGATGACGCAACCTCACCCTGATGTCTGTGTCATCAATCTTTTCCAGCAATTTCCACGGGCTGTACTCTTTGCTTCTGTATTCCAGCAACTGCGACAAGTCAAACGGCGGTGAGCCTTCTGTGAACAATTCAGCGATGACGCAACCAGCTGAGAATATGTCCATTGCAGGAGTCAGATCTCCTTTCTTGATCTCGCTGGTTGTGAGGTCGATGCTGCTTTGATCCTGTTCCGTGTTTTTCCACGAACTCTCAACAAATCGCTCAGGCGCGATGTAACACGTTCGCCTTCTCGATGTGTCGAAGAAGTACGAAAAATCCGAGGGATTATCCTGCAAGAATCCGGAATTGTCAGAGACAATTCAGCCCAGCTTTGTGTGTGTATGTGTATGTGTGCTATTGCTTTCCAAGTGGACAACTGCGAAGAAAGACTCACCTCAGGCAGGTAGGTTGGTTTGAAGCTCGCAAAGTCTGTCAACAGCAGCCAGTTCCACGAGGTGACCATCACATTCTCCGACTTGATATCTCCGTGACAAATCTGTCGAAAGAGAATTTCATTTTTTCTGACTGTGCCGACGCACTCCCTTCACTCGTCGCACAGAACACATCTGGAACGAAATAGAGTCTGCACTCACGTTGAAGTGGTGACACTGGTTGAGGGCACACAAGAGCTGAAACGCCAGCCATTTCTTTTCGATTGGGTTGAGAAAAGGCCTCGTGCTGATTCTGTCGTACAAACTGTCTTTAACATATTGTCTGTACAGAAGGGCTGCTTTGTCCGACACCTGAAAACAGAGTGGAGATTTGTGGTGAAGGGCAGAGATCATTGGTCTGTCACCCGGAAATAGTTCAGCTTTGCAATGAATACAGTACTCACAGACGACTTTTGAAACGGCAAACAATTTGGAGCTCCCAAAAGTCTTACACCAATGTCTGGAACAAAGTGATGATCGACTTATTTGTCGAGCGTTGGCCAAAAAGAACACAAACTGCAGATGTGCTTCACGACATCGATGAAACACGGAATACAGGAACAACGAACGACCAAGCGTACCTTCGATTTGGTCTTTGTAATGCTTCAGTGGCAAGGACGGATCATGAATCACAAACACCTTGACAACAGTCGGTCCTTCCCTGCATCTTGCTCTTGCTACTTTGAAGAATCTCGTACTGCCCAGACTGAAAGCATACGATACGAAAATGTAAGGTTCTCTCACTCAAACCGACATCTGTAACTTTGTTTCACGCGGACCGAAGGTTTGGTTTGTGCACGGTTTTTCACCTGGACTGGTACTCGTAGTCTGGCAGGTCGGTAAGATAATGATCGACAGGCAGGATTTGTGACGGAGCGATTCCTGTCAGTTGATTGCCCATGTTGTCGCCGTTGTTTTTCTGAAATGTCGAGAGACGAAAGGAAAGGTCAGATCTGGATCTTTTCCGCAAGTGTGTCCGTCGCTCAGTTCCACCTGTACGATCTCATATTCACAGTTGAGTTCTGTGTAAACTGTCAAGTGCCGCGCTTGCAAATTGTAGTTGGGGGAGGGGACCAGCTTTCCGTGTTCTCCGCATCTGAAGTCTCGACAGAATCCTTCAATTCTGCAGACGAAGATCTATTGGGTTCACGGCTGTCCGGGACACGGCCAACATTTTTTTCCCGGATCTGGATTCTACGGATACTTGATTTTCAGAGCGAACATGTCAGATTCAGATGCTGCCAAACATGTCACACTCGTAGATCTGTGATCACGTGCAATCATAGATCTACGACTCGTATTCCGCTCTGTTGAGGGACGGATTTTCATGAGCAACACCCTGTACAACTGAAGCTTTAAAAATCCACTCAGGGAGTGGCTTTGCAAGTCCTCCCGCAGGAATTTGCAAAAGGGGGGTCGGTTTGGTGTGCACAGAAGACCTGCACAAGAACTATAGATGTCTTGAGTGCTCACTCCATCCATTCAAATCCGAGGACGATTTATCCAGGGCGTCCAGATTTGATCATCTGGATTCACTTCAACACTTGGAGCCTTGTGCAACCGTTCTGGCAAAATGCTCAAAGAAATACTAACCTCACACTATTCCAAGCGTGCGTAAATGAAGCAATACAGGCGAGAAAACATTTAATGCAGTTCACTGCTGACTGCCACTGTTTTTTATTTTGATCATGTGACCTGCGGATCCTTAATCTTTATCTTTGATGGTGATTATGTTGAAACATTTCGTTCTGTGTACAACAAACGTACAATCCTGTCCCAAGCAGATTCGAATAAAAACATGAACATGGTGTTACTTGACTACAGAAACAAACTTCTTCTGGCGGCTTTTATGAAAGAGACTACAAACAAATGGTTTGTCGGTCAAAATGTTTCAAACCCTTCCATTTCTCGATACAGCAAAGATCGACGAAGAAAAAATGGCAGCCCCCATGCCCAGTGCAATCCTGGAAGAGTATTTTCCATCAATAGATACGGAAGTATCTTCGTACATACGAGGTAAATTCGGCTGTGAATGTCTCATTATAACACACTTGAATGTCATAAAACGATTTTCTGTCATTGAGTCGGTAAAAGAGACCATTTAGGTCAGCTTCATGCGGCTGGGGAGAGTGAAATCTGAACTTCAAACTGGAAAAGTGTAAACGTGTCTGTTGTGCTCAGAACAAACCTGATAGATCGATTGAACCATGTCTGATGTCACCAAAGTTGATTTATCCGTGTTTTGAACCTTACAGAATGTAATTTATGTTGACTGGTAGGCCTTGTGGAGGACGGGGGAGAGGACTTCGAGACTGGTGATGACTTGTTTGACGCAATTGGTGGCATGTTGCTGGAGGTGGACGACAGAAGAGAAGATGACATTCGCGAAATTTGCGAAAAGATGTTGGCAGTTATGAGAAGGTGCGAATTCACATTCACAGTTTGTTTAAACAAAACATTCCTCCATCTGTTCGATCAATTTTTGTGACCGGTTTTGTTAAAATTGGAACCATATTCTTCTCTTTAGTGACCAGAAAATGACGAGCAATGGTCCGATGAAAATTCTGGACGCACCTGTACAGCTGGGCACCCTGGCAGAGAACATGAAGGTGGAAAACGACACTCAGAACATATGGATGGCGAAGCGCCTGGACGACTCGAGTGTAAGCCGAAGTGAAATCTGTCCTGCTTGTGCTCTGTTTCGTTTGTATTCGAACGGAATCTTTCTGGTTTCAGGTCGTGGACAAGAAAAAATTGGAGAAGGCTGAGCAGAAAATTAAACAGAAGCAAGAAAAACGAGCCGTTCAGGATTCCTCTTCTTCCTCAAAATCCAAATCCGAGTACGTAACGCAGCATTCGCTTGTCGTCGTTGCTTCGTTGGCTCCCAGAACTTGTTATGGACAGACAGCAGATAGTTCATTGTCTGAAACAAACTCACAAATGATTGTTTTCTTCCCTCCGCTGCCGGTTTTCAGTTTTGATGGCAGTACAGCAAGTGCCAGTCAACAATCCAATCGGAAAGAGGCCAAAATGGAGGCTGTTGGTGCTAACAGGTCATCGGACATCAGGATCAGCGACTTCGACATCGCTTTTGGTGAAAAGTAAGAAAAAGTTCATTTTGTGTTTGTGTGTTCTGTCACTTAAAATGTGGATTGAAGATCATGAAAACCACAGTTCACACACATCCTGACAAACTTCACCCAAGAAATGTTCCTGTCGCTTCGGCAGAGTGTTGCTGCAAAGTGCGGAGCTTCTCATGTCCGCCGGTAGAAGGTACGGCCTGTGTGGTCGGAACGGCATCGGAAAAACGACGCTGCTGCGAATGATATCCAGGTGAATATTCTGTAGATGTACGGAGCTCAGAATAATGATCGAGGTTTTGTGGGTGATCCACGTGTTGTGTGGTGCAACATGAACACGGTTGTGTCCGGTATTGTGATTGGTAGTGGTCAGCTACGCATTCCGTCTCACATCCGGATCCTGCACGTGGAGCAGGAGGTGGAGGGAGACGACACGTCTGCGCTGCAGAGCGTGCTCGAGTGCGACACCAAGAGAGAGGGACTGCTGAAGGAAGAGCGCGAAATCAGCGCCAAACTGAATGCCTCCAGGTGAGGCGTGGGTGATCTTTCAGACACTTGTGGAGTATGGCGGGTCCCTGGTCTCATCATCCGTGCTTGTTCTGCGATCTCTTCGCTTTCCCTCCAAGTACCAGTCGTTTGGTGTTTTCATTCTTGTGCTCTCACTTTTTCAGTCCCATGGGAGGCAGTTCAGAACTGAGTTCAAGGTTGAACGAAATTTATCAGGAATTGGAGGCCATGGAGGCAGACAAAGCACCTGCCAAATCTTCCGTCATCCTGGCGGGTTTAGGGTTTCCACCGGAATCACAAAGTCGTCCAACTCGGTGAGAAAACATGTCATTTGTTTTTCCTGTTTCTTCAATCTGTGAAACTTGACGGCAAAGTGAAATGGCACAAAAGTCAATTCGTGCGCCTTGCAGGGAATTCTCGGGTGGTTGGCGAATGCGGCTCTCGCTTGCGCGAGCACTGTTTTCATTGTGAGTACACACTTTGAAAGTTTCTTCGTCAGCTGATGGTGTTGGCTTTTGGTTACAAAACTCTGTGATGAACAAAGTGGGGTCTTCTCTCTTTCAGACCTGACTTACTTCTGCTGGACGGTTCGTAAACACTTCGATTTTCAACTTGCTTGGCCTCTGATTCGCAACTGTCGCTTGCAGCATGTTACCTTTTGATCGTGTATGATGGCTGCGAATTTCCTTTTCAGAACCCACGAACATGTTGGACATGAAAGCAATCATTTGGCTGGAAAACTACCTGCAGACTTGGCCGACCACGATTTTGGTTGTTTCCCACGATCGGCTTTTCTTGAATTCTATTGTCACTGACATTTTCCACATGCACAGCCAAAGAATTGACATGTACAAAGGGGACTTCGAGCTTTTTGTGAGAAACAGGGAAGACAAGCTGAAGAGTCAGCAAAGAGAATTCGAAGCCCAGAAGCAGTACAGAGATCACATTCAAGTGAGTGTCGCACAATTACAATTGCAACTTTTTAAAAGTTTTTGATCCCTGATCGTGTTTGAAGAATTCTTTGCACTGGGATCTTGCAGGTGTTCATTGACAGATTCCGTTACAACGCCAACAGAGCATCACAAGTTCAGAGCAAGCTGAAACTGCTGGAGAAACTGTAAGTTGTGTTGGTGCACATCTTGAATCTTTTGATCGTGTGCTACGTGAGCACAGCAGAGCAGCCTCAGTCGTGTTCAGAACTGATGAGGTTTCCGTTTCCCCTCAGACCACAGCTGAAGCCAGTGGAGAAGGATTCTGAGGTCGTGCTCAAGTTTCCAGACGTGGAGAAGTTATCGCCGCCGATTTTACAGCTGGACGAAGTGACCTACCATTACGTTCCAGAAAAACCTGTCTTCAAAAATGTTTGCGTCAACGCCAACATGGAGTCTCGAGTCTGCATTGTGAGTTCATTCGTGGCCTCGACCAGCCCTGACGGGGACCCAAGTTCGTGGTGTATTGCGGCGTTTTTTGGCATGCCACTGTGTTTTGTTGCAGGTCGGTGAAAATGGTGCTGGTAAAACAACGTTGTTGAAGATTCTGTTGGGAGAGTTGAGTCCTGTGTCAGGAATCAGACACGCACACCGCAACTTGAAGATCGGGTACTTCAGTCAACACCACGTGGATCAGCTGGACATGAATCTTTCGTCCGTGGAAGTTCTGGCATCCAAGTTGCCAGGTACGTCCATCCAGTTTCGTTACGAGACAGCACAAGGCTGTTCGAACTTTGACCACTGAAATTACACTGAAAGTGATTCCGGTGTCTGTTCGATATCCAAGTAAGGAATGGATTCTCCTCCATCCAGGTCACCCGTCCGAGTTTTATCGGGCGCAACTGGGGTCGTTTGGCATCTCCGGGGATCTCTCCCTGAGGCCGGTGGGGAGTTTGTCCGGTGGGCAGAAGAGCCGAGTCGCGTTCGCTCAGATGAGCATGATGAAGTAAGTTCAGCTCTTTTTCCACAACAGGGAAAGAACCTGAGTGTGTGCTCGTGAACTGAACACGCACGCACGTACGCGCACGCACGCACGTACACGCATGCATGCACGCACACACACACGCACACTTTTGTCATGCACACGTACGTCTGTTCACTTTTGATTGATGGTCTACGTGTCTCGTTTCAGCCCAAACTTTTTCATCCTGGACGAGCCGACCAACCATCTGGACATGGAGACAATCGAAGCGCTTGGCAATGCCCTCAACAAATTCAAGGTAACCTTGATGTCGCGCTCGAAAGACGCGCCAGTTGCAGTACCCGTGTTGAGGACACTTTGGCGTGCGTGTTTTGCTTTAGTGGGTCTTTTACCCGGGTAAATACGGTAATTTCGATGTGACGCTTCGTTTCAGGGAGGAGTCATTTTGGTGTCTCACGACGAGAGATTGATTCGCGTCATCTGCACCGAACTGTGGGTGGTCGGCAGCGGATCGGTGATGTCGCTCGAAGGGGGCATCGACGAATACAAGAAAATTGTGCAAGCCGAACTAGCAGCCCAGTGCTAACTATTGACAAATTTAGGAAATTACACATGTTCCGTCAGTGTTTCTGAACTGCAGGACCAAGTTATGCAGAGTTATCAGACTTTTTTGTTGCGTTAACAGTCTTGCACGCAGATGCAGAAGAGCTGCAGCCAAATAAATTCTCGGATGCAGTTGTGAGGCCTGCGGTCCAACGCCCCAACTTTTGTGCCAAATATGCATCAGCTTCTGTTTTTCAGTTGTACTGCAAACAGCTTTGTACTGTGAGGTGAACCTGTCAGAAACAGGTTCGCTGGTTGGGAAGCATTTCATGTGTGTTATCCACATGTCAATTGGTGACAGGACAACAGAGCCATCCATATTGGATGAAGAGGTCTTGTGCCCACCACGCTGACTGCGTACTTGTGTCCTGCAGTTTCGACCGGCACTATAGGTTCTGTTCCTTTGGTTTGTGATACTTATTTTGTTGAGAATAAACGATTTCAGCAAAGCGAGTGAGGGAGTTTCGTTGTGTGTCGCATGTCGACGTTGAGATAGAGAGCTCGCGGTTCTGAACTTGAGTTGCTTGGACCTATCTCCAACTGACACATCTGAGCCAACTGAGTTGGATTAACTCGTCTGGCTAAGATGAGTAACACCCCCCCCCCACAACTCATCTGGATTTTGCAGACAGACGTACTGCACTCAGCCCGCGGTTTCGGCCTTCGGCGACCGCGGGCTTTGAAAAAGATTCAAAGTTGACCCTGCCCTCCTGAGTCCTGACCCGAAACCTCCCGACTCATCGCGTGTTGTTCATCTGGTGATCTGACCCGTGTCCAAAGAAAAATGGTGCCAAAGCTTTGCGTAAATGAATTTATCTGGTTTCTATGCGTCACATAAAATCATGAACTTCACAAAGAATTTACAGAGACGGTTTCGTAAGGCGTGTCAACGAACCACATCACGCTTTCCGGAACGTGTACCTTTTCACCTGCAGCAGTGTCACAAGCACGCCACAAATTCAAACTTCTCCGTTGTTCTGAGTGTTCATGGTTGCCACATGCACAAAACGAGAACGTTGCCAGGGAAACGAGAAGGGTCACACAACGATGGAAAATTGCCCCGGTTGCTTTTTACAAATGCCGTAGGTCTGTTGATAGGTGTCCTTTTCTCGCTGTGGTTTTCACAAATCACGCGCTCACGACACTGACAAGTATTTATGCAGCACCAAAGCGATATGTTAATAAGACAAAACGACTTGTTTGTTTCCCGAAACAGTGCCACATTCAATTCATTAAGTACTTCTGTTCGTGTTTGGTTTTGACTAGAATAAAATAAATGACTGAAAAGCACTTTGTGCTCGTCCTGCATCACGACGAACGACGAGGAAATATCTCAGAATCGGGTTCGCCAGACCAAATCAGTGATTCACAAACTGCCAGACAAAACATCGCAAGTCTGCAACAAACCAAAGTTTCGTCAAAACTGTCGGAAAGAAAATTTATGTATTCCATCACGTTCAATTTCTGTGAGCATTGAACAAGCCTGTTACAGGCCTCAGGTCGCCTGTGATTGACGTTGCTTGTACAGTCCAAGAGAAAAGTGATTATCAATACTGAAAGCAGCGACGAACGTGCCATCACACTTTACAAGCAGAGTGTACATTCAGAATGAAAAGTTCCATGTAATGCTGGCACAATTCTGTGTCTTGACAAGTGAACACAAAACATTGCACAAAACTTCTACCAAACTTCTCGTCAACTGAAAACAACAAATTTAGTCTTTGGCACTTTCTTTCTTGACACCAGAGTCCTTTTCTTTTCCCTCCTTCTTGACGGTGGCTTCCTTGATGGAGGATATGGTTTTCTGAAACCACGTGTTTTTGGAAGTCTGGAGTTCGTTGAGAGCAGAGTTCAGCTGGTGGGTCAGATCCTGCGTTTTGCACTCGGATTCCACGAGTGCGAGCTTCGTTTGGGCCAACTCCAGTTCGAGTTCACGGATCTGCTTGTCTCGCTCCGCGATCAGAGGATTCAGATCGACTTCGTTTGGCTCTGGAAGATCAAGTTTCTTGTACTGTCCGTCGCCGTCAAACAACTTGGAACAGCTGTCGCACGCTTGGATCTGGGCCTGAAAATAGAGAAAGACCATTGTAACAGTGACGTCATTCACTCCCTCCGGGGCAAAGGGCTCGCACAACGGATATCGGTTTCTCATGCCGAGCTAAACAATGAAGCAGCTACTCCACCTTCAGCCTTGTGAGCTCCTCCCTGTTTCCCGCCTGTTGTTTTTCGAGTCTTTCGCTCAGCTGGGAGCAAATCTACAAAATGAAGCAGCCAGGTGAAGCGAAGCACCTTGAACAGGCAACCGACAGCCAAAATGACAAAGTGAGAATGACAAGCAAGGCACGCTCCAGAAAACAAGCCACAGAGCTCCAAGGGTCACATCCGAAAACTCGCAGAGTTTGATGTGCCCCACGTAAATTTCTTGTCTCCCTCACGGTGCGGCCCACGATGGCGGTACGTGCGCAAGCGCACGCACGCGCACCTGTTTGTAGTCTCCGATGATGGCCTGGTTGCGCGTGTTTTCGCCCTCGGCGCTGTCGTGCTCCCGCCGCAGCATCTCCTTGAGCTGCGCCGCCTCACCCTCGAGCCGCCTCTTCTCCTCCTCCACCTCCACCAAAGACGTCTTCGTCTGCAGCAGCTCCTTGGACAGCGAGTCGCAGTTGTCCTCCGCCTGGGGAGAGAGGCGAGACACAAAAGACGTCAGAAAGGCAGCTGATGGACAGGCTCTCTTGCTTGGCGTTCGATTCAGTTTGTCTTGTATTGTAAGAATATCAAAACTTGAACATCGGCTTTGGTGTCTTTTTCAGATTCCACCTTGGCACAAACGCAAAATGTCCGCGAGATCGCAAGTAAACTGTACGGCCCAAAAGAATGGAAAGTGGGTTCGGAAAACTTTTCATTCAAACATCCGACAGGGCAGTCAGTCCCCTGAAGACAAGGTTGCAGACGGGGTCCGGAATGAAACACTGTGACGCGACATGCCGAGCAGATGTTTTCCAAACAGCTCTCGAATTCAAACGAAGACGCACGAGCCCAACACTCACGTTGTCAAGGTCATTTCGCAAAGCGATTTTGCTGGTCACGAGCTCGTAGGCCAGGTCATCGTTCTCCTGCTCCAGTCTCATGTTCGCCTCGAGCAGCCGCTTGTTCTCCCTCTGAAACGAGTGCGATGAATGAAACACGTACGAAGGTCAAGGTCAAGTGAGAAATCGGGAAGAAATCATACAAAGCGACAATCCTTTTTGAACCTTGCAAACAAAACCACAGAAACAGAGATGACGCACCTCAAATCTCTCCACAGGGTCTTCCTGCTGCATTTGAGCCTCTTTCATGGCGACGTATTCTTTCTCGTACTTTTTGAGCTTTTTTGATTGAACCTGGAAAGACAAATTACAACATTGTCAGCCGAACTTGACGAGAGGAAAAGAAAGTGAACTCGCCCATGAGGTTCTACGAGTCTGTGCGTGGAGAGGATGCGGACTCGTGCAACGGCTGCTGTGTGTGTGTGTGTGTGTGTGTGTGTGTGTGTGTGTGTGTGTGTGTGTGTGTGTCCTACCTTGATTGACACAGCAGTGCTCAGCAGATCTTGTGAGTGTTCCTGCATTCGATACTTTTTCGGAAGCTGGACTCGGAAAAACTTCAAAACTCCCTCAAAGTCCAGTGCCAGCAGTTCTTTTCTCGAAGTCTGAAAAGTGACGAACATTGAAAATGGATGTCAACAAGTCCCCCCGAACCCAACAGCAAAATTTCGGCAAAGTACACTGCACTAACCTTCAGCAGCGCCAAAGCAACGTTGAATGTCACCTCTTTGCCCTGAAAAGAGAACACAAATTCAGTGCAGATACGCAACCCGGAACTGTTGGTTCTGGTCTCATCACAAAATCAACAGCGATGTGTTGATCTCTACCTCGGACAGGAAGATGTCGAGAATGTGGAACACCATGAACAAGGGGAACTTGGCCGTGAAGAGAGTGAGGAACCACTGGGAGGCGAACATGTGCGCCTCCAGTCCCAGCTCCATGAAGTGCTCGAACAGGTCCGGCATCTGATCCTGAAACACGACGATGATCACAGTGAGCAAAAGCGTCATCAGATGGAGACGATGAAGTCTTAACAGAAGAGATTCCAATAGGCAAATCTTCACCAACCTGCATCAGTCGCTCGAGCTGGTAGAACCGCAGGTGCAGTTCTTCAAAGCCTTGCTTGAACAAGTCTCGTAATCCGTAATCAAACATCATCTTGACCAGAACACAAAACGCTTGTTCCTCTGGCATCTGAAACCCGAAGAAAACAGTATGCGTATATTTGCGGGACCTTTTGCCGAAAAATTCAGCAGCAAATTCCGCGCACTTCATATCTGTACTCACGTGCAACAGAAGAGCAGCCGCCACGAAAGACAAACCCTGACAGTATCCAACTTCTTCATCGTAAACCGAATAGGCCTGCAACAACCACAACAATGCAGGATAAACTCGAATTCGTGGTTCTCCAAACAACATTTTGTTTGACAGTAGTGCGAAGACGCAAACGGACCACCCCCACACATGTTAATAAGGCAGAAACCGGAAAAGGAAAAACAACAACCGTCCATCGTGGAGGAAACTGAAAAAGAAACTGGTGAACCCGGCGTTCGAACCCTCACCATACCTTACTAAGTTTGCAGAGAGAATCTTGCCCAACACCACCCGCGTCCTTGAAGTATTCATGGGCTGGGAAAGTTCGGTTGAGATCCCGTACAATGACACGTTCAAATGAGGAGTCCTGGGGGACAGAAACAACATGACATCATGCGAGGAACAGAATGCTCTTACCTTCGTGATCACCAAAAGGGACTCTTGCCCAAGGCCATCGGTTTCCCGAAAGAAGTCGTGCGCGGGAAAAGTACGATTGATGTCTCGCATGATCACATGATCATTGGGTGTGTCCTGAAGCAAATATTAATATTTCACCAAACTTAAAATGCTACACTAAAAAGCAACCAAACAACAGAGTGACACTCGCTGTGAACAGAAGTTCGCAACGTTTTCGTGTGCTCTGCAGAAAGTATGTGACACAAGCTGCACAAAAGAGCGAAGACAATTGGAAACTGAACGCCGTATCTTCCGAGATCTCAGACGAATTCACAGAGTAGAACAAAACAAGATCACAAACAAACCGCAGACCAATGAAACACAAAATAAACATTTTCTTGCAGCGAAAGGCAAAACTAAATTCAGAACTACAAAACAATCGCGTTTGTGACGAGCACGAAAACTAGATCTACGAAAAAATGAAAAACAATCCCAAGACGGATCAGAATCGAGACAGACCTTGGTGATGAGGATGCGGTAGTTTTCGAGCATGTCGGCGTTGTCATGGCAACCTGCCAGCAGCTGCCACACCTCGCCTCGCAACGCCTCGGGAACGCCCTTGCGACACAGCGCGTGAACCTGCTTCGGCCTCTGCTTCAGGTTTCCGTGCCACTTGTTCAGGACCTGAGCAAACACGAATATTTTCAATCAAAAGGTTCGTGCGTCATCGTTCAAAACCCGCGAAGGTGACGAACATAACAAAGACACAAAACAAGTGCTGAAAAGGATGGCAACACAGACCTCGGCCCAACTCTCCAGCAACTCTTCGTCGGTGACATCTTTGGACACGGCACCTGATCCGCTGAGCAGAGGCTCGTCGTTGTCTGAAAAATAAAGACACCCGTCAGCAGTATGCGGCCAAAAGTGCACATGACGAACACACTGTCCACGGTGCGTCGCTTTCAGTTTTTGAGGTGTCCTACTGTAAAATTGTGGTAGTCACGTCACAAGCCACGACTTTGTTTCGTCTGTCACACGTGCGTTGAACTCACGCATGGGCGCAAGACACGTGACTTTCCACTCTTTGTCAGACATCGGTTCGTCTACTTCGTCTGCTGTTACACACACACACACACACACACTCTCACCGACACACACACACTCTCACCGACACACACACACACTCACTCACACACACACTCACTGACACACACACACACACACTCACCCACACACACTCACTGACACACACACACTCACTGAAACACACACACTCACTGACATACACACACTCACACACTCTCACTGACACAGACACTCACTCACACACTCACTCACACACACACACTCACTGAAACACACACACTCACTGACACACACACACACACACACTCTCTCTCTCTCTCTCTCTCTCTCTCTCTCTCGCTCTCTTCACTCAACTGCTTTGCAATCTCACGATCGTGGTGCAAATTCTCAGGTCGCACTTGGTTCTCAGTAGCTGAACCCGCACAACGCGCGCACCCACGCAGCCCCCCCCCCACACACACACACACACGCACGCCCTCTACAGAACGGAAGGGAAACTCGTACCCGACTCGTCTTCGGGTCCGTTCGGCGTTTGAATGTTCTGTGGCGGAATTCGCGACGGCGACAGGCTGAGCGACAAGCCCGACTTCTTCCTGTCGATGTCCGTCTGACTGTCGATGCTGACGACCTCGTAGTCGCCCAGCTTCACCTCGGCGTCCTCGCTGCTCTCAATCTGCAAGGGAAACCAACCAATCAAACCGAAATCAGTGTCACGGGGAAAAGCAACAAACTGAACTCAGATCAACGGTCAATGTGTCTTCTTGGCAACGGGACTGGACCAGAAGAGGAAAACTGCAAGTCCCTCAAAAGCACGCACGTGCCAAGTTCACACAACCCCACACCTTGACATCCACTGTTTTTCTTGCCTCGTGCTCACGTGCCACCGAACAACAAATGTGTTGCCGATCCGTGATTTCCCACTGTGTTTCAAGTGAAAGCTCGAGTGTCTGGTGCGGCGCAGAGGCGTGATTCTCTATGTCCAAGAAAGCTTGTGACTGATGGGGGGGGGGCGGGCTGCACAGTTTCTAATTTTCCGAAATAGATCTCAAGTTCGCCCTGAACACACGTCAGAATGTGGAACATCTTCACCTGTTACCACGATACTGAGCGAGATGTGTGTGCAGGCACACACATCAACACGTCTCTGAGAAGAACTCCTGAGACTAAGAATCCAATTGTCACCGAGACTGTCCAAAAATCACGATCACACGTACCCGCTTCTCCATGGACGTAACACGCGAAATCATTCAGACCCGGAACAACCAAACACACATAATTTCCACCCAGCCTGGCACCTGTGGCCGATATCGATATTTAGAACACGTGTTATCTTCCGCCAACAAATTCACGGCTGGTGTTGTATGATTGATCAACCTGGAGTCTGCCAAACATAACCGCGATGTTGGCGAGATATTTGACGGCGGGCACACGAGGCGGCTCCAGCGGCGCCATCTTCTGCTGGGTCCTTCACATTAAAGTTTTGTCTTCTCAAAATTTCCTCTCGTTTTGCGCTTCATTTCAATCTCATAAACTGCCGTTGTTGCTGATATGATTAGCTTACACGTATTCGACCGACAAACACACAAACAAGAAAGCAGAACTTTTGACACAAGTACGTCGCGCAATCGCCACCGAGTGATCGTTATCCCAGGTCACCACAAAGAATTTCTCGGTTGTGATAACCCCTCCCAACTCCGAAACCCGGAGCTACTGCTGTCTCGACTTGCTTCGAAGGGCGCGCCATATCTATCCGCACACTATGCTTCTTCTGAACTCCCCTTTTGCTGATGCAATTGACTGACTTAGCGGTACAAGCACTCAAGAAGCGAACACAAGACAAACTTCAACTTAGTCAAGGAAATAAACTGCCTTTCATGAACTCACATTCACGTTCGATTTCACACTCATTATGAACTGCAAAATACAAGACACGTGCCAAGGTTATCATCGCATGCACTCGCAGGCCTGCGCGCATGCGCGTGCTCACGTGACCTCACGGCGCATGCTCAGATCTGCGCAACACGGAAGTAGGCGCTCACGACGGATCATGCCACTTCATATCAGGAGAGGGTTCGGAACTGTCATGCACCAACTTACCAAAGATGAAACAGACATTTGACTCAAAGTGCACTAAAAATGGAATTGGACAATGATTTGACGAGATGAAAAGAAAACGACGAAAAACAAATTTGTTGACAGCTTTGACAAAACAGTGTGCGCGTGGTGAAGAGGCCATTTTGTCCAACAAAAGATTCTCCTCTCACACTTCCCTGAAATAAATGACCACAGTTTCCACAACACGTACCTCTCTGAGTTTCAGAACGAACTGCTCGTGATGCGGCTTCTTGCTGAAGTACCAGAAGCGTTCATTCGCCGGGAAGATCTTGGCCTTGGTCTCGATGAGGAACCGGACCGGCTCCTGGATCCCCTCAACCACCAGGTCAACCGCGATGGTCAGGAAAACTCGCATGTCTGCAACAGAAAGTGATTTCCACAATCACCCCCCAACTTCTGTTGTTGCCTTGCCCACACGGCAGAAACCATTGCGCACAAGAAGGTCACTTTTGCGTGCAAGTTTCCACTTCACAAACAGGGGATTCTGTTCACCGTTGGCGCAGCATCTGTGCGTGGAAATTTGCTCCATCTCCCCCCTCCCCCCCCCCCAAAAAAAAGAACTCCACTCCAGCTTCCTGGTTTATGTTTACCCCAGTTTCCAGGCAAAATGCTTCAGATTGATCCCTACCTTTGGGCGTTTCCGTGTTGAGGATTTGGAAGCTGGGGTCGCAGGGATCCCACTGACCGCTGATGGCGTACGATCGACCGTCCGCTCCCATCGACACCTACAACAGGATCCGGCGGTACTTTTCATGTGCAGGGGCGGCGTCAGTCATGATTCTTGGTTGCGTTTGAAACTGACCAACAGAACAAGAAGCATCATTGATGTCAAACTGATGATAGCGAGACAGAAGGACCCAGTGCTTTTTCTGGAGGGGGTCAGGGGGGGGGGCCTGGTTCCGCCCTCTGCCGTACGTACCATATCAATAAGATGCATGTCGCTGTGTTTCACATTGCGCCCAGGACTCAACAACAAACCAAAACATCTGTAAATACAAACAGAAAAATTTGTCGCCATGGAGACGTTTTTCCCGAAATCCCTGAGCTTTTATCCACGCGTCGAGGCTTCAGCCGTGGGCACGTGCAAAAAGGTCACAAAAGATCGAGATTGTTTTTGTTTGACAAATTTTGAGATGTTCGGACAATTGATCTCAGCTCTCAAACGTCAGCAACACAACTTCATTGAGCAACTGCTGAGGTGTGAACACGTTGGTGTTAATTGCATGTGCACTCCGTGTCACATTCTCGAGTGTTACACAAGTCACAATAAACGGACGCGTTTCTGCAGCGTTTTGTTTCGTTGCGAAAGAGAAAAGTCTGCAAAATTGGTAGAATCTCCGTTGGAGTCGAATGTCACAGCAGCGAACCAAGAAATCATGAGTTCACGAAAATCAAGCAAGCACACCCTGAAACCAATGCCAACAATCAAGGTAAGATCTTTTCCTTTCGTTTGTTTGATGTCTGCGAATCAACTTTGAAAACCTTCACGAAAGAAAAACCAAAATTCAAGGCAGGTTGGGGACATGTTCGGGACATTTCAGGACCAGAGATCGGAGCTCAAACAGCGCGCAACGCGTCATACTTTTTTGCAGTGGCCAAAAATTGTGTTGAGGAAAGTCTGTGGTGAAAAAAGTTTGTCCAGAGTTTGGCCGGACCGTTTAGAAGCTTTCTTTTTGGAAACGTTGAGAAATGCATAGCCAATATTTTTTATTTTCACCATTTTCCTTGACCCTTCTCCCCCCCCCCCCGCCAAGAGAACTGTCATCGAAAACCAACTTTTCTCTGTCAAGAAATGAATGGGAACACATTTTGTCAACTGACAAACCTTTTTTGCACACAAACAAGACAACACGAGACAAACCTGCTAGTGTGCCGCCAAGTGAGCCGAGTGCTCAGAAATCTGGCATTCTGACTGTTTGTTTCAGTCATTTGGTGACTGGCGTCCAAAATATCTTGCAGTGGGAGGGTGGCATGTGAAACTTGGCTTGACATTCACCCCCTGAATAGCAGTCTCAGCTCGTGCCAGTACACATAACACAGGCTTGCACGCTTTGCAACACACAAGCGAATTTTGAACAAGTCCCCCACCCCCACCCCCAAGGACGATTTTTTGCTTTTCAGGACTGCCATGTTGATCGGTTTCACCAAGTGCATCACTGTGTTTGCAGGATGACAGCAACCTACGGAAGCGGCTGCAAACAATTCAACATCAGCTGTCCGACATCACATCCGCATGTACGCCGCGAAAATCCTTGCGGTTTGAGGAAACTGGATCTCTGTATGGCGGCATCGAGGCGCCCAGAAAGGAAACCAAATCGAGAAGAAGACACTCAATTGGAACTCCAACTACAGCACAGAACAGTTCACTGAGAACTCCACACGCATTGCACGGCAATCACTCGTCGGCGTGGAACCTTTCCACAGCTTCTGCCAAAATCTCTGGATCACCGTCCTCCGGACTGGCGACCCGTCGCCACGATACAGCGGTCGCAGCGCCCCCCACCGGACCTGCTCTCCGTCGCTGGGACACAGTGGACGATTTGTCATCCACGTTGGGTCAAGCAGATTACTGTGTGCGTCCTGCAAGGGACCACTACCATTCCGCAGACAGTTTGTTGCTTGGTAACGTACGAGGCTCCGCTCAACACTCACGTGACCACAACCCACGTGATCATCACATCAACTGCTCTCACTACCAACCCCAGTTGGAGTGCATCAGAGAAGTACCAGACCGACACCAACCAGACCGACACAGCGTCTACAATTCGCCTCGTTCCGCTAGATCTACACCTCAGAAACGGCGACTCTCGACGCCTCTGTCACGCATTCCCGAGGAAACTCCACACCGTCGCCACCAGTGGGCGTTCTCTGCGAGCAGCTCGGACTGCACGAGCGAAACCGCCGCCACCATATCGGACACACCCGACATCACCTACTGCCCGACCTGCTTGCAACCAACACCAATGAACCGCATAGTCAAAGACCCAGTTCTAGTTGCGCACAACATCCAGCAGATGCGTTGGAAACTACAGCAAAGTTCGGCGGAGAACACTGACATCGAGACCCTTGCGGTCCTGTGAACTCTGCCGACAACTGCGTGTACTGACGGCTTGCATGTGTTTGTGCACTATATGTATCGTCACCAACTGACGCACCAACCAAGAAATACTGGAACAATGACAACACTAACCTTTCAATCTTCAGTTCCTTGTTGTTCGTGACTTGCGTGACTGAGATGCACAACTTCTTTTCCACATCTTTTCGCAGCTTGAACACATTTTTGTCCTTTGGGACAGTGCTGAAGTTTCCCTTTCCGTCGTCCTCCTTGAATTCCAAGGAAACGTCGAAGTGGAATGTCATAGCATCAGCAGACTGACTCAATTCGGACTGGCTACTCGGTGACTTGGGAACTCGACGAAACGCCGTCGCGAAGCTGTAGAGAATTTTGCCGACCTGTAACGAGACACACAGAAGAAAACTTTCAACCCTGATCGTCCTTGGTTCTTGTCTATCGCGCCCATCTTTTCCAAAGAACATCTGATGGCTGCATTGGAAACTGCTTCAGCTCTTGTGCTTTTGTCAAATAAATGTGATCATTCAACAGAATTTAAAGTTTGGCTCCAGCTGGTCAAGTCACAACGAACGATGAACCATGTACCATGTTCACCGGTGAAAATGTCCCACGCAATCATTCAAGCACAAGACACACCCCCAACAAATTGAGGTCACTTTGAAATTGTGGCACATTTTCCCACGTGTGAGACGGGACCACCACCACGCCCAAACGGGACAGAAGCTCATTTTGGGGGGTCAAAAGGTGCGTCTTGCACACAGGTGAACAACAAAGTTAGAACAGTAATCACCACGTCGGGCGCGTCGCATCTGAAGACGTGGCACTGGAAGATGGCCGTCTCGGCCGACTCCCCGTGGCTGCAGGTGAAGGCGAAGCAGCGCCGCTCCTCGCTGTCCGAAGGGCCTCGCGCACAAAACAGAATGTGATGGATTCTGTACGAAGCGATCTCAGTGTTGCCCACCGGATCAATCACCCTGAAATCAAACAGGTGGAAAAAGCTGACGACTGCAATCTGTGACAGTTGTACGCCCATGCCTCTTGTCACGCATCTGCGGCTGACGAAAACCAGAGTTTGGCTGACGTCAGGTTGCCAACCAACAAGGGGGTCCAGGGGGTGCCCCACTGACCAGTCCTACTGCTGCCCCTGACCCACCTGACAGTTCCCTCTGACGTGGCTGGGACGGACAGAGTGACCGGGATGACCATCTGCGTCTGCTCGTTGAGGACGGCCATGTTCCTGCTGATCTCGGTCTCGCTGCGCGGCGCGTTGACGGTCGCCGAGCCGAGGTACGTGACGCCGGTGAACACGACCGTCCCATCCTCATCGTCCATCGGACTCAAGAGAGGACCTGCGCAACGACACCCAACAACAAACGCTACAGCACTGATTTGTACATTGGGCTCTAACAAAAGACACCAGAAAAGGAAGGAAACCAAACTATGAAATGATGTTCTGTTGGTTTGTTGGAGACTGAAAAGAACAAAACTGAATTGTACCTGGCTTCTTGTCGGGTAAATTGATAGCAACTCGATCTTTGGACACGCTCTTCGTCATCACTTTCGGTATTTCGCCATCCGGCACCACATCTGGCTGCTCACCCGAGGCAGGCATGCTGTCGTCCTCCAACACCTGCAAAACGGCCGTCATGTCACAGTGAGAATCAGCAATGGATTCCTCACGCAGAAGCACCTGCTGTTGGGCTTCCACAACAGAAGACAGGTTTTGTGAAACAACTCGACACAGGTGCCCCTCCAGTGCCCAGGAAGAGCCATGCAACCTGGTGCAACCATCAAATACAACGAGAACGCAAATGGGGAACCAGTTACGAACCTCACGCTGAAAACTGAGGTCAGATTGCTGCCGAGGAATGCGCAGACACAGGTAATTTGGCTTTTGGCAGGAGAGCGAACACAATTGAACACAACAATGGTCCAAAATACAGGCCCTTAACTTGTTCAGTTATTTTTAGTGGGTTCAAAAGGTCAACGTTGATAACAGCGATCCGTACCAGAACCATTTTGATTCTTTTCTTGCGATGACACCACAGACTGCGAGATTCCAGAGTTACGGTACGGAAAGCACACCAATCTTTCGGGAGTCAGAGCAAGAATACTTCTCGATGTGGACACGCGGCTCACGCGTGGAGGACATTTTCACTTCTTTTGAAGTGTGGGAGGGGTGTTTTCCAGGTTACAATGAACTGTTTATGAAGAATAAACAGCTATACCTCGCTCAGTTTTTTCTCCAGTTCGACGGTGTCTCCGTTGCCAGGTATGCGAAGTCTCGGTTCTGCTTGAACTACGACAAACTCGCCTCCACTGGAGATGGAGTCAATCGACGTTCGACTCACTGTATCGTCCATGACCTCCACATCGCATAATGTCTCGGGAAAAGGACGCTGTTCTTCCTCACATCATCTGAAACAAATCACCACACTCGTCTTGATTAAGGAAGACCTCCCCCGCCCCCGCATTTGACAACAGCAAACCCTCCACCTCGATCACAATTCATTTCTAACTCTGGTCATTTCTAGCCCTGGTCACGATGTATCACACCAGTTGGTGGACTGACCAGACCGAAAGACGTGTCCACAATTTCACACATCAGACTCGATGTACACATTGTGACAGCTGACAAGAACGGAAACGATTATGTGGAACTGTTGATCCAGATGCTGAAATCTGTAGCTCTGCAGCACACTCTGGATTGCACCGCAATAAATGTGATAATTCAATAAGACTTTTTACAGCGACACCAGCTCCCAACCCTGCATGACAATAGAATGTCTGCAGTGACAGCTGTCAACCTGCTATGCTGACTGCAGCTGGTTTGTCTCACGTTCACAAACGGTGTCAATTTCTTGTCGAAACAGCACAAATTAAACCACATCCCACCCGTCCCAATGAAAACAAACTGTAACAACAAGACCAATCAAATCAAGTTGCAAAAGACACAAATCACGGTGAATTTTCAAACCTGCACTTGTATTTTGCAAGCTTCCTTCTCTAAATATTGCCTGGTTTCCGGACAAATTTCAACAAAAAAAAGAACAAATTTGGCCAAAAGTGAAGGAAACGAGTCAAAACTCCATATTCCGAGACATGCGCACAAAAGATTAAACCACAAAACGACTGAAGCTGTTGATCGCGCGAAGAGAAAATCGTTTCAAATTTACAAGTAACGCAGCTGGCAAACATGGCAGATCATGTGAACGGTTTTGACAACATTTCCAGGCCATGTCTGATTGGTGTTGGGGGAGGAACGGCATCAGGGAAGGTGAGGCCGTTTATCTGGGTCGTGGCTGTTCTGCAGCTGAACCAGAGGCAATCGCCGCAACAGCTTTTCGAAAACATCCTTCCCGGATTTCATGCGGATGAATGTTCCATCTTTGATCAACAGTTGCATTGCATTCTTTTGATTCATCATCAAAATCTACAGCTGTCTGCAGCGTGATGATGCAATTCAGTCATGTGTTTGTTCCGTTCCTCTGCAGTCGTCGGTTTGCAGCAAAATTATGGAGCAACTCGGTCAGAATGAGGTGGATGCAGATCACAAACAAGTTCACATCATCTCCATGGAGAGCTTCTACAAACCGTTGTCAGAAGAGCAACGCAGACTTGCCATGAGAGGAAAACAAAACTTTGATCATCCAGGTCAGTTCCACCTGCAACAAACGTTGGTCAAGCCAAGTAAACGCTGCAAGGACCCTTGGGCAGCATACTCCGACCGTCGTCCTGGTGCTTTTCATGTCCCATACTCAAACATTGAATTACAGGTGCTTTCAACGACGACATGATATTGAGGACTTTGCAGGATTTGAAAAGTGGGAAAACGGTACAAGTGCCAGTATATGACACCATCAACTACACCTTCAAGTACGTCTTTTCGTTGCCAGACTTGCCCACCAATTTCAGGCACAGGCTCATTGTTTGGAGAATTTCCCTCATTTCTGCTGCGCGTGCGATTGAGAGCGACTTTGTCATGTGGTGTTTTTCTTTTGTGATGAACTTCAATTGGTTGTGAATTTTTGCAGGGACTCCAGCGAATGGAACAACGTACCACCAGCTGATGTCATTCTGTTCGAAGGAATTTTACCGTTTTACTTTCGCGAGATTCGAAAACTTTTCGACATGAAGCTGTTTGTCGACACCGATGCAGACACCAGACTTTCCCGAAGATGTAAGAGAAGTTTTTGCAGACAACTACTGACGATATGTCAAATAACTTTGCAGTTGTCACGTGGAGGCGGAGCTCACGCCCGTTTTGAAAGATGTCAGGAGGCCTGTGAAAAAATGTTTGAGCGTTGTTGTGCAACAGATTATCGTTTGAGCTTGTGCACGACAGTGGTTGTGGTGAACAAGAAAATTGTTCCAGTCAGATTGACTGAACGTGATGTTTCTTGGTGGCGTTGCTTCGCTGTGTTTGTTGTTCAAAACACAAAACTAACGCCTTCTGTTTTCCCATTTGCAAGTGTTGCGGGACGTGAACGAAAGAGGAAGAGATCTCGATCAGATCCTGTATCAGTACACCACGTTTGTCAAACCAGCATTTGAAGAGTTCTGCCTGCCTGTGAGTACTTCATATCCCGTTCATTGTGAGAGCTCATTGGGGAAATCATTTGTGACTCGTCATGAACGCAAATTTTGTCTGAAACTGGTATCAAGAATATTTGTCTGTTCGTCAGACGAAGAAGTACGCCGACGTGATCATACCCCGGGGTGCAGACAATCAAGGTTCGAGGAATCAGTGCTTTCTTGGTCGTTGAATGTTTTGTCTGAATTTCGTCGAAGGGAAGAGCTTGTCAGCTTTGTGGAAAAGCGTGAGAATGAAAAGAGAAGAGGATTGGCTGGTATTGGTGCACATAGGCAGTTATTTTGCTTTCTGAATCAGCAACAAATTATGTCTTCCAGTTGCCATCGACTTGATCGTGCAGCACATACAGGACATTCTGAGGCCAGATCGAAGCGGCGTGGTGAAGCGGGCGCGACACAGTTCGGACTCTCTGGTCAGCACAGACTCACATGCACGTCCGCGCCCTCACTAGCGAAACACTCACTGCTGTTTTTGTTGCTTTTCCTGTTCACAAACAAAAATCTTTGCAGTATTTTTGATAAGATGCACGTGTTGTGAAAAAAATCGCGGCGTTGTTTGGTTTGCCAATGAGCGCATTCGTTTGTCTTGCCTCGTGCCCCGGGTGTTCAACACACCCAAATTTTCAAATTTTTCTGTCCCTCATTCTGGCACAGCTGGAGAGGTGGGTGTGCAGGGCACACTTCAGAAGCTGCGTCTTGTTTGGTGCAAGGCACGACACACGAATGCAACCCTCAATGCAGCGTTCATTTGGTGCAATCATTCTGAAATACTGCACAGATGTTCTGTTCAATAGTTGCTTGGTTTCCCGATTCGAAATAAAATGTTTCGTACACATGTACACAATGACATCCGATGAGTGCGTTCAGCATTATCGACTGGAACCGTTTTGTGTTGGACTAATTTTCAATCATGTGTTTCTGCAAACCATTCCAGCGTGTTGTCATTTGATCAGCATTTGCACTTTCACGCCTTGTTTGTGCGCACTGCAAGAAGTTCTTGTTGCGCGGTTTTTGTTTTCCAAAATTTGTTCACGCAAAATGTAAAAGCACAACTTTTGTCTTTTCCCGAAACATTTTGTACACAGTTGAGTTGGAGTTGGGGATTTATCCTTTGTCCTGAATGAGTGGACATCACCATTTGGCAGCCAGGACCAGCATTTCCAGAAAATTTGTCCGCGCGCTTGATTGAATTGCGATGTGCAAAGAAAATGAAGCCTTTGACATTGTTACACCAGAACAGACACACTTTTGATGCATGTTGAGCTTGAATGTTGGTTTCAAAACACAACACCAGATTTCTCAGACACGAAGGCCACTCTCGGGGGGTGGGAGTGGGGGTGTTGACAACCGGCTGTTCGCACGCTTTTACATTTTCCATTGTGTTCATTTTTCCGGGGAAGCCGTCGTCCCCGATCTCCAGTTTGCTTTTTGATGTAAACTTGTTCCTGAATTTGTGTAAATAGAGGTTGGTTGTTGGAAACCATGCTTTTAGACTGCCTATTGATTTCACACACGAGAATACATTTGAAGTTTCTTTGACTTCATGTGATGAATGCGATTGAAAAATAAACTTTTCAAACCTTAATAATTTCTGCGTGCTTTTTCCAAACAAAACACGGTACTCAGAGAAAACCCAGTTTTCTTTCTGATTCACGATTGCTGCGTTGAAGCCAAGAAATTTGAAAATAATTCAATTCCTTGTGTCTTTCCAGTTGACGTTCAGATACTCACCACCTCACTAACACGGAACGGAACAGGGCCTTGCTCGAGACGTGGAACAACTTCAAATTCCTGCAGACCCGCGTTGCGTCCGTCAACGTTGCAGAAGGAAATGACTGGATGTAGATGTCGCATCGGACAAAAAGACTGCCTTGCGTGTTGCGCGTCGAATTGAAAACAGGTTTTACGTGTCACTAGATTTGCAGATTTTTTCAAGCTTTATGTGGTATCGTTCGCAGACGATATCTTGTGATATTCACCTCGAAGCGTTTTTGTGAATTTCTAGTCCCGTTTGTTTGCAAAGGCAAAATCGAACAAAGAAATTTTCTGTTGTCGGGAATGTTTGCGGCAGGACCCCAGCACAACTACAAAACTGTGGTTGGCGCCAAGTCAACACTGACCTTCGAAACCAAAACCAAATGTGCGAGCATAAATCGCAACAATGCAGACGCTGCAAAAACAATTTAGAATGGTTTGTTTCGTTTGATATCAGCACGGTTTGTTACAATAAAATCTTTTACAGTTGTTTGAAATTGCCTCTCTTGTTTGTGTTTCAAGCTCTTGGTGTCCTACACTTTGATCACATATCTGGCTGGTGCCAAGGCAAATGGACACCGGCACCAGAGAGGTTGAGATCATTCGGGACAGTCTTGATTGAACGTATCACAGCTTCATCTGGAGATCAACGGAATGTTTGTCACGTCCACAGTGTCTCGTCAAACTTGTTGTTGACGAAGTGAAGATTGTGACAACAATATCGATGTAGTCCAGTCAGTCCGGACTTGAATTGAGTGTAAAAATTGGTTCGTTCATGAAACAGCTGCATTCCAGAATTTTTCAAGTCCAAAATTATCCTCAACATGGCAGCAAGTGTATCTTTGGTTGACCACGTGCATCGGTGCTCGTATCTGTCGTGAATATCCATCTCCGGTGTGTGAAATTCAACAGCTAATTGACGAATCTGAAATCGGAGTGCGAGCGTTTAGGTCAACGTCACGTCGATTCTCAATGGGAGACCGACTCTTTGGAGAGGCCATGGCCTCCGGGGTTCAATGATGCGGGCCCCGCCCCTGGCTCTACTCCTGTGATGCCAGTTGGTTTCCTCGCCTTTGGAATCAAGCCGGAGTCAATAATTTCTCGAAGAGCCAACCATTCCGAGAATTCAACGTCCATTTTCATGTAGTCGATTGCTCTCTGAAAAAGGAATGGAAGACAATTTGTTCCAAACAAAACCAAAACACAAAAAACCTTTTTCTACGGAAGTTACCTTTTCATGTCCCAGCAGTTTGATGATACTTTTCAGCCGTTTCATTTGCCACTCTCCGTGATTGGCAGTTCCATCAATGTTGTCGATTCCAATGTCATGAAAATATCCATTCTCCGAATACTGATGTGAACTTCGTTCCATGCTGAAAGAAATGAATTGCACAAAGTTTCCCAAACAAATTCGTGAAGAAACACACTCGAAATGAGGCAAACGCGCGCTGAATGTTATCAAGGAGGGTTCTTTTTTTGTACCTCGGATCAAAAGCGTGCACTTCGCAGCCAAATTTCTTTTCGATTTCCAACTCGAAACGGAAATCGTTCCCTACTCTGCAAAAGTGAAGAAGCTGTGATGACACTGAAGCCAGTGAACCTCCAAGCTGGAAAACTTTACAACATTTCTGGGACAAAACAGCTGTACCCAAACGAATAGACAAGGCAAGGTTTTCGGATGTTGTATTGCCCATAGACGCAGACTTGCCATCCTCCATCCTCTTCAGGACCAAGCAGCATTTGGTGGTAACACTGAAAGGTTGCCAGTTTGACTTGGCTGCAATGTTTGACGAAAGCAACGGGTTAGTTCAAGAAATGTTTCCTGGTTGAGTCACTTTTTTCTTGAGTTGTTTTCATTTTCACATGTCCGGGTTGTTTCACACAGGGATGGCGGTTCAGAAACAAGAACACCTGTCGATGTGGGCACAGGTTGCAAGGAAATTCAACATTGCCACTCTGCGGCTTGTTCATGTCGAGGTGACGACTTCCCCCTCAGACTCGGCAGAATCCAACAGAGTTTACTCACACAAAATACTCGTCTTCCAAAGCGAAGACGTCATTGCCAAGTGATGCAAGTGCGCTCTTTCTCTCGTCTTGTCTGGGCCACAAGTACTGCAAGTCCAACCAAGAAAACGGACATTTCTTAGAATTGTTGTCAATCACATGGAGACTTGAAGAACGCACCATCGGTTATCGGTCAACGCACACTCCGGTGTGTCCTGCCAGTCATGCTGTGCGCTCAGATAAATTTGAACAAAATACTCGTAGCGGTCTGAAATATCCACATTACAGCTTTACCTCAGCGAGCCGATTTTTGCAGCCCACAGCAGAAGTTGGAACTTTGCGAGGAAAGATTCTTCGCCAGCCGATCCAAAGAAGCACCGCTGCGACTGATATCATCAGGAGCACTCTCTTAACTTTTCTCGTTGAGATGTAAGATAGCACATCGCGCATTATGCGCTGGAATGTTTGTTTTGCCTCATAAAAGTTTTGATTTTGCATGCTGGAATTGTTGTTTGCACACCTGTTGAATCAGAATGTATAAATGTTCTGTAGTGATATCACAAACACACTGGTTGGTATCTCGGGTGAGACTGGCTCGGTGGCGCAAATCTCTTGCTTTATTTAGTACACAGTGCTGCCATCTGTCAAGCAGTGGTTCTGTTTTCACAGCTGGTGTGTCACACCACACTCCTCCCCCACCAGGGGGCGCAGCTCTTATTGGCCTTTGCAACCAATTTTAAATATTCTGAATATTTTTACAATAAATATTTATAGGGAATAGATGCTTAATATCAATTTTGTGCTATTTTGCTGGTTATTACCCAGCATCCCTCCCCCCAGGGGCTGATCACGTGACCCCTTGTGGTTCTGCCTCTCTCTTTCCAAGATGGCTGCCAATGCACCAAGATACATTCATTACAAATAACGAAATTGAATTGCTGAGTTTTCTGAGGCAGAATGTGATTAGGAAACTGTTGGAGGAGGCGGCCAGGCAAAATAGGGACAAAAGGGACCCACTAGTGATTGCTGCAGTGGTACAGTACTTTAACCTAGGCCCGGCCCCACATGGACTATTCCATAACACGGTGCACCAGATCGCCCATTCTTTTTAAGGTGAGTAAAATTCAAGTCACTCCACACAAGACTCTTCCATACTGAAAGTTTGAACTCCTGCAAGTAAGCACTCCAAAGTTATAGCCTGGTTTAGTTGGCCAGTTTTAGGGTTTGTTTGGGTGCACTGCCTCCCTCTTCCTGGGTGGAGGGGTAACCAAACTGGGCTGGAAAATTATTAGAATTTAGTCCTGATCACTGTCCAGCCCAGTTTAGTTCGGCCTCCCCCCCCCCGCTTGGTTGCAAACTGAGTCAGATAGTCCGTGGATACACGGGTAAACCTTTATCAACCATCCTCGCGGCTGATAACAAGAACACTGGTGGCTGATGCGAAGCGAATGAGGTGTGGATACGGGTACAGTGTGGCATTCTTGATTTTGTCGACCGATCCTCTTGTGTGTTGACTTTGTCTCTTTGTTGTGTGCCTGTTTATCGTCAAGTATTGGAAGTCTGTCTTCTGCCACAGACTTCCGCGACGTTGACGAAAGCCAGCTCGCGTTCAAATAGTACGAGGCCAAAACCAAAAGTATTCCCGTCAACGCGAGCGTGTTTTGCGACTGCGAGAGGAGTCCACACTGACAAAAAAAATATTGATTATCTTTCCCCCTCAAACTAATGTCAATTTCATTAGAAGCATTTGCGTATCTAGAGTGGCCACTTCCTGAAAATTGTGAGGATCATCCCCAGAAGTCTGCCAGTCTTAACTTCAAGGACATTTTGGTCAGACCATTACTTTCTTCAATCAAGGGACCAGACAAAAGTCTGCAAGAGCTAGATCTGGACTACAGAGGGGTGTGTGTGTGAAAGATCTGACGTGTTTTCTTGTGATCCAGTTCCAAACAATGTGAGCATGATGATCTGTGGCGTTGTCATCACGAAGTATGAATGTTCCTTGTCACCAGGAGTTTGTCAGGTCAGTTCTATATGAGAAGTCTTTCCAACACCTGAATTGTACATTTCAGCAGTGATCAAGCTGTTCTTCTTGATGAACTCCCTGTGGACAACACCAATAACAGTCAAAGAATATCTGGCCACACAGATCTGGCGATATCAAGGGTAGATTTGCTTTCCCTTGTGAAAGCAAGAAAGCAGAGCTTCGAACACGGTCGGGCAAAAAGCAGTGATCATTCCTGGTCCATTCCGTGCTGCGAAAATATCACCAGCCATTGTGGGGCGAGACGGATCACCCACACAATTTCTGTTGTCATCAGGCAACCATCCCTGGGCAATTCTGGGTGGTGATCGTGCAATCACCAGGAGAAATTTTTGGGTGGTGATCTCACGATCACCACTGAGAAATTCTTGGAGGTGATCAAGTTCTGAGTTGTGGCCACCCCTGATCACTATTATCACAAGTAAAACTGGACTTTCAAGCAGAGTAGCAGCCGCTCGTCGCGCACATCGGAGGAAAACGACTCCATCTCACACGAGCAGCCAGCCATGCAAATTTCTGTTTTTGTGCATGTGTAGGGAGAAACCTGGAAACCTGCAAGCTCCAGCCAGCCTTTCAAATCTTTGCACGTGGGTGGGGAGCAGCCTGGAAACTTGGAAGTTTCAGCCACCCTGTTCACCAATATTTTGCTTGTGTGTGTGTGTGTGCGTGTGTGTGTGTGTGTGTGTGTGTGTGTGGTGACCTGGAAAGCTGGAAATCTGGAAAGTTAGAAGAAACCTGGAAAGTTAGAAATCTAAAAAGTCAGAAACCCAGAAACCTAGAAGTGAGAAACCTGGAGACAGAAACCTGGAAAATCAGAAATCCAGAAAGTTGGAAACCCAGAACATCAGAAACCTGGAAAGTTGGAAACCTGGAAAATCAGTAACATGAAGTCAGAAACCCAGAAAATTGGAAACTTGGCAAGTTAGAAACCCAGAGAGTCAGAAACCCAGAAATTTGGAAAACTGGTAAGTCAGAAACCTCAAAAGTTAGAAACCTAGACAGTCAGAAACCTGAAAAGTTGGAAACACAGAAAATTGCAAACTTGAAAGCCTAGAAAGTGAGACACCTGCAAAATCAGAAACCAAGAAAGTTGGAAACCCAGAACATCAGAAACCTGGAAAGTTGGAAACCTAGAAAGTCAAAAACCTGGAAATTCAGACAATGTCTGACACCCAGAGTTAGAAATCTGGAAAGTCAGAAACCCAGAGTGAGAAACCTGGAAAGTTGGTAACCTTGAAAGTTAGAAACCTGAAAAGTCAGAAACCTGGAAACCAATACACTACAACAAATCAATATACATCCTTCATTGAATATTTGTACTAATAAATATTACACACTTTATGCAGTGAAGTCCAAAATTTAATAACCCCAAACATTTGAACTTTTTGTCCTCACCCCCCCCCCTTCAAGAAAAAAAAAATGAAAACCTGAACAAATTCCTCACTCATGCATAATCCTTGGCATAAATATATTCAAAAATACCCAAAAGATGCAAAGTTGAATTTTATCTTCACCAAGAAATGGGTGTACACGTAGTTTTGCACTGGCTGTCTGTGATTTGCTTCGGTCGGCCTGTTTCGGTCCCTCAAAATTCAACGACCTTCAACATGGTGCAAGCACCTCAAATCACCCAAAAATAACAACCAAAACCAAAAGAATATCCCAAATATCAAGAACAGGACTTTGTTTTGTTCAGAACGACAGAAACGATACACAGTATGAATGACAGCTGGTGTTGAAATGTAACTGTGTACTTTCCACTCGACGATCATCCGAGTGAAAACTACCCAAAGACCAGGGTCAAAAGGTCAATATGAGGCTCTACAAACAAGACACCATTCAGGTTCAATGACAGTAAAAACTGCCCTGTCTGAGGTACTCCAAATAGTACTATAGTAAGAGAGTTTTCAAATTTAATGTTATTTCAAACAAGGATTTTGGTATTTTAAATTTGTACAGTTCTAAAGAGTTTTCAAAAATACTTTTGATTCAAACATCCACTGTCATTGAACCTGAATAGTGTGTTCTTTGGAGTACCTCATACAGGGCAGTTTCCACTCCGACAATCGTCTGAGTCAAAAGGCCCCATGGGTACTTCTGACAACCGGGGCATTCTGACACTCCGACAACGAGTACGCCTTGCAGGTCAATTGTCGCGGTAATTACGTGTTTTCTGCAGGCAGGGAGGTTGTACTGCAAACAATGTCCATCCAAGGGTTCTACGGACAATGTCCAAATTGAAAATTTTCTGTGGGCAAGGGGGTTAGGTACTGCGGACAATGTCAATCCAAGGGTTCTGCAGACAATGTCCAAGTTGAACTTTGTGTGTGTGTGTGTGTGTGTGTGTGTATGTGAGGGTACTGTAGACATGTCCATCCAAGGGATCTGCAGACAATGTCCATCCAAGGGTTCCACAGACCATGTCCAAGTTGAAAATTTACTGTGGGCAGGACATGGTACCTCAGACAATCTAAGGGTTCCATGGACAAAGTCTGGCCAAGGGTTCTGCAGACAATGTCTAGCCAAGGGTTCTGTGGACAATGTCAAAGTTGGAAATTTTCTTTTGGCAGAGGGGTACTGCAGACAATGTCCATCCAAGTGTTCTATGGACAATGTCTAGCCAAGGGTTCTGCATACAATGTGTAGCCAAGGGTTCTACAGGCAATGTTTGAGTTGAAAATTTTCTGTGGGTGGGGTACTCCGGGTAATGTCTATCAAAGGGTTCTGCAGACAATGTCCATCCAAGGGTTCCACAGACAATTTCAAGCCAAGGGTTCCGTGGACAATGTCCAAATTGAAATTTTATGTGGGCAAAGGGGGGGGTGTACGCGGTAAGAGCCATTGAAAGAGTTCCCACTGGTTCCTGCCATTTTTCGTGTCTTACCGATCCATCGCAGTCGGTTGCGAACTTTCCTTGCGTCCAGAAAAGAGAACGTATAAAAACGATGTGTGCCTCTATTGCGTGGGAAGTATTCGTAGCACTCTGGCCAAGTCGAGAAGTTCTCGATACGAAAAGCAGAAGGCTTCAGTGGCCCGCCCTGTCTGGTAGGTATGTAAGGTTGCAGGGTCCTGAACTTCTGGTGCTATCCCCCATCATCCCTTTTGTGTTCTCTGGATGGCCCCAAGGTTTGCTAGCAGGCACGGAATAAAAAGATAACATGCCTCAGGTAAGGAGTTTATCTGATTTTATGTCCTGCCGGGCGGCA